>ODAI013247522.1_pt1 | contig 10603 bp, 6 predicted proteins | sample 1539321 | NCBI WGS metagenome assembly ODAI01 (sample SAMN02144231, study PRJEB22623) | gut metagenome | biome: sheep rumen | host: Ovis aries | place: New Zealand | reverse complement strand
GTCTCGCGGCGCTGCTGCGCATCCTTCTGCTGATCCCCCGCCCCAGGGGGCAGGAGACCTACCTCGTCTACGGCGTGGATCAGTACGGCTCCCTCGACGAAAGCGGGCGCAGCGACGCCATGATGCTCGTTCGGCTGGATCACGACCACCGCAGGATTTACGCCGTATCCATGGCCCGGGATATGCTGATCGACAACGGGCACGGCGGCCGCACGAAGATCAACACCATCATCCGAAAGGAATCGGAGGACGGCAATGCGGCGCTGTGCCGGGCTGTTGCGGACAATTTCGGCGTCCCCGTCGACGGCTGGTTCCGCATCAACTTTTCCTCCCTCGTCTCCATCGTGGATGCGCTGGGCGGCGTCAGCGTGGAGCTGAGCGCCGAAGAGGCGCGCTACATCGACAAAACCGCCGGCCTGTGGCCCGGCTATCCGCTGTCGGAGGGCGTGTGCAGGCTCTGCGGCGGACAGGCGCTGTGGTTCGCCCGGTGCCGCAAGCTGGACAGCGACCTCGGACGGGGGCAGCGGCAAAGCCGTCTGGCCGCCGCACTGGTGTCGGAAATCCGCCGCACCGGCATTCGTTCCATCTACGGTCTGTATGAAAGCATGAACCACGCATGGCGCGCTTCCCTGTCCCCCGCGCAGCAGGCGAAGCTCGTCTTTCGGGCGCTCTTCGCCCGGCGCTACCGCGTCACGCAGCTCTCCCTGCCTTTCGAGGGCACCTTCCGCTACGGCGAGGCGAGCGGCACTTCCGGCATCCTGCCCGATCTTGAGAAAAACCGGGAGCTGCTGCAAAGCGCGCTTTCCGAATAACAAACTATTATCCGAGAGGAACCGAGCATGAAAGCAAAAGAGATCCTGAAAAAACTGGATTACGTCCCCCGCTGGGTCTGGTATATGGGCGGACTCTTCGTCGCGCCGCCCGTGGGGCTCCTTGCGGTGTATCTTGTCTTCCACGCGCTCGATCATGCGGTCAGGGTTGAAGAACAGGAGGAGCAGGAGGAGCGCAAGGAAGCCTGGCAGGCGCGCCCCCGCCGCCAGCGGGCAAACCCGGGCAACGTCGTCTCCGGAGACGGTTACGAGGTGCGGGACGCAGGTACGGAGGATTTCCGCGCCCGCGGCGCCCGGGCAAACAGCCGCGCCGCGAGATTCACCCCCATCAATCCGGAAGCAGGTGTGGACGAAGTACTGCGCCGCGGGCGCGAGGCGCTCTCCATCATCCGCGAGGAGAACGACCGGATCCCCGATCCCGTCCTGTCCTCCCAGATCGACTCCATCGAGGAGAGCTGCAAGCAGATACTCTCCATGCTGGAGCAGCGGCCGGAGCTTTTGCCCCAGCTGCGCACCTTCCTGCGCTACTACCTGCCCACCACGCTGAAGCTGCTGGACGCGCGCGCCCGGCTGGACGACGCCGGAACTCCCAAGGGCCGGGAAGTCCGCCGCCGCATCGGCAGCGCGCTCTCCGAGGTGGACCGCGCCTTTAAAAACCAGGTGGAGGCGCTGGAGGAATACCGCTTCGTCGACCTGGAAAGCGAAATGGACGTCCTCTCCGAGATGCTGCGCGCCGACGGCCTCATCGCCGAAGAGGACGGGGACGATGAAGAAAAACCGCGCTCCATGCCCTCTCACGGCTGAGCCCCGCCTTCTACGGAGGTGAAGCGATGGCTTACATAACCTTTGACCACGTCTCAAAACATTACGGTTCGGGCGAGAGCCTCGTGCGCGCGCTGGAAGACGTCTGCTTTGAAATCGAAAAGGGCGATTTCTGCGTCGTCCTCGGACCTTCCGGCGCGGGCAAGACGACGCTGCTCAACCTGCTGGGCGGCATGGACAAAGCGACCTCCGGCACGATCACGGTCGGCGGCAGGACCGTCACGGGCCTGCGCGGCCCGCAGCTGACCGAATACCGGCGCAGCGACGTGGGTTTCGTCTTTCAATTCTACAACCTGATGCCGAACCTGACGGCGCTGGAAAACGTGGAACTCGCCCGGCAGGTCTGCAAAAACGCGTTCGATCCCCGCAAGGTCATGGATCAGGTCGGCCTGCGGGATCGCATGGACAACTTTCCCGCCCAGCTCTCCGGCGGCGAGCAGCAGCGCGTCTCCATCGCGCGCGCGCTGTGCAAGAATCCCGCCCTGCTGCTGTGCGACGAACCCACCGGCGCGCTGGACAGCAAGACGGGCGTGCAGATCCTCTCCCTGCTGCAGGACGTGCAGCGGGACTCCGGTTCCACCGTCGTGGTCATCACCCACAATGCGACGATCGCCCGGCTGGCCAACCGCATCATCCGCGTCAAAAACGGGGCGATCGAATCCGTCGAATTCTGCTCCAGCCCGGAGCGCGCGGAGGAGATCGCATGGTGACGCCGATGCTGGGGCGCAAGCTCCGGCGCGACATGTCGCGCCAGGCGATGCAGTTCCTCTCCATCATCCTGCTGTGCACGCTGGGCACCTTCGCCTACGCCGTCCTGGACGGCATCGCCCGGATGGCCGACGTGACGGTGGAAACCTATTTTGAAGAGAACAACCTGGCGGACTACTGGGTCACCCTGCCCGAAGCGGACCGCACCGCGCTTTCCCGCATGCGCAGCCTGCCCGGAATCCGGGAGGTCACCGCACGCGCACAGGCGGATCTGGAGACCACGCTCTCCGATGACGTCAACGTCAGCGTCACGGCCTACGACGGCCCGATGGACATCAACCGCCCCTACCTGATCGAGGGCGCGGCGCTGGACGGATCGGATCTGCGCGGCTGTCTGCTCCAGCGGGATTTTGCCCGCGCACACGCGCTTTCCGTGGGCGACAGGCTGGGCGTCCGCCTCGGCGGCGAGGACATCGCCTTCGTCGTCCGCGGCATCGTCACCAGTCCGGAGTTCGTCATTGTCTCCGAGAGCATCGCCGCCGATCCGGAAGCCTACGGGTACATCCTCATCAATGCGCGCGCGCTCCCCGCGCTGCCGCTGACGCAGATCATCGCCACCGCGCAAAAAGACGCAGACCGGGACGCCCTTCGCGCGCTCATCGAGCAGGCGTTTCCCCGCGCGCTCGTCTTGGACAGGCGCAGCCACAGCAGCACGGTCCGCGTGCGCAACGACGCGCAGATGTTCAAGAACATGACGCTGATCTTCCCGATCCTCGCCTACTTCATCGCCTGCATGATCGTGATGACGACGCTCTCCCGCATGATCGATGCGCAGCGCCTGCAGATGGGGACGCTGAAAGCCCTCGGTTTTCCGCCCCGCAAGATCCGGGGACATTACCTCTCCTACGCCGTCGTGCCCGCGCTGACGGGCGCGCTGATCGGCCTTTTCGTCGGGCATACGACGCTGCCCCACGTGCTGTGGAATACGCTGATGAGCGAATGCGACCTGCCCTATCAGCTTGATCCGCCGATCTCCCTTCCCGCCTGGGCGATGGTCGCCCTCACCGTGGCGCTGGCCGTCGGCATCTGTTGGTTCTCCTACCACAAGGCGGCGCGCGAGACGCCTGCCGCCCTGCTGCGGCCCAAGCCGCCGAAGGACGGACAGCGCATCCTGCTGGAGCGCATCCCCCCGCTGTGGCGGCGCCTCGGATTCAACGCCAAGACCGTGGCGCGGAACCTGCTGCGCAGCAAACTGCGGTCCTTCATGTTCTTTCTGGGCATCCTGTTCTGCAACATGCTGCTCATCGCCTCCTTCGGCCTGCAGGATTCCGTGAAGCGGCTCACCTACGAGCACTACGGGGAGGTCCTTCACTACGACGCGCTGGTCCGCCTCTCCGGCACGGTCGGCACCGCCGAGAGCTACGAGCGCCGGATTGCGGCCGGGGCCGTGGAATGCCTGATGGAGCGCTCCGTCACCCTGCGCAGCGGCAGCGGTGAGCGGACGACGGTGCTCACCGTTCTCGGCGACGGACAGCAGCTGCAGCGTCTCGGCAAGGGCGCGTCGCTGCTGGAACTGCCGGAAGGCGGGGCGGCCGTCACCGAAAAGCTCTGCGAGGTGCTGGGTCTCTCGCCCGGCGACGAAATCCTCCTGAACTTCCCGGGAGACGACGAGTCCGTCGCGCTGAGAATCGGCGCCGTCGCCTGCAACAGCTTTTCGCAGGGCGTTTACCTGAACCGCACCACCTGGGAACGGCTGCGCAAGGGGCCGTTCACCCCGACCGCCGTACAGCTCCTCGAACCCGCCGAAGGCACAGCTGAGCGTCTGCTGGCGATGGACGAGGTGGAGCGGATCGACTACCCCTCCGTCCAGATCGCCGAGACGCTGCGGATGCTGGATTCGCTCTCCACGATCTTCGCCGTGCTGGAAGGCATCGCCCTCGCGCTGGCCTTCGTCATCTGCTGGAACATGGGGCTCATGAATTTTGCGGAACGGCTCCGGGAGTACGCGACCCTCAAGGTGCTCGGCTATCACCAGCGCGAGATCCGCAACCTCATCCTGTCGGAGAACCTGATTCTCACGCTGCTGGGCACGGCGGCGGGAATCTACCCCGGCGTCCTTCTGACCTTCGCCATCATGCGCGTGTGCGAGAGCGAAACCGTCCGCTATACCGCCTACCCCGATCTGCGCTCCGTGCTCATCGCCAGCGCCATCACCTTTGGCTTCTCCTTCGTTCTGCAGCTGCTGCAGACCCGGCGCGTCCGCTCCATCGACATGGTGGAGGCGCTGAAATCCGTCGAATGACCCAGGAAAGGATCTGCTTATGAAAAGATTCGCGTGCCTTCTCGGCGTCCTGCTCCTCTTTCCCGCCTTCGCCCTTGCCGCTACGGCGGACGCCATCGTCGTGGCGCCCTATACGGCAAAGCTGACCGCGCCGTTTTCCGGCACCCTGCTCCCCTTCGACGCACAGCAGGGCGATGCCGTCAGCGCGGGCGACGTGCTCTTCGTGCTGGACACGGTGCCCGTCTACGCAGCCCAGGGGGGAACGGTCAGCGACGTCTTCGCCGCCGCGGGGGACGACGCCGCAGGCATCTCGGCCCGTTACGGCGGTCTGGCGGCCCTGGAACCCGACAACGCCCTGTACATCGACGCCAGCAACAAGGACGCGCACGACGACGCGCAGAGCAAATGGCTGCACGCGGGCGAAACCCTCTACCTGAAGCGCAACAACGACCGCGGCACCGGCCGCGTCACCACGGTGGACGGCGACGACTACATCGTCGAGATCCTCTCCGGCCCCTTCAAGACGGGGGACACGGTCCGCTGCTACCGGGAGAGCAGCTATGCCACGGACAGCGAAACGGGCCGCGGCAAGGTGCGCCGCTACCCGGATATCCGCATCCCCGGCGATGGGCGCGTGGCCGCCGTCCACGTCTCCAAGGGGGACAAGGTCGCCCCGGGTGATCTCCTCTTCGAACTGGTCAGCGCCGACGCCGCCAAGGATGCCAGCGCGCAGGTGGTCTCCCCCGCGGACGGCGCGCTCACCCTGCTCGCTGTCCGCTCCGGCGCGCCGGTCGCCCGCGGGCAGCTGCTCGCCGAGGTCGCCGACCTCAGCCGGCTGGAGCTCTCCTGCGATCTCGACGAACTGGATTTCTCCTCGGTTCACGTCGGCGACACGCTCTCCTTCACGCTGGACGCCTATGCGGGCCGCACCTTCTCCGGCACGGTCTTAAGGCTCCGGCCGCTCGGCGAAAAGCGGACCAACGCCACCTACTTCGACATGCGCCTCTCGCTCCCGTCCGATGTCCTCATCCTGCCGGGCATGAACGGTACGGTGACACTGAACTGAACAAAAAAGCGGCTCCCGACCGGGAGCCGTTTTTTATACGGTAAACCCTTTTCCGGCACGGACCATCCACAGGATGCGTTCCTTCACCGGGACGCCGGTCAGCGCCTCCAGCGCCTCGGCATAAAGGGCGAGCTGCGGACGGTGCCGCTCCAGCGCTGCCGGGATTTCCCGCGGGGAGTCGGTCTTGTAATCCACCAGCACCCACGCGCCGTCCTCGATAAAGCAGCAGTCGATCACGCCCTGCAGCAGCTGCTCCGCTTGTGCAGTCCTCCGCCTCCAGGTAAACGCCCATTCGCGCTCCACCTGCCCGGCCGCCAGAATGCGGGCCCCGAGCGGGGAGGCGTACAGCGCCGAAAGCATGGCAGGGGTCACCGCCTTCGCCTCCGCCGCGCTCAGCACGCCGCGCGCGGCCATCTCCTCCCACTGGCGCTCCGCCTCTGCGCGCCTGTCCGGCGAAACGCGCAGCGCCTCAAGGTCGCAGGCGCAGGCCAGGCGGTGGAAGGCGGTGCCGATTTCCGCGCCGGAGAGCTTCCGCTCCGTCATAAAGCGGGGGCGTTTTTTCAGTTCTTCGGCTGCGGCGGGCGCCTCGTCCGCGCCCTCGGCCCGGTATTTTTCGTCCCGCACGACCGCGCTGACGCTCGTCTTGCGCAGCGTCTGCCCCGTCTCCGGTTTGAAAGCGATGAGGCGCAGGGTCTGCTCGTCCGCCTCCCCGGAGACCATCGCTTTCAGACGGAGAACAGCGTCCCCCCGGTCTTTTGCCGCAAGGCTCCCCTCTTCGTCGTGGAAGAAAACTTCCCAGCACGCATCCGCCGTCTGTACCGCCTGCCGGGGCTGCTCAAAGCCCGCCCCGGCATCCGCCAGCAGCGGGCATACCATGTCCAGCTGCGAGTCGGTCTGCGTAAGCGGCAGCGCCCCTGCCGCCGCAGCCCACTTTTCGGGGACCTTTCCCCTCGGCAGGCGTCCCACCAGGATTAGACGGTTCCGCGCCCTGGTCATCGCGACATAGAGGACGCGGAGCTCCTCCGCGCGGGCCTCCCTGTCCCGCCTTCCCGCAATGGCGCGCTGCAGCAGCGTCCGCCTCTCGGTGGAGAGCTCCGTATCCATGCAGGGGATCGCGGCGCCCAGCGCGTCGTCCATGAGCAACTCCGAGCGCGTGTCCTTCCCCGAAAGGCTTTTCCCGGCCCCCAGCAGCAGGACGACCGGGAACTCCAGCCCCTTGCTCTTGTGCACGCTCATCACGCGCACCACGTCCTCGCTTTCGCCGATGGCGCTGGCGCTGGCGGAATCCCCGCCGGCCTTCAGCCGCTCCACATAGGAGAGAAAGGCGTGCAGGGACGCGCCCTGCGCCTTCGTAAAGCTCCTGGCCCGCGTCTGGAGCAGGTGCAGGTTGGAAAGGCGCGCCGCGCCGTCCGGCAGCGCAGCAGCCCGTATCTCCATCTGCGATTCGGTGAGGATCCGCTCGATCAGCCGGTCGACACCCTGATGCCGCGCACACAGCCGCCAGGTCTCCAGTTTTTCCTCCGCCTCCCTCAGCCGGGCGGCCAGTTCGTCTTCCCCCCGGCAGGCGGCGTCGAAGGCCTCCGCAAAGGAGACGCGGCTCCCGCCTGCGATGCGGATCCTGGCCAGATCGTCGTCCGAAAAGCCGAGCGCCGGCCCGCGCAGCGCGGCGATGAGCGCGGTATCCCTGCGCCTGTTGTCCACCGCCTGCAGCACGGCGATCATCTGCCGTACCTCCGGGATTTCGAAGTATTCCTGTCCCACGTCGCAGTAGACGGGGATTCCGCGCGCGCTCAGCACCTCCGAGACGCGGGCCGCCGTCCCCTGAACGGTGCGCATCAGCACGGCGAAGTCCCGCCAGGCGAGCGGGCGCTCCGCCCCGGCCTTCGCATCGTACGCCGGCTGTCCGTGCAGCTTCAGGATGCGTTCTGCGGCCAGCAGCGCCTCCCGCTCCTCCGCCAGGGCCGTCCGCTTCTCCTCGTCCTGCCCGTCGCTCTCCTGCTGCCGGGGCTTGCCCAGCACATGCACCTCCAGCGGCGGATCGTCCTCCCGCTCCGGCAGGCCGCAGACGAGCCGCTCCCGCTCGTCGTATTCGATTTCGGAATCGCCGCCCGTCATCAGCTTCTCAAAGACGGCGTTGACCCCGGAGAGGATATTGCCGCAGGAGCGGAAGTTGCAGTTCAGATCGATCCGGCGCGCCCACTGTGTCCGCCCGTCTGCGTACAGCGCGGCCTTTTCGCGGAAGAGAGACGGCAGAGCGCGGCGGAAGCGGTAGATGCTCTGCTTGATATCGCCCACCTGAAACAGCGCGTCCGTCCGCCCCAGGTTCGCAAACGCGGAGAGGATGGCCTCCTGCACGGCGCTGGAGTCCTGGTATTCGTCCACGAAGACGTAGCGGTAGCGCTGGGCCAGCGCTTCCCGCACCGCCGCATCTTCCCCCGTCAGCGCGCGCAGCGCCTCCCGCTCCAGGTCGTCAAAGTCCAGGATACCCCGCCGCCGCTTCGCAGCGCGGTACAGCGCGCCGTAGGTCTTCGCCAGCTCGATGAGGCCGGCCAGCGGCCGCGCGGTCGCACGCAGGTCCGCAGCCGCCTCCTCCGGCGCGGGCAGAAAAGGCTCAACCACGTCGTACAGCGCGGAGCTGAGGTCGCCGCGGCGACCTTTGATCTCCTCCATGCGCTCCCGGTCGCTGTCCGCCGCTGCCCTGCCGGCAATCCTCGCCAGGCTGACCCCTTCTTTCTTGAGCGCCAGCGCCACCGCGGCGTCGTGCAGGGCCCGGTAGCTGCCCGCCCGCGCCGCAGCAGCCAGCCCTTCCACGAGTTCAAGATCGCTGCTGCAGGCTGCCGCATAGCCTGCAGGCACGCCGGAGCCGCACAGTTCCAGCGTGATCCCGGCCTCCTCTTCCAGCTTTCCGAGGTTCTCCGCGGCCTCGTGCAGCAGCAGCCGGACGGCCTCTCCGGAGAGCAGCGTCCCGTCGTCCCCCTCAAGGGCGGCAGCCGCCCTCTCCATCCACGCATCCGGGTCGGGCTGTGCGTCCGCAAAAGCCAGCAGGCGTCCGGCCATATCCGAAAGGCGGTCTTCCGTAAAGCAACGGTCTGCCGAAAGAAAAGCTTCGCTTCCCGTTTCATAGCAGCCGTAGAGCGCGTCCTCCATCGCCGCGGCGCGCAGCACCGCGCACTCCTGCTCGTCCCCGACCCGGAAGGCGGGGTCGAGGTTCAGCAGCTCAAAGTGCTCCCGCAGCAGGTTTCCGCAAAAGCTGTGCAGCGTGGAAATCTGCGCCTGTCCGACGCAAAAGCTCTGGTCCGTCAGAAACGCCCGCTCCGGTCCTTCGGCCGTTAGCGCGGCCTGCCGCAGGGCGGCCGCAATTCTCCCGCGCATTTCACCCGCCGCGGCGCGCGTAAAGGTGACAACCAGCATCGACGAGAGCGGCGTCCCCTCCCGCACCAGGCGGACGATGCGCTCCGTCAGCACGGCCGTCTTGCCGCTGCCCGCCGCCGCACAGACGATCAGGCTGTGTCCCCTGTCTTCGATTGCCTCACGCTGCTGCGCTGTCCATTCCGCCGGCATATGTACCTCCTGAGCACACGCTGTCCTTTTACGGAAACAGTATAGCACAGAAATGCCCTTTCCGCCTGTTTCCGTCCGCAAAAGCCGTCGCTTTTTGCCGGGTTCTCTGCTATAATGAAAGCAGCAAAAATTGACCGTTCGGAGGTATGTATGACATGAAAGTTTTGAGTTTCGGCTCCCTCAATCTCGACTACATCTACAAGATGCCCTACTTTATCCGCCCCGGCGAGACGCTGGCCTGCCTCTCCCGCGAGGTCGCCTGCGGCGGAAAGGGCCTCAACCAGAGCATCGCGCTCTCCCGCGGCGGTGCCGAGGTCTATCACGCCGGCTGCATCGGCGAGGACGGGGCGCCGTTGCGCGCCATGCTGCAGCAGGCCGGCGTAAACACCGATTACCTGCGCGAGCTTCCCGGCCCCGGCGGGCACACCGTCATCCAGATCAATCCGGAGGGCGAAAACTGCATCATCCTCTATCCCGGCACCAACGCCAGGGTCGACGCGGCCCAGGCGGAGGAGACGCTTTCCCGCTTCGGCGAAGGAGACCTGCTGGTGCTGCAGAACGAGATTTCCTGCCTCGCGGACATCATGCGCCTGGCCAAGGCCCGCGGCATGAAGATCGCCATGAACCCCTCCCCCATCGCCGGCACGGAGAAGCTGCCGCTGGAACTGTGCGACTGGCTCTTCGTCAACGAGGAGGAGGCCCGGATTCTCTCCGGAAATCCGCAGGAGGACGCCGTGGAGGCCATCACCCGCCGCTTCCCGAACGCACGGATCATCGTGACGCTCGGCGGGAAGGGCGCCGTGGCGGCAGGCGCCGGACAGCCGCGGCTCGCGCAGCCGGCCATCCCCACCACCGCCGTGGACACCACGGGCGCCGGCGACACCTTCGAGGGCTTCTTCCTCAGCCGCATCGCGGCCGGATGTGCGGAGGAGGACGCGCTGCTCTACGCCGCGCAGGCCGCCTCCATCGCCGTCAGCCGCATGGGCGCCGCGCCTTCCATCCCGAAGCTCTCCGAGGTCGAAGCTGCCCTCGGCAAATGATCCTCACCTGAACCGAAAGCGCCCCTTCCCGCAACCGGGAAGGGGCGCTGTGTTATTTCGCTCAGTCCGCGCTCGTCAGCTTGGTGAAGGTGTATTCCCTGCCGTTGGTTTCCACCCATACGGTGCGGATCACCTGGTTCGTGCGCGGCTTGTCGCTGGAATCCGTCGGGACGGAGGCGATCACGTCCACCTCGTCCAGGCCGCCCAGCACCATGCCGAAGGCCGCGTCCTGTCCGTCGAGGAAGTTGCCGTCCGCGTGCTTGATGAAGAACTGGCTTCCCGCGGACTCCCTGTC
>ODAI012572052.1_pt1 | contig 10605 bp, 12 predicted proteins | sample 1539321 | NCBI WGS metagenome assembly ODAI01 (sample SAMN02144231, study PRJEB22623) | gut metagenome | biome: sheep rumen | host: Ovis aries | place: New Zealand | reverse complement strand
CTTTAGCGTATCACATATCCGCCTGCTCGTTTATATTTTTATCACGCCTCCTTTAAAAACATCGCGTTAGCGGTCGTGCAGGAGGCACGAAATCGCAGTTTTGCCAACGGCAAAATCTGCAAATGATAAAAAGTACAAGGAAGTACTTTTTATCATGCCTCTTTTCCGCCGATATATTGTGTTTAGTTTTTATTCCTTTTTTCGATTTTGTCCGCCGCAAGTGAAAGGGGCCAGCAAACGATAAAATACATGAAGAAAATTACGCCGTACACTGCAATGCTTGCTGTGGGAATGGTGAGTCTGTTTGCCTCAATAATCTGCTGACCGATTTTGACAACTTCGATGACGCCAACAAATACAACAAGTGAGGTTGTCTTTATCATGCGGGTAATCAGGTTCATGCTGAGGGGAACAAGCCTTTTTATTGTCTGGGGAATTATGATATAGAAAAAAATCTGTCTCTCTGTCAGACCGATTGCCCGTCCGCTTTCGTACTGGTGTTTTGGAATTGACTGCAAGGCTCCTCTGACTAAATCGCCCATTTCTGCCGTACCCCAGAGGGTGAAAACCCAGATTGAAGCCGCCTCTCCTGAAATGGATAGTCCGAATGCATGGGTAATTCCAAAGTAAGCCAGAAAAAGAAGAACCATCTGGGGCATAATCCGCATGAATTCAAGATAGATATGAGAAGTCCATTTAATGACTGGATTTTTGATATTCATGATGATGCCAAAGAGGAAGCCGAGAAAGAGTGAAAGGGTGACTGAAAGAGCCGCAATCCAGATTGTAACTCCCAGGCCGCCAAGAAGACGGACAAAATTCCTGCCCTTAAAGAGAACGCTGAATGCCGTTGTTACTGCTGTAAGAATTTCCGGGTTATCCATGCTAGCTCCTGTTGAAGTTTACTTTCTTTTCGATAAAATAGGCCGCAAAGGAAATCGGCAGCAGAATGACAAAGTAGGCGATTACCAGAAGCAAAAGGGATTCTTCAGTTTTATAATACAGTCCGATTAAATCCTTTGCCACATACATTAAGTCTGCCAGCGCAACAGCGGAAAAGACTGACGTCTCCTTGAGCAGAAAAATGATGTTTGCGACTAGGCCAGGAACTGAGACAGCCATTGCCTGAGGAAGAACCACATACTGGACCAGCTGCCTTTTGTTCAGGCCTATACACATGCCGCTTTCAAGCTGATTTTTTCCTACGGTTTCAAGGGAACTTCTGAAAGTTTCTGCCATGTAGGAGCCGCCTAAAAAGGTGAGTCCGATGATTCCGCACTGTTCGCCGGTCAGTTTGATTCCCATGCGGGGAAGGGCAAAATAGAGAAAGAAAAGCTGAATTAAAAGGGGCGTATTGCGGGAAAGTTCCGTATAAATGCGAACGATTAGATTGAGAACAGGGATTTTCCCGTAGCGCACAATAGCACAGAAAATCCCTGTTAAAAATGAAAGAATTATTCCTGTAAAGCCAATCCGAAGGGTGAGGAGAGTTGCCTCGCCATACATCGGAATGACCTCTTTTATAAAATTAAAATCCATATACTTTTTGAGGCTGCACTTTTAGCACAGCCCCTGTATTTTACAGTTTTCCGCCTTCCACTACAAGGCTGTCTGCATCTGAATCTTTTCCGTAAACAGAGCGGAGCGTTGCCTCATAGTCAGCATGGAAGAATTTTTCTTTGCCGAGTGATTCAATTTCTTTGTTGAGCCAGTCGAGAAGATCTTTGTTGCCTTTCTGAACGGCAGGAGCGATTGCGTCAAGGCTGCCGATTGAGTCAGCACCTGCTCCAACTGCAAATGAGGGGTTTTCGATTGCCCATGCAAGAACTTCTGTATTGTCTGTTGAAAGTCCGTCTCCGCGTCCGTCAAGCAGGGCATTGTAGGCTTCTGAATACTGGTCGAATTTGAGAAGTTTGATTTCCGGATAGTTCTTTGAGAAGTAGCTTTCTGCTGTCGTTCCCTTTGCGATGATGAGCGTCTTTCCCTTGAGCTGAGCCGGGTCTGTAACAAGAGCTGATTTTGGAGAAACGATTCCCAGGGCAACCTTCATGTAAGGAAGGGCGAAGTCAACTTTTTCTGCGCGTTCAGGAGTTACGGTGAAATTTGCGAGAACCAGGTCAACTTTGCCTGTTGCAAGAACTTCAACGCGGGCAGCGGCTTCAACGGGGACGTATTTTACTTTAACGCCCAGGTCTTTTGCGATTCTGTTACTGAAGTAAACGTCATAGCCCTGGTATTCGCCATTTTCGTCTACGAAGCCAAAGGGCTTTTTGTCACTGAAGACAGCGATTTTGATTTCCTTACTCTTTTTGATTTCTTTTACAGTGCGGCCGGTCTTTGGCTTTGCTGAGATGGAAGAAATGGCAGAAAGTGCCAGAAGAGTTGCGATGATGAATTTTAAAGATTTTTTCATAGGATACCTCCGATTTTTTATAACCTAGTATTTAACTAGGAATAATAGATATTGTAGTTTTACAATTTATTTTGGGCTCTGTCAATAACTTTTACTGAAAATCTGGTGGAGATGTTCAAAAATTTCGATACAAGTCATAAAAACTCCGGGTTCTTGCGAGGTTCAAAGCAGGCGTTGCGGGCGGCGTTTGAGCCCGCAGAAGGGGCAGGCGGAAATGGCGGAGCCATTGCAGCCGGGGGGAAGGCTTTCCCCTACAATTTTTTTCTGATATCACTAAGTCTGTTCAAAGCTTCGTTCAGGGTTTCGTCTTTTTTTGCAAAATGCAGGCGGACATAACGGTTTTCCTTTTCCTTGAAGAAACTTGAGCCGGGAACTGAGCCGATGCCCACTTTTTGCGCCAGAACTTCAGCAAATTCCAAGTCTGACTCAAAACCGAACTCGGAAATGTCAATTAAAATGTAGTAGGCTCCCTCGGGAACTGTGTGATTGAGACCGATGATGTCCAGACCGCGGAGAAAAAGGTCTCGTTTGCGGGTATATTTTTCCTGTAAATCCCGGTAATATTCATCGCCGAACTGTAAACCTGTGACTGCTGCTTCCTGCAAGGGGGCTGCCGCTCCAACGGTGAGAAAGTCGTGGACTTTTTTTATACGATCGGTGATTTGTGGATTTGCCTGAGTGTAGCCCAGTCGCCAGCCTGTGATTGAGTAGGTTTTTGAAAGAGAATTGCAGGTGATAGTACGATCTTTCATACCGGGAAGACAAGACATGTAGGTGTGGACATTGGGCTTGTAGAGAATGTGCTCGTAGACTTCATCGGTGATGACAAAGGTGTCGTATTTTTTTGCCAGGTCTGCAATTATCGTTAGTTCCTCTCTGGTAAAGACTTTGCCGCATGGGTTGGAGGGGTTACAGACGATGATTGCCTTGGGCTTCTGGCGGAAAGCGTCTTCCAGGACAGCTTCATCAAAGCGGAAGGCGGGCGGAATGAGGGGAACGTAAATTGGCTGGGCACCGGAAAGAATGGTGTCTGCGCCTTAATTTTCGTAGAAGGGAGAAAAGACAATTACCTTGTCGCCGGGATTGGTCACGCTCATCATGGCGGCCATCATGGCTTCGGTTGAACCACAGGTGACGACAAGTTCTTCGTTGGGATTAACGCTGACGCCCGAAAAGTGCTGGATTTTGGCGGCAAGTGCCTCCCGGAAATTCTGTGCTCCCCAGGTGATTGCGTACTGGTGAAAGTCTTCTTTTGTGACCTGAGCAAGACGCTCAAGAATAGGGTGGGGAGGCTCAAAGTCAGGAAAGCCCTGGGAAAGATTTATGGCTCCGTACTGGTTTGATATGCGAGTCATGCGGCGAATAACAGAGTCGGTAAAGGTTGCTGTTCTATTTGAAAGGTCTGGCATAAAAATCTCCAAAAATCTGACGGCTTTTATTTTACATAACTGATATTTGAATTCAAGAGTTTTTTGGGGTCGAAGGCAATTTTAACTGCATTCATCAGTTCAACATTGGCGGCCGGTGTTTCTGCGAAAAAGAAGGGGCGTTTGCTCAAGCCGAGTCCGTGTTCACCTGAAATGAGGCCACCCAGTTTTCTTGCTTCGTCATAGAGTTTTGCAAGATTTTCGTTCAGTTCCTTTTTCCAGACTTCCTCGCTGCGTTTGCCCCGAACCACACAAAGGTGAACATTTCCGTCACCTGCGTGACCAAAACTAATCATCTGCATGCTGCTCTGGCTTTCCAGTTTGTTTACGAAATTGACGAAATCGGCGACTTTTGCGATGGGAACTACGATATCCAGCGGCTCTTGCTCGCTCACGGCTTCAACGGCCTTTACCAGACAGCCGCGAATCTTCCACACATTCTGGGCAAGTTCTGTGTCGTCAAGGGAAATAATTTTTTCGGCGGAGTCTTTGAGAACAGACTGAAGGCTTTTGAAAGCCGAGTCAATTTCTTCAGACTTTCCGTCAAAGGTAAGAAGGAGATATGCCTCGTTTTCAAGAGGGAATTTGAGTTTGAGAAAATTTTCACCCAGTTTTACGACTTTTTTTTCGATGAATTCAAGGGCTGTGGGGTTGAGGTTTGCCTGTAAGATTTTTGGCACGGCCTCGATACCTGCTTTGAGAGAAGAAAATCCTGCCAGAATGCTCAAAGATTTTTCGGGCTTTCCAATGAGCCGGAGAAGGCATTTTGTGATGACGGCCAGGGTTCCCTCCGAGCCGATTATAATGTCTTTGAGGTCGAGGCCGGTGGTGTCTTTGCGGTTTTTGCTTCCCAGTGTAAAGATTGTGCCGTCAGCTTTGACCACTTCCAGTCCCATGACATAATCTCTTGTGACTCCGTATTTGACAGCTCTCATGCCGCCTGCGTTGGTAGAAATGTTTCCGCCAATAGAAGAACGTTTTTCACCGGGGTCCGGCGGATAGAAAAGTCCCAGACTTTCTACATGCTTTTGGAAATCCTCAAGAATTACGCCGGGTTCCACGGTAGCAGTAAAATTTTCCCGGTCAATTTCCAGGATTTTGTCCATCAGGGAAAGATCAAGGATAATAGAAGAGTCATGGGGAACAGTGGAGCCAACCAGGTTGGTACCAGCCCCCCGGGGAGTGACAAAAATATTATTTTTATGGGCAAAAGACAGGATTGCAGAAACTTCCTCAGTAGAAACTGGAAAAACTAAAGCAGAAGCTTGTCCCTTTTTGCGGCCCAGCGTGTCAGAAAGATACTTTGCCTCTATTTTGTCTGAAAAAATGAGTCGGGAAGAGTCTTTTATTATTGAAGAAAGCTGATTGATGACGGTCATTTTATATTCCTGAAGTGTCGGGAGGAGAGCGAAGCCCCCCTCACAATTGCTGGCTGTTAGTGATTACTTATTGTTGATTAGAATTCATCAATGTCCCAGCCTTCTTTGATGAAGTAGCCACCGAAGTCCTTGTTGAAGACTTTTTCGGTCTCTTTAGTCTGAAAGGCTTTTACGATTTTTTTAAAGATTTCGACTTTTGCAGGGTCCTTCAGATCCTTGCCACGGGCTGCAATCAGGTTCCAGTATTGCTTTTCGTCAACAGAAGTGTCCTTGAAAATGGCTGATTCGGTCTTGATTCCGAAGTCAAGGGCGTAGTTGCCGTTTACGATGGCGGCATCAACATCTTTGAGGGCAGAGGGAATGGTGTTTGCGGCCAGTTCCTTGATGACGATTCCACTTTTGTTTTCTGCAATGTCATTTACAGTGGGGTTAAAGCCTGCTTCTGCCTTGAGGGTGATGAGGCCCGCTGCCTGAAGAACTTTGATTGCGCGGCCACCGTTGGTGACATCGTTGGGGATTGCCACAACAGAACCTTTTTTAAGTTCTGAAACAGATTTTACTTTAACTGAGTAGAGGTTGAGGGGAATGATGAAGGTGTTTCCGATGAGCTTTACATCATAGCCGTGGTTTTGGATTTCGTTCTGAAGAAAAATGCGGTGCTGGAAAGCGTTCAGGTCGATTTCTCCGTTTGCCAGGGCATTGTTTGGTGTAACATAGTCTGAGAACTGGACGAACTTAAGGTCGATTCCCTGTTTTTTCAGGGCTTTTTGTGCCGGTGCCCAAAGGTCTTCATAGATTGAGCCGACAACGCCCAGTTTGACAACCGTATTCTTTTTTGCGGCAAAAGTTGATGTGAGTGCGATTGCACCGATTAAGAAAGCTGCGATAATTTTTTTCATAGACTACTCCTTTGGAATCCTGTGATGGAATTCCAGCTATTTTTTAATTACCTAGTTTACCACTAGGTATATAAGATATAATTGTTATACTGTCTTAAACCTAGTATGTCAATAGGAAAAGTAAATAAAAAGTTGAATTTACGTTTTTTTATATCTGCTTTACCGTAAAAAGGCGGCAAGTTCATCTTTTTCATACATGTTTTGTGTAACAGGATTTATAAAAATTTTTGTCATGAATCCCCCATGGCCCGCTCGAAATTTGCCGTCATGCTCTTAACGCTTGCGTCAAATTGTTTCTTTTCTTCCGCTGTCAGTTTCAGTTCAATTATTTCAGCAATACCCTCGTTGTTGAGCCTGCAGGGGACGCTGGCAAAGACATTGCTGTAGCCGTACTGTCCCTGTAAGAGGGTAGAGACAGGCAGAATCCTGTTTTCATCGCCAAAAATCGCTTTTACAACGTTTGCGATGCTGGCTCCGATGCCGAATTCAGTTGAGCCTTTTCCACCAAGGATAATCCAGCCAGCCTTTTTTGCTTTCAGGGCGATTTCATTAAGGTCAGGCTTTCCAAACCGTTTCGGCTGCTCCTTTATCAGCTCCAGAAGTGGTTTTCCTGCTACGGTCACCAGACTCCAGGGGACAAACTGAGTCTCTCCGTGTTCGCTCAAAGCATAGGCCTGGATTGACTTCTGGTCGTAGCCGGTTACCTCGCTGATTGCCCTGCGGACCCGGGCGGTATCCAGAGTAGTGCTGGTGGAAAGAATGCGTTTTGGGTTCCAGTTCAGTTTTTCCTGCAGATAATGCGCCACAACATCGGCCGGATTTGAAATGTTTATTATAATTCCGTCAAAACCGCTTGCCTTGATTTTAGGCACAATATCCTTCAGAATCTCAAGTGTCGCCCCCAGAGTCTGCTGACGGTCGTTCTGGCCTGCCTTCATGTCTGGCAGAGGACCGGCAGCCACAATTAGAATGTCTGCGTCGGTAATATCTGCATAATCTCCTGCATAAACATTTACGTGCCGGTCAAGATAAGTGGATGAATCAAACAAATCCAGAGCCTGAGCCGCAGCTTTTTCCCTGTCTACATCGATGTACACGATTTCCTCTGCCAGTCCCTGCGAAATCAAAGCATATCCGCCGTGACTGCCCACATGTCCCGCCCCAATTATGGCGATTTTTCTTCGGTTCAAACTCATGTTGATTTCCTCTTTTTTTATACCGTTTAATGCCGGTTTCGCTTGATAATTCTGTTTCCGCCCAGCTGAATCACATTGACCACAATCACCAGGACTACAATGGTAAGCCATGTGACGTCAAGCTGGTTGCGGTCGTGGCCGTACATAATCGCATAGTTTCCAAGTCCACCGGCACCAACAGCACCGGCCATGGCGGTCAGTCCAATCAGGCTTACTGTGGTGATGGTCGTTCCCCGTACAATGGGACCCACGCTTTCTTTCAGGTATACGCGGAAAATAATGTCAAAAGGCGAAAGTCCCATGCTCTCGGCGGCCTCAATCAGTCCGTCGTCAACTTCGGCAAGGGCAGACTCAATCTGACGACTAAAAAAAGGTACTGTCCCGAAAATCAAAGGAACAATCGCTCCCCGCACACCAATGGCAGTTCCCATAATCAGTCGGCTCAAGGGCATGACGCCGGTCAGCAAAATGATGAAGGGAATCGAACGGAAAAGGTTTATCAGCTTGTCAAAAATCTGATAGACCACCCTGTTTTCAAGAATCGCTCCCTTTCTGGTCACGGTGATAATAATGCCAATCAAGAGCCCCAGCACAAAACTAATAGCCCCCGACCAGAGTGTCATAATAAAAGTCTCTAAAAGTCCGTTAAAAAATCGTTCCGGGTGCTTTGCCACATTGGGCAGTATCGTCTCAATAAAATCAAGCATTTTTTAGTACCTCCACACCAACATCCATGGCGGCGATGTGTTTTAACGCGCGGTTAATCGTTTCTTCTTCTCCGCTGATGATTGCCACCGTTCCTCCGATCGGAGCATTCTGAACGATTTCAATCTCAGCGAAAATGATGTTTATAGTCACGTCATAGAGGCGTGAAATAGCTGAAATCAGTGGCTCAGATACATTCTTCTTTATGTAGGTAAACCGAACAAGTTTTTCATCCTTTTCAATGTGCACAACAGGTGAGTTTTCGGCTATTAGTTCTTCCACCTTCGACAAATTTGATGTAGAGCGGATGAAGCGTTTAGTCACTTCGTCCTGAGGGTTAGCAAAGATTGAGAAAACATCGCCCTGCTCAACAATTCGGCCTTTTTCCATCACGGCAACCTTATCACAGATTTCCTTGATGACTTCCATCTGATGGGTGATTATTACGATTGTAAGCCCCAGCTGGTCTTTGAGTTTTTTAAGAAGTTTTAAAATTGATTTTGTTGTGGTCGGATCAAGGGCGCTTGTAGCCTCATCGCACAAAAGAATATCAGGCTCATTGGCAAGGGCACGGGCAATGGCAACACGCTGTTTTTGTCCGCCGGAAAGCTGACTGGGGTAATTGTCAGCCTTTTCGTCTATTTCAACCAGTTTCAAAAGAGAGTGGACTTTTTCTGAAATCTCTCTCTTATTCAGTCCGCTCCGTTTTAATGGAAAAGCAACGTTATCAAAAACAGTGCGGCTTTTCATAAGATTGAAATGCTGAAAAATCATGCCGATTTTCTTGCGTTCTTCGCGAAGTTCCTTCTGGCTCAAGGCAAGAAAATCTTTTCCCTTTACGGTGACGCTGCCAGAAGTAGGACGACCCAAAAGGTTGATTGTACGTACCAGAGTTGACTTTCCCGCACCGGAAAAGCCTATGATTCCAAAAATGTCGCCTTTTTCCACGGAGACGCAAGCGTTTTCAACGGCATTGAAAGTCTTACCGTCCTGAACAAAGGTCTTGGTTATGTCTTTTAGTTCAATAATTGTGTCCATACTATTCCTGATTAAAAAACTAGGTAATATTATTCATATAATACCTAGTAAGTCAATAGGAATAATATATTTTTACAGCGAATTTATTTCCCTGTCACGATAGCCTGATTTGGACAGGCGGTCTTGCAGTCTCCGCAGCGGATGCAGTCGGCAGAGTTGGGATTTTGCCAGACGGGGATGTCCAGTTTGCAGGTTTTCTGGCAGGCACCACAGCCGGTGCATTTTGTGCTGTCAATTGTAAAGCGGTAGAAAGAAAATTTATTGAAAATGCCGTAAATTGCTCCCAGGGGACAGACATAGCGGCAGAAGGGCCTGTAGATGATGACTGCAGAAAAGAGGGTAATAAGCAGGATGATAAGCTTAAAGCGGAAAATAAAACCGGCCGCTTCCCTCATGGCAGAGTTCAGCAGGACCAGGGGAATACCGCCTTCAAGGGTTCCGACCGGGCAGATCCACTTGCAGAACCAGGGCTGACCAAGGCCGGTAAAATCTGCAATAAAAGCCGGAAGCAGGAGGACGAAGACTGAGAGAAAGACAAAACGAAGATAACGGAGGGCCTTTTCTCCGGGAAGGCGGCGGATTTTTTTTACAAAGGGAATCTTATAGATTAAATCCTGAATGAGGCCGAATGGACACAAAAAGCCGCAGACAAAGCGTCCCAGAAAGGTGCCGAAGAGAACAAGAAGTCCGGTCACATAGAGGGCAAGTTTGTAGTCCCGGCTGTTCAGGGTCGCCTGAAGGGAACCGATGGGGCAGGCACCTAATGCGCCCGGACAGGAGTAGCAGTTCATGCCTGGTACGCAGATTTTTTTGCTGACTCCGGTAAAAATCTTTCCCTTGGCAAAGCCCCGGATATAGCCGTTTGAAAGAGCGGCAAAAGAAGCCTGAATGATGAGACGTATGCGATTATGCTGCTTCATTTTTTCTGCGGCTGAGAGCCTTTTTTCCATATCAGCCTATTCCTATACATTCCATGCAGATGTGGGTTGCTTTTTTAAAGACCGTTGCAACTTCTCCCCGGAAGATTCCCCCAAGCAGGAGGGCAATTCCGAGAGAGAGAAGAATGAGACGAATCAGCAGGGGATGTTTTTTCAGAAAAGTCATTTTTTCAGCAGGTTGTCAATGATTTTCTGCCAGTCTTTCTGACTTTTTGCCCCCATATAGATTTTACCGACGATTTTGCCTTCTGAGTTTATGAAAAAGGTTGTTGGAACTGCCTGAATATTGCTCAAAAGGGCACCATCGTCATACATGTCTTCTGTAGGAACGATGTGGGTGTAATATGCACCCGTTTGGGAAATGATGTCGGCGGCATCTGCTTTTGCCTGAGGAAGAATTTTTCCGTCGTCATCAACCAGATCGATAATGACGCCCACAACTTCAACGCCTTTGTCCTTGTTTGCTTCATTGAGCTTGGCAAGGTCCGGCATTTCTCCGATACAGGGCGGACAGAAGGTTCCCCAGATGTTAATCATGGTGATTTTGTTTTTTGCAAACATGCTGTCAGAAATCGCTTTTCCTTCCAATGTGACAGACTTAAAGGAAATT
>ODAI010319898.1_pt1 | contig 10605 bp, 8 predicted proteins | sample 1539321 | NCBI WGS metagenome assembly ODAI01 (sample SAMN02144231, study PRJEB22623) | gut metagenome | biome: sheep rumen | host: Ovis aries | place: New Zealand | reverse complement strand
GTGAGGGCTCTTTACAAAGAATTTTTCAATGACCATATCGTGGAGTCGGCGGATAAGTACGTGAGGGAAGACTATCAGCAGCATAATCCGGGCGTCGGGCAGGGAAGAGAGGCGCTCAAGAGTGCATTTGCCCAGAAATTCATCGAACATCCGGACTTTAAGCTGGACATCAAGATGATGCTGGCCGAAGGCGATATGGTGTGGGTCTACCTGAAGAACGTGGATCCCGAGGGTAATACACGCTGCCGTGTGGTTGACATGTACCGGCTGAAGGATGGAAAGCTGGCGGAGCATTGGGATGTACTTCAGCCATGCTGAGAAGAACGGAACTGTACAAGGAGGTTAATATGGCTGTTATCACCATTGACGGGGTGAAGCTCAACGTGCCGGAGGGAGCCAATGTCCTGGACTTAGCTCTGGAGAACGGGATCTATATTCCCCATCTGTGTCATCATAAGGACCTGAACCCGCTCGGTTCCTGCCGTATGTGCATCGTGGAGCTGGAAGGGCAGGAGGGCGTGGTGACATCCTGTACCCTGAAGGCGAAGGATGGCATGGTCATCCGGACAAAGTCAGATGAGATCAACCGGCTGCGCATGCTGGCGCTGGAGCTTCTGCTGGCAGGGCATCCGGAGGACTGCTCTACATGTCCCAAGTACGGCAACTGCGAGCTGCAGATGCTGATCCAGTACATCGGCCCCAAGACCGGGCGCCTGAAGATGCGCGTCAAGGGCTTCAAGGAGAATTCGGAAAACCCGCTGCTGGTCCATGACATGAATCGCTGCGTTCTGTGTGGCCGCTGTGTGCGGGCCTGCAACGAGCTGCGGGGCGTCAAGGTGCTGAATTACCATAAGAAGGGCATGGAGACCTATGTGGGAACGCTCCATGACAAGCTCCTGGCGGACGCGGACTGCCGGTTCTGCCAGGCATGCGCGGAGGTATGTCCCACAGGCACCATCCGTGACAAGCTGGCGACGACCGAGAAGCAGAAGGAAGATTACGTTGTCCCCTGCAAGGCGGAGTGTCCTGCCCACGCGGAGATCCCGCGCTATCTCCGTGCGGTGAAGAACGGGAACATGGATCAGGCGATCGCGATCATCCGTGAGAAGCTGCCGATCCCGCGTATCCTGGGATATATCTGCACCCAGGCCTGCGCGACCCAGTGCAAGCGCAGCTGCCTGTCCGATCCCATGTCGATCCGCCTGATCAAGCGCTATGCGGCGGACAAGGATATTGAGAAGAAGTGGAGGGCGAAGAGCAAGCAGCTGCCGGATACGGGCAAGAAGGTCTGTGTCGTCGGAGCGGGGCCTGCCGGCCTTTCCGCAGCGTACTATCTGCGCAAGCAGGGCCATGACGTTACCATTAAGGAAGCGATGCCCACCGCAGGCGGCACTACGGCTTACGGAATCCCGGCCTACCGTCTTCCGAGGGATGTCATTGCCGGAGAAGTGAAGATCATCGAGGAGCAGGGCGTCAAGATCGAATGCGGCGTGAAGGTGACAAAGCCTGCCGAACTTCTGAACGAATATGACGCGGTCCTGATGGCAGTGGGCGGAACCGTCGGCGTCCGTCTGGGCATGCCGGGGAATGACCTTCCCGGAGTCCTCCTGAACGCGGATTTCCTCCGTGACTGCGCGATGGGCAAGGAGACCGGCATGGGCAAGCATGTGATCGTCCTTGGCGGCGGCAACGTTGCCTTTGACTGCGCAAGGTCTGCGGTGCGCCTGGGAGCCGAGAGCGTCCACCTGGCCTGCCTGGAGGCGCGTGAGAAGATGACGGCGGACGATGAAGAGATCGAGCAGGCCCAGGAAGAGGGCATTGTCGTCCATCCCGCGATGACCTTTGAGCGCATCACCGGCGAAGACCATGTCACCGGCGTGGATTTCATGAAGGTAAAGGCTTTCTATTTCGATGAGAACCGCAGGGCGGTCATCGAGAAGGAAGAAGGCTCCGAGCTTCATCTGGAAGGGGATACGGTCATCTTCGCAACCGGACAGAAACCGGACCTGAACGAGGATTCCGGATTCAAGCTGTTTCGCGGCGCGTGGATCGTGGTCAATGACAACACCAATGACAAGCAGACATCGATCCCGGGCATCTTCGCGGCAGGCGACTGTGTCTATGGAACGAAATCCGTTGTCATGGCGGTTCAGTCCGGAAGAGAGGCGGCGAGCCAGATCGACAGATACCTTGGCGGCGACGGGGACATCTCTGAAGTGCTGGCGGATGACAAGCCGGGCGATCCGTACATCGGCGTGATCGAAGGGTTTGCCTACGAGAAGGCGTGCAGCCCGAAGATTGATCCGGCCAGTGAGAGGAAGGATAACTTCCGTCTCTTTGACCATGGCATCTGTGACGAAGACATCTGCAGAGAGGCCGGCCGCTGCCTGCAGTGCGACCTGAGACTGCAGATCCACCGCCCGCACACCTGGGGTGACTTTGCGGAATCAAAGGAGGCGTGAAGATGAGTGCATATGCAAATGCTAAGGCTCTCGGAAGAGACGCCGTTCTGGAAAAGATCAAAGCCATGAACCTTTATGAGGCAGGCGTGTACCGTGAGAAGATGACAGACCATATCCAAAAGGCGCAGGAGGCTGCCGCCGAGGAAGGCGCGGACATGTGCGCAGTGGCCGCTTTGAACAATGCGGATACGGACATGGCTTTCCTGGAGCTAGTGAGGCAGGCTCCCGATAAGATCCTGGCGGGGGCTGCGATCGCGGCCATCGCGTCAGGCGCGGGCAAGGCTGTGCTCATGCTTCCGGAGAAGGAAGGAGAGCTGGCGGATTCCCTGAAGGAGAAGGCTGCTGAATACGGGGTGGAGGTCGTCAATGAATTCCTGAACATCCGTCAGAATCAGACAAACCTTCTGGTTCACATCGCATCCTGCGCTGACCTTGCGGATGCATTTTCCGGCAACTATGAACCCGGGATCTATGTGTCGGTCAACGGCGCGGCGCTCAAGAAGGTTCCGGCGGACAAAAAAGTATCGGAGATTGTCGATGTATCCGCCGCCAAGGCAGTGCAGGTGGGGTATGCCTATTACACGCCCCAGGAGTGCGATGCGGAGGTTGGAGCACTGAATCCTGCAAATGGTATCATCCGCGTCCTGACGGAGAAGGATTGTATCGTGGCCGACGCGGCGAAGGCGACCCTGGCCTGCAAGGCGCAAAGCTGCGGTAAATGCGTTTTCTGCCGTGAGGGGCTGATCCAGCTGGAGTTCATGCAGTCGGAGACGACCAAGGGCAGGGGTAAGATGGAGTTCCTGGACCTGACGAAGGAGATCGGAGAGGCGATGGGCTTCTCGACGCCATGCTCGATGGGACAGCAGTGCGCGCGGATCTCCCTCAGCGCCATGGGCAAGTTCGCTTCCGAGTACGAAGCCCATATCAAGAAGAAGACCTGCCCGGCAGGCGTCTGCCAGGCCTTTGTTATGATCTATGTCGATCCTGCCGTGTGTACCGGCTGCGGAGACTGCCTGGATGTCTGCCCGAAGGGCTGCATCGAAGGCAAACCGAAGTTCATCCATATGATCGATGAATTTGAATGCGACCGCTGTGGCAAGTGCGTGGAGGCCTGCGAGGAGGAGTGCATCCATATCACCACCGGAAAGGTGCCGAAGCTTCCGGACCGCCTGACCAAGGTCGGAAAGTTTAAGAAAAAGAGACATTGAATTAACGCAGCTCAGGACACGAAGTGTTCTGAGCTGTGTACGTATCTGATCCGAAAAACAAATGTGTGCCGGGTTCCAATGTTTTCCCTTACCTGTGGCTGGCAGCAGAAACATAATTATGTAATCGAACCATAACTGTTCAGGACAGCCCGAAGCACTTGCTGCTGAGGGCGTATGAAAGTGTATATTAAGTGGCATCGGGCGATTCAGGATGCGAAGCATCGCCCGATGCGTAACTGTTCAGAACAGGTTCTGAACAGTTACATCGAACCTTGACTTTTGGAATCAGAGGTAAAGACAAGCAGGATCCTAAGCTGTTTCTGAACAGATCCTAAGAACAGGGTACATGAAAAAATTATCTCTTTTTTTCACATGCCTTGTAAGAAAAGGAATGCTTCTGCCAAAAACCGTGTCAAACGGGTGAAATTTAGAAAAGTGGCAAAAAATAGGGAGTGCTATCCTTTACTTACCTTGAAGCAGGGAGCGGCCTGCTGACAACAATACTTTTTCAGGAGGAAGAATTATATGAAGATGGAGGAAGAATTATATGAAGATGAAGAAGGTACTTGGCCTCACGCTGGTATCTGTCATGACCATGTCCATGGCTTCTGCAGCCTTTGCGGCAGAAGGCGGCGGCCTGTCCGGAGCGGACTGCGATCCGGCGAACACTGCGAAGACCGATGAGACTCTGACGATTGCGTTTGCATCTGAGCCGTCCACTCTGGTAGGACCTGCGACCGGCAACACCGAGAACGAATCTATGATGATCTATTCCGCCCTGACAGATAATCTGGTCGCCTATGACCGCGAGAAGGGCGAGGTTGTCCCACAGCTGGCGACCGCCTGGGAATGGGTCGATGAGAACCATTGTAAGTTCACGCTTCGCGACGATGTCACTATGTCCGACGGAACACCGTTTGTGGCGGACGATGTTGTCTACTCCGCCAAGATGTGGAGAGATGCGAACGCGACGAACGAGACAGGCTCCATCTTCGCGGAGTGCGCGGACGCGGTGGCGGATGACGAGCACACCGTTACGATCGAGTTCACGTCTAACGCACCGGACATCATCCGCATGCTGACCTGGACGAACTACGGCATTGTTTCCGAGGATGAAGTCAATGCGGCAGGCGGCCTGGAAGAGGTCGGCAAGAACCCGGCTGTCGGCTCCGGTCCTTACAAGTTTGTTTCCTGGACCAACGGACAGAATGTTGTTCTCGAGCGTAACGAAGAATACTGGGATCAGGACTATGCAGGATATTACAAGCAGCTGGTATTCACATTTACATCTGACCCGGCAGCCCGCATCATGGCGGTTCAGTCCGGCGACGCGGATGTTGCTTACGCGATCCCGACCGCGCAGGCTTCCACCTTCCAGGGCAATGATGCGGTCAAGGTCGTCAACTACACCTTCGATCAGGTCAACCATCTGTGGTTCAACATGGGCGAGAACGCCGGCGCGACCGCTGACGTGAAGGTTCGTGAGGCCATCGACAAGGCGCTGGATTATGACGCGATCAACGCAGTCGGATCCGCCGGTCTGACCACTCCGTCCCTTGGATACTTCACCGAGGACAACCCCTACTACAACGCGGTTTACACTGCGGAAGAGAGGGCGAGAGACGTGGAAGGCGCGAAGGCGCTCCTTGAGGAAGCGGGATACGGCGACGGCCTGACCCTGAGAGCGCTTGGCCTGTCCGATATCGAACCGATCTACGTTGTCATGCAGGCGAACCTCGCTGAGGCAGGGATCACCCTTGAACTGGATATCCCGGATACCGCTCAGTTCGTACAGCAGGCAGCAGGCGGTGACTATGACCTGATCGTAGTCGGCGAGTACGCAGCGGCAAGGTTCCCGTCCATCTTCATCTTCTTCCAGAATGCATACACCTTCTGCATCGGCGGACCGAAGTGGACCACGGATGAGATCAATGCGCAGATTCATGACTTCATCTTCGCAGAGGATGAGGCGAAGGCGAAGGAACTGGGCAAGGCATTCGAAGAGACTATGAAGGCCGACACCATCCAGGTGAACCTGTTCCCGAACATCAACAGCGCAGTCATCAATCCGGAACTGAAGGGCTACAACACGCTTGAGCGCGGATTCCTGGATCCGACCGGATTCTACAAGGGATGATCGTCCGGAAACTCTACAGAATTGAATTCCATAGAATCATAAACAAAATGATTTGAACGGAAAGTCACAGCAATTGGGGCCTTCCTCAGAGATGTGGCTTTCTTTCGGCACAGGCCATGGATCGCTTCCGAAAGATACGCAGGATGTGTTTTGTGGTCAGTGCCTTATCCCAGAAACATTCAGCTTGCAGTCATGGTTTGGTTCTGGCAGCCCCGGTTTCTTTGGTATACAGGTGCACCGCTTTGGTCTGAAAGGTGTGGGATACCGATCCGGAAGATGCGCTGCATCATTCTGGAAGGCGGATTGCACCGATTGAATGGTACATGGCACCGGCCAGAGAGACCGAATGCCGGGACTGAATGAAACAGATTCGGAGAGGAATATGTTTAAATATATCATTAAGCGAATCCTTCTTCTGATTCCGATCCTGCTCGGCGTGTCCGCCATCATATTTATCCTTAAGACCGTTACGCCCGGTGATCCTGCAAGGCAGATCCTTGGCAACACGGCAACGGAAGAGCAGGTTCAGGAGAAGCGGGAAGAGCTGGGTCTGAATGATCCGGTAATCGTGCAGTATGTACGGTATATTGGCAATATTGTCACGAAGGGGGATTTCGGTAATTCCTATCGTACAGGTGAGCCGGTCCTGAAGGAGATCCTTCCCAGGCTTGGAACCTCCGGCATCATCACGGTGGGCGCTGTCGCGATCGGCGCGATCATAGGAATCCTGCTTGGGATCATATCGGCCTTGAAGAAGTATACCTGGGTCGATTCCCTGGTCCTTGTCATATCGATGTTCTTCCAGTCGGTTCCCGAGTTTGTCGTCGCTCTGGTCCTGATCATGATCTTCGCGGTCAACCTTCACTGGCTGCCTGCGACGGGCATTACCTCGATCAAAGGCTTCATCCTTCCGATGCTCTGTATCGGGCTTTCCTCGGTCGCGAACTATACCCGTATCACCAGATCCTCCATGCTGGAGGTTTTGGGCGAGGATTATATCCGTACCGCAAGGGCAAAAGGGCAGACGGAGAACAACATCACCTTCCACCACGCCTTGCGCAATGCCATGATCCCGGTTGCCCAGTCCATCGGAACCAGCCTTGGCAACAGCATCGGCGGCGGCATGGTCATTGAGACCGTTTTCGGTGTTCCCGGCGTCGGCAAATACATCGTTGACTCCATCACGCAGAGAAACTATCCATCCGTCCTCGGCGGCGCTCTGATCATTGCCATGGTGCTGACGATCATCAACCTGATCGTTGATATCAGCTTCGTCCTGATCGATCCGAGACTGAAGACGACGATCATTTCCGGAGGCGCGAAGAAGCCGAAGGTAAAGGCTGCATAAGGGGGGATCTGAGATGGCAAAAATGCATACTCCCGCGATGGAGAAGATTGAGAGAAAGAATAAGAAAAGAAAGAGGCCGGTCAATTCGACCCCTGCCTATGAAGCATGGAAGCGTTTCAGGCGGAACAAGACCGCCATCATCGGACTGGTTGTGGTCTGCGCGCTGATCCTGATCGCGATCTTCGCGCCGCTAATCGCTCCGTATGACTACACGCTGCAGGATTACATGGCCATGATGCAGCCGCCCAGCGCCGCCCATCTGTTCGGAACGGATTCCTTCGGGCGTGACATCTTCAGCCGTGTCATCTACGGAACCAGGTATTCGCTGGTCATCGCCCTGTTCTGCACCATCGCGGCCCTGTTTTCCGGCGGCCTTCTGGGCATCATCGCAGGATACTTCGGCGGAAAGGTGGACACGATCATCATGCGGATCATGGATATCTTCCAGGCGATCCCGATGATCATGATGGCGATGTGTATCGTATCCGTCCTCGGAAACGGTATCCCGCAGCTGGTCGCGGCAGTCATGTTCGCCTCCATGCCGACGATGGCAAGGAATAACCGTGCCGCCATTCTTCGGGTGCGGGGCAGTGACTACATCGAGTCCTCGGAGGCGATCGGTGTCGGCCAGGTGCAGATGATCCTGAAGCATATGATCCCGAACGCCGCAGGCGTCATGATCATCTTCTTCGTCGGCTTCCTGGCGGTTTCCATCATGATGATGTCCTCCATGAGCTACATCGGAGTCGGCCTCAGCGCCCCGACGCCTGAGTGGGGACTGATCCTGAACGACGGCAAGGCATATATCACATCAGCGCCTTACATGATGTTCTTCCCGGCACTGATGATCATGATCACCTGCTTCGCATTCAACCTTATGGGCGATGGTCTGCGCGACGCATTCGACCCGAAGAGCAAATAATCAGGAGGACGGGACATGAGCGATACATTATTGAGCGTTAAGAATCTCGTCATCCATTACGAGACAGAGGACGAAGTCGTAGAAGCGGTCAACAACATTTCCTTTGACATCAAAAAGGGAGAGGTTCTCGGGCTCGTCGGCGAGACCGGTGCCGGGAAGACCACCACGGCCCTTGGCATCCTGGGGCTGCTCCCGGCCAAGGTCGGGCACGTGATCCAGGGCTCCATCGAGCTGGAGGGCAAAGACCTTCTGCAGCTGTCAGAAAAGGAGATGCGCCAGATCCGCGGAAAGAAGATCTCCATGATCTTCCAGGATCCCATGACCGCGCTGAACCCGGTCAAGACCGTCGGTGAGCAGATCGCGGAGGTGGTGCTCCTGCACAACCACTGTTCAAAGGCGGAAGCACTCAAGCGTGCCCAGGACATGCTGGCGATGGTCGGCATCGTCCCGGAGCGCTACAAGGATTACCCGCACCAGTTTTCGGGCGGCATGAAGCAGCGTATCGTCATCGCGATCGCCCTGGCCTGCGAGCCGGAGCTTCTGATCGCCGATGAGCCGACCACGGCACTTGATGTTACGATCCAGGCGCAGATCCTCGACATGATGCGGAAGCTGCAGAAAGAGCAGGGCACGTCCGTGATCCTGATCACCCATGACCTGGGCGTCGTTGCCGAGATGTGCGATAACTGCGCGGTCATGTACGGCGGCGAGCTGGTGGAGTACGGCTCCCTGGAGCAGGTTTTCGACAACCCGAAGCATCCGTACACGAGGGCACTGTACAAGTCCATCCCGTCGCTGGATAAGGATGTCCACCGCCTGGAGGTGATCCCGGGGCTTGTCCCGGATCCGTCGGATCTTCCGGAGTACTGCAGCTTCTATGAGCGCTGCGCGGAGAAGTGTGACAAGTGCTGTAAGACAGATCCTGTCAGTACGATGGTAGAGCCGGGGCATTTTGCGAAGTGCCTGCAGTATACGAAGGAATGGGAGGGCTGACCATGGATTCTAAGAATCTGCTTGAAGTAAAGAATCTGAAGAAGTACTTCCAGACTCCGAGGGGGCTTCTGCATGCTGTGGACAATGTGACCTTCAACATCGAGAAGGGCAAGACGACCGGCATCGTCGGCGAGTCCGGCTGCGGCAAGTCCACCCTTGGAAAGACATTGATGCGCCTGCATCAGCCTACCTCCGGCGAGGTAATGTTCAAGGATACGGATATCGCGAACATTTCCCTGAAGGAGTTCAAGAAGAAGTATCGTGCCAATATCCAGATGATCTTCCAGGATCCCTATGCGTCGCTGGATCCGAGAATGAGCATCCTGCAGCTGATCGAGGAACCCATCAAGATCCATAACAAGGACTTCTCCAAGGCGCAGGTCACGGAGAAGGCGCGGGAGATGATGGAGCTGGTGGGCCTTGCGAAGAGGCTGGAGAATGCCTATCCCCATGAGCTTGACGGCGGCCGCCGCCAGAGGATCGGAATTGCCCGCGCGCTTTCCCTGAATCCGGAATTCATCGTCTGCGATGAGCCGGTATCGGCACTGGACGTGTCCATCCAGGCACAGGTGCTGAACCTCCTGCAGGATCTGCAGGAGCAGAGGGGACTGACCTATATGTTCATCACCCACGATATGTCGGTCGTGAAGCATATCTCCGATGACATTGCGGTCATGTATCTGGGGCAGATGATCGAGAAGTGCAGCGCGGACCGCATTTTCAAGGATACGATTCATCCGTATTCCCAGGCGCTCCTGTCCGCGATCCCGATCCCGAACGTTCATGTGAAGCATGAGCGGATGGTACTGAAGGGAGAGCTGACCTCCCCCATCGACCCGAAGCCCTGCTGCCGGTTCGCCCAGAGATGTCCTTACGCGACTGACAAGTGCCGCGCGGAGGAACCGGCCCTGAGAGAGCTGCTGCCGAACCATCTGGTCGCATGTCATTACGCGGAGAAGTTCGTGAAATAAAGGCGGCAGGCCAATGATCCATACAGAAGAGGATATAAGCCCCGGCAGTCAGATTGGCTGCCGGGGCTTTTGGCGATCACATCTCACCGGTTCGCATATTGCGTTACAGGTCACGCCTGCTGGCAGGGGCGTGACCTGTAACCATACTGCATAAAAGATTGGAAAAGCAAAAACAATACTTGATTTTAAGGCGTAAATGCCGATACTAAAATAGGAGAAGGAGGAAAGGGCGATGACAAGAAAGCTTCCGATTGGAATTCAGGGTTTTGAAGGCCTCAGGAATGATGGTTACCAATATGTGGATAAAACAGAATATATTTATCGTCTGGTTCATGAAGGCAAGCCCTATTTTCTGAGCCGTCCGAGGCGGTTTGGGAAGAGTCTTCTTCTCTCCACCATGAAAGCATACTGGGAGGGAAAGAAAGAACTGTTTGCCGGCTTGCGCATAATGAACCATTTTCAGGAAGACTTTATAGAACTTTATAGAAAGAGAATGCCATGATTGATATTCATTGTCATATATTGTACGGGGTAGATGATGGTTCGCCTGATTATGAAACCAGC
>ODAI013540135.1_pt1 | contig 10606 bp, 10 predicted proteins | sample 1539321 | NCBI WGS metagenome assembly ODAI01 (sample SAMN02144231, study PRJEB22623) | gut metagenome | biome: sheep rumen | host: Ovis aries | place: New Zealand | reverse complement strand
TGTGCACAACACTTGGTTGAATATATGCCTACGGAGGATAAAAACCGCGTTTCTTCAGCACTCTATGGCAATGCAAATATGGCGCTTATCTCATATGGTTACATTCGCATGATGGGTTACGAAGGACTTCGTGAAGCGACAGCCAACGCCATTCTCAGTGCCAACTACATGGCAACTAAACTGCGCGACGCCTATGGAGTGGTCTATACAGGAGTCAAGGGAAGAGTAGGGCATGAACTGATTTTGGACTGCAGACAGTTCCACGCATTAGGTATAACAGAAAGTGATGTTGCTAAACGGCTTATGGACTTTGGATATCATGCTCCAACCTTGTCATTCCCGGTACACGGCACACTTATGATTGAACCAACCGAGAGCGAATCGAAACATGAGTTAGACCAGTTCATTGATGCTCTACTTACTATTCGTGCTGAGATTGCCGAGATTGAACGAGGTGAGGCAGACCCGAAAGACAACGTGCTCGTTAATGCTCCGCACGCTGAATATGAGATTGTCGGTAGCGAATGGACCCATCCTTACAGTCGCGAGAAAGCTGCCTATCCGACAGAGTGGGTAAGAGATAATAAATTCTGGATTCCTGTATGCCGCGTTGATAACGGATTTGGAGACCGTAATTTAGTTGCACGATTCTAATGGAAAAAGAACGTTTTGCTGATAAAATCAGGCGCTACCGCAAATGGAAACCGTGGGTAGAGCTGAAAGAACTGCTGATGATTGCTATCGGCTGTACTCCTTTTGCCATTGCAGTCAACAGATTGCTTATACCTCATGCTGTTGTAGGTGGCGGATTAGCCGGTATATGCGAGATACTTTACTTCGCAACCGACGGACTGATTCCTGTTTGGGCTTCTAACTTAGCTATCAACGTAGTACTGCTTGCTGCTGCAATAAAGTTGGTAAATTGGCAGTTCGTTAGACGAACCGTATATGGAGTACTCTGTCTTACCGTATGGCTCAAGCTGATACCCGTTCCTGAAGTCGCAGAGATTACGGATCCTTTTATGGCTGTTATCTTAGGCGGTTTGTTCGCAGGAGTGGGATTAGGTATTGTGCTGCTCAACAACGGTTCCACTGGCGGTACCGATATAACGGCAATGATTCTTTCCCGCTACGTCCATCTGCCGATGGGACGGGCAATGTTAGCTTGCAATATAATCATAATTACCAGTGCCTATTTCTTGCCGGAAGTGCATAGCATAGAGAAAGTATTGTTTGGTCTGTGCTATACGTTTATGTCATCTACAGCTGTGGATTGGGTAATGAGCCGCGTACGGCAGTCTGTACAGTTCTTTATCTTCTCTTCCTACCACAACGAGATTGCACGGGCTATCATGACACAGATACCTCGTGGCGTAACAATATTAGATGGCCACGGCGGATATACGCAGAAAGACATGAAAGTAGTGACTGTGATTGCCCGTAAGAACGAGTCCACTCGGATATTCCGTTTAGTCCGTGCAATTGACCCGAACGCTTTTGTGAGCGAGACGCAAACGATAGGTGTTTTTGGGCAAGGCTTCGACTCCATAAAAGAGAAATAATATGAATCCGCACGATAGTTATACTCCGCAACAACACACCTTAGTAGTCGTTCGTGAATATTTGATGATATTTCTAGCCCTCGCCCCTTTTGCGTTGATGGTGAACTGGATTTTTGTGCCGCATAACGTGGTGGGAGGCGGTTTGACCGGTATTTGCTCCATCATTTACTATGCTACCCAAGGACTCTTTCCTGCCGCTTTTCCGCATTACGGTGGCGCGCTGCCTATATGGCTCTCCTCGCTCGTAATAAACTGCATATTGCTCCTCGTAGCCTGTCTGACAGTCGGTTGGAGATTTTGTATTAGAACTATCTTTGGCGTATTCTCGTTAGCATTGTGGTACAGATTGATACCTATCAGGGAGATTGCTTTGATAGAAGACCCGCTATTGGGCTGTATTGTAGGCGGTGTGATATTTGGTATAAGTTTAGGCATCGTAATGCTTAATAACGGTTCTTCCGGCGGTACGGATATTATTGCGATGGTAGTCAATAATTATCGTGACATATCGTTGGGGACGGTTATGGTAATATGCGACGTGGTCATCATATTGAGCAGCTATTTCTTACCGGTTCCTGAAGTGTTCTTGGATAAGATAACAAGTGTCTCTGACTTTAAGATTAAACGTATTATGTGCGGTATATGCATGACTGTTTCCTATACCGCCGCATTAGATTGGTTTATGGCCCGTGTACGTCAGTCGGTGCAGTTCTTTATTTTCTCAACAAAACACGCTGAGATAGCAACGGCGATTAACCAAACAGCCAAACGGGGGGTAACTGTCTTAGAAGGAAAAGGGTGGTACTCCAAACAACCTACTGAGATAATAACGGTACTTGCTAACAAGCAGGAGTGTCCGCTTATATTGAGAATAATCAAACAAATAGATCCGAATGCCTTCGTTAGTTATGTCAACGTGAGCGGGGTCTTCGGTAAAGGATTTGACAAAATAAAGGGAAAGTAATATGAATAAAAACGTAGCGTTGGTTCTATCCAGCGGCAGCAGTCGAGGTTTAGCACATATTGGCGGTATCGAAGCGCTTGAAGAATGCGGATACACGATAACTTCTATAGCCGGATGTTCTATGGGAGCTATCGTTGCAGGCATGTACGCCGCCGGTAGTCTTGCCGAACTAAAGACCTGGTTCCTTGAGATGACCCGCAAACATATGTTTGAGTTGATGGATTTTACCCTCAATAAAAACTATCTGGTTAAAGGTGAACGACTGATGAGTGCGATTGATGAAATGATTCCTGACAGAAAGATAGAGGACTTGAATATACCTCTCACTCTTGTTGCCACGGACATGAAGAAAGGGAAGGAAGTGGTATTCCGTACCGGTGACTTAAATCGAGCTATACGTGCTTCGTTTGCGTTGCCCATCTTGCTGCAACCTGTTCGGGAAGGTGATATGCTCCTCATGGACGGCGGAATGTCTAATCCGCTGCCGCTCAACCGTGTGGTTCGTACTGAAGGGGATATCTTGGCTTGTGTAAATGTAAGTGGCGCGTATATTGACAAGACAGAAGAGGAGAAGAAAGAACCATCGTGGTTGGAGACGTTCTTGGAAAAATACGCAGGAAAGACCTTGAGACCATCTGAGAAACAAATAGGTTCGTTGGCGCTGCTGGATCGCTGCTCGGACGTCATGATTCAGCAACACTCCGAACTAATGAAACAATGTTGTCCGCCTCAAATTTGCGTGGATATAGCGATGAATCAGTTCGGCTCATTCGAATATGACCATGCGGAGGAGATTATTCGGTTTGGTTATGAGCGGATGATGGAACAGATTGATTTATACGAAAAAAAGCAGGGTTAAAGCCCTGCTTTTATTTTCTCTACTATTTCAGTGTTATCGTACCATCCTGTAAATCGTTCCGCCCCGACGCCGATAGCAAAAACGGGTACGTTAGCGGCTGTGTGCCCGGAACTGGTCCAGCCTACGCGCGCTATCTTATTCATGATATGAATTGCCTCGCCACCTAATTCTGAGATGTCGTTGTACAAGGTCTTTTCCGTCTTCTGTTTGCCGCGGATAAGATGCTTATAGGCTGAATAAAGACGAGCTTCGTTCTTGGCGTTTATCTCAATATGGCTGTAGAAACCCAATTGTTTCTGCAATAATGCATGAACTTGTTCCCATTTCAGACGACGCCCGTATTGTTTGTATAGGTCGGCGATTTGTGTGTTCAATTCCCAGGACGAGATTTGTTGGTGCTGTAATGCTTGTAAGTTTAGTATATATTTGCCTCCGTGTCCCAAAGCCATCCCGCCGGTCTCATGATCTGCTGTAACAACAATTAAGGTCTCGTCCGCATGAGCCAAATAGAACTGATAAACTATTTGAATTGCTTGGTCAAAGTCAAGCACTTCCTGAATATTGGTTGCTGCGTCGCGAGAGTGACCGGCATAGTCTATCTTACCACCTTCAATCATCATGAAGAACTTGCCTTTGGGTGCCATATACGAGATGGCAGTTTCTACTATTTGAGATAAAGTCAAGTCTCCTCCTTTACGGTCTATAGCATACGGAATGCTTTCACTTGGTTGCTGTTTGTCGATGCCGTCTTCGGCTTGCACGAGTATAAGTTTCTCTGCACCTAATTTATTTTGCGCGTCCGCGTACCCGTGTGCGAAGGTATAGCCGCTTTGTTCACATAAGTCATATAGGTTAACGGCATTACTGTCCTTTTGGTTTGTAGGTTTGTGGAAGCCGGCTCCGCCAAAAAACTCGTACCCTGTCGCCGCTAATTGAGTGCCGATTTCATAATACCGGCTACGATTATCCACGTGAGCGTAGAAGGCGCCTGGGGTCGCGTGGTCAATTGCTACGGAAGTCATGATTGCTACAGGCCAACCTTTGAGGTGCCAATCCTCGGCAATTGAAGTAACCGAAATGCTGTCTTTATCTACCCCTAAACAGCCGTTATTGGTTTTCTTACCTGTTGCAAGTGCAGTACCGGCAGCTGCCGAATCGGTGATGCCATTAGAAGCAGAGTAGGTAGTAGCCATTCCAAAGACAGGAAAAGAAGTCATCGTTAAAGGTACTCGACCTATTCGGCCTTGCAGTTCGGCTTGGTACATCTCGGCTGCTAATACTTCGTTCGAACCCATTCCGTCTCCTATCATATAGAAAACGTATTTCAGTTCGCCGTAACTGCTGAGAGCTATCGAAATAGCTGAAAGAAAAAGAATCAATTTTTTCATTGCTCCAAATAACCAATTGTCATGTGATAGAATTCAGGGAAACGCTTCTCGATTACTACGGGCTTGCCGTTTTCTAAAAAACAGTGCTTGCTTTTAGCCGTACAAACGACGGTGTCGCCCACTTTCATCGTGTATTCAAAGGAAATCTTTAGCGCACTCACCTCAACCGGCATGAGCGTAATTTCAATTACGTCTTTGAAGGTGGTTGTGTGCTTGTACTCACACTCAATGGATATAATCGGCGAAACAACGCCTTCGGCTTCCATGCGATCGTATCCAAACCCTACCTGGTCCATCCAGTCAACGCGTGCTTCTTCCATGAAGCGTACGTAATTGGAGTGGTGGGTAATGCCCATGCGATCGCACTCGTAGTATTTTACTTCGTGTCGGTATGGTTTCATATAGTAAATTATTTGGTTTTATGTTTGACGAAATAGTCCCATATAATGCTACGCCGGGAAATGGTCAGCATATCGGTCACGGTAGTGTGTTGCAGGTTCTCTTTGCGCTTAGCGTAGAATTTATGTATAGAGAATAAGAATGCGAATCGTGCTCTCACAATTGCCCATGCGTTCGCAAAACGGCCGTGTAGCAGGTCGTTAAGAGCTGCTAAGTAGTCCAAGCACACTCTGATAGAGAGGGCAAACCACATGTGCTTTGTTGATGCGTTTTTATATATCATGAGCAAGTTGTTGCGGAAATTGAGAAAGGTCTTGCGGGGGTTGCCGTAGTTCAGCGATGCACCGCCAACGTGATATACCTTGGATTGCGGTATACAAGCCACCCACCAACTGCGTGCGTTTAAGCGCCAGCAAAGGTCAATCTCCTCCATGTGGGCAAAGAAGGCTTCGTCTAAGCCGCCTACTTCTTCGTACACTTCAGCTCTTATACACATGCAAGCACCGGAAGCCCAGAAACAGGTATCAATCGTGTTGTATTGGCCTTTGTCTTCTTCAATATAATCCATTATTCTCCCTCGGCAATAGGGATAGCCTAAGTAATCAATATGGCCACCGGCTGCTCCTGCGTGTTCAAAGAGTTGCTTGCCTTCTTCTTTTGCCTTCCAACTCAATATCTTCGGCTGGCAGGCGGCTACTTCGGGATGACGGTCCATATAGCTGATTATAGGCTCAAGCCAATTGGGAGTCACTTCTACATCCGAATTGAGCAATACCACGTACTCGCTATCCACTTGGGAAATGGCTTGATTATAACCCGCAGCAAAGCCCAGATTTGTTTCGAAAGGGAATATACGTGCCGGTGCAATGCCTTTGGTAAGTGCGCTGGTGTTAATCTCCTGTACGGCGTCAATACTGTTATCTGTGGAGCCGTTATCTGCCACTATCACCTCATAGTCGGAGTCATTTGTGTACTTTAACACCGATGGAAGAAACTTACGCAACATCGCAGCTCCGTTCCAGTTCAATATGATAACACTACAAGTAGCCATATCAATCTTCCTCTTGATAATAGCCTTGTTGGATGCCGTATTGAACTTCGGCGTCCATGATAAGCTGAATTTGTTCTCCGCTCAGTGATATGTGTGCATCTTTTGCCGCTTGCGAAACGTAAGCCAATTCAGCGGTTTCGTCCACATCACCATCCAAATAGGTTGCCTCGCCATCCTCGTTTACCTCCAATAAGCCTGCCTCTTCCAAGTAATCATCCATCGCGTCCAGCACAAAAAGCAAGTCGCTTGGTTGCATGCTTTTTCTGTCCTGCTCTGGAATCAAGTTCCACATGAATTCGACCTGTTTGCGCTCGTCTTCACTCATTAATTGTTCTTCAGAAATCATATTTTTGTATATTTTTTGCCAAATAATTTGCAAAAGTACAAAAAAAAGTGTACCTTTGCAAGCGATTTTGAAAAAAAATGATTTTATGAGTACTTTTTGGCAAAGATTACTGTCCGGAGTGGTATATGTCGGACTTGTTATCGCGAGTATATTAGTATCACCTCTTTTTTTCGGTGTGTTATTCGGGTTGTTGACCATGTTGGCGGTTCGTGAGTACCACCTTTTAGTCGGTTCGCATCCTTTGACTACGATAGGGGCTACGCTTGCGGGAGGATATCTGTTTGCTACTCTCTGGTGCTTCTTCCAAGTGCAGACCTTGAACCTGGCGGAGTTCGCTTTTATGCAATGTGCATATGTTGGTTTGATAGCGTTGCTGCTATTGGCTGAACTCTGGCTGAAAGCCCAAGACCCTGTCCGTAACTGGGGGAATGTCCTTATCAGTCAGATGATGATTGCTTTTCCTTTCGCTTGCATGAATCTTATCTTGGATGAATCCAAGTACCTGCTTTTGATACTTTTTATAACGACCTGGCTTAATGACACAGGCGCTTATTGTATCGGATGTCTCACGGCTAAGCGCAAGAACGGTAATCATAAAATGTTCCCCAGAGTTAGTCCTAAGAAGAGTTGGGAAGGCTTAATCGGAGGTTTCTTCTTTGCCTTGCTCGGTGGATGTATATACTATTGGGCTGGATGGGTAGATAGTCTGCCTAAAGCGCTCGTATTGGCTTTGGTTATCGCTGTTGCAGGTACTTTCGGAGACTTGATGGAGAGCTTGCTGAAGCGTTCTGTCGGCGTGAAAGATTCCGGACGGTTTATGCCCGGGCACGGAGGCGTGTTAGACCGTTTTGACAGCATCTTGCTTGCTACACCGGCTATGGCGCTATTGCTCGTATTATTTTGATTTATATAGTTAGTTAAATATGAAATCTGCTTTAATTACCGGAGTCACCGGTCAAGATGGTAGTTATTTATCCGAGTTCTTATTAGGCAAGGGCTATGAAGTCCACGGGATTATCCGGCGTAGCTCTGTTGATTACCGCGAGCGTATTGCGCATCTGGAAGGCACACCGCATTTCCATTTGCATTACGCGGACATGACTGACTCTATGTCGTTAGTCAAATTGGTCGGAAAAGTTCAGCCGGACGAGATATATAACCTTGCTGCGCAGAGTCATGTGCAGGTCTCTTTTGATGCACCTGAGTTCACTGCCGATGTGGATGCAGTGGGAGTGCTCCGTATCTTGGAAGCCGTTCGCACTAATCACCTTGAGAAAAAGTGCCGCATTTATCAGGCGTCAACCAGCGAACTATATGGTAAAGTAGAGGAAGTTCCGCAGAGCGAGACGACACCTTTTCATCCATATAGCCCGTATGCCGTAGCTAAGTTATATGGCTATTGGATTATTAAGGAATACCGGGAGGCGTATAATATGTTCTGCTGTTCCGGCATATTGTTCAATCACGAGAGTGAAAGACGCGGGGAGACCTTTGTAACGCGAAAGATTACCTTAGCGGCTGCCCGTATAGCACAGGGCAAACAGGATTGCCTGTATCTCGGTAATATGGATTCACTCCGGGACTGGGGATATGCTAAAGATTATGTCGAGTGTATGTGGCTCATCCTGCAACACGACACACCGGAAGACTTTGTAATAGCTACAGGAGTACAACACACGGTGCGTGAGTTCGCTACTTTAGCCTTCCACCATGCCGGAATAGAATTGCGCTGGGAAGGAAAGGGAATTGACGAAAAAGGGATTGATACCAAAACCGGCAAAGTCATTGTGGCGGTCAGTCCTGATTTTTACAGACCGACGGATGTCGTTAATCTCTTAGGCGATCCGACCAAAGCGAAACGTGAACTCGGATGGAATCCGCAAACAACGAGTTTCGAACAGCTCGTGAAACTTATGGTCGCCCATGACATGAAGAAAGTCGCTGCAGATGATGCTGCTGCCGAGATTAGAAAAGTCAATTTGGCAGAGTTCTTGGAGAAAGGTATTGATAAGTAATATGATGAATAAAGATTCAAAGATTTACGTTGCCGGTCACCGCGGGATGGTTGGGTCGGCTATCGTCAGGGAACTGAACAGACAGGGCTACGACAATATTATTACGCGTACGCACAAGGAATTGGACCTCACCCGGCAGGAAGACGTCGAGGCGTTCTTTGCGGAGGAGAAACCGGAATATGTATTCCTCGCTGCTGCTAAAGTAGGTGGCATCGTCGCCAATCAGTCTGCGTTAGCTGATTTTATGTACGATAACATGATTCTTGAGATGAATGTTATTCATGCTGCGTGGAAGAACGGCTGTAAGAAATTGGAGTTTCTCGGCTCAAGCTGTATCTATCCGCGTTTGGCGCCACAACCTATGAAGGAGAGCTGTCTCTTAACGGGCGAGCTGGAAAAAACCAACGAGGCATACGCGTTAGCTAAAATCAGCGGACTTAAATATTGCGAGTTCCTCAACAGACAGTACGGCACCAATTATATTTCCGTCATGCCGACCAATCTATATGGTCCTAACGATAACTATCATCCGGAGCATAGTCATGTTTTGCCCGCTTTGATTCGCCGCTTCCATGAGGCTAAAGTGAGTGGAGCAGAAAGTGTGACTTGTTGGGGAGACGGGTCGCCGCTCAGGGAGTTCCTTTATGTGGACGACTTGGCTAATTTGTGTGTCTTTCTCATGAATAACTACTCCGGGAACGAGACAGTCAATGCCGGTACAGGAAAAGAATTAACCATTAAAGCTCTAACCGAATTGGTGGCTAAAGTGGTCGGCTATAAAGGGAAAATAGAGTGGGATACCACTCGGCCGAATGGTACCCCACGTAAGTTATTAGATGTGTCCAAAGCAACGCAATTAGGCTGGACTTATAAGACGGAGTTAGAAGATGGTATCCGTCTGGCTTATAAGGACTTCCTTGAAAATCCTATGCGTGCAGAACGCTAAATAAATTCCTTATTTATTACCATGCGAAGAGTGGATGCTGATTCATCTCGGCATTCACTTCGGCACGCACTTTGGCGATATTCGATTCGCTTTCCGGATTTTGAAGCACTTCGTCTATCAGGTCCACTATCCACGGCATCTTGTCTTCCTTCAGACCACGGGTCGTTATCGCCGGAGTCCCGAAGCGCAGCCCGCTCGTCTGGAAGGCACTGCGGCTGTCGAATGGGACCATATTCTTATTGGTCGTTATATCTGCTGCCACAAGCGCATGCTCGGCCACCTTTCCTGTCAAATCAGGATATTTGGTGCGCAGGTCAACAAGCATCGAGTGATTGTCTGTGCCACCGGAGATAATCTTATAACCTTTATCTACAAATGCCTGGGCCATTACTGCAGCGTTAAGCTTGACTTGTTGCTGGTAAACCTTGAACGAAGGCTGTAAGGCTTCACCGAATGATACGGCTTTGGCGGCTATCACGTGCTCTAACGGACCGCCTTGAACACCAGGGAATACGGCGGAATCGAGTAGGGCGGACATCATTTTGACTTCGCCTTTAGGTGTTGTCTTCCCCCACGGATTTGGGAAATCTTTGCCCATCAGTATAGCGCCGCCACGCGGACCACGAAGTGTTTTGTGAGTCGTCGTCGTCACTATATGAGCATGACGAAGAGGGTTCTCTAATAATCCCGCGGCTATCAATCCCGCCGGGTGAGCCATATCTACCATAAAGATAGCCCCAATCTCGTCTGCTACGCGACGAATACGAGCGTAATCCCATTCACGGCTGTAAGCTGAAGCACCGGCAATAATCAGTTTGGGTTTCTGCTCGCGTGCTATGCGCTCTAACTCATCATAATCAACTCGACCTGTATCTTCGCGCACACTGTAAGACAACGCACGGAACATTATTCCCGAGAAATTAACGGCTGAACCATGACTTAAGTGTCCACCGTGACTAAGGTTCAGACCTAAGAACGTATCACCGGCTTGCAGACATGCCATAAAGACTGCCATATTGGCTTGTGCACCGGAGTGGGGTTGGACATTGACCCACTCGGCATTGTAGAGTCTCTTG
>ODAI010975187.1_pt1 | contig 10606 bp, 8 predicted proteins | sample 1539321 | NCBI WGS metagenome assembly ODAI01 (sample SAMN02144231, study PRJEB22623) | gut metagenome | biome: sheep rumen | host: Ovis aries | place: New Zealand | reverse complement strand
TACATGGCCGAGGGTGCCGTAGCTTATGCCAAGGAACTGGGCTGGGAGAAGCCTGAAATCGTCCTCCACCTGGACCATGGTGACAGCTTCGAGCTCTGCAAAGACTGCGTGGACATGGGCTTCTCTTCCGTGATGATCGATGCTTCCTCCCTCCCTTACGAGGACAACATCGCCCTGACCCGCAAAGTCGTCGACTATGCCCACCAGTACGACGTAACTGTCGAGGCTGAACTCGGTGTCCTCGCCGGCGTTGAAGACGAAGTCTCCGCTGAGGAATCCCACTATACCCGTCCGGAAGAAGTCATCGACTTCGCCACCCGTACCGGCTGCGACTCCCTCGCCATCTCCATCGGTACCTCCCACGGTGCTTACAAGTTCAAACCCGAGCAGTGCACCCGCGACCCCAAGACCGGCCGCCTCGTACCTCCGCCGCTCGCTTTCAACGTTCTCCACGAGATTGAGAAGAAGCTTCCCGGCTTCCCGATCGTTCTCCATGGCTCTTCCTCCGTACCGCAGGAATATGTCGATATCATCAACACCCACGGCGGCAAGCTTCCGGATGCAGTAGGTATTCCTGAGGAGCAGCTCCGCGAGGCTTCCAAGAGCGCTGTCTGCAAGATCAACATCGACTCTGACAGCCGTCTTGCGATGACCGCAGCCATCCGTAAGGTCTTCGTCGAGAAGCCGGGCGAATTCGATCCGCGCAAATACCTCGGACCTGCCCGCGACGAAATGAAGAAGCTCTATGAGCACAAGATCGTCAACGTTCTCGGTTCCAACGGCAAAGCCGAATAAGTAGAGAAAAAATCAGAATAAGAAGAGAGGTATCTCTCCGAAACTTATGCCACCCTCGGCTTTATAAGAGGGAGGGGCCCTTTGGGAGGGGCCGCGAAGCGGCAGTTTCAGAGAGATACCTCTCTTCTTATATTCTTCTTATTCCATCTGTTTTTCGATGAGTTTGTCGATCGCAGCCTGGGAGATCAGGCCCTCGATCGCCATGAAGACGCACTCTTCCCCGTCTTCGGAAATCATCGCGAAACTTGAGACATATTCCCCGTCTCCGATGGAATACATACGGACTGTTTCACCGTCGTCCTTTGCCTCCATCAGCATCTCATACTTCCCGGCCTGCACGAAACGGTTTGCTTCGGCCTTGAGTTTCAAGCGGGTATCGGGGTCGGACACGTTCAGGAGGTAGAATCCGGACAGGGACTTGACCGCTTCCTTGACATCGAGGTCCATGTCCTGCATCGGAAGTTTCCCGATCATCCGGAACATCGCCGGGGAAATATAGACAGCCTGGACGCCGGGAAGATCGGAATATCGGGTATAGAGGGTGCGGGCATCCTGTGCGGACGCGGCAAGAACCACAAAAAGAGCGGCAAGGATCAGGATAATCTTTTTCATTTTGCGTTGTTTATAATATCTAAGGACAGGTTGGCTTTATCGGAAATCATGCCGAAGGCTTTTTCCAGTTCGGCGTAGGCGAGATAAGGATCATCGAAAGTATCTTTCGGGCCGGAATTGCGGACCGCGAGACCGACGCCGATCAGAAGGGCGGCAGCAGCGGCAATTCCGCCGAGGATCCACGTCCTGCCCGCTCCCGCCGGGAAAACGGAGCGGTGCATGGAAGCCTTGAGTTCCGTCGGGACCGCAATCCGCTCGTCCCCCGCCACATTCAGGAGCTCGCCCAGGCTGATTTTTTCTATTTCGTCAATCGTTTTCATATTCCAACTGTTTTTTTAATCTCTTTCTTGCTCCGCTGACCAGAACCCGTACATGGATGGGCGACAGTCCCGTTTCAGCGGCTATTTCTTCATAACTCCTATCCTTCAGGACCCGCTCCCGGAAAGCTATCCGTTGTTTATCGGGAAGGGAATCAAGGGCCAGATGGAGCTTTCTCAGATCTTCCCGGGCGTCGAAGGCTGCTTCTTCCGGGACTTTTTCCTCCAGGAAATCGCCTCTGAGAGGTTCCGACCGGCTTTCCTTACGGATCCGGTCCAGGCACAAGTTCCGGATCATCACGATCCCGAAAGCCTCCGGATTCCGTACCCCGTCCAGCATATCCCGCATTTTCCAAAGTCTCAGGAGAAGGTCCTGGACGGCATCCAGCGCTTTCTCCCGGTCCTCGAGCAGATAGAAGGCTACCCGGTAGAATCGGTCGCTCAGCGAAATAAATCCTGTTTCAAACCCTGCCCGAGTCATAAGTTTCCTGAAAGTGATTGTAAGGCATCCAGGGAGATGGACCCACCGGCCACGAGCAGGGTCCCGTTCTCGTCGAAAAGAACCAGATCACGGAGTTTTCCGGCGACCTCGTCCAGTAAGCCGTAAACCCTCAGGCAAGAATCTTCGTCTTTCATCTCCATCAGTACGTCTGAAGTGTGGAGGATCCGGTTCACTCGGGAAGCAAAGGAAGCCCGGACTGAGGCGGGAGAGCCACTGAAATCCACGACCGTCAGGTTCCGGACACCCTCAATCAGCGACACGGCCGTTCTCGCATCCGGATCGTCGGCGCCAAGCCGGGCGGCCCGCTTGAGGAGAGACGTAGAGAAGAATCCCAAATGTGTCACCTCGAAATCTTCCCGGACCCGGTATTCGGAGACCAGGGCGTTCAAAGCGGAGACATTCAGTTTCTTCCCTCCGGCCTGAAGTCCCGGGATAAGCAGCAGGGCCGCACAGACAGTCAAAATAAACTTTTTCATCTTCTAAAACATTAATCGTTCCGGATGCATCCGATAAGAAGACGATCCGGAACGAGAAATGTTACACGCAAAATGCAATTCCTACTTCATGTCGAAATCGACGATGATCGGAAGATGGTCAGAAGGACGCCAGAAATTGGACAGGTTCTGCGGATCGCGGATCGGAGTCGTATAATCGTCCCAGATAATGTCAGCAAAAGTAATCCTGTCATAGAGCGGCTTCGTACAATATACGAAGTCGATACGGGCACCCTTTCCGCCGGTCGAAGGCTTGAACTCGTCCGGATACTTTTCCTTGATTACGTCGATATAAGGCGTATTCTCCCGGATGTAATCATGGACAAGAAGTTTCGGATCGTCATCCGCATAGCCATACTTGGCATTGTCGACGCGGGAGCGGGCATTGAAATCGCCCATCATCATCCAGAGCTGGTCTTTTGCCTCAGGAACCGTGCCGATCGTGTGCTCGCAGATGTACTGCATCTCCATCGCACGGTACTTGTCGCCGCCCTGCTCCGCCTTGGAGGCCTCGCGGTCCTCGGCACGGTAGGCATAGGCCTGGGGCCAGGTGTGAAGGGTCACGATGTTCACCTTCTTACCGTTCACCTCGACGGTAGCCCAGCCGGCTCCGTGGGAAACGACAAGGTCGGGCTCCTCACCAACGATCTTGGACACATATTCAATAGGGTACTTGGAAGTGATCACCTGGGGATAATTGTCCCTGTGACCGCCGATCCCCCAGTACTTGTGGCCGTAGCGGGCTGCAAGCTCGCCCCAGTTCTCGACAAGGTAACGGTCCTCCTTGGGCATGGCCTGGTCGGAATCAGTAAGCCAGATGGACTGGGCCTCGCACCACACGCAGATGTCCGGATCCTGGGCCTTCACCCAGTTCACGAACCTGTCGTAATTGTCGTTCTGGCCGTCCCACATGCCGTTCTGGATGTTCCAGTAAAGGAGCCTCATAGGGGCTTCCTTCTCCTTGGCGCAGGAGACCAATGCCATGGCGGCGAAAACCACCGCCATGACCTTAAGGATGCTTTTTCTCATATTTTCTTGGACATATTAATTAGCATATCCAGGGTTCTGGTCCTTTGCCTCGTCCAATGCCTTGTTGTAGTTGAACTCCTCTACAGGAATCTTCCACAGGTGGCACATCGGCGCAATGGTGATTTCCCTTCCGATCGAAGACGGGTCGGTCCTCGGCCAAGGGCAGGCTACACGGTAGTTGGCCTGTACCAGCTCTTCCCACTTGCCGTGACGCTCCTCGAAGAACCAGTGCTTGGCCTCGTTGAAGGTCTCGTAGCGCTCCTCGATGAGGAGGGCTCCGTAGAAGAACTCATCGTAGTTCGAGTAGTCGGCAGCCTTGTAATCGAGCTCGGGATCGGCGACGGCAGGATCCTGGCCGTAGGCGCGGCGCTTGATCTGGTTGAGGGCCTCGACTGCATTGTTCATGTCGCCGGTACGGGCGCAGGCCTCGGCATAGGTCAGGAGGACGTCGGTGTACCTCAGCAGAGGGATGTCGATCTGGGACTTGGAACCGGAAGCATTAGGTGCACGGTACTTCAGGAGAAGGCAGGTGTTCTCTCCGTAGGTCGTAGCTGAGAAGGCATAGTGAGCAATATTCAGGGAACGCCTGAGATCCTTCTCGCTCCAGTTCTTGATCACGGGATTGTCAAGATCTGTGTAGTGGGTGTAGTAACCGGTCTTGCAGACGGTGTGGACACCGTCGTACTTGTACTGCGGATGAGCTGTGTAGGAAAGATAGTCCCAGGTCTTGGAGTCGGTCATGTTGGTCTTGATGTAGAAGACCTCCTCGGATGTGGTGGTCAGGCCCTCTCCGAAGACCTTCTCTGCGAACTCGTCACCGGAGGAAACCTGTACCAATGAATAAGCTCCGCTGTTGATCACCTCACCGGCATACCTCTTGGCCTCGTCGTACTTCTTGAGGTCAAGGCAGACCCATGCATAGAGAGCCTTAGCTGAGTTCTTGCAGGGGGTGTCATAGTACCTGGCCTTGTCAGGGCAGTTGGCGATTGCCTTCAGGAGGTCGGATTCGATGAGATTGTAGATGTCGGATACTGATGACTTGGGAATATCCCACTCGTACATGTTCTCCTCTGTCCTGAGCGGGTTGGCACCGAAGGTACGCACGAGGTTCCAGTAATTGAAAGCGCGGAGGAAATAGAGCTCGCCCATGTAGGCATTGATCTTCTCCTGGGACATGCCTGTAGCCTCAGGAAGGCGGCTCAGTGGAGTGTTGGCCCTCATGATCGCCCTGTAGAGGTACTGGTAGTTGGTACCGCAACGCTGGAGGTGAGTGGTGTTGGTGATACCGGCATAGTTTCCGGAAGCCTGGTAGACGCCCTTCGGGTAGATGTGCTCGGTGTTGATCTCAAGGCTGGAGAACCAGTTGGCATTGTGGACCGAACGCATCATGTCAAGAACAGAAACTACGGCCGAATTGGCTTCGCTTTCCGTGTTGTAGAATGTCGCCGTTGAGATGTTGTAGGTGTACTTCGTTTCATCAAGCCATTCCTGGCATGCAGAGAGGCAGAAAGAAGCGAAGACGACGGCAATGGCAATGTATAACTTTTTCATGTTCGTCATTCTTTAAAAATTGACAGTAGCACCGATGGAAGCGGTTTTGACATTCGGGTAGGAAAGGTGGTCGATACCCACGTTGATGTCACCGCCCTTGGAGTTGACTTCAGGATCGACTCCTGAGTACTTGGTCAAGGTCAGGAAGTTCTGGGCCGTCACGAAGACTCTAAGGCCGGAGAAGAAATGCCTGACAGGGACATTGTAAGCAAGAGTTATGTTCTTGAGACGGAGGTAGGAACCGTCCTCGAGGAACCTCGTTGAATACCTTCCGGAGTTGGTGTTGGTGATCTTAGGGAACGAAGCGTTGCTGTTGTCAGCACCTTCTTTCCAGCTGTATTCCCAAGCCCTCTTCTCGATGTTCATACCCTGGCTGTAGGCCATGTTCCTCATGTTGGAGAGGTTGTAGACCTTGTTGCCCTGGCTGCCCTGGAGGAAGAAGTTGAAGTCCCACCTCTTGTAGCGCAGACCGATGTTCAGACCATAGGTAAAGAGCGGGAACGGAGATCCTGCCATGATACGGTCGGCATCGTCGGAATACTTTCCGTCGCCGTCATGGTCGACATATTCCATCCTACCGGTCTCAGGATTGATGCCATCGTACTCATAGAGCCAGAAGTTACCGATCGGATAACCCTCGCGGAGGATGTTGATAGGACCGGAACCATAGTTGGCATAGCTGGTACCCTTGATGTCGGTTCCACCTGCAAGTTTGACGATCTTGTTGGTGTTGTGGGCGATGTTGAACTGGGCGGTGAGGCCCCAGTCATGGGTGCGGACGATGTCAGCATCGACGTTGAGTTCGACACCGCTGTTGCTCATGCTACCGATGTTCTCCGTGGAGCTCACGTAACCGGAGGACCAAGGCAGGGAAACGGTGTTCAGCAGGTTGTAGGTGTACTTGTAGTAGTAGTCAGCGGTAATCTTCAGCTTCTGGTCGAAGAGACCGAGGTCGACACCGGCATTGTACTGGGCTGTAGTCTCCCACTTAAGGCTGCTGGGATAGGTAGTGCTCGGATAGTAGGAAGTGAGGTTGCCGCTGCCGGTAGCCGCCTTCCCAGAAGAAAGGAGGTTCTGGGTGGCATAAGGAGAGATGGCCGTCGAACCGGTCACACCGTAACCGAGGCGGAACTTGAGGTCGCTGATCTGGCGGACACTCTTCATCCAAGGCTCATCGGAAACGCGCCATGCGAAAGCTCCTGAAGGGAAATATCCCCACCTCTGGCCTTCGGAATAACGGCTGGATCCGTCAGCACGGAAGCTGAGGGTCAGCATGTACTTGTCCTTGAAGACATAGTTGAAACGACCGAGCCAGGACATAAGCACCCACTCGGAGAAACTGGAGGACGGAGTGTTCGGAGTCTCGGCAGCTCCTACATTGTAGGTTCTTGCGACATCGGAGATGTAGCCGCTTCCTGATGCATTCAGGGTCTTGGTTATGCTCTGCTGATAGGAGAATGCGCCCATCAGGTCGAAAGCATGGTTTCCGACAGTAGCCTTGTAGTTGATGATGTCCTCGTTGAGGGCGAATGCACGGCGGGTGTCGGTAATGGAAGCGGAATTAGTTGCGTAGATGTACTTCTCCGTGGTGTAGGCCTGGTACTTGGCATCCGAAATCTCGGTAGCGAAGTTGGCAGTGATCGTCAAGCCCTTGACCGGCTTGAACTTAAGTGACATGTTGGCGTCGGTCAGGTCAGTCACGGTCTGGTAAGTAGCCTCATTTGCCATGAGCAGAGGGTTCTTGATCTCATGGGAAGACCAGGGATACCATGAACGGAGATCCTTGTAGTTTCCTTCCTCATCGTAAATGGTAAAGGTAGGGGCGGCAGAGAATGTACCTCCGATCATGGAAGAACCACCGTTACCTCCACCGTCGGTCTGGTTCATCTTGTCGATGATGGTGTAACCCAGGTTGAGAGTAACATCAAGGTACTTGTTGACAGTGGCATCGATCGTACTGCGGATGTTGTACTTGTCGAAATAACTGTTGTCGATCAGACCGTCCTTAAGCATTGCGGAACCGCTTATGAAGTAACGGATGTTATCCGAACCTCCCGAGACGGTGACACTATGGTTGGTGGTAGGAGCCGGTTTGAAAACCTCTTTCTGCCAGTCGGTTCCCTTGCCCATCGCAGCAATGTCGGCATCGGAGAACGGTGCCTCGGCGAGGGTGTTGGAATTCACGAGATAGATGTTGTAGAAGCGGGCCCACTCCTGGGCATCCATAAGGTCGAGCCTCTTGATCTGGTACTGCATACCGCTCTGGACATCGTACTGGACCTTGGCCTTTCCTGACTTACCCTTCTTCGTGGTGATAAGGACGACACCGTTAGCACCGCGACTACCGTAGATGGCGGTAGCGGAAGCATCCTTCAGGACTTCGAGGGACTCGATGTCATAAGTGTTGATGGATGAAGTACTGGAAGGAATACCGTCGATAATGTACAGAGGATCGTTGCTACCCTTGATGGAGTTGACACCACGGATACGGATGGAGTAGTCTCCTTCCGGGCTACCTGTGTTCTGGGAGATCACGACTCCTGGGACACGGCCCTGAAGGGCGTAAACAGGATCCGTAACAGGGTAAGCGGTCAGTTCCTCAGTCTTCACGTGGGAAATGGAACCCGTGAGGTCACGACGACGCATCGTACCGTAACCGACCACTACGGCATCTTCTAGTCTCTCGACGTCATCCTGGAGCACGACATTTATCGTGGAGGATGCTCCGACGACTACTTCCTGCGTTGCATAGCCGATGGAAGAAAACACTAGCGTGGAACCTTGCGGGACACTGATGGTGTAACGGCCATCGGCGTCCGTGATGGCGCCGGCATTACCTCCCTTCTGCTGCACACCCGCGGCGATCACAGCCTCATTACGGCTGTCGGTCACCCGTCCGGTCACGGTCTTTGTCTGGGCAAAAAGACCTTGTGCGCACAAGATGAAGGATAGACATAGCGAACCGAAATAACGGATCGCAAGCTTCAACTGCTGTGAATTGCGCATAATTAGATGATATTAGTTGGTTAAAAAAGGTAGTTACAAGCGTTCGTAGGTTACACAAAGATAAGTAATTTCAACCAATATTCCCTACATTTAATTAAATTTGCAATGATGGACACACCACATAAGGAAAGAATTGTCTGGTATGACGTAGTCAGGCTTCTGGCCATGTACCTGCTCGTTTGCTGCCACAGCGCAGACCCATTCAACTATGCCCTTGAAGGATCCCCGATGATCGCTGACGTAAAATTCTGGGGAGCACTCTGGGGCAGCATGATGAGACCATGCGTCCCTCTTTTCGTCATGCTTACGGGTGCCTTGCTCCTCCCCCAGCAGGGATCTGTCGGCCCGTTCTACAAGAAACGTATCTCAAGGGTGTTCTGGCCATTCCTTATATGGTCCGTCATTTACTGTCTTTTCCCTGTGTTCCTTAAACTGCTAGGAGGAGGCCCGCAGACAGTCCGGGATTTCATCCCCTACGCCGACGAAGATTTCCTGGCCCAGAGTCTTCCACTGAGTCTCAAGCACATAGCGAGAATCCCGCTTAATTTCTCTAGCATGGATGTACACATGTGGTACATCTATCTGATCATCGGTCTGTACCTCTACATACCGATATTCTCCGCCTGGGTGGAAAAGGCCAGCCGCAAGGCGAAGAGATGGTTCCTTATCGCCTGGGGAATAACCCTGGTGCTCCCCTATTACAACTATTACATCGACCCTTACCTTTGGGGCTCATGCGCCTGGAACCAGTTCGGAGCGCTTTACTATTTTGCCGGCTTCAACGGGTACCTTCTGCTCGGTCATTACCTCAAGGACGCCGAATGGAGTCTTGGGAAGACCCTGCTTCTCGGCGTCCCGATGTTCGCAGTCGGTTACTTCACCACCTTCCTAGGCTTCAGGCACATGACAGGAATTCCAGGATTCACGGAGCCGATGGCCGAATTGTTCTGGACCTTCAACTCCTTCAACGTGGTCCTGATGGTCATTCCGCTCTTCATGATCTGCAAGAAGGTCAAGGTCAAAAATGAAAGGATAAAGGCCATGCTCGCAGACTTGACCAAGTGCGGATTCGGGATCTACATGATCCATTACCTGCTGATCGGTCCGGGGATCCTCCTCATGCGCGCCCTGCACATCCCCCTCGGGATGCAGATTCCTCTGGGAGCCATCTGCGCCTTGGCCGCTTCCTGGACCATAGTTACCATTGCCCACAGGATTCTCCCGTCAAAGGCGGCGAGAGTCATATTCGGATGATATGGATATATTCACAAAACACCTGACCCGATATGAAACAATACATTGAAGAAAACAAGGAAAGGTTCTTCGAAGAGCTGTTCTCCCTGCTGAGGATTCCATCGATAAGCGCGAAGAAAGATCATAAGGAAGACATGAGGCGCTGTGCCGAAAGGCTGGCGGTGCTGCTGATGGAGGCAGGCGCTGACGAGGCTGAGGTCTTCCCGAGCGACGGCAATCCCGTAGTGTTCGGAAAGAAGATCATCGACCCTAAGCTGAAGACGGTCCTGGTCTACGGCCACTACGATGTCCAACCCCCGGAACCCCTTGAGAAATGGGACACCGATCCATTCGAACCGGTGATCAAGAAGGATCCCACAGGCCGGGAAGCCATCTATGCGAGGGGCGCCAATGACGACAAAGGACAGTTGTTCATGCACATCAAAGCTTTCGAATATCTGCTCCGCTCCGGGAAACTGCGCCACAACGTCAAGTTCATATTCGAAGGAGAAGAGGAGATCGGCAGTCCGTCCCTTCCGGCCTGGGTCAAGGCAAACAAGAGGATGCTGAAGTCGGACGTCATCCTGGTCTCCGACACTACCATGATTTCCGAAAAGGTGCCTTCAATCAATTGCGGCATGCGAGGCATGGCATATCTCGAAGTAACTCTGACCGGTCCCGACAAGGACCTCCATTCAGGTCACTACGGCGGCACGGTAGCCAACCCGATCCAGACCCTCTGCGACATGATTTCCAGCTTGATCGACAAGGACGGGAGAGTCACTGTCCCAGGCTTCTATGACGATGTGGTCGAGCTTTCCAGGGCAGACAGGGCCCAGCTAGCCAGGGCACCCTTCGAGATGCAGGAGTTCATGGATTCGGTCGGTGTCAAGGCGTTGCGTGGAGAAAAAGGCTACACTCCCATGGAGAGGATCGGAATCCGCCCCTGCCTGGATGTCTGCGGCATCTGGGGTGGCTATATCGGTGAAGGTGCCAAGACCGTGCTCCCTTCGGTAGCACATGCCAAGATCTCGATGAGGCTCGTACCCAACCAGAGCAGTGCCAAG
>ODAI014663211.1_pt1 | contig 10607 bp, 8 predicted proteins | sample 1539321 | NCBI WGS metagenome assembly ODAI01 (sample SAMN02144231, study PRJEB22623) | gut metagenome | biome: sheep rumen | host: Ovis aries | place: New Zealand | reverse complement strand
GATGGACGGTGCGCCAGCCACGACAAGCTGATACTCAGCGGCGTAGGGCTCAGCAGCCTCGATCATGGCGGGCAGGGTGTCCTTGATTTCCTGCTTGCGCGAGCCTGCCAGCAAGGCGATGATGGGGAGGGAAGGCTCCCCCGTGGCCTTCACGAGGAGAGGTTCCAAGGCCACCGCCAGCTGCGTCTTGCCCTCCGGGGTGTTGAGAGAAACTTTGTATTCCCTCACCTCGTGAGCCGTGGGATTGCCAACGTAGTGGATGGGGTAATGGTGCTTCTTCTCATAGAAATCCACCTCGAAGGGCAGGATGGAGAAGAGCCGATCGACGTCGCGCTTGATGCTGCGGATGCGCCACTCCTTCCAGGCCCAGATTTTGGGCGAGATGTAGTAGAAGACTTGGGGCCCCACGGCCGCGTTTGCCTGGTGGGAGGGAGTTTTCAGCGCCTTCACCCTTTCCTGGTGCAGGAACTTCGCTATCTTGAGGTTGAAGCCCGGATAGTCGACGAGGATGACGGCATCAGGCTGCCACTGGGTGATGTCGCGCTTGCAGAACGCGAGGTTTCGAAAGATGGTCGGCAGGTGGAGCAGGACGGGAATGAAGCCCATGTAGGCCAAATCTTTATAATGACGCACGCGCGTACCGCCGACTTCCGACATCAGGTCGCCTCCGAAGAAGCGGAACTCGGCCTGTGGGTCTTCCTGGCGCAGCGACCGCATCAGATGAGAGGCATGGAGGTCGCCTGAGGCTTCGCCGACAATGAGGTAGTATTTCAAGGGGGTATAGTTTAAAGGTGAAAGTTGAAAGGTGAAAGTTGAAAGGTGAAAGTTTAGAGTTTAGAGTTTCCACTCGCGCAGGTGGTCCATGAAGCCATAGGCGGTGACATCCATGTGGGTGGGAGTGATGGCAACGAAGCCGTGGCTGAGCGCCCACTGGTCGGTGTCCTCGGCACAGGGTTCGTCGTTCATGTAGCTGCCCACCATCCAGTAGTAGTCGTAGCCGCGCGGATGATGGCGCCGCACCACCTCGTTGACCCATCGGCCATAGGTCATACGGCAGATGCGTACACCCTCGAACTGCTCGCGGGCGGGGAAGTTCACGTTCAGGCAGATGCCCTTGGGCAAGCCTTCGGCCAGCACGCGACGGACAATCAGCTGGACGTAGGGGCGCAGGGGCTCGAGGTTGGCGTCGTGGTTGTAGTAGCAACTGGAGAAGGCAATCGAGGGGATGTACTTCAGGCATCCCTCCATGGCCACGCCCATCGTGCCTGAGTAGTGGTTGTTGACGGTGGAGTTGTCGCCGTGGTTGATGCCGCCGAGGATGAGGTCGGGCATGCGGTGGCGCCGAAATTCAGGAAACGAATAGTGGTCGTCGGGCTGATGGTCGAGGCAGAGCTGGTCGATGGCCAGCTTCACGCAGTCGACGGGTGTGCCGCTGCAGGACCACACCTGGACGCCGTCGGGTCGGTTTTGGCGGAGCTGCATGGTCAGCGGGTCGACGGCCGTGAAGGCACAGGAATAGCCCGAGCGCGGTCCGTCGGGTGCACAGACCAGCACGTCGCCGAAGGGTTTCACCATGTCGACGAGCGCCCGAATGCCGTTGGCCTCGAATCCGTCATCGTTAGAGATGAGAATGAGCGGTCGTGAGGTGGCGGCGTCTTGCAGTCTTGCACCTTCAGAAATGCCACAAGAGGGCGAAAAGTGAGTCGTTGAATTCATATAAAAGTATAATTTTGACTGCAAAAGTACGAAAAAAGGTTTAAAAAACGAGATTCTCGCAAGAAATTCGTATCTTTGCAGTTCAAAAAGTTGCATCAGGCGACATCCCGTTGGCAAAAGAACCTGTTCTTCTGCCTTAGAGGTGTACCCTGTCCGCAAATAAGATAAGGTGTAACAAACAGAAGATTGTAGACAAAGAAATATGGCAAGAATCATAGCATTAGCAAATCAGAAAGGCGGTGTGGGCAAGACCACAACGACCATGAATCTGGCTGCCTCGCTGGCTACGCTGGAGAAGTCGGTACTCGTCATTGACGCCGACCCTCAGGCCAATGCCTCGAGCGGTCTTGGCGTTGACATTCAGGAAGTTGACTGTTCGCTCTACGAATGCATCATAGACCATGCCGACGTTCGCGACGCCATCTACACGACCGACATCGACGGCCTGGACATCATTCCGAGCCACATCGACCTGGTGGGTGCCGAAATAGAGATGCTGAACCTGGACAACCGCGAGCGGGTGCTGAAAAACATCCTGGACCCGCTGCGGCAGGAGTATGACTACATCCTCATCGACTGCGCCCCCTCGCTGGGACTGATTACGGTGAACGCGCTGACGGCAGCCGACTCGGTCATCATCCCCGTGCAGTGCGAATATTTCGCCCTGGAAGGCATTTCGAAATTGCTGAACACCATCCGCATCATCAAATCGAAGCTGAACCCGAAGCTCGAGATTGAAGGTTTCCTGCTGACGATGTACGACTCGCGCCTGCGCCTGGCCAACCAAATCTACGACGAGGTGAAGCGCCACTTCCAGGAGCTGGTGTTCAAGACCGTCATCCAGCGCAACGTGAAGCTGAGCGAGGCTCCCTCGCACGGTCTGCCCGCCATCCTCTACGATGCCGACTCGGCTGGTGCCAAGAACCACCTGGCCCTGGCCAAGGAAATCATCAGCAGAGGGTGAGGGTGTTCTTTCGGTCGAAATCCGTAAATCGGTCAAATTGAAAATTGAAAATTGAAAATTGAAAATCCGGACTCGAGCTTGCTCGCTTTCGTAGCAAAGCGGAGAAAGAAATCCGTAAATCGTAAATCCGTAAATCGTAAATCCGTAAATCGTAAATCCGTAAATCGTAAATCCGTAAATCCCTATAAATGGCAGTAAGAAAGAAATTTGCATCGTCGAAGAGCGCCTTGGGGCGCGGACTCGACGAGATAGAAGGAGGCAAGGGGCTCGATGCACTCATCGACACGACAGGCGTGAAGACGCAAGGTTCGTCGACCATCAACGAGATTGCCATCAGCGACATCGATGCCAACCCCAATCAGCCCCGCCGTGAGTTTGACCCCGTGGCACTGCAGGAACTGGCCGACAGCATTGTACAGATTGGCATCATTCAGCCGATTACGCTCCGCCAGATGCCCGACAACCGTTACCAGATTGTGGCAGGCGAGCGCCGTTGGCGTGCCTCTCAGCTGGCGGGTCTGACCACCATTCCAGCCTATATCCGTACCATCGCCGACGAGAACGTCATGGAGATGGCACTCGTTGAGAACATCCAGCGCGAAGACCTGAACGACATTGAGATTGCCCTGGCCTATCAGCACCTGCTGGAAGGCGACGGAATGACCCAGGACAAGGTGGCCAAGCGCGTGGGCAAGAGCCGCACTGCCGTGGCCAACTACCTCAGGCTGCTGAAGCTGCCCGCACAAGTGCAGATGGCCCTGCAGAACAACGAGGTGGATCAGGGTCACGCCCGGGCATTGCTTTCGCTCGAGAGTCCTTCGGCACAGATTAAGTTGTTCAAGGAAATTCTGAAGAACGGCTATTCCGTGCGCAAGGTGGAGGAACTGGTGAAGCAATACAAGGAAGGCGACGTGAAGAAAGTGAGCGCCCCCAAGGCACAGACGCCCGAAGAGTTCGACATGCTGAAAAAGCGCCTCTCGGCCTTCTTCAACACCAAGGTGCAGCTGAGTTGCTCGGCTAAGGGAAAAGGAAAAATCAGCATTCCGTTCTCGAACGAGGAGGAACTGGAGCACATCATCAATCTTTTCGACAAACTAAAAGAGAACTAGGACCCGCTCATGACTAACGGCAAGAAGCGACTATCGAGGACGATCATCATGTGGATGGCAGCACTGCTGTGGTGCCTGCCGACGACAGCCCAGACCCACGACACGAAGGTGGCCGAGGACAGCCCGGCAGCCATCGGGACGGAGAAGCTGGCTGTTGCCGACACGATCAGACTGGACAGTCTGGACATGCAGTTGGGCAAGATCAAGCAGAAGCGCGACTGGGCCACGTGGCGCCCCAACTCTACCCGCGCCCTGTGGCTGGCGCTGGTGTTGCCTGGAGCAGGTCAAATCTATAACCGCAAATACTGGAAGCTGCCCATCGTCTACGGAGGATTTGTGGGATGTGCCTACGCCATGCGCTGGAACAACCAGATGTACCACGACTACTCGCAGGCCTACATGGACCTCATGGACGACGACCCGAACACGGAAAGCTACAACCAGTTCATGCACCTCGGTGCACAAATCAACGACAGCAACCGAAGCCGCTACGAGACACTCTTCCAGAAGCGCAAGGACCGCTTCCGCCGCTGGCGCGACATGAGCTTCTTCGTGATGGTGGGTGTCTATGCCCTGTCGGTGGTCGACGCCTATGTGGACGCCTCGCTCTCAGAGTTCGACATCAGCGACGACCTGAGCTTGCACGTGGCTCCCACACTGATGAACTCGCGCAGCGACAACACATCCTTCCGCACGACAGCCCTCGGCATGCAGTGCAGTTTGAATTTCTAGTGAAAAAGAAAGTTATTTATGAATAAAAAGTATTTTGTATTAGGCCTGCTGATGATGTTTCTTCCATGCAGCATGACGGCCCAAGTAGTGATTGAAGAAGAAGAGGAAGACGAAACGGAACTCATCGACGATGAAGACACCGACGACGAGGACGAAGACGAAGACGAAATCGACGACGGCAACGAGGAGGACGAAATCGTCGTCGTGACCGAAGACGAGGAAGGCGAGGAAGAAGACCTGGAAATAGACGTTCCCGAGGCCCTGAGCGTTGAGGTCGACAGCCTGCTCAGCCTTTTCCACGCCCAGCATTTCCTCACGCCCGACAGTTCGTGCAACATGCCCGACGTGAATCCCGTCTACACGCAGGAAGAATACATCGACAGGCTGCGTCGACTGCCGACAGCCATCGAGATGCCCTACAACGAGGTCGTGCAGCAGTTCATCGACCGCTACAGCGGACGTCTGCGCCGAACGGTGGGCGTCATGCTCGGCCTGGAGAATTTATTCATGCCCATCTTCGAACAGGCCCTGGAAACTTACGGCCTGCCGCTCGAACTGAAATACCTGCCGGTCATTGAATCGGCCCTGAAGCCCACCGCCGTGTCGCGCGTCGGTGCCACGGGACTTTGGCAGTTCATGCTCGCCACGGGCAAGCAGTACGGCCTGGAAGTGAACTCGCTCGTCGACGAACGGCGCGACCCCATCAAGGCATCCTATGCCGCCGCCCGTTACCTGCGCGACCTCTACAAAATCTTCCACGATTGGCACCTCGTCATTGCCGCCTACAACTGCGGACCGGAGAACATCAACAAGGCCGTCCATCGTGCCGGAGGCGAAAAGGACTACTGGCAAATCTACCCCTACCTGCCGGCTGAGACCCGAGGCTATGTGCCCGCCTTCATCGCCGCCAACTACATCATGAACTACTATTGCGACCACAACATCTGCCCGATGCTCACCGACCTGCCGGCAAAGACGGACACGGTGATCGTCAACCGCGACGTCCACTTCGAGCAGATTGCCGGTGTCATCGGCATCGACGTGAAGCAACTGCAGGAACTCAACCCGCAATACCGCCGCCAGATTGTCAACGGCAGCCACAAGCCGTCAGCAATCCGCCTGCCCATGAACTTCGTAGGCCCGTTCCTCGACAACGAGGACTCCATCTATGCCTACCACGCCGACGAACTCTTGACGAAGCGACTGGAAGTGGCCGTGAACGAAGCTCAGCCCACCTACACGACCAGCCGCAAGACCTACAGCCGCAAGAGCCGCGGCCGCTACAGCAAGAGCAAGAAGAACCTGCGTCGCTCGCGCAGCGGACGCCGCGGACGCTCGTCGGGCCGCACCATCACCGTCAGGAAGGGCGACACCCTTTCCTCCATCGCCAAGCGTAACCACACGACAGTGGCTGCCCTGAAGAAGAAGAATGGCATCAGGGGCAACAACATCCGCGCCGGAAAGAAACTGAGAGTGAAGTAAAAGGGGGCACGACTGCGGCGCAATCTGGAAAAAAAGACGAGAATCAATGCCTCCCCTCCATCTGTTCTGATTATCTGGAAACTGTAAAACTTAAAACCAACAAACATTCATCATGGCTGACCCCGATAGTGACATTAGAGAGAAAAAGAAAGAGCAAGAGCAAGTTCCCGAACAGGAAAACCAGTTTCAGGAAACAAATGACCGGGAACTCGCCGAGGACAAACTCGTGAACGACGCTTTCCAGCGCCTGCTCAGCAACTACCTTGCATCGCGCCATCGCAAGAAAGTTGACCTCATCACCAAGGCTTTCAACTTCGCCCGCCAGGCCCACAAAGGCGTGCGAAGACTGTCGGGGGAGCCATACATCATGCACCCCATCGCGGTTGCCCAGATTGCATGCGAAGAGATGGGGCTCGGTTCCACCAGCATCTGCTCGGCACTGCTCCACGATGTCGTCGAAGACACTGACTACACCGTTGAAGACATTCAGAACATGTTCGGGGCAAAGATTGCGCAGATTGTTGACGGACTCACCAAGATTTCTGGCGGCATCTTCGGCGAACAGGCTTCTGCACAGGCCGAGAACTTCAAGAAGCTGTTGCTCACCATGAGCGACGACATCCGCGTCATCCTGATCAAGATCTGCGACCGCCTGCACAATATGCGAACACTGGAGTCGCAACCCGCCAACAAGCAATACAAGATTGCCGGCGAGACCCTCTACATCTACGCCCCGCTGGCCAACCGCCTCGGCCTCAACAAAATCAAGAGCGAACTCGAGAACCTCAGCTTCCGCTTCGAGCATCCTGAGGAATACGACAACATCAACCGCAAGCTGGCCATCACCCAGCAGCAGCGCGACCTGCTGTTCGAAGATTTCACCGCACCCATCCGCAAGGAACTCGACCAGCGAGGCGTCAACTACGAACTCAAGGCACGCGTCAAGTCGCCCTACTCCATCTGGACCAAGATGCAGAACAAGCATGTCACCTTCGACGAAATCTATGACATCCTTGCCGTCCGTATCGTGTTCACACCCAAGAAGCGGGCCGACGAAATCAACGAGTGCTTCCAGATTTATGTGGCCATCTCCAAGATCTACAAGTCACATCCCGACCGTCTTCGCGACTGGCTCAACCACCCCAAGGCCAATGGCTACCAGGCACTCCACGTCACTCTGATGTCGCATTCCGGACGATGGATAGAAGTCCAGATACGCTCCGACCGCATGGACGAAGTGGCCGAGCAAGGCTTTGCCGCCCACTGGAAATACAAGGAAGGCGACCAGCCTGACACCATGCCTTCCGAAAACGAAGGCGAACTCAACAACTGGCTCGGCACCATCAAGGAAATCCTCGACGACCCACAGCCCGATGCCATGGACTTCCTCGATACCATTAAGCTAAACCTCTTCGCCTCGGAAATCTTTGTGTTCACGCCGAAGGGAGAAATCAAGACCATGCCGGCCGGATGCACAGCCCTCGACTTCGCATTCCAGATTCACACCTTCCTTGGCAGCCATTGCATCGGAGCAAAGGTCAACCACAAGCTCGTGCCGCTGAGCCACCGACTGCAGAGCGGCGACCAGGTGGAAATCCTGACCTCCAAGTCACAGCATGTAGATTCATCATGGATTAACTTTGTTTCCACTGCCAAGGCCAAAGGCAAGATACAGGCCATCCTGCGACGCGCCGACCGCGAAATTCAGAAGAAAGGCGAGCAGACGCTTAAGGACTGGCTCCAGACAAAAAACATAGAGCTCACCTCTTCCGTCATCGACAAGCTCTGCGACCTGCACGAGATTCAGAAGCACGAAACCCTTTTCCTCGCCCTCGGAAAAAAGACCATCATCCTCGGCGACCGCGACCTCGACTTCCTGCAGGGCAAGAAGAGCGGCAAGAAAGGATGGAAGAAATTCGTTCCCTTCATCAAGTCAGAAAAGAAAGAGGGGCCAACCATACGGGCCGAACGCGGGCTGCTACAGGTCGGAAAGGGATTCAACAAGAAGATTCCCTGCTACATCACCGAGGAAACCATTCAGATGTACGTCTTCCGTGACTGCTGTCACCCCATTCCCGGCGACGACATCCTGGGGTTCATCGACAACCAGAACCACGTCGAGATTCACAAGCGCAGTTGCCCCGTCGCAGCACGACTGAAATCAAGCTACGGCAACAGAATCCTCGACGCCAAGTGGGAAATGCACCAGCAGTTGCTCTTCGATGCCACCATTGAGATACGTGGCATCGACCGAAAAGGCATGATTCTAGACCTCGGCGCGCTCATCACCAACAAGCTCGACATCAACATCCGGCGCATCACCGTCAGCAGCAACGAAGGAATCTTCGACGGCACCATCGAGGTCCGCGTCCACGACCGTTCCGTTGTGGCCCACGTCATGGAACAACTCAAGACCATACATGGAATTCAGGAAGTGCAGCAAATCATTTAACCGCACTCCACATCAACAGAAAACCTCCTCCCCCCCCCTAAAAAACCAAGACGATGTTCAGACAGCTACTATCCTTTACGCTCCTTCTCGCAGCCACGCTTGTGGCTTCGGCTGCCAACCCTTACGACAACCCCGACACCCTTGTCGTGGCACGCGACGGCACGGGACAGTTCCGCACCGTAGGCGAAGCCATCGAGGTGTGCCGCGCCTTCATGGACTATCACAAAGTCATTTTCATCAAGCGAGGCATCTATAAGGAAAAACTCGTCATACCCACCCATCTGGAGAACTTCGAGCTGCTGGGCGAGGACGCCGAGCATACCGTCATTACTTACGACGACCATGCCAACATCTATCTCCCTTCCCTTCAGGGAGGGGATGGGGGTAGGCCCATGGGTACCTTCCGCACCTACACACTGAAGGTGGAAGGCTCTGACATCACCCTGCGCAACCTCACCATCGAGAACAATGCCGCCCGGCTCGGACAGGCCGTTGCCCTACACATCGAGGGCGACCGCGTGCGCGTCGTCGGCTGTCGCCTCATCGGTCATCAGGACACCGTCTACACCGGCAAGGCCCGCTCGCGGGTTTGGTTCCAAGACTGCTACATCTGCGGCACCACCGACTTCATCTTCGGCCCTGCCACCGCCTGGTTCGAACAATGCCACATCCACAGCCTCGCCGACTCCTACATCACGGCCGCCTCAACGCCGAAGGACGTCGACTACGGCTACGTCTTCAGCCACTGCCGCCTTACTGCCGGCGAAGGCGTCACGAAGGTCTATCTCGGCCGTCCCTGGCGCCCCTATGCCTACACCCTCTTCCTCAATTGCGAACTCGGCAGCCACATCCGCCCCGAGGGCTGGGAGAACTGGCGCAACCCCGACAACGAACTCACCGCCCGCTACTACGAGTACGGCAGCACCGGCCCCGGAGCCTCAGTCCAACCCCTCCCAAAAGGGAAGGGAGCAAAGGCTGACGCAGCCCCGCAGCGTGTCAGCTGGAGCCACCAGCTCACGAAGCGCGAAGCCGAGGCCATCACCCCCGCCGCCGTCTTCCATAGCGACACCTCCTGGATTCCATAAACACTCAGAAAAGAAAAAAAAGGATTGTCTTTGCCTCATGGCAGTGACAATCCTTTTTTTCTCATGACCTTTCGCTCTTCACACGATGCTAGCGTCGAGGTGGCGCTTCAGGTCTTTCAGCTGGTCGCGCAGACTGGTCAGCATTTCCAGCACCTCGTTGGAACGGTCAGCACCATCGCGGTTCTCGTTAAGATACTTGCGGGCTGCGGCCAACTTGAAACCGCGCTCCTTCACGAGGTTATAGATTCGCTTCACCTGTTCAATGTCCTTCTCCTGGTACTGGCGCACACCCGTTGAGCTTACCGTCTTCGGACGGAGATGCGGGAACTCCTTCTCCCAATAGCGCAGCAGGCTCTCGTTGACACCCAGCATCTGAGCGACCTCCTTGATGCTGTAGTACAACTTCAGGTTCTTATTCGTATTCAATGACATAGATGTGTGTATATTTACGATTTACTGATTTACGATTTTTCCCTGCTGAAGGCGTTTTTGCCACCTTTTGCAGTTATTTGGGGCAAAGTTAGTAATAAAAAATGAAAAACCCACCACTTTTCCCATAAAAAATTGTACCTTTGCAGTCAAATTATTCTTGCACCCCATCAATCGGACTCGAGCCTTGCTCGCTCCGTGATACGATGGAGAAAGAAATCGTAAATAAGTAAACAGTAAAATAAAAAAAATGATGACAGCAAAAGAGATTCGCGAATCTTACAAGAAGTTTTTCGAGCAGAAGGGCCACGTGATTGTGCCTTCGGCTCCGATGGTAATCAAGGACGACCCAACACTGATGTTTACCAATGCCGGCATGAACCAGTGGAAGGACATCATACTGGGCACACGGCAGCCCGAGCCGCGCCGCCGTGCCGACTCGCAGAAGTGCCTGCGCGTCAGTGGCAAGCACAACGACCTCGGGGAGGTTGGCCACGACACCTCCCACCACTCCATGTTCGAGATGCTGGGCAACTGGTCCTTCGGCGACTATTTCAAGGAGGGCGCCATAGATATGGCCTGGGAGTATCTGGTGGATGTCCTCAAGCTGGACCCCAAAGACCTGTATGTGACAGTCT
>ODAI014413952.1_pt1 | contig 10607 bp, 12 predicted proteins | sample 1539321 | NCBI WGS metagenome assembly ODAI01 (sample SAMN02144231, study PRJEB22623) | gut metagenome | biome: sheep rumen | host: Ovis aries | place: New Zealand | reverse complement strand
CAAAAAGAAAAATATAAATTAGGCCTTCATAAGACAAGAGAAGGTGCTTTAAAGACTTTAAAAGAAATCTTAGATAAATCTGATAAGATTGATGATGATTTATTTGATAAATTAGAAGAAATCTTTATTATGGCTGATATTGGTGTTGATACAGTTATAGATTTTATCGATGGATTAAAAGATGAAGTAAAAAATAAAAAGATTACTGATCCAAAATTATTACAAGAAATGATTATGGACAGAATGTTTGAAATATATTTGAATGGTGAAATAGTTAATGCCAACCTAAATTTAAATAAAAATGGTTTATCAGTTATTTTATTTGTTGGTGTTAATGGTGTAGGTAAGACTACAACAATCGCTAAAATAGCTAATTCATATAAAAATCAAGGTAAAAAGGTTTTACTCGCAGCTGGTGATACATTTAGAGCAGGTGCCGTTGCTCAACTTGATGTATGGGCTAAAAGAGTAGGTGTTGATATCGTAACTAAACCAGATGGTTCAGATCCATCTAGTGTTATGTTTGAGGCTGTAAAAAAGGCTAAGGATGAAAATTATGATATTTTATTATGTGATACTGCAGGTAGATTACAAAATAAAGTTAATTTAATGAACGAGCTTGCTAAAATGAAAAGAGTCATTCAAAAAGAATGCCCTGATGCACCACATGAAACATTATTAGTTATTGATGCTACTACAGGCCAAAATGGTATGAGTCAAGCAAAAGCATTTAAGGAAGTTACTGATGTTTCAGGCGTAGTTTTAACAAAGCTTGATGGTACATCTAAGGGTGGTATTGTACTTGCTATTCGTCATGAATTAGGTATTCCAATTAAATATATTGGTTTAGGTGAAGGTATTGATGATTTAGAGGTGTTTGATATTGAACAATACCTATATGGACTTTTCGCAGATTTCTTTGAGGAATAATTATGAAACTAGAAATTAGAGAAAATATAATAAGACTTTATGATTTATATCAAAATTTATTAACAGAAAAACAAAGATTATATTTTGAAGATTATTATTTTTCTGATTTATCTATTTCTGAAATTGCTGATAATTATAATATTTCTAGAAATGGAGTTCATGATCAAATTAAAAGAACTGTTAATGAACTTAACGAGCTTGAAGAAAAATTAAAATTAAATGAAAAGATTAATAAAATTAGTAAATTAGATATTGATGATGATAATAAAAAGGATATCATTGATATTTTGAAAGGATAGATTATATGGCATTTGATAGTTTATCATCTAGATTACAAATGGGTTTAAGAAGAATTACTGGTAAGGGTAAGCTTAACGAAAATGATATTGATGAAATGTTAAGAGAAGTAAGACTTTCTTTACTAGAAGCCGATGTTAATTACAAAGTTGTTAAAAAATTCTTAAATGATATTAAAGAAGAAGCTTTGGGTGAAAAAATCCTAAAGGGTTTAAATCCAGGTCAGCAAGTAGTTAAGATTGTAAGAGATGAATTAAAAAAGACCTTAGGTGATGAGGCAGTTGAATTAAATTTTAAAAAGAGTGGTCAAACTATTGTTATGGCAGTAGGTTTACAGGGTGCTGGTAAAACAACTGCAGTAGGTAAGATGGCTTTATTTTATAGAAAAAAGTTAAAGAAAAAACCATTCTTAATCGCAGCCGATATTTATAGACCAGCTGCGATAGATCAATTAGTTACTTTAGGTAAATCAATTGATGTTCCTGTATTTGAAATGGGAACTAAGGTTAAGGCAGAAAAGATTGTTGAAGAAGGACTTAAGAAAGCTAAAGAGGAAGGCGCTGACTTTGTTTTAATTGATACTGCTGGTCGTTTACAAATCAATGAAGAGTTGATGCAAGAATTAAAGAATGTTAAAGATATAGCTCATCCAGATGAAATACTATTAACTGTTGATGCGATGGCTGGTCAGGATGCAGTTAATGTTGCTATGGAATTCCATAAAGATTTGGATATCACTGGTATTATTTTAACTAAGCTTGATGGTGATACTCGTGGTGGTGCTGCTTTATCTATCAAAGAAATGACTGGTATACCTATTAAGATTATGTCTAATGGTGAAAAGCTTGATGCGATGGAAATTTTCTATCCAGATAGACTTGCAGACAGAATATTAGGTATGGGTGATGTTTTATCTTTAATTGATACAGTAACTGAAAATATTGATGAAGATGAAATGAAATCAATGGCTGAGAAGATGATGTCTTCAAGCTATAACTATAATGATTTATTAAAACAATTTAAAATGATTAAAAGAATGGGTTCTATCTCAAAAATCTTAGGATTCTTACCTGGTATGGGTAAAATGAAGAATGCTATGAGTAATGTTGATGATAAAGCTTTTGATAAGATTGAAGCTATTATTTATTCAATGACTGAACAAGAGCGTAAACATCCTGAATTAATTGATAAGGATTTTAAGCGTAGAGATAGAATAGCTAAGGGTTCTGGTAGAAGTATTCAAGAGGTTAATAAATTACGTCAAACTCTTGAACAAATGAAAGCTACTATGAAACAAATGAAAAATATGGATGAGGCCGATGCGAAGAGATTACAATCTCAAGTTAAAAACGGTAATTATTCTGGTATAGCTCAACCTAAGGCTCATAAGGGTAAAGGTAAGGGCAAAGGTAGTTTTAGATATTAATTAAAAATCCAAGTTTTTCTTGGATTTTAATTTCAAAAGGAGGTAATTTAAATGAATCTAGTTACTAGTATTTATAAAATTGAAGATATAAATTTATTAAAAGATTATTTAGATTATGCTCTAATTAATGTGCCTAAATATTCTATTAATTATAAAGATATTGATGTTGATAAAGCTGTTAAGCTTTGTGATGAAAATAATATTAAGGTTATTTTATCTATTAATAGAATTATGCATCCAGGTGATTTAAATTATGTTGAAAAATTAATTAATAAATATACAGACAAAGATGTGTTGTTTTATATAGCTGATTTAGGCGTATTAAATATCTTAAAAAAATATGATTTATTAAATAAAGTAATTTATAATCCTGAAACAATGATTACAAATTATTTAGATTTAAAATTATATAATGATATGGTATTAGCTTGTGGTGTTTCAAATGAAATAACATTAGAAGATTTAAAGATGATGTATGATAAAACTAATTCAAATATTTTTTATCAAGGCTTTGGATTAAGATTAATGTTTTATTCAAGAAGAAAATTAATATCATTATATGGTAATAAGAATAATACAACATATCCAAAAGAAAATGTTTATTTAAGAGAAATAACTAGAACTGATTATATGCCTATAATAGAAAACGAAGAAAACACATTAATTTATAGACCATATTACATTTCTTTATTAGATAAATTAAATGAAATTAAATTTGTTAAATTTTTATATATTGAATCATTTAATATCGATATGGATTTATTTAAAGATATTAATAGAATTTATTTTGAAACAATAAAGAATGATAAATTATTATATGTTTTACCTGAATTTAATTCATTAAAATTAAATATTGAGGATGGATTTATTTATAAGGATTCTGTATATCAAAAGGAGGAGCTTAAAAAATGAGTAAGTATGAATTATTAGCTCCTGCAGGAGATTTAGAAAAATTAAAAATTGCTATTTTATATGGTGCTGATGCAGTATTTATTGGTGGACTAAAATTTTCTTTAAGATCCAGAGCATCTAATTTTACAATTGATGATATTAAAGAAGGTTGTGATTTTGCCCATAAACATGGTGCGAGAATTCACGTAACATGTAATATTGTTATGCATAATTTAGATACTGAAGGTATTATTGATTATCTAAAAGAATTAGAAAATGCAGGTGTTGATTGTATTATTGCATCAAGTTTGTATATCTTAGAAATGGTTAAAAAGCACACAAAAATGGAAGCCCATGTTTCAACTCAAGCTTCAACAACAAATGATGAAGCTGTTTCATTTTATGAATCACTAGGTATGGATAGATGTGTTTTATCAAGAGAATTATCTTTAGATGAAATAGAAATGATTAAGAAAAAATCTAATATCGATTTAGAAGTATTTATTCATGGTGGTATGTGTGTTTCATATTCAGGTAGATGTATGTTATCAAATAATATGACTAATAGAGATGCTAACCGTGGTGGATGTGCACATAGTTGTAGATGGTGTTATGATTTAGTTTCTGATGGTAAAGTATTAAATCCTCTAGGTGATTATTTTGCGATGAGTAGTAAGGATTTATGTGCGATAACTGCTATACCAAGATTGATGGATATAGGTGTTAATTCATTTAAAATAGAAGGTAGAATGAAATCTTTACATTATATCGCAACAGTTGTTAATAGCTATCGTAAAATAATTGATGAATATGAAAAGAATCATAATGTTGAAGATTTTGATTATTATATTAACCAAATTTCAAAGGCTGAAAATAGATTAACATCAACTGGATTTTTGTTTAATGAACCAACAGTAGAACAAGAACTATATGATTTAAATTTATCAGTTCCAACAAAAGATTTTATTGGTATTGTTAAGGGCTACGAGAATGGTATGCTTATTGTTGAAGTAAGAAATTATTTCTTGCCAAATACAACAATTGAAGTATTTACTCCTAATGAAACATTTGATCTAAAAATAGGTAATATTTATGATTTAGATGGTAATATTAAAGAATCATGTAATCATCCACTTGAGATTGTTAAATTTGAAGGACCTAAATTAGATGAATACAGCTTATTGAGGTTAAAATAATGTTTAAAATCAATGATCGTTCATTTAATGTAATTAATAAGGTTGATAAAAGATTAAACGGCTGGAGAATGCATGTAGAAAACCCTGAACTTGTTGTTATTATTTCAGGCTATCAGCTAGATGGTGATGATGTTTTAAAAATAATAAATGATCATAAAAGATTTATTTATAGAAGAATTAATGTTAATAATACTAAGCCTCAAACATTACATTTATTAGGTAAAGAATATGATGTTAAAATAATTGAATCTGATGTTGAAAATGTGTTAATTGATGATTCAATAAATCTTTTTAAGATTTATACTAAGAATAATAATCCAGCACACAATAAAAAAATTGTTTATGATTATTATAAATTAATCTTAAAAAATATTGTTTCAAAATATTATTCTGAAATTAAAGAAATATTTAATATAGATTTTGATGTTAAGTTTAAATATAAAGAAATAAAAACATATTATGGTGAATGCTTTTCTGAAGATAAAATTATTATTTTAAACATTAAAGATGCCAAATATGAGCTTAAATATATTTTGAGTATTATTTATCATGAATTTACACATTTTTATTGTCATGGACATGGTAAAAAATTTTATGATTTTATAGAAACTAAATTTCCTAATTATAAAAAATTACAACAAGAATTAAGAAAAATTACATACAGTGATTTATATTAAAAATTAAAAAATCATAATTCTTGATTTTTGGATATGTTTTAAGTATAATAAGAAAGTATTCTTAAGGAGGATATTAAAATGGCTAATGGAAAACAAGTTGAAATAACTGAAAAATATAAAAAGGAACTAGAAGCAGAACTAGAATTTAGAAAGAACGCAGAAAGAGAAAGAATCTTAACTGCAATCGCTGAAGCTAAGTCTCAAGGAGACTTATCTGAAAATGCTGATTATTCATCTGCAAGAGAAGCTCAATCTATCAATGAAGCTAGAATTACTGAACTTGAAGAAACTTTAAAGCATGCTCGTATTGTTCAAGTTGTTAATATTGAAATTGAGTATGTAGCTTTAAAAAAGAAAATGAAATATCAAATTTGTGGTAGTGAATCAAATCCATTTGAAAATAAGATTTCAAGTGATTCACCACTTGCAAAGGCTGTATTAGGTCATAAGACTGGAGATGTAGTTTATATGTCTTTAGAAAATGGTTCTGATACAGAAATTAAAATTATTTCAATTGATGAATAAGAGATTTTTGAATCTCTTTTTTATTTTTTAAAAAAACATTTGACTATTTATAATTAATAAATTATAATGTATTCGTTGTAACATGCACCACATAGAAAAGGTCTAAAATGATGAAAAATCTACCTTAATAGTGTGTCTTAAATTTATAAAGGAGGTAATACGACATGTATGCAATTGTAGAAACTGGTGGAAAGCAAGTAAAGGTAACAGTTGGTGAAGCAATCTATGTTGAAAAGATTGATGTAGCTGAAGGTGAATCTTATACTTTCGATAAAGTTTTATTAGTATCTGATGACAGTAAGGTTAAGGTTGGTGCTCCATATGTTAAGGGCGCTACTGTAACTGCTAAGTGTGAAAAGCATGGTAGAGGACAAAAGATTAGAATCTTCAAGTATCGTCCTAAGAAGCATTCTCATACTAAGATGGGTCATCGTCAATCTTACACAAAGTTTGTTGTTGAAGCAATCAACTTAAAGTAATGACAACATATTCTATTAAAGAAGAAAATGAAAAAATATTTGTAGAAGTAAAAGGACATACAAATTATAACGATAAAGGTTATGATATATTGTGTGCATCCATATCTACAATGACAATATTTACTATTAATTCATTAGATAATCTTGGTTACAACATTGAAGATTTGAAAAATGAAGATGGATTTATATCATTTAATGTTTTAAGTGATAAAACTAGTAAGGGAATAATTAAGACTTTGAAAGAATTACTTGATGATCTATCAAAGAAGAACCCTGAATTTATTAATGAAAAATAGGAGGAAACTTATATGTTATTAGAATTAGATATTCAATTATTTGCATCTAAAAAAGGTGTTGGTTCTACTAAGAACGGCCGTGATTCTGAAGCTAAGCGTTTAGGTGCTAAGGTTTCTGATGGTGAGGTTGTTTCAGCTGGATCAATTTTATATCGTCAAAGAGGTACAAAGATTTTCCCAGGTACTAATGTAGGTCGTGGTTCTGATGATACATTATTTGCCAAGGTAAATGGTACTGTAAAGTTTGAGCGTAAGGGCAGAGACAAAAAGCAAGTTTCTGTTTACCCAGTTCAAGATTAATAAAATGTGCCCATATATAATGGGCATTTTATTTTTTAAGGAGGTGTTTTTATGTTTGTTGATGAGGCCAAGATATTAGTTGAAGCTGGTAAAGGTGGAGATGGTATTGTTGCGTATCGTAGAGAATTAAAAGTAGAGCGTGGTGGACCATTCGGTGGTAACGGTGGTAAAGGTGGCTCTGTAATTTTTAAGGGTAGTGAAGGATTATCTACACTTTTAGATATTAGATATAATCAAAAGATAAAAGCATCTGATGGTGAAAAGGGTAAAAATAAAGGCCAATATGGTGCTAACGCAGAAGATAAAATTGTTTTAGTACCTTTAGGAACAACAATTTTTGATGATGAAACTAATAAGGTTATTGGTGATATTAAATCAAAAGATAATGAAGTTGTAGTTTGTGCTGGTGGTCGTGGAGGTAGAGGTAATTTAGCTCTAGCTAATGGTACCTTTAAATGTCCTGACTGGTGTGAAAAGGGTGAACCAGGCGAAAAGAAGATGATTAGATGTGAATTAAGAGTTTTAGCTGACTGTGGTTTAGTTGGATTCCCATCTGTTGGTAAATCAACTTTAATTTCAGTTGTAAGTGAAGCTAAGCCAAAGATTGCATCATATCATTTCACAACTTTACAACCTAATTTAGGTATGGTTAGACTTGATGATGGTAGAGATTTCGTAATGGCAGATTTACCTGGTATTATTGAAGGTGCTCATGAGGGTTTAGGCTTAGGTCTAGAATTCTTAAAGCATATTGAACGCTGTAGAGTTATTGTTCATGTTGTGGATATGGCCGCTGTTGATGGTAGAGATCCTATCGAAGACTTTAAAATAATAAATAACGAATTAAAAGAATATAAAATGAATTTATCTAAGCGTCCAATGATTGTTGTTGCGAACAAAATGGATTTACCTGAAGCTAAAGAAAACTTAAAGAAATTCAAGAAATTTTATAAGGGAGATATTATAGAAATATCTGCTTTAACTAAATCTAATTTAAATGAATTATTATATAAGATTAGAGATTTATTAGATCAAACTGATGAATTTAGTTTATTTGAAGAGGATGAGCTTGATGTAGTTGAATATACATTAAAAGAAGAAAAGAAGCCTTTTGAAATCAAAAAGGATGATGATGGTGTATATAATGTTACAGGTGAAAAAATAGAAAAATTATTCTATATGACTGATTTTGATTCTGATATGGCAAGAGCTCGTTTTGCTCGTCAATTAAGAAGCTTAGGTGTTGATGATGAATTAAGAAAAAAAGGTGTACAAAATGGTGACACCGTTAGAATAATTGATTTTGAATTTGAATTTATAGATTAAGCTGAGAAATCAGCTTTTTTTATTGTAAATAAATTAATTTTCATATAAAATTCTTATAGAGGTAATAACATATGATTATAGATTTAAAGAAAGAACAAATGAGTATAAATGAGGCTTTATTTATTGCAAAACCTCATGATACATTATTATTAGATGATATAATTTATTATGAAAAAATCGTTGTAGATAAGCCTTTTATTAAAATGGTTGGTAAAACTAATACTACAATTTCATATGATGATACAGCAAGTACTATAAGAGATGGTATTAAGCTTGGGACAACAAATTCCGCGACATTTATGGTTAAAGAAGAAGCTCATGATTTTTATGCTTATTCAATAACATTTTTAAATTCGCATGAGAAAAAAACTGAAGATGGTGAACAAGCAGTTGCTTTTAAAAGTGAAGCTTCAAATACTTATTTAAATAAATGCAAATTTATTTCATATCAAGATACATTATATTTTGATTATGGAATTAACAATTTAATTGTAGATTCATACATAAGTGGTGATATTGATTTTATATTTGGTAGTGCTGACTTAGTTATTTATAATTCAACAATAACATCTCGTGCTAAATTTAATAAATCATATTATTTCGCACCATCAACATTAATTCAAAACAGACATGGTTTTGTAGTATATAAATCTCTATTTAATCAGGATGGAAAGATTAAATCTTATATTTGTAGACCTTGGTATCCATCTAAACAAATATCACCTGTAGTACCTAGATTATCTGTAATAGATTCTGAATTTGTTGGTGATATTTCATTAGATGTAATTAAAATGAGAGAAGATCATCCAAATTATCATGAAATTGAGATAATTAATGGTGATTTTGATAACAAGAAAAAACTTAATAAAATAGATTTTATTAATAAAACTTTAGATTATTATAAAAATATTGAATTTTAAGGCATTGTTTAATGCCTTTTTATGTTATAATGAAGTGATTGCGAGTTGATTTTATGATAAATTTCCATAAGTATGGATTTTTAGACTGTAAAAGGCTGAAAAAAATACTAGAAGATTCAAACATTTATCTAAATGAATATAACCCCATCTATCTTTTTGTTTGGGCTGATTTATATAAACCTGAAATCTATTTTGGTAGAGATTTCACTTATATAAAATATTACCTGAATGATTTTGGTTTTGTTTATTATCCGCCGATTGGGAAAGGCAACTACAATCTCGCAATTGTTGAATTAGAACTTGATGCTCAAGAACGTGGAATCGATTTTTATATGGCACCTGGTTTACAATCTAGCTTAATTAGATATAAAACCTTAGGATATACCTTTTATGAAAATGAAAATAGAAACACTTATATTTATTCAACTTCGAATTTCAATTTAACTGGTAATGCTTTTAAGAAATATAAAAAGAATTTACAACAGTTTAGTAAAGAACACAAAAACACAAGAATTAAGATAATTAAAAAAGAAGACTTTAATAGTATTTTAGAATTTATAGCAAACTATAGATCCCAAAATGAGATTAAGGCAGACCAAAAGTTTTATTCAAAGCTTAATATGTTGAAGCAATGTATGGAACATTTATATGAGCTTGATATGTATGGTATAGTTGTATTAGATGACGAAAAAATTTATGGATTTAGTATCGCATCTATAATGGATAACTGTACATATGTACATATTATTATGGGTCTAGATGATGATTGTTATGATGTTGTAATGTTCCAAATTGCTAGATATGCCGAAACAAAAACTAGATATTTAGCATTAGAAGGACATTTTGGTAACGCAAAAGAAAAGAAGAGATTAGAGGATTATTTACCTTTAAGAATAGAAAAATATTATGGTACTTTCAATATTAAGTAAATAAAATAATTGTTTAAAAGGAGAATTATAAAATGGAAGAGAACAAGAACAATATCCCTGAGAGTGTTTGGGCTCCAGGTGTACCTCAAAATATTAAGGCAGAAGATGTAATAACTTTAGATGAATTAACAATAATGGCTATTAATTATTTAATTAATAATGTTATTATTCCTCATGGATTTAAAATTGAACCAGGATTCCCTAGAAAAGAGATTCCTCAAATTGGTGTAAAAAAGGATGGAGTTTTATATGGAATTATTGTTGTTCCTAGTATTTTCCCTAAATATGTTACACTTCAAGATGAATTTAGAATTAAATTAGTTGAGATGTGTGAAAAGGGTGATATTGTGCCTTTATTCGCTGCAGTTGGATATAAGTCAATTGATGATGATAGAGCTAAAGAAAGCCTAACATT
>ODAI013934718.1_pt1 | contig 10607 bp, 12 predicted proteins | sample 1539321 | NCBI WGS metagenome assembly ODAI01 (sample SAMN02144231, study PRJEB22623) | gut metagenome | biome: sheep rumen | host: Ovis aries | place: New Zealand | reverse complement strand
TAAGTTCTGAAGTAGCCATGCCAACTCCAATCTCTTCACATATTTTCATATAAGCATAATTAGAAATGCCAGCCATAGGAGCCAAAAAAACATTATTTTTTATATCTATATTTCCTATTTTAAAACCCATTTTATCACCCACAAAACTCCCCAAACTGGGGAGTATATTAACATAATTTTATAAACTAATCAACTGCATTCACCTTTAAATATAAATGAATATCTATTTTCTTCATCTACGGTAACACAAATCCAAGAATCTTCTAAATCATCATCTTGGATTATTTCTTTATTTGTGATATAACCCTTGTTAATAAGTTCAGAGGTTTTTATTTTCTTATTTAATGATGAATCTCTTTTATAGTCACCCACATTATCATTAACATAATCTCTAACTGAGCTCAATATAACATCTTCCTTAGCTTCATCTATTTTTTTTTGAGAAGAGCTTAAAAAATTTAACATAGGAGGAAAAGCCAATAAAGATATTAAACCCAAAATAACAATACATCCAAGTAATTCAATTAAAGTAAAACCTCTTTTATTCATATCATCACCCATAATCCCTAATATTACCTTTATATCAACAATATTATTATATAGTAAAAGTCGAATTTCTTCAACAGTAATCCGACTTTTCCTATATATTTTATTTTAAAAATTCTTTTAATAATCGAACTTTAACTTCAAGAATAAACTACCATTATCTAAAGTTAACTGGACTGTGAATGTACTTCTTCGATTAATTTTTTATTATTATCTAATTTTTGTATGCCAAGTATATTTTTATCATTTGATAAAATGCTTAATTCTTTTCTAGCTATTGCATTTAATTTTTTCAATCTTTCACTTTGATTTATATTATTATCAACCATACTAGCATTTAATACCTCTAAATTGCTTAAAACAACTAAATGCAAAACATCAGTGTAATCCCTAATATTTCCTTTTAAACCAGGATTATTATTTTTCCATTCCTTAGCTGTTTGCCCAAACAAAGCAACATTTATTACATCAGCTTCATCAGCATATGCATATTGTTTTTGCTGGTCTGTTAATTTTGGAACAATAATCTTCTTAATGCTATCTGTATGTATTCTATAATTTGTTTTAGTTAACATCCTTCGCACTGACCATTCCACTTCATTTTGATAATTCTCACTATATTTTAATCTTTCAAATTCCTTAATTAAATATAATTTAAATGCAGGATCTATCCAAGAAGCAAATTCTAATGCTATATCTGGATGTGCAAACGTACCACCATTATACTTTCCCCTTTTGCTAATAATACCTATTGCGTTCGTTAATTTTATCCACCTAGATGGGCTCATTGTAAAAGATTGAGTTGCCGATTCATTTTTAAACTCGCGGGATTCCGCTAGTTTAAAATTTTCATTAAATAATTCTTCCCACAATGAATAAAAATCGAATGAGCTTTTATTACTCATCCATTTTATTATAACATCACCAGGATTATCACCATTTTTATATCTAGCTAAATCAGTTAAAGAAATATAATCAATATTATTTATTCTAATTACATTAATCAAATTATCCTTTACTTTTATTTTCGTTTTTAATATTTTATCGTTCATTAATAAACTCCTCTTTCATTATCAATTAAGTCATGTCAATATATATAAAACACTTCTGCATTCTTTGATATTATTCTAAACTTATTATAAATATTTACTACATCGGTTATGCAATTATTACTAATTTTTAGTGTGAACTACCATTATCTAAAGTTAGTAGGCCAAAAGCTAGATATATTTCAATTTTCTCCAATATGCTTGCTTATCGTTAGTTTCTAAAACAACATCAACTAAATCAACAACACTAATATAAATTTTCTTGTTATCACAAATAGTTGTAATTGTTTCATTATTAAATTTTTTATTAATTAAATACATTTTATCTTGATTCATTGATTTACTCCTTTATTTTTGTAATCGATAATGTATATCCAAAAGGTTCTAATATCTTTATTAATGTATTAATTTGCGGATGTTTCTTTCTTGTTTCAATAACTGCAATTATTTCCCTAATAGTATTAGACGCTTCACCCATTTCCTTTTGGGTTAAACCTAGTTCATTCCTTAATTTAATAAAATCACATATTAAATTATACTCTAGATTCATTATTCTTTTCTCTTCATTAATTTTATTCATATCTATCACCTTGTAACCAATATACTACATTAATGTAAAAGTAGTCAATAGTTTACACCAAAAAAAATAAAAAAACGAACTATAAAAGTTCGAATAATTCAACATTGGTGGACCCGGGGAGAATCGAACTCCCGTCCAAAAATATTTCCAAATAAACATCTACAAGTTTAGTTAGTTAATAAAATTCCTAATAAATTAAAGTAACTAACAACCAAATTTATTAGTAAGCCTATTTAATTCATCATTATCACTAGGCAAAATAATGATATATCTCACTAAAGCGAACTTCTAAAATTTTTCGTGAGAAAAAAATTAAAGAAGTGTACCAAGCCAACCTTAGGCAAATGAAGGTACTAAATTATTTCTGTTTCCAGTTATTTTTAATTTAGACTTAACGTGTCACTCCGACTTGCAGTTTATAATTCCATATCCCTGTCGAAACCAAGACGAGCCCAAATAAACTAACACACATATATTATCACAACATACATGTGTTCGTCAAGTTCTATTTTTTAAATTTTCCTCTAATTTCTCTTTCTATATCTCTCTTTTTAATGTCTTCTCTTTTATCATAATTTTTTTTACCCCTGCATATTCCAATCAAAACCTTAGCCCTGCCATTTTTTAAATAAACTTTTAAAGGAACTAAAGTAAACCCCTCAATTCTAACCTTATCATTTAATTTTAAAATTTCATTCTTATGAAGTAAAAGCTTTCTGGTTCTAGTTTCATCATGGTTAAAAATATTTCCATTCTCATAAGTACTTATATGCATATTTATTAAAAATGCCTCACCATTTTTCACACTAGCATAACTATCTTTTATATTAGCTTTACCATCTCTAATAGACTTTATTTCAGTTCCAGTAAGAACTATACCAGCCTCTATTTTATCTATTATTTGATAATTGTACCTCGCCTTTCTGTTGTTTATCTCCATTCTTATCACCCTCAAATAATTTTAAATTAATAAGTCCCTTTTCTTTTACCACAGAAGTAACCCCAACATCAATGATATTACCAAGCATATATCTCTTCTTACTACTCTTACCAACTAAACTATAAGTACTCTCATCATATAGATAATAATCGCCAGTCAAATCCTCTATTCTAACCATTCCCTCTATCAAACCATTAATTATTACATACATTCCATAATTAGTAACAGTACTTATCATTCCTTTATAAACTTCACCAATATGACCCTCCATATACTCGGCCATCTTCATATCGTCGACTTCCCTCTCACAGTCTACAGCAGCTCTTTCCCTTAAGGAAGACTGATCGGCAATTAAAGGAAGCTCCTTTGAAAAATAATCAACAGTCTCATTATTAATTTTATTTTCAAATAAATAAGTTCTAAGTAATCTATGTACAGTCAAATCAGGAAACCTTCTTATAGGAGAAGTAAAATGCGTATAAAATTTACTAGCAAGACCAAAATGACCTATATTCACACTGTCATAAACAGCTTTTTTCATACTTCTAAGAAGCATCGAAGAAAGAACAGGAAATTCTTTTTTATCCCTAAGCTGATTAAGCATACCTTGAATAGTTTTAGGAGTAATATTTTTTACATTAGCATTTACCTTATAACCTAAAATAGAAGTTAGACCTAAAAACTGTTTTATCTTATCTTCATCTGGAGTTCCATGAACACGATATATAAAAGGAAGGTCCATATAACTAATAGTACTAGCAACCGCCTCATTAGCAAGAATCATAAAATCTTCTATTAACTTTTCTCCTGCACCTCTTTCCCTTTTTAAAATATCAGTAGCTCTTCCATCATCATCAGTAACAATAACCGGTTCAGTATCATCAAACTCGATATAACCCTTAGATATCTTTTTCTTTCTAACTATATCAGCAAGTTCCTTCATTAAAAGTAAATCATCCTTAAACTCTTCATAGCCTGAAGGAACAGTATTTTCCTCTAATATTTTATTTACATTTTTATAAGTCATTTGTTTTCTAGACTTAATATAACTTTCAAAAATATCACTGTCGATTACATTTCCATTACCATCTACTTCCATCACACAAGAGATAGTAAGACGCACTACATCAGGATTAAGAGAACATATTCCATTTGAAAGTTGATGAGGAATCATAGGAATTACCGTATTAGCTAAATAACTACTAGTACCGCGCTCAAAAGCCTCTTTATATAAAGCTGTATCGTACTTAACATAATGACTAACATCAGCTATATGAACACCAAGTAAATAATTTCCATTTGAAAGCTTTGAAACACTTATCGCATCATCTATATCCTTAGTATCATCACCATCTATTGTAAATATAACCTCTCCAGTTAAATCTCTTCTTCCACTAAGCTCATCAGAAGATACCACATCGGGAATACTTTTAAGCTCTTCTATTACCTCATCAGGAAAAACATCATTTATCTGGTGCTTAGCCGCAATAGATAAAATATCAACCCCAGGATCATCCTTGTGACCAAGTATTCTAATAACTTCACCTAAATAATAATTACTTTTTTCTATTTTATTATCTATTTTAGCGATGACCTTATGTCCACTAACAGCCCCATTTATTTTATCAGATGGAATCTCTACAATTATTTTTAACTTATCATCATCTAATTTAATAAAATTTTTCTCATCACTAACATAAAACTCACCGACAATAAAACTACTCATATTACGCTTATTAATAGAGCTTACTACAGCTTCACGCCTACTTTCATTGGTAATCTTAATAACTACCTCATCACCATCGACAGCCCCATTGACATTTTCAGGGGAAATATAATAATCCTGTTTAGCTCCATCGACAATTACAAAACCAAATCCCTTTTTATTTCCGGCAAATATACCTATTTTTTTAAGCCTATCGTTAAATTTTTCATACTTACCCTTATTAGTAACTCTAATTTTAAGATTCTTCTCCAAATCTACTAAAACCTTAGTTAAATCCTTTAACTCTTCCTCGCTAAATTCAGATGCGATTTCTTCATAAGTTAAAGCTTTATTTTTACTATTAATAATATCTAATACTTTCTCTTCCATTCATATCCCCTCTATATTAATTATAAAATAAATTTTTAAAAAAATATAGTCCTATGTAATAATAAGACTATTTTCTTCTAAACCAATAGATAAAACTGACTATTATAGAGCCTAAAAAGGCAACAATCATATCCCACATCGTATCAGATACACCAGTTAAAGCTACCTTTTGTGCATCTCCTCCAAATAGATAATTACATGTAAATTCAAATACTTCCCACATTCCAGCACAAAACCAAGTAAATGAGACAATAAACAAAATATTTTGGTAAACATTTTTGCATTTTACCTTATTTATTATTAATGTAGCTACTCCACCTGACAATATACCAGACATAAAATGAGTAACCTTATCAAAGCAATACCACTTATTATAAAACTCTAAACTCACACCTAAAAAATGAGCTAAAAATATAAATATAATCCAAATAAAAATCAAAAATTCATTAATATCAATTTTAAATATTTTCTTCAAAATATAAGGTAAAGTAATAGTAAATATAATACTAATATCCTTAAGTACAATCACTATACCCTTATCTAGTTCAAAAAAAACATTGATAAAAGCTCCTATTAAAATACAAATAATTAATAAATAATTAATCCTCTTCATGTTCTATCTTTGCAACCTCCACATCGTTTATAGAATTAAATCTCTTAGTTATTTTATCAGTAGTTGTATGAATATCCTTTACATCCTTACTTACAGTTTCAATACTTCTAGAAAGTTTATCCCATCTATCTTTATATCTCTTAAACTCCACATCTAGTAACTTAAGTTCTTGATGAATAACTTTAGTATACTTATCCCTCTCGATATTTTTAATAATAATTTGTAAAGTAGTTAAAGTACTTATCAAAGTAGTCGGAGAACATATCCAAACTCTCTTAGAATAAGCATAATCGATGATATCCTGATGATAAGCATTAACTTCAGCAAATATAGCCTCAGCAGGTAAAAACAAAATAGCCTGATCAGTTGTTTCAGAAGGAATTATATATTTACTAGCAATCGCATCTATGTGCTTCTTCATATCCATCTTAAATTTCTTTTCATAAATACTTCTATTAGGATTATTTCTATCCACCATATTTTGATAATTTTCTAAAGGAAACTTAGAATCGATTGCAATCAAACCTAAAGGCTCAGGAGCAAATAACACACAGTCAGCTATAGTTCCATTACTCAAAGTATACTGAAGCTTATATACATTATTATTTCCCTCACCAAATACATTATACAAAATATGTTTTAAATTAACTTCACCAAAAATACCACGCGTTTTCTTATCGGTTAAAACACCTTGTAAAGAGACAATATCAGAAGAAAGAACATCTATTTTCTTCTGAGCCTCATCTATTTTAGAAAGCCTTTCTAAAACAGAAGTAAAAGTTTTATTAGTTCTTTCAAAATTTTGATCAAGTCTCTCATTAACCTTATCATTGATTAAATTTAACCTATTATCTATCCTATCAGATAAACCATTAAAATCATCAGTCAAACTCTTATTTATCTCACTCTTAAATCCACCTAATTCTTTGACCATATCAGTTTCTAATTTCCCAAGTCTTTCAGTAATATTAGACTCATTTACATTTTTAGTAAGTGATATTATACTTACTATTAAAATAGCAACCAAAAGACCAATTATTATATATTCCATTTATTACCACCACTCTTTTTTCTACATTATAATAATATCAAACATACAAATGTTTGTAAATATTATTTTTATAAACTTTACACATTATTTATAATATAATCTTCATAGCCTCCTCTTAAACTAAACACATTATAGCCACTCATTCTAAGTAAATCAACCACTCTTTTAGAAGTAATCCCCTTCTGACAATAGATGTAATAAGTTAAATTCTTATCCAAATATTTACCCGGATTACTAATTAATAAATTATAATTTATGTTAATAGAACCTGGAACATGATTATCATTATATTTTTCTATAGACCTAATATCTATAATATTAGGATTTTTAATTTTAAAAAGCTCATTAAAACTTATTTCCACCATATTCACCTCAAAATAATATATGATAAAAATAATATATTAATAAGTATTTAAAACCAAAATTAAACAAAGAAATTCTTCTTTTTATCATCTAAATCTGCTTCTTTTAATATTGCGATTTTCTCCATATTCGTTCTGTCTATTACTTTATCACTCACATATATTCTTCTACATAAAAGAGCGATTTCCTTTTTTATTCAAAACTTTTTTTAATTAAAATATCTCAAGCTAAAAAAATATTAGCTAAAAGCTAATAACAAAAATACAAATGTAAATTTAAATCATTTTTCTAATTCTTTTGTTTCTTTTTTTTGAAAGTCCAGTAGAATCACAAATAATACTAATGTCGACTTTATTTTCTAATAATTTCTTAGCTGTTTCTATTTTAGTCTCAATTCTTCCTTCAGCAATACCATTAACTTTAGATGATGGGTGGTCCACTGAAAGTATTACTAAAAATATATGACTTATCACCGTCAATGTTATAGATTTTCAGAATTTATTACCTTTAATATATATTGTTATTTATATTTTTTTACAGTAATGTATCTTTGATTTCTAGCATTAATACTATTCTTGTTTGTATAATCTAATCTACCATCACTTATTAAAGGATTTATTAAATAAGTTGAAACATATTGTCGAGATTTAATTTTTAAATATTCTCTAATTTCTTTAGCTGTTTTAGCGTCTTCACAATATTCTAATATTTTTAATTTGTTATTCTCAACAGTTGTTTGTTGTCCACTTTGATGTCCACTTTTTGTTGTTGCATCATGGACTACATTTTTATTTCTAAAAACTACTTTAAAACTATCTCTTTCTTCATAAAATTCAGGCTCAGGTAATCCATATTTGTTCATCTCTCTTTTCATCGTTGGAATGCCAGAATGTCTATTTTCTATTACAGAGCCTTTTTCTTCTAAAATTCTAACAAGTGTTGGATTTCTCGATTCCATAGTATCATCTGTTCCTAATTTTTCTAACTTATTAGTTCCATACAAAGCACCAGGATTTAATATTTCGATTCGGTCATCATACATATTTACTGAAATATATGCACTTTCTGTTTGTATAGAGTAATCTCTATGAATAAGAGCATTGGCAACAGCCTCTCTTAAAGCCTCAAGTGGATATTCTGTACGATTTATTCTTTTACCATCAGAATCAATTATTACACTTGTCCTCATATTTCTTCTAAGAAAATTCATCGTACCATTTAACATATCTTCTATTGTACCTTCTATACGTTTATTATCAATAAACCTTTCTCCAATTATACCTACATCACCTATTTTGTTTCCAGGAATTACCACACAAGCAACGAAAAGTTGCGGATAAAAACTTTGGGGATAATCACCAAAAATCAATATTCCAGCCAAAGTAGGACATACTATTTGTTCATTTCCATCTGTAATACCACATAACCTTAAACATTTAGTAAAATCATTTTTTGAAAAATTAGGTTTTTCATTTTTAATTTTTTTTATATATGAATTTAGTTGTTCTAAATTTAAATCATCAATTGTCGCACGCTTATTTGACCTCGTATCATCAAAGATATGTTCCTTATAACTTTGTAAAGCATATAGCTCATAATCAGTCATTTTATCATCTCTATCCCCAATTCTAGTATAAGAGCCACCTCTAATACCTTTCGGTTTATAATAACAAGGCTTACTATTTTGAGAAATTTCATTAATAAAAACTGCAACAATATTTTTGCTTTCAAATTCTAATGGCACAATATCAGGACGAATTGCAGGTTCCATAGAATCTGTACATAAATTACTTATTTGTTCTTGTAAATCTTTAACATCATAAACACCTTCAGCACTAAAATTATTTTCTTCATTAATCCCAAATATTATCATACCACCATATTTATTTGAAAAACTTGAAAAAGTATCATAACATTTTTTAGGAAAACCACCATTCGCACTTTTAACTTCAATTCTATCAGTTTCACTCCCGTACTTTCTTAAATAATTGATAGCCTCTATAACCTCTTTTATTCCCACTTTTGATTTGGAATCGTTTAGTGTATTCATTTTATCACCCTCCTATATATATTCTTCTATATAAAAGAGCGATTTCCTTTTTTTATTCAAAACTTTTTTTAATTTTATAATATTAATGGCTCTCACTTTGGAGAGCCATAATTAATTATTCTTTTTTTACTGTATAATCTACTATCTCTTTAGTATATGCAGACTTAAATGATCCTTTTGCTGTTGATCTTATCTGCTTTACTTCACCTTTTTTTAATCCATCAGGAATATAACCTAACAATTTAGCCACACTACTACCATTTTTATCTTTTAATTCAATGTAAAAGTTTTCTATATTTATATCACTATCACTTACATTAGTAGCAGTTGCTGAAAAAGTTGTATACTCTCCTTCTGTTACCATTTTTATGTTTGTCAGTTTTATTCCTTTATATTCTTCTTCTTTTACTATTCCCTCTTCCCTATGCCTAAATATCTCAACATCAGATAATTTCGTCTTTTTCTCAGGAATAGACATGAATAATAAAACTAAACCTATTATTAATATTAATCCCATTAATATTACCTTATTTTCTTCTATTTTTTTTATAACTTTTTCCATATCTATTTTCCTTTCAATTTTTATTAAATAAACCCTATTGTTATCTATAACATTATACCTTATTTTTCTATTTTAATATAGCCTGTATTACTTTTTTTATAAAAACTAATTATTAAAACTTATTATTAATATTAATCCCATTAATATTTCATTTTTATTAATTCTTATTTGTTAGAATAATTATTTACTTAAGCACGCCTTAAACTGGCATGCTTAAGATTTATTAGTTTTTTTTATAGTATTATTTAAATTTAGATATCAATATAGGGAGCCGGGCCAACGGGCGGCTACTACTCAAGACAATGCGAGATACCACCATAGTCCACAACACAGCGCTCAGATGAAGAACCATAAACAATCACAAATCCGCCAGATCCGGCACTAACTTGACCCATGCCGCCGCCATAACAGGTCGAGGACGAAGAAGCGAAATCGCAGCCCGTTGGATTTCCATTATTATAATTATAATCTCCTAAATTATAAAAAGTTTTATAATCTTGAATCATTTGTGTGTTGTCTGCAAATGAATCGCCATTATCTGCGCCTTTCATACAATGCTCTGCATTATTATATACAAAACATACATATGATGCTGTTATTATATCATCTACTACATCATGCTTTAGATAATGATTCTTGCCTAGTGTTGCTGGGTTTGTTGTATATTCTAGTGCAGCTAAATCAAACTGTTTACACTCCATTGAGCCTCCATATTTACTATTTCTATCTGATTCGCAAGCTTCTAAAGTTTCATAATC
>ODAI013748928.1_pt1 | contig 10607 bp, 3 predicted proteins | sample 1539321 | NCBI WGS metagenome assembly ODAI01 (sample SAMN02144231, study PRJEB22623) | gut metagenome | biome: sheep rumen | host: Ovis aries | place: New Zealand | reverse complement strand
TCGCACCAAGTAGGTTCTTTGCAATCTGCTTTTCTTCTTCATCTAAATCATCTCTATCATAAAATCTTCTAGTGATTTCATCAGCATCTTCTGTTAAAGCTTCTTCAGAATCTAAATGATAAAGTTTAGTGTAGTTTGTTACATCTATAAAAACCTCGTCCACCGAGTAAACATGAATGTCTTCTTCTGAGAAATACTTAAGATAGATATTATATATTTCCATAGAGTAATCCATATAGAGTTTCATTCTAGGAGGAGCCATAATGTAGTCCACTCCTTTTGGAATCTCAAACACTCTACATCTATTCTTAATACCTAGGGCTTTCATGGCAGGAGTAATCGCCAGACAAATGGTTTTGTCTGTTCTTGTTGGATCTGCTACTACTAGGTTGGTAGTCATTGGATCCAAGCCACGTTCTACACATTCGACTGATGCGTAGAAGGACTTTAGGTCTATGCAAATGTAACTGCGATCCTCTTTCATTTCCCCTCCGAACATTTGTTTGGAAATATTATACAAAAAAAGAACCCTTTTAACAAGGGTTCTCAAATTGTGAACATTAAAAGTTTTTAACTTCATTTAATTTTTTTTATTTCTTTCCACTGCACTTCATTACCATCATCATACCAGCCTTCAATATATTTCGTTGTTTTACCATATGTTGAATTTTTCTTATCAATTCTAAATATATTCTCTTCCTTATCTTTTATACATTTTTCAACAAAAGTACAGTTGTTTTTATCAAATGCTAGCTTGCCAATATATAGTATATCTGATCCTCCCGAACAGCAAAACTCACCATTCATTTTAACATTATTCATACCTCTGTACGGGAACAAATAACCATACATTATCTCCTGACTTTTATGTAAAATCAATATGTTTGAATCGCTTAATTCTAATAGCAATTCACCATTACCATCAGAATTCATATCAATTTCAGTCCAACGTTTAATTGTTCTACCCTTTTTTTCTTCACTGTTATCACTTGAATATTGATAATAATAATGATTATTTAAACACAAATAGTTAGTTGAAGTATAATCTTTTAAACACACTTTTTTATTTGAATGCGCATCCACAAATTTTTGTTCACCACTAACTATCTTACTTATTATATTATAAGCAGTTCCATTGGCATTATTACTGGTTGTGTTGTTATTTATTGTAGTTATATAATTATCATTAATTGTCTTTGAGCATCCTACTAATAACAAAGAAAACCAAAATGCTCCTATTAAACATATCTTTTTTCTATTCATTTATTTCACCTCTACATTTTTTTATAATACTTTTTTGCTTTCTTTATTCTCTTTGACATATGGGGCGTGCCGGCTTGTTCAAAATCTGTACAAAATATCTTAGTTTTTAACTCGATACCTTTTGATTTTTTGAATTTTTTCCAAGCAGCAGAATATGATGTTTTCCTTTCTTTATCAAAAAATTCCAGTTGGACAACCAAATCACCAACAGTTAAACCTTTCACTCTGTATTTATCATTAACTGTTTTCACATAATTTTTTAATCCTTTTTTTCTTGAATGGTGTGACCACTGTAGTATTCCCCAACCACGGCTATCGTTTGTTTTATATTTCTTTACATACGAAGGTTTTTTACCACCATTTTGTAAGGTCATCGAACTAAATGTATCACCTGTTTCAACTGCAATATTCCCCAAAATTGCACAGGCTTCTGTTTTGGTCGCATTCATCTTCTTTCTCACAAAATTATAAATATATTTTTTTGATTGGTCACTTGAATAATATGTAGGTCCTTTAGCATCCTTATCCCTAATTGAACTCCATGCTTGAGCTGGTAAATACTGTGTTTTTTTCCCTTTATGCCCACTTGGATCAATAGAATTGATCGGATTACCACCACAATATGCATACATATTCCATGTATGATAATCTTTTTTCTCTCCTCTGTAGCTGTCTTGTGTAGTAAATGTCCTGTCTTCTGGATCATAGTATCGTGAGTTTAGATAGTATTCCTTTGTTAGCTCATCATATACACCGCTAGTATAACATATTTCATTATAAAAAGCGGTGGCACCTAGCTTTGTAGTTTCTCCATAATCATCGTATGTATACCTAACTACACTATCTCCAGATTCATCTACTATATTAGTAACACTAGTTCTTATATCTTTATTATAAAAGTATGTGTGCTGACCATTATCATAGTGTATGGTAGCTATAACATTGTTCTCAGGTCCCACTATATTCTGACATTTTTTATCATCACTATTATCTGTGGTATATAAGAGAGTATCTCCTTGGTAATAAAAATATGTTATGTTAAATTCATCGTCTTCATTTGCTGGATTATAGTCTACCCTTAGAATTCGCTTACCTTCATCATCGTATGTATTCTCTTGATAATAGACTGTGTCTCCTTGTTCATCACCATCCTTACATATAGTTCTTATCATTTGATTATTGTTATCATAATCCTTCATTATTGTTTCTTTAATGGTTGGTGGATTTTCAATTGTTTGCTCCCTTATCTGATTTCCATTAGAATCATAATGAAATGTTTTTGTTAAAATGAGGTTATTGTTCTGTGTTATATCACTGCAAATCAGTTGATTAAATTGATTATATGTGTTCTCTGTAACTACATTTCCTTCTACTATTCTAGTTATATTACCTACCTTGTCATATGTGTATGAAGCATTCTTTACTGTCTGATTATTATTATTATTTGTAATAGCTGAAGTTTTTAGTCTATTTAAATCGTCGTATGTATAAACTCTAGTTTCGTTGATTCTGTCTGACTGGTTTTGTGGATAATTATTAATAATACCTTCGCTAAGAATATTATTATTTTTATCATAACTATACGTATGTTTTTCTAATATAGTATTTAAGTCACTACTATCTCTATATTCCATGCTTGTTACTCTATCAAATAGATCATACTCATATGCTTTATTTATATAATCACTGCCGCCAGTTAAAAACTCTCTATAATCTTTAATAGTCTTTATCTTACTATCATTATAGTATTCATAAGTTCTTATATTTCTTTCTATTTCTTCATTATTTTCACTTATTATGCCTTTTATATTTGTAAGCCACTTATATCCATTATAATAGAGTTTGATTCCTTTTAGCTTATCATTAGAACTATTCGGATATCTTATTTCAGTTAGTTTATCTTCTATATCATATACATAACTAGTCATATTTTCATTGATGACTGATTCTGGAGGAGTGGTTCCATAGTCTATTTCTGAATATCCCGTCATCCTTCCAAAATCATCATACTTAAAATATTTATGTCTAAATGCATACATGGAATTCCCACGCACTTTATAAACGACTATCTTTTTCACCAAATCGTCTATATTATAATCATATGTTATATATTTGGTCTGAACCCCTGAGGAATTAAAAAATGTGCTATGAATAACAAGATTCTTTTCGTTATAAGTATATGTAATATAGCTTCCATCACTTTTTGTCTCTTTAGTTTTATTCCCACTAGTATCATATTCATACTCTGTGGTTATGTTGCTATTAGCTGCTTTATCTGATATTGATAATACTTGACCACCACCATTGTATGTAGTTTCAGAAACATTACCTAGGGCATTTGTTGTAGTATCTTTAGTTGAAACAATGTTATTAGATGCATCTTGATTCTGGATATCATATGAATATAAAGTATTATTTCCTGCATTTGATTCATCTGGTACACTTACCTTTGTAATCTTTCCTTCGGCATTGTACTCGTATGAAGTAATATTTCCTTTTGCATCTTTTTCCTGAATAAGGTTTCCAGCATCATCATATGTATTTGTAGTGACAATAGACGAACTGTCTACTCTAAATGCACCACTGCTATACTCAGGATTTTGTATAGTATCAGTAAGTTTTCCATTTTTATCATATAAAGTTAGAGTTAGTTTAGAACTGGATGGATTAGTGTTAGAAGCGCCTCTTGTATATGTAGAAAAAACATTACCCTGCTTATCGTAAGAATAATCACTTACCACACCATTAGTTTCTTCTCTTACCAATTGACCATATGGATCAGAGTATTTCTTTGAAACTACTTCATTGTTTTCATTTCTCTCTGTCACCACAGAAACTACTGAATAGTATTTGTTCAATCCTGGACCATTTTCTGTTCTTATTAGTATGCTAAGTCCATACTCGTATCCATAACTAGTAGTGGTAGTTTTACTCTCATTACCATAGGATAGAGTCTTTGAAGTCACCCTTCCCATATTGTCATAAGTATAATTAGTATGTCTTCCATACTTATCTACTTCTTCTGTCACTCTGCCATTATTATCATAACTACTATGCGTTACTTCAGGTGATTTATTAGGAATAGTAACAGTAGTCGTAATTGCTCTTCCAAACTCATCATAAGTGTGGTTAGTTACAATACCTTTTTCATCAGTAGACTGTAACACTCTTCCTAATTTATCAGTACTATACTGATTAGTTTCACTAGAAGTTACTGTGCCTTCTGATATGTTATTAGTTAAATCATTTCCCTGCGTATCATAAGTAGATGTGCTACTAGACTTTTCTAGTCCGCTGTTTAGCACTCCATTAGTTATATTATTTATATTCTCACTATTAACTAAAACATTTTCTTCACTAGTTACATTTCCTTTGCTATCAGTTTCATAAGAAGTAACTGTATTTGTTATTTTATCTACTTCTCTTGATAGATTGCCATTTGAATCATAAGTGCTATCTTCATTTGAGGTAACTGTGCCTTCAGCATCCGTTACTTTTGTTTTGGTTGGTAAATCTGGATTTTGATTATCTGCATAAGTATAATCCGTTTCGTTTCCTTCCTCATCTATTTCCTTGATTATATTGAAGTTATTGTCTTCATCATATGTGTTTTCTTCTTCTAAGTGTTTATCATCACCCTCGCCTGTTGGAGTAATAAGATTTACTACTCCATTTTCAAGTTTATAATACTTAACTTTATCAACTGTCTTTTCAACAAGGCAATTTTGATAAGTATATAAAGTTTCATTTCCTAAATCATTAGTGCTTTTTATTGCTTTTCCATCATTATCAAATTCATATGTTTCATACGATAGAATTTCATTATCACCATTCTTCTTATATACTCTTGTTTTATTTGGTTCATAATTTGTAAATATTTCTGTTTCATCATTGTTAGGTGATTTTATTTCATCTACTAGTTTTCCATCATATCCAATAGTATAATAACCACCTTTTGCATCTATTATTTTATTTAACCTGCCGCTTGTATTGTATTCATATTCGTATGTTATCTCATTATTATTAGTCCCAGTATGAGTAACGCTAGTTAGTCTCTTATCTGTATAGTTATAATTAAATGATGAATTATCCGCTAGCTCAATTTTATTTACAAAATGGTCCTGTCCTGAAGTTGTATATTCAAGTTCAAGTTCCTGACCAGAATTTGAATATATTTTATCAATAGTTTCATAACTAGAATGGTATTTTATATATATAAAATTTCCATTTGCATCTTCTATTAATCTTAAACGTCCATCCCCGTCAAAGTATCTTATTGTTTTATCTTTATTTATAACTTGATAGTTTGTTTCAAAACTAACAGTATTATTTTCAGAAATTGTTCTACTTATATTTTCGTTTTGGAAATCTATAGATAAATCAGGGTTTTCATAGCACGTCCAGGAACCTCCAATTATAGCAAAGTAAATAAATGCTCCTGTTTCATCGGTATACTCCATTGATTTTGAACCAGACCTTCTAATCTTTTCCTCATATTTTAGATTCCAACCAACACCAAAACATCCTTTTTCTACATTTCTTGAATTGTATGTTCTGTTAATATCTAAGCCTAATTGTTGTGAAGGCAAATCGAAATCTTTTTGAGTATAAACTAAATTTCCTTCTGTTAGTTCCACTTTGCCACTTCCATTTGGAGTTTCAAAGTTCTCATATGTATTCCAACTCTTATCCCCTCTTTTTGGTTGGCTATAGTCAATTGTTAATTGCATATAGTCAGTATTATTTAATGAAGCACTATAAAACGCTCCACCTTTACCAGCTTCGCTTGACTTTAATGCTAGTCCTGTGTTTTCTATACTCGTGTCTGCAATTAATTGGGCCCAATTTGTTAAATCTATTATATGGCTTGTTCCAGCAACTCCAGTTGCATCAAAATCAGCCACCACATCACTACTTAAGGTAGGCTGATTATTCCATGTGATAGTATTTACATCCCATGAACTAGTTGGTCTTTTCACTTCGATATTTCCAGGTGTTATATATTTCACACTAGTCCCCGTAAAATATGCTGAACTTTTCTCTACAATACTTAGACTTGCATTATACACATCAGCGCCAAGCAATTCTCCACCATTTCCAAATATATAATTTTCATTATCTAGACCACTAGTATCGATATAGCAGATTTCTTCTGCACCTGGATATATGGACACTCCATTATTATGAACTCTAAACTGATTTGTATTTTTAAGATTCGTATTATTTGCGCCTGTTACACTTAAAACGGTGGCACTCTCTAGTCTATCACTAGTCCATATGGCTGTTGGATCTATTTTAATAGGATACTTTGTATCTTTTGATTCTAAATAGCTTTCATCTACTTTTATTTTTAATTTGTTACTGTCTTTGTCTATATCATACTTTACATTTTCATAATTAATGACTTCATTGTCATCTGTAATGAAAGGCTCGCTAATATAGGCTACTAACTCATCCGTTTTTTCGTCTAATAACCTTATTTCATTAAAGTACTTACTTGTAAATACTTTGAGATTTGATAAATTTAAATCAAACTCAAATACATTTGTGTCTGGTTTTTCATATAATACAATTTCTTCTTTTACTCCGTTGTTCAAAGAATTATAATTATACTTAATCTTTTTATCACTACTACAATAACTAACTTTACTACTTATTGTTGTACTATTATCTAATACTAGTTCTTTTGTCTTATCATTTGATACTTCACTACTTTCTTTTTCTGTCTCCTTTTTACTTTCTGATTCAGTCTCTTTTAATTCAGTTTCATTTTCATCAACATTTGATGTTTCTTCTTCATCTGATGTATTATCACTATCTTTTTCATTTTTATATATTTGTTCAATATTGGTTGGCGAAAAAGATATTCCATATTTCTTTTTTAATAAAACCACAGAACTATTCTTATCTATTTTTTTAGGGAAGAATTGCTTAGAATCTCCTTCACTATTTACTAGTTCATAATCCTTTATATTATTATTACTTAGTAAACTACCTTCTTTAGATAGTTTTTCTTTATCATCGTTTGAGAGTTTCTTAAGTAGAGGATTATAGTCCTTATATTTACCATCCTCTTTAAATCTTATATTATTAGAAAACATTTCTAGTCTTCTTGAACCATCACTCATTAAGTAGGTGTTGGTATTGGCGGTTCTAAGGTCTTTTATTTCTTTAACAACCTTGCTCTTTTTGTTTTCTTTTTTAGATTCTTTAACCTTATTGTATCCGTCTATCAGTTTTTCTCTTTTTTTATTTATAGCCTCTTTATCTTCCTTAGATAATTCTTGACTGTAACTATTTTCTTTTGCACTAATCTCTTTCCAAAGTCCATCAATGCTTACACTTGTAGCAACTAAAATTGCACACATCAAAAAAGAGACAAAACGCTTTCTGTCTCTTCTAATTTTACTGATAAGTATCTTCTTCATACTTAATTCCTCCCACTATTAAAAGCCGAACAACTAGTTACATCTTGAATGTAACAAATGTTTAGGAAGAATCAAGCGATAACAAAACTATCACACCTAAATGAAATATATTCACCTTGGTTAATTGTAAAATTTTTTCAAAAAGGGACCATTATAGGTCCCTTTCTGTTTATATATTCTCTCTTAAACTCAAACCATTTTTCACATAATTTAAAAGAATAAATCTTTCGATGGATAAATTGGTTCGCATGTTACGCGTAGACCTAGTTGTCTAAGTACTGACTCATCACTAGAATCTAACATTTGTGTTGAGTGGAATTCTAGGTCGCGTAACTTCTCTAGGCCTTCCATTGCCTTTATAGCTAGAGAGTTTGTAGCTCCTGATACTGAAAGTGCTGTAAGCACTGCATCTAGGTTTAGAATTGTACTTCTACTTCCAAGAATTTCTGTCTTCATTGCTAGAATTGGTTCTAGAATGATTGGAGTTAGAAGTGTTAAGTCATCATCTATTCCTGTGATTGCTTTAATAGCATTAAGCACTACTGATGAAGAAGCGCTCATAAGTTCGCTAGCTTTACCTGTTATTACTCTGCCATCTTCTAACTCGATAGCTGCTGCTGGCACACCAGTCTCTTCCTCTCTTGCTAGAGCTATATTAACCACCTTTCTATCGTCAGGTGAAATATTAAGTTCCTGCATAATACGCTTGATTTTATCAACCGCGCTCTTCTTTTCTTTACCTTTTCTATAATCGCATTTTGTTGCGAAGAATCTTCTTATTATTTCTTGCTCTGATGCATCTCTCACTACATCATCATCCACTATGGCGTAACCTGCCATATTTACACCCATGTCTGTTGGACTCTTGTAGTCAAAATTCTCATTAGAGATCTTCGCCAAAGTACTCTGAACAATTGGGAAAGCTTCAACGTCTCTGTTGTAGTTAACTGTAGTCTCTCCATATGCTTCTAAGTGGAATGGGTCAATCATGTTAACGTCATCTAAGTCTGCTGTAGCAGCCTCGTACGCTAAGTTAACTGGATGCTTTAGCGGTACATTCCAAATAGGGAATGTCTCGAACTTAGCATAACCTGTTGGAATACCACGAGTGTTCTCATGATACACTTGCGATAGACATGTAGCTAACTTTCCGCTACCTGGCCCTGGAGCAGTTACCACTACTAGTGGTTTCGTAGTCTCTACATAAGGGTTTGCTCCAAATCCCTCTTCACTACATATATAATCGATATCTACTGGATATCCTTTAATAGGCTTGTGGAAATAGTTTTTGATTCCGTGTTGATCAAGTTTAGCACTGAACGCATCAGCTGCCACCTGGCCAGTGTACTTAGTGATTACTACACTGTTTACTTCGATGCCAAGTTTAGTGATATTGTCAATTAATCTAAGAACATCCATATCATAAGTGATACCAAGGTCTGCTCTCATCTTTGTCTTTTCAATATCTCCCGCAGAGATTACAAATATAATTTCTGCTTGGTCTTTAAGTTCATGCAAAAGTTTAATTTTTGCATTTACATCAAATCCTGGTAGAACTCTTGATGCATGGTAATCGTCAAAGAGTTTGCCACCAAACTCTAAGTAAAGTTTACCATTAGCACAGTCTATTCTCTCTAAGATATGCTGTTTTTGTTTCTTGATATACAGCTCATTATCAAAACCTATTTTCTTCAATCTTCCCACTTCCTTTCGATTTTTCCCACGTGTAGTATAATATCAATTTAGAGTTTTCATTTCAATTAATAATATTAAGAATTAAGTTTATATATTAAAAAAACCGGCACTGATGCCGATTTTTTTAGTGTATAAAAGTAGTCATTCCTGACTCTGTTTTATCGTATAGTTTTTTAGCGAATGCTGGTGGTAGGTTAATACATCCGTGTGAACCACCGACCACATATCTGTTGCCACCAAATCTTGGCTGCCAAGGTGCATCATGGAAGCCTACCCCGGTTGGAGTAAGTCTCATCCAGTAATCAACCCAGGTCTTATATCCTCTACCCTTCAAGTACTTTCCAGGTTTCTTCTCTGTTATATAGAATACACCTACAGGTGTCTGTCTTTTCTTTTTAGGGTTAGGCAAACCAGTTACTACATCTGACTGTAGAATGATTTTCTTGCCCTTGTACATCCACATATGCTGTTTAGGGATGCTAACCTCTATCTGTATTTTTGAGTAATTCTTTGGAGATTCTCTTAAAAGAAATGGTTTTCTATTATCGTGGCTTTTCTTCTTTTTGTAAGCCTTCTCTATAAATGGCATTTCACGCTCATAGTCTACAGTAGATCCCCATGTTCCACCTTTTACTTTTCTCTTCTTACCTTTGTGGTCTTTAAACTCCCATACACCACCAATAGTGTCGTATGTAGCAAGTGCTTTGTAGATGATTTTCCTCATCTGTGTCTCATCCACTTTCACTTTACCTTTAACCAACTTTACAGTGTCAAAGTTATGTCTAATCTCCGCACCGTTTTTATATGCAATATGCCACTTCAAAGGTTTATTTAGCTTCTTCAAAGTCGGCTCCAAATCTTCATCTAAAATCTTTGGCTGCTCTAAATAGTCATATACAGAAATATTTTCTGCATTGTTTTCCAAACTCTTTACGAGACCTTTAATATTTACCTTCGTTCCAAGTTTGGCTGGTTTAATCTCATAGAGTTTTTTACCTTTAATTATCTTTGCATTCTTAGGTTTTTTGTTTCTCTTATTGTCCTTTTTTAAAGTCTTCTTAATGCCCTTAACATCAACATCATAAGTGATTTTCACATTGTTATTTCTGCCAGTAGCAGTGTCGATTGCCTTTGTAAAGATGTTTCTATTTTCAATTGGTTTAATATTATATTTAAACTTTGTGTACTTGTTATATTTGTCCTCTAAAAAAACTGTATGAG
>ODAI011116236.1_pt1 | contig 10607 bp, 11 predicted proteins | sample 1539321 | NCBI WGS metagenome assembly ODAI01 (sample SAMN02144231, study PRJEB22623) | gut metagenome | biome: sheep rumen | host: Ovis aries | place: New Zealand | reverse complement strand
GTGATCATCCAGGACCGGACCCTGTTCGAGGGGGTGGAGATCTTCGTGGCGAACAACCACGACCTCGGCAACCTGTCCGACCGCGACTACGACACCTACATGCAGCTCTTCCGCCTGATGATGTCGATGGTCAGCCCGCCCGACCTGCTGATCTACCTGCGCTGCAGCGTGCCGCACCTGGTCGCCCAGATCCAGAAGCGCGGCCGCGACTACGAGCAGACGATGAACCTGGAGTACCTCACCGGCCTGAACGACCGTTACGAGAAGTGGATCGCCGGCTACCAGGGCCGGCTGCTCGTGATCGACGCCGACCGGCTGGACTTCGAGAACAATCCGGAAGACTTCGCGTCCGTCACGGACAAGATCGACGCGGAACTTTATGGTCTATTCAAATAATTCTGTTAATTTTGTAAGTTTTTAAGGAATTAAGTATGCACATTGCGATTGCAGGGAATATCGGAAGCGGCAAGACCACGCTCACCAAGATGCTGGCGGCGCACTACGGCTGGATCCCCAAGTTCGAGTCCGTGGACTTCAACCCGTACCTGTCGGATTTCTACGAGGACATGGAGCGCTGGTCCTTCAACCTCCAGATCTATTTCCTCAACAAGCGGTTCAAGGACGTGGTCGAGATCGCCAAGACCGACGACGTGATCATCCAGGACCGCACCATCTACGAAGATGCCCGCATCTTCGCGCCCAACCTCCACGACATGGGCCTGATGAGCAGCCGCGACTTCGAGAACTATTCCGACCTGTTCGACCTGATGATGTCGCTCGTGGGCAATCCCGACCTGCTGATCTATCTCCGCTCCAGCATCCCCAACCTGATCGCCCAGATCCAGAAGCGCGGCCGCGAGTACGAGAAGAGCATCCGCATCGACTACCTGACCGGCCTGAACGAGAAGTACGAGGCCTGGATCAAGGACTATCCCGGCAACCTGCTCATCATCGACGCCGACCACATCAAGTTCGGCAACAACCCCGAAGATTTCGCGAAGGTCACCGACATGATCGACGCACAGTTATACGGTTTATTCACACCTGACAAGAAAGAAACCTATGGAGAATAGCAACAGACCTACCATCATCGACTTTGTCGAGAAGTATACCCACCAGTTCGCCGACCACACCTACCTTCGCGAGAAGGTGGACGGCCAGTGGAAGGAGATCACCCAGGAGCAGACCCGCCTCACGGCCTACCGCATCGGCGCGGGCCTGATGGCCCTCGGCCTGGAGAAGGGAGACAAGATCGCCCTGCTCTCCGAGAGCCGCTCCATGTGGATCCTCGCCGAGCTCGGAGCCCTGTACGCCGGCGCCACCGACGTGCCCCTCTCCGTGAACCTCGGTGCGGACGCCGACCTGATCTTCCGCATCACGCATTCCGAGTCCAAGTGGATCTTCGTGTCCGGCAACCTCCTGCCGAAGATCCGCAAGATCCTCCCGGAGTGCCCCGACGTGAAGAAGGTTATTGTCTTCGACGACACGGCCTTCGATTATGAGAAGCTGGAGGACAAGGAGATCCGCATGTCCGAGGTCCAGAAGATGGGCGACGCGTTCCTCGCGGAGCACGAGGCCGAGTTCGTGGCCCGCTACAAGAGCGTGGGCCCCGACGACTACGCCAACATCAGCTACACCTCCGGCACCACCGCCGACCCGAAGGGCATCCTGTTGACCCATCGCAACTACACGGCCAACGTGGCCCAGGGCAACAGCGTCATCACCATCGCCGAGAACGACGTGATGCTGATCATCCTCCCGCTCGACCACTGCTTCGCCCACGTGGCGGGCATGTACACGATGATGTTCTACGGCGGCTCGATCGCCTTCGTGCCCATCGGCAAGAATTCCCTCGCCACCCTGAAGAACGTCCCGGTCGCGATCCGCGAGACGCGTCCGCACGTGATGCTCTCCGTGCCGGCCCTCGCCCGCAACTTCAAGAAGAACATCGAGAACGGCATCAAGGCCAAGGGCCCCAAGGTGGAGAAGCTCTTCAACTTCGCCGTGAAGAACGCCATCGCCTACAACAAGGAATACTACAACCGCGGCGGCCTGCTGGACTGCTGGCGCAAGCCGCTGATGTGGCTCTTCGACAAGCTCATCTTCAAGAACGTCCGCGAGAGCTTCGGCGGGCGGATGAAGTTCTTCGTGGGCGGCGGCGCGCTGCTCGACATCGAGCTCCAGCGCTTCTTCTGCGCCGTCGGCATGCCGATGTTCCAGGGCTACGGCCTGACCGAGGCCACCCCGATCATCTGCGCCAACTCCGCCGGCCACGCCATCTTCGGCTCCTCCGGCCGCATCGTGCGCCCGATGGACTGCAAGATCTGCGACGACCAGGGCAACGAGGTCCCCATCGGCCAGAAGGGCGAGATCGTCGTGCGCGGCGAGAACGTCATGGCCGGCTACTGGAAGAATCCCAAGGCCACGGCCGACACCGTCGTCGACGGCTGGCTGCACACCGGCGACATGGGCTACATCTGCCCCTTCGACCACGACTTCCTGTACGTCGTGGGCCGCTTCAAGTCCCTGCTGATCGGCTCCGACGGCGAGAAATACTCCCCGGAAGCCTTCGAGGACAGCCTCCCCGAGGTCTCCAAGTACGTCTCCCAGGTGGTCCTGCACAACAACCAGGATCCCTACACCGTCGTGATGATCGTCCCGGAGAAGGAAGCCCTGGCCGACTTCGTGAAGAAGGAAGGGCTCGACCCCGCCACGCGCGAGGGCAAGGAAGCCATGCTGAAGAAGATCCAGGCCGAGATCGACACCTACAAGACGGGCGGGCCGCATGCCGACCTGTTCCCGGACCGCTGGCTGCCGGCCGCCGTCATCATCTGCGACGAGGCCTTCAGCATCGCCAACCAGATGATGAACTCCACCATGAAGGTCGTGCGCCGCAAGGTCGAGGAACACTATGCCGACCGCATCGCCTATGCTTACACGCCGGAGGGCAAGCAATTGCTCAACGAGAAGAACATCGCCTCCCTGTAGCCAACAACTAAAACCGATAAGCAAATGGAAAAGAAAAAAATCAACATGGTAGCCGTCGTGACGATGTGTTTCATCTTCGCGATGATCTCCTTCGTCACCAACATGGGCGCCCCGTTCGGCAATATCTGGGGCGAACATTTCCCCTTCGCCAAGGCGTGGGGCAACCTGATGAACTTTACCGCCTACCTTTTCATGGGCATCCCGGCCGGAAAAATGCTCATCAAGTATGGCTACAAGAAGACTGCGCTGATCGCATTGATCGTTGGTATCGTCGGACTGTTGATTCAGTATCTCTCCAGCCTGGCCGGCGCCGGGACGGAGGTGTTCGTGTATAAGAATTACGCGACGACCGCCTGGGTGGACGGAGTCAAGCAGACTACGACCCAGGACATCCATGTGACGCTGAACCTCTTCATCTACCTGCTTGGCGCCTTCATCTGCGGATTCTGCGTGTGCATGCTCAACACGGTCGTCAATCCGATGCTCAACCTGCTGGGCGGCGGCGGCAACCGCGGCAACCAGTTCATCCAGATCGGCGGCACGTGCAACTCCCTTACCGCGACCCTTACCCCGCTCCTGACCGGCCTGCTGGTCGGTGAGGTGACCAAGGACACGAGCATGAGCGCTGTGGCGCCGTTGCTCTTCGTCGGCATCGCGGTCTTCCTGATCTCGTTCTTCATCATCAGGAGCGTCAACATCCCCGAACCCACCCTGGGCAAGGAGCAGCCGAAGTTCGAGCACAGCCCGCTGGCTTTCCGTCACTGCCTGCTCGGCGTGATCGCCATTTTCTTCTACGTAGGTATCGAGATCGGCATCCCGATGGAGCTGAACTTCTACGTCACGGATTTCACGAAGGGCTCCGCTGCCATCGGCGGCACGCTCGCCGCTGCCTACTGGCTGCTGATGATGGTCGGTCGTGCCGGTTCCAGCGCCATTTCCGGCAAGGTCTCCACGAAGACCCAGCTCGCTGTCGTCTCCGCGCTGGCTATCCTGCTCCTGCTTATCGCCATCTTCATGCCCGAGACTTCGACCTTCACCCTGAGCGGCAAGCAGGTGCCTGTGAAGTGTATCTTCATCGCGGCCTGCGGTATCTGCACCTCGATCATGTGGGGCGGTATCTTCAACCTTTCCGTCGAGGGACTCGGCAAATACACCGAGGCCGCCAGCGGTATTTTCATGACGCTCGTCGTCGGCGGTGGCATCATGCCGCTGATCCAGGAAGCCATGGCGAATTCGCCCAAGATCGGCATCATCGGCAGCTACTGGCTGGTGATCGCGATGCTGGCATATATCCTCTACTACGCCCTCGTCGGCTGCAAGAACGTGAACAAGGACATCCCTGTCGAATAATCTTATGGAAGGAATTCAGAAACAATTCGTCGTCGGTGTGGACATCGGCGGCCAGACCTCCAAGATCGGGCTCGTGGACGCCCGCGGCGAGGTGCTTTTCCAGAACGTGATCCGTACGGACGTCTACGGCGAGGATGCCGAGGCGTACATCAAGGACCTGGCTGCTGCCATCAAGGAGTGCGTCAAGCAGGGCGGCAAGACCCTGGACGAGGTGCGCGGCATCGGCGTCGGCGCCCCGAACGGCAACTACTACACCGGTGAGATCGCCTTCGCACCCAACATCGTCTGGGCGGCCGGCCATTCCGTGGCGTTCTCCAAACTGCTGACCAAGGCCCTGGGCGGCATGCCCGTGTCCCTGACCAACGACGCCAACGCGGCGGCGGTGGGCGAGATGGCCTATGGTGCTGCCCGCGGTATGAAGAATTTCATCATGATCACCCTCGGCACCGGTGTCGGCAGCGGCATCGTGATCGACGGCAAGGTGGTCTACGGCAGCGACGGCTTCGCCGGCGAACTCGGCCACACCTGCGTGGAGCGCAAGAACGGCCGTCCCTGCGGCTGCGGCAAGACCGGCTGCCTGGAGGCCTACTGCTCCGCGATGGGCATCGCCCGTACGGCGCGCGAGTGGCTGGAAGCCACGGACGAGCCGTCCTCGCTGCGCGACCTCGACAAGATCAGCTCCAAGGACATCTACGACGCCGCCAAGGCGGGGGATGCCCTGGCCCTGCGCCTCTTCGAGTTCACGGGCACCATCCTCGGCCGGAGCTTCGCCGACTTCGTGGCGTTCAGCGCCCCGGAGGCCATCGTGCTCTTCGGCGGCCTGGCCCGCGCCAAGGAGTTCCTCTACGAGCCGATGAAGCGCGCGATGGATGACAACCTCCTCAAGATCTGGAAGGGCAAGGTCCAGATCGTTTTCTCCCAGCTCAAGGAGTCGGACGCCGCCATCCTCGGCGCCTCCGCCCTCGCCTGGGAACTGTAGGCAACAAATTAATTATCAATAAAAACGATGAAAGCAAACAAGATTTTTGCAGTCCTCCTGATCGGACTTGCAGTGGCGGCTTGCAACAGCAAGCCGGCCGGGGATGCGCTCCCCAAGGAATTCCAGCCCTCCAAGGCCCAGGTCGATTCCGTCAGCTACCTGCTCGGTATCAACTTCGGTGGTTTCATGAAGAACTACGATTTCGGCAGCGACCTCAATTACGGTGAGATCGTCAAGGGCATCAAGGATTTCGTCAACTCCAAGGGCAACTTCCAGGATCCTGACTTCAACAAGCAGTTCAAGATCGATCCCAACACGATGGACGCCCTCTTCAACGCGTACCTCCAGAAGCGTGCCAGCGGCGTCGCCATGGCCAACAAGGAGAAGGCCGACAAGTTCTTCGCCGAGAATGCCAAGAAGGAAGGGGTCCAGACCACCGCTTCCGGTCTGCAGTACAAGATCATCGAGCCGGGCAACGACGTGAAGCCGGGTCCGCAGGACACCGTGTTCGTGCGCTACAAGGGCTCCCTCCTCGACGGTACCGTCTTTGACGAGGTGGCTGCCGACGCCGAGCCGATCCGCCTGACGCTCAACCGCGTGATCCCCGGCTGGACCGAGGGCATGCAGCTCATCGGCGAGGGTGGCAAGGCCGTCCTCTACATCCCGGCCGAGCTGGGTTACGGCGAGCAGGGCAACCAGGCCATCGCCCCCAACTCCGCCCTCATCTTCGACGTGGAGATGACCAAGGTCGGCAAGTACGTCGAGCCTGCGGCCGAGTAATCCCGGAGGCAACGAACCATCATACGAAAGCCCGGCAGACTGCCGGGCTTTCGTCATGTCCGGACTTGATCCGGAGACGGGAAAGCGGTTACCATTCAGGCACGTTCAGGGACAGGCCGAAGCTCAGGGTGTTGAAAGACGGGCCTGCATCTTTGGCGAGGACGGGGCAGGGGCTGTATTTCACATAGGCGCCGAACTCATCCAGGTCGAGGCGCAGGATGTATTCCCAGCTCAGTTTCTCGACCGGCACGCCCGCGGTCTTGTAGGAGATCTTTTCACCACCCGAGGGGATGTACCTGTCCCGGATCCGTCCGTTGAAATTGTAGTGTCCTGCCACGCCGAACGCGAGCCGGTTGTGCCGGTTCCCCAGCAGGAAGGACATGTAGACCGGGATGCCGACATAGTTGTAGCGTAGGGATGATTTCTGCTTGCGGAAACTGCCGTCCATCGGCCACACGTCCACCACGCCGTCCTCCAGGACGAACTGGCGGCCGCCGCTCACGGCCACGGCCCGGTAGCCCAGGTCCAGGCTTGTGCTGAATTCCAGCACCGTGCGGAACGGGCGGAACCGGAAATTGAAGAACGAGGCGCCCAGGTCGGAACAGAAGCGCGTCGAGGGCTTTAGGTCGCTGGGGGCCGACAGGGTTTCGGTGAAACCGAGGTCGAAGCGCTCGAAGCCGGTGGTCGAATAACGGGAAGGTTTCCGCTTCGCGGCCGGGGCGGGGGATTCCTTCTTGCGCCATTTGAAAATGTCGAAGCCGAACAGGTCCGGCCCGCCTTCCTGCACGGCGATGGCGGCGTCGGGCGAGAGGGCGATGCTGCCGAAGTAGGCGTAGTCAGGGTCTTCCGCGCTGCCCTGGATGCGGATTTCCTGGGCTTCGGAGGAGGTGATGACGGTCACCTTGTCCGGGCGGTTGACGACCAGGGTGTCGGCGCGCTGCTGCGCGGATGCGGCGGGGAGGATGGCGGACAGGGCCGCCAGGGTGAGAAGGATTTTCTTCATGGTTTATGCTTTTTTAGTTTTTACCGAACATTTGCCTGAGTTGTTTCTCGGTGACGTGCCCCTCCATGTAGACGAGGATCACCGCGTACTGTCCGCTGCCCGAAGGCTTGGACTGGAAGGCGAGGTAGCCGCTCCGGCTGGTCTGCAGGAAGGCGGACTGGAGGAGACCGCCGGAAAGGACGGTCCGGCGGGTCAGGGCGCCCGAGGCGTCCTCAAGCACGAGCCGGCTGACGGTGGCGAGCTCTTCGGGCGTGGCCGTGAAGCGCACGCTGTGGAAGAGCGTCAGGCCAAGGTCTTCGATATCGTGGCCCTTGACCAGCGTCTCGACGAGCCGCGACTCCGGGATGACCTCGCCCTGCAGGACCGGGCCGGACTTCAGCCGGCTCTCCTGGCCCTGGGCCAGGCAGCACAGGGCCAGCAACAATAGGGTTATCAGGGATCTTTTCATCTTATTGGAACAATTCTTCGAGCTGCGCGGCGACATCCGGGCCCTGGTTGTCGGCGAACAGTTCGGTTAGTGTATTTCTGGCATCGAGCAGGACCTGCTCGCGGTCCGAGTTGGCCACGCCGTAGGTGATGGTGACGCAGGCCGGCCGGCGGGACAGGCCGACGCCGACCGTGATCAGGATGGCGGCGCAGGCCGCGGCCAGCGCGAGCGGGAGCGGCCGGAAGGTGCGGGACGCCGGCGCCGGCGTGCCTGCGGCAGCGCGATGCGCCGCGCCGGCGGCGCTCAGGTACCCGGCCACCGCCTTGACCTCGTCGAACCACGGGTCGTCGGTGCGGGCGAGGAAACGCCGGAGCGCGCGCTCCTCGGCGGGGGAGGTCTGTGCCTCAAAGTACTTCTCCGTCAGGTTTTTCCAGTAGTCATTTCTCATTTTCCGTCCTCCTGTAGATTTCCCGGATGGTCTTCCGGGCGCGGGAGAGCTGCACCCGGACGGCTCCGGGCTGCATGCCAAGCTCTTCAGCGATGGTTTCAAGGGGAACGCCTTCGTATTCCTTGCGTTCCAGGATGTATTTCTGGGTGGGTGAAAGCTCGTTTTCAATGATTCCGCGCACGAGCGCGAGGGCCTCCCGGCTGTCTTCGGAGTCCGGGCGGCCCGGGACGGCGTCGGCGGACTGCAGCGGAAGTACGTCCCGGTGGCGCCGGACCTGGTCCACGCTGGCGTTGCGTACGGCGGTGTGCAGCAGCGCTTCGGCCTGGTCCGCCGTGCGGATGTCATACTGTCGGGTCCAGAGCCGGTAGAAGGCGTCCTGCAGGGCATCCTCCGCTTCGTCGGAACGGCCCGTGATCCGCTGGGCGCGGATCCTCAGGCGTTCCTTCAGGGACAGGTATGCGGAGGTCAGTAAATCCATTTTGCCGGTGTTCTGACTAATAAACGCAGAACACCGGCAAATGTAACTGAAAAAGGGAAAAAATTATTCGTTTTCGTCGTAGATGATCTCCTCCTCGTCCTTGTCCTCCTCTTCCTCGTCATCCTCGTCGTCCTCCTCGTCGAAATCTTCGTCTTCGTCCTCGTCCTCACCGCGGCCCCGGCGGGACTCTCCGGGCAGGTGCCTGTGCTCGTCGGGCAGGTCCTCGAAGGCCACGTAGCCGTTCTCGAACTCCAGGGGGATGGGGCCCTTGGTCTCGATGATGCGCGGGGTGGCGGTGTATTCCTTCGCCTCGCCTTCGAGCGTGATGATCACGCTCTTCTTGGAGGCGATGTCGTAGAAGTACACGAAGCTGGCCACGCCTGCCTTGACCGTGTCGGCGATGGATACGTTGTCCACGGCGCCGTAGCCGATGTCCATCAGGGCGTAGCGGGCGACCACGCCGCCGTTCGCGTCGAGCGCCTTGAAGAGGATGGGCTGATCCATCGGGAATTCAAGGTCCGCACGCAACTGCTTGTGGAACGTGTAGAGCGAGTTCTCTCCATTGACGAGATAGACCCGGAAGAAGCCTTTGATGCCGGCCAGCGTGACTCTGTATCTGTAGTTCATATTGCGAAGATACGAATAATTCACTAATTTTGGTCCGCTGATGAGCGCAAATGATACATACAAAAGCATTGCTGAGCCGAGTGAGGGCCTGTTCCGGGACAACGGAAGCCGTTTCATCGCGCGCGCCTATCCGGTAGAAAGCGAGGCGGAAGTCAAGGAAATCGTGGCGGCGCTCAAGAAAGAATACCATGACGCCCGGCACCACTGCTACGCCTACCGCATCGGGCTGGACGGCTCCCTCTGGCGGGCCAACGACGACGGCGAGCCCTCAGGCTCGGCCGGCCGCCCCATCCTGGGGCAGATCGACTCGGCCGGCCTGAGCGACGTGCTCGTCGTGGTGATCCGCTACTTCGGCGGCATCAAGCTCGGCATCCCGGGCCTCATCCGCGCCTACAAGACCTCCACCGCCGACGCCCTCGCGGGCGCGCGCGTTGTAGAGAAGGTGGCCGGACGGTGGTACACCCTGCATTTCCCCTACGAGAGCCTGCCTGCCGTGATGAAGGCGGTCAAGGACCTGGGCCTGCCGCAGCGCGGGCAGGAGTTCCTCGCGGAGTGCCGCCTGGAAGTCCGGGTGCGCCGCTCGTTCGAGGCGGACTTTTTGGAACGTATCGAAAAAATAGGTATCTTAGTAGACTAAATCATTTAAACATTACCATGGGTAAGAAACATGTCTTCAACGCCGGGCCGTGCCTGCTGCCGCAGGAGGCCATCGACAACACCATCGAAGCCCTCAAGGATTTCAAGGGCACCGGTGTATCGCTGATTTCCATCTCCCACCGCACCAAGGGCTGGGACGAAGTGATGGACGAATGCCGGGCCAACTGGAAGGAGCTCCTCTGCATCCCGGACGACTACGAGGTCGTCTTCCTGGGCGGCGGCGCCAGCCTCCAGTTCCTCTACGTGGCCATGAACTACCTCGAGCACAAGGCCGGTTACCTCGACACGGGCGTCTGGGCGAAGAAAGCCCTCAAGGAGGCCAAGGGCCTGGGCGACGCCTTCGCCGTGGCCAGCTCCGCCGACAAGAACTACTGCTACATCCCGAAGGGATATGAGATCCCGACGGACCTGGATTATTTCCACATCACGACCAACAACACGATCTACGGCACGGAGATCCGCGAGGACATCGACTGCCCCGTGCCCCTCATCGCGGACATGTCCTCCGACATCCTGACCCGCCGCGTGGACGTCAGCAAGTATACCCTCATCTACGGTGGCGCGCAGAAGAATGCCGGCCCTGCCGGCGTGGCGTTCGCCATCATCAGGAAGGACGGCCTCGGCAAGGTCAGCCGTTACCTCCCCTCGATGCTCGACTACCGCAACCACATCGACAAGCTCTCGATGTACAACACCCCGCCCGTGTTCTCCATCTACGTGATGAACGAGACCCTGAAGTGGCTCAAGGGCATCGGCGGTATCGACGCCATCCATGAGATCGATGTCAAGAAGGCCGAGGCGCTCTACGCCGAGATCGACCGCAACAGCCTCTTCGTCGGCACGGCCGCCAAGGAGGACCGCTCCATCATG
>ODAI012042433.1_pt1 | contig 10608 bp, 9 predicted proteins | sample 1539321 | NCBI WGS metagenome assembly ODAI01 (sample SAMN02144231, study PRJEB22623) | gut metagenome | biome: sheep rumen | host: Ovis aries | place: New Zealand | reverse complement strand
CGCTCCTTTTGACAAGAAGGTTTCCGGTGATGTAAATGAAGGAAAAGATTGCGAGGATTGCTGCCCTAAATGCGGTAAATGCCCTTGCGAATGTGATAAGGTAAACGAAGGTACTATTCCTGGTGACAGCCACGAATGGGAACCTGGTTTCGAGACTGGCGTAGGTGAAGTTGGTGATGATAGCCCTTTCACCCAGGCAGTAAACGAATCACTTACCGATACCAATGATTGGGAGGATGGTTCTTTCGGTGCTTCCAATCACAGAAAGGAAGGTATTGCATTTGCGGACGGTGCTGACGAGTGTGGCAACGGTGTAGTTGCAACAAGCCAGAAGAACAGTGGAGAAGTTGTTTCAAAGGACAACCTCAGCGAAGGTGAAGATGAAGAGAGTCAGGATGAATGGGGTGAGAAAACCAAGTTTAGGATGCAGCAGGCCGGAGACAAAATAAAAAACTTCGGAAGCAAACTTTTAGGTGGTGCTAAAGGTCTTGTTATGGGCGGAAACGGAAATGCGGCAAAAATTGAAGCCAATAATAGTACAATTGCCGCTAATCAAAAGGCTGCCAGTGCTCAAGATGAAAGAAGTAAAGCGGCTGTTAAAAAGTCAAATGCTGCATATGATAAGAAAATACAAGAACTACAAGGACAAGTTAGCGGTTTAACTTCACAAATTGAAGCCCTTAAGGGAGAAAAGGAAAAGAAAGCAAAAGAAATTGAAGGTTGGTACAGCGGTGCTAAATCTGGCAACACGCAGAATATTCAAACCGCACAGGGTAATAAATTGTCTGCACAACAAAAAGCCAGGGAATATAATGGTTTCGACGTACAGCCAGCACAGCCAGTCCAGGAGTCAGTTGAATCTGAGAATGACATTATTGCAGAAGAGCGTGACCGTTTCTTCGACATTATTAACAGAATCGAAAAACTTTACGACTAATTTATCATCAGTCATAATAAGAAATCCCCGGGATGTTACTCTCGGGGATTTTTTTATTCGGTCTTTTGCGGCTCCTCTTCGAAAGCCTCCTGGACTGCAGCCCACACAGCCTTCTTGTCAAGGTTCCAATGTCCGCACTTCTTGGTTGGAGCCTTCAACGGACGTGGTGCGAGTTCGATATTCACCAAACCATAGGTCTCCGGCATAGCCGCTTTGATTTTCTCGATTGCAGCAGCCTTGTTTTCCTCGTTGTTGCATACATAAGTCTCGCCATCCTCAGTTGAAGAGAACTCACAGTTGAGACACATTTTCTTAAATACCGGGCACTCGGCACCGGTCAAAATACAAGCTTTTGCCATTTTTAATCTATTTTTTCCCAGTTAAGTTGATAATCAATGCATTTGTAGGTTCCAGGGGTCAATCCGCCCTTGTCGCAGAACTGGTGAACGAGCGACTCGATGTAGAATAGGTTCTCATCGAAAAAGTCGTAGAGTTCGTTCATGTAAGCCTCCCTTTCTGGAGAGTATCTTCTACCGGTGTAGTCATTCTCCGTACCTTCAAGAGATTCTTCGAAGAACCCGAGGACCAGTGCGATGTCCTCATAGAGGTAACTTCCGCCCCAGATGGAATAGTTGTCGTAGCCGACCCCGATGTGGGCGTTCTTGCTGTCATCATCAAACTCGAACTTTACGGGGTTCATAGCCCGGATAAGTTTGATGTGGTCTTCCGTGAGAGTAAGTTTCTTAATTGCCATTTTCTATAGTGTTTTTGAATTCTTTTAATATTTCTTCCTGTTTCTTCGTTAACTTGGCCGGAACTGTGTAGTTGACCACCACGTCAAACGATGACCTTGCTCTTCCGTCCTTCAATTTCATTCCTTCTCCTTTATATGAATAAACGGTTCCAGGCTTCGTATTCTTCTCAATCTTCACCTTTTCAACCTTTCCACTAGGGAATTTCACTTCTTTCTGACACCCGAGAATTGCATCATAGAACGGAATGTCCATTTCATATTCCACGCCACCGAAGTTGTTCATGAACGCATACCCATCAGGCATTTTGATGTTTACAGTTATGTTGAGGTCTCCACGGACACCCTTTCCCCTGGCCGGGTAATCTCCACGATTCTTGAAAGTAACCGTCTCACCAGGTGCTACACCTACAGGAATGTTTACTGTCAGAGTTTCATCCTTCATCTTTTCCCCACTAAGACCAGTTCCTCCGCAGTGAGCACAAGGGTTCTTGATGACTTTACCGGTTCCTCTACAATGAGGGCATGGATATTGACTGGCTACTGTGGCAAATCCAACACGCTGAATCTGTTTGATTTTACCGCTTCCGCCACATTGCGGACAATTCTCCTCTCCGCCATCCTTGCCAAATCCAGTTCCGTTACAGAACTCACATTTATCATGTGTGGAAATGGTTATAGTCTTGGATACACCATTATTGGCTTCTTCCATTGTAATGTCTATGACGACATTTATGTCCTGTCCCTCGTTAACTGGTTGCGGCGGTTGTTGCTGTTGTTCGAATCCACCCCCAAAGAAATCACTAAAATCAAATCCAAACCCAGTTCCACCGAAGTGTTTCTTGAAAATATCGAACGGGTTGAATCCGGGACCATCAGCCTGGAAATTGGAGTCAGCCCCAATATCGTAAGCCTGACGCTTATCCTTGTCTGACAACACTGAATAAGCCTCGTTTAATTTCTTGAAGTTTTCTTCTGCAGTTTTCTTCTCTTCCTCAGTTCCATTGACCCACCTGTCCGGGTGCCATTTGATAGCCCCAGACCGGTACGCCTTTTTAATTTCGTCTTCACTTGCGGTTTCACTTACACCGAGTGTCTTGTAATAACCTTTATTGTCCATTTATACTTTTCCTAATGGTTTTCGTTGCAAATATACAAAAAAATTCCGGAGAACATAAAGCCCTCCGGAAAAAAGTGAATAGTTGAAATGGTTATTGTGCCTTCTTTTTGATTTTCATCTCACCTTCCCACAAATTGTTCTTTCCATCAATGAACATCAGTTTGTTGTTTGCTCCCATCTTGAAAGCCCTGATTGTGGTTTCATTGAGAATTTCTTTCTTCATGTCCTCCATGCACTCCTTGACAGCCTCCTTGACGAGGAACTTCAAGTAATTTGAGTCAATGCCTGCGGGTTGCATTGCTGGCATCTGCTGCACAGGGGCACTTTCGTTAAGGCTTCTTCTCGGCATTTGTACTGGTACACTTCTTTCGAGTTCGTCGGTATCCAAACCCTCAAGAATGGAACCGAATCCAGCACTTGCCGGGGTTACGTTGATTGGATTGTTCAACATTGACTCGAGAATGTTCTTTGGGAGTTTGGTGTTGATGCCGTCCATCTGTGAATAGTCAAGCGGGTCACGCTGGCTTTCATAAGTTTGAGGTCTCTGTGCTGCAGCGGGCATATAAGCGTCCGCACCGGCTCCCTCATTCACATACCCGTTAACCTTAGCATTGAAGGACGGGTCGTTCATGAGCCGCTTTGCATTCTTAAGACTCTTCGCTACTATGTTTTTATCCATTGTCTTCTATATCTTCTTCATTATTATTGTCGTCGAAATCAGCATCCTTGATAGCCTGGGAAACATAGTCCTGGTCTGAGAGTTTGTTACGGAGCCTGTCAAGTGCGTTCGGCTGTTGTTCTGGTTCATTGTTGACCGCCCTTACGTCCTGCTTTGTAACAGGACCCTGGGTATATTGTTTCTGTACTGGTCTTCCCCCTTCCGGAGGGTTCATTACAGTGTTTTCAGGCTTAGACGGAACACCTGAAACAACATCTTGTTTCATAACAGGTCCCTGTACGGTCCTGTTATCTCCGCCTACCGGCTGGTTGGTTCCAAAACTTGCCACCTTGAACACTTCGGACATCGAGTCGTCTCCGTTCGGATTGAATTGTCCGAGCATCTGGCTGTCAAATCCCGGTGGTTCGTCAAACACCTGGTCAGGGTGTGGTTCCCAACTTTGTATTCTGTCAAGGCGAAACAGTTTCCAGGAAGGAACTCTTGAAGAACTGTCTCCATTAGGTTGGAAAGCCCTGATTGCGGGAAAACCTTTCTGGGTTGTTCCGTATGCTACCGGCTGTATTACTCTCCTTCCGGTATGGGTTCCTTCCTCTCCTTTATAATTGATAACGACAGAGTAGGTGTTGTCGATAGAGTCGTTAATCGATTTAACGTCAACACCTTCCTTCAATACTTCCCTTACTATTTCACTAAATAATGACATTATCTACGCTTGTCAAGACCAGAGTTGATGCCAGCAACGTATTGACCTTCGGCAATGTTAAGTGTGGTGTCAACATAGTTGAGGTCGTACTGGTTTTCACGGTTGAACTTGCTGATAGATTTAATCCAATTTCTACCGCCAATACCGTTACGTCCCTCGATGTCATACTGACCACCACCGTTCTCGGTGTCCAACTGTGAATAGTTGTAATTTGAATACCAGATGTGGTCTGGTGTGTTCAAAGCGAGTTCGTGGTTGGGAATGACGTGGGTGTGTCCACCATGCCCAGTTCCCTTACCCTGGGGGTCACCATCACTGATGGCATCCTTATGGGTCTCGTTGTACTCATCATTCTTGGTGTAATCGTTTCTTACGATAAGGTCTTCTCTTTTCTCAAAACCTTTTATTTCAAGAGGTGTTTGTACTGCCATATCTTTTAATAATTTAGTTCGTTATTTTTTATAGTAAATAGTTTATTCCTGAAAATACGTGATAGTTCCGTTGTTCTTTTGTGTATGTGCGGTTCCTCCATTATTTCTTGTTCCACCAGCCTTCTGGTACACGTTCTGCATACCCATGTCGTGCTGTGTCTTTTTCACCCCAGCGTCAATGGTTTGCCTGTTCTTTATGTTCCTGGACATCCAATCTACGAAGTCTTTTCCACCAAGCAGTTGAAGTTCGTCTTGTGATATATTGCCAGCCTTCACATCACTGAGCAGGTTTGAGAGATAGTTTTCTGTAGCACCCTCATCACTCAACAATTTCTCAAGTCTCTTTGTTCCTATGGTTCTGCCGTTTGTCGACTGGTAATTTCTCATCATCGTGTCCCTGAGCGGTCCAGAAACCTTGTATCTCTTTGTTTTTACGTTGTCTGCAACTTCGTCAAGAGTTTTTTTTTCCTCCATAGTCAACGCACCGGCGGCTGGAATAACACCACCGCTGTCCCTGTAACGACCCATGAAGACAGAACGACATTGAGCTCTTGCAAAGTCATCACTGGTAACACCAACACCGTTTTTTACCGGGTTCGTTGTTACTTCGTTCTGTCCGATGTCCTTTACGTTTCCGTCTGAAGATGCGTCGTCGAGATAAGCACCGCTTAAAATTTCGTTCAACTGGTCCTCAGTCATATAAACTTTTCTTCCCATAAAAATTCGTAATTCTACTACCTTATAAATATTTATACTATGTAAAAAATAGTGTTTTAGTGGCAAATATAAAGATAAACAACACCAGAAGACTGGACTTCAAAATAAGGAAAGACGAGTACTGGGACTTAATGTTATCGAAGGACGGGGTGTACGGAACCGACTTTGATTTCGATGATAGCGCTTGCCTTGCTGCATTTGTGAGTGCAGAAGAGGAAGAGTGTATCAGATATTTTGGCAAAGGTAAAGTATTCTCTTCAGTTTCCTGGGCTGATGCTGTTAATTCCGGAGATGACGAACAGAGTGGGGTAACGCTCTATAACATAGGCTTCACTGGGGTTGACAATGGACTTGTGTTTTACAACAAGAACCTCATAGACAACACACAGTTTTTCAACTATTATACCGGGAGTTTCTATTCCACTTGTGGGGATACGAGACTTAGTCTCAGTGTGTCCAAGTGCAACACTGGGGAACACATATACCCCATAAAGGTTGCTCAAGATGAGTCCAACAAATATTTTGAATGTAAAGGTGGTTTCCTCCAGGGATTCTATAAGACATATGGCTATGATTATCAAACACTTCCAGATGTAATTCAGGAAGAGTGGAACATGAGTTTCGTTATACGCCCAAGAAACGAGTACCCAGTGTTGGAGGGTACGCTCAACTATGAACACCCAAACAATAAAGGAATATTCTTCTACCTCGGAACCAGGGCTGAAAACAAGTTCTGGGATGTAGATGCTACTGATGAAGAGAAAAGCGGATTCACAGCAGCAAGATACAACATTGATGGTGGATATGAGACCGTTGATAATCCAAACCCGGATTTCACAGACAAGTGTTCAGAAGAATTCCAATTCATTGAGGAAACCTCTGTACACCAGGATGAATGCCCAATTCCGGTAAACTGGGCTGATGAAAAATATATTTCCGAAGGTTATGAGCCTGAGGAAGGTACTGTGTTACCTGGATGTCCTACTGCAGAAGAAAGCATGGACAAGAACTATATCAATTTTGACCCGTGTGAAGAAGGTGAAAACGACCCTTGGGTTCAGGCTGGCTATACTGTAAAAGAAATCGACCTGAGCGAAATTGGTGATATTACGACATCCAACGGACACAGCATTCATGAAAATACTGACAGTTATTACGAAATCACCAGCAACAATAAGTACCTGTTGTTCAACAATACATGTACTGGTTATACTGTGGAAAAATGGATTAGGGAAGACGGAGAAAACAAAACATTCGTCTTTACTGGCAAAAAGTACAAGAAAATACCTAACTACTACCTGTTGTTCAACCAGACGTGTACTGGTTACACTGTGAATACTATAGAGGAATACCTGAAATCCATTCAGGACCCGTACGATGTTTATGGTGATTATGACAGGAATATATTTGCTTTGAAATACAACGAAGATGGAAGCATCACCTATCGATACGCTGTAAAGGACCTTGGTTCGGGCTGTCCCGAATATGATTATTCAACATTTGACGGCGAAGAAATGGGCGGTGGCGTAAGGGCAATAGAGGAAACCACGCTCCCCGGACTCGTGAAAGATGGAGAGTGGACAAACGTACATCTTAGATTCATCATCACTAACGGCGGACCTTGGTACAAATGCAAGACCGTTGGCAATAGGAAGATGAAAATTCAGATTTATGTGAATGGCTTCCTTAAATTCATAAGCAGACCACTTCCTGAATTTAAGTTCAGGGCTTTGCAGGAAGTTTATGACAAACAGGAAAGCGTACCTTTCAATATATCTCTTGGTGGAGGCACACAAGGTCTTGCTGATACGGTAGGACTTAACTTCATGGAGCATACAATCTATGAACTGCCTATAGAGAAGCATTTTGGAGGCTCTTTCCTGGGCGACATCAGACTCTTCAAATTCTGGGCTTGCTCAATGAATTTCACCAACATAAACGCCCTCAAAAAACAATTGCTGGCATAATTTTTTAGATGCCGGCCACTATTTATAAAGAAATAACTCATAATACTATGGCTAAACTTATTTTATATCAAGCAAAATCACCATATCCTGGAGATATTACGAAGAATTGTGCCCTTACCGGAAAGGAAGTGGACAACAATTTCCTCAATCTCAAAGGTGAGGACATTGAGACCATATATCTTGATGAGGAAACCAAGAAATTGACGTTTGTCAGGTTCAAGGACGGCCTTAAGAACTGCAATGGAGAGACCATAGACGCAAGGATTGAAGTTGATTTGACAGCACTTGAATATGTTACTGGTTACAAGTACGAAGATGGTGTAATCAAGATTACTTATTCCAACGGAAAGACAGCAGAAATGTCCGTAGAGGCATTCGGAATGGCGGTTGCCACCGATTCTACAATCTCAGGTAACGGTTCAAAGTCAAAGCCTCTTTCTATCTCACAGGCAATGAGAACTGGACAATATAAGCCAGTTAACGGAATAATCGATATTGCTGGTGGCGAACGCCTCCCTGAAACTGCAGTTGATGGAGAAGGCTATATCACCCATGAGGTTAAGAGTGATTTTGGTATGTTCTATACTTCTGACCAGGCTCTTCTCCTTGACGGAATACTCAGAATGGAAAATTCAGAGTGGAGAGTTCCTTCAAAGAAAGATTGGGACAAACTTCTTAATTACCTTGAGGATTGCGACAGATATAAGAACCACTCATTGAGAAGTGAGACAGAAATAGATGCACGTGGAATGGTCCTCGGTAACCTTGCAGGTTGGAAGGCTAAATCTCTCGATACTGATGAGGCTGACTATTGGATTTGCGGCGGCACAAACAATGCTGATTTCCTTCGTATCTATCCAACAGGTTCATTCTCAGCACTCACCGGTGCTTATAGCGGATTTGGCGACCACGCTCACTTCTGGACTGTTACCGAAGGTGACATGTCTTGCCGTAATTTCTATTCAAAGAAGTTCGTTGACCTCAGAGGCACGGTTACCCAGATTGAGGCTATGCCTGCTTCAAAACTCACAATCCGTCTTGTAAAAGATTTCATTGGCGACAATTACCATAAGTTCGAGGAAATTCACGGAAGGATTTATGAAACCAAACTTGTTGCTTCTGAAAGCGAAGAGTGCAACCAGGTTTGGACTATGGTCAACGTTGACATCGCCGATTACGAGCATGACCTTGTTCCTACCCCGATGCCGGAAGACGCAACTTCAGCAATTACCACTGAATATGCTTACTACATCAACAGATGGGATGGTTACAAGTGGGATAAGGTTGAAATGACTGAAGGTGACTGTGTTGTCATCCTTGGTGACGCTTGCGGTGAAATGGCTGAATATCGTCTCGAATGCGGCGTTCTCGTTAACAGAGACAAGTTCTGGCAGGACCAGATTGATGAACTCGCATCTGCTGCAACAGCTGCTACCGAGGCAATCGAGGAACTCAGAGAAGACGTTGATGAACTCAGTGCCCGTACTGAGGCTCTTGAAGAGATTGTTGGTGATGGACTTTCCGGAACCACCCTTACGGACGCAATTATCGACCTTCGTGAAGACCTTGAAGCAGAAATATCAGCAAGGACAGAGGGTGATGAATATCTCCAGGAAGAAATTGATGATGAAGTTTCTGCAAGAACCGCAGCCGATGAATTCCTCCAGGAAGAAATCGAAGAACTCTCTGGTACAACTGAAGAACTCAGGGAAGACGTTGACGCACTCAGTGCTACAACAGAGGAACTTAGGGCTGATGTTGATGAACTCTCCGGTACCACCGAGGAACTTAGGGCTGATGTTGACGAACTTTCAGGCACAACCCAGGAAATTCTCGAAACCATTGGTACTGCGTTCACACCAGACCACTCAATCACAGATGTTGTAGGCGAAGGTCTTGACAATGGTCAAACGCTTACTGACGCTGTTGAGAGTTTGAGGAACGACGTTGGCGACTGGCCGCTTTACGAAGAATGTGGTACAACAATTACAGATGCAGTTTCAGAAATCCGTGACGACATCTATGCACTCAAGGAAGACCTTGCTGCTACTGCCGAAACACTCACCGAGTGGATTGATGAAGAGGTTTCCGCAAGAACTGAGGCTGACCAGGAAATCAGGGATTCAATTGGTAAACCTAGCGACATACCTGAAAGGGCTGCAGTAGAATATACTGATGAAGACTTTGAGGAAGGTAGGATTACAGTCTTCGGATTCATCAACGCAAGTAACGACTATGGTTACAACCTTGAAGGTTAATTAAACAAAACACTAACAAAACATTAAATGCGGTCAATTCGACCGCATTTTTTGTTATCCCAACCTATTTATATGAAAACTATAAACTATTATGGATGTCCAAAAGTACATTAAAAGATTGAAATTCGCTCGTGCGGATTGGAGTAGAAACATTGGTGATTTTCACAGCAAGGAAGACGCTTTGAATTTCCTCAATGGCAGGGAGTTCTTCTTTGGAGACCCCTTTGTTGTTAAGTATACCGAAAACGGTGAGACTAAACTCATGCTCGCTATTGGTAAGTCTGAAAACCCGGAAATAACCGCAGACACTACTGAGGTTACCGGTGGCGTTGGTCCTGACGCTTACGAACTCTTCGACATGAATGAGTTCCGTGAAGCAATCGAGGAACTTGAAGAGACCACTTCTGGTCTTACTGAAGATGTTCGTGAACTCTACGAAATCATCAACGATTTGACTGGTTCAACTGCAGATTTGCTTGAAATTACAGGCGAAGGTTGGACCGATTCCCCTACCAACGTAACCCTTACCGACAGGCTTAAGAAGGATGAGGAACTCATGAAGATTGTCTGGGAATTCAACCACGGTGGAAGTGGTGTCTATGAGCCTAGATTCAACGACGTTCCTATTGAAATCGATTATGATGCCACGCACAACAGGATTAGGCTTGTTGCTGGTGAGGCTACTACTGAATATATCCAGCTTAACGGTGCAGCAGAGGTATTCACAAGAATTGAATATATTCCAGAATTGGAAGTTATTCGTTTCTGGTATATGCCTAGCGGAAATCCTGACCCCCAGGAGGAATACTTCGACATTGACGTTCACGCACTCATTGCAGAATGGGAGACGGAAGATACCGACACTGTTAAAATTACTAGGGGAAGAGTTGTTGCCGGAAAGGATAAACTCACTGCCGATGTGAAAATCAGTGCCGATGGCGATAACATGCTCGAAGTTGTTTCTGATGGTTTGAAGGTTGAAGATGTACGCCCTGAAATTCAGGAAATCCAGGAACACCTTGCAGAATCTGATGAGGTTACTTCT
>ODAI012648939.1_pt1 | contig 10612 bp, 4 predicted proteins | sample 1539321 | NCBI WGS metagenome assembly ODAI01 (sample SAMN02144231, study PRJEB22623) | gut metagenome | biome: sheep rumen | host: Ovis aries | place: New Zealand | reverse complement strand
GTCCTCGATGGCCTTGCGGGGGGTCTCGATGGATCCGCCGGGCTCGCCCGAGATGATGATGGTGCGCAGGTTGGGGAAGGCCACCTTGGGGTCGTAGCCCTTCTCGATGTCCTTCTGTCCCAGCAGCCATGCATAGCTGGGCGAGGACCAGAAGTGCGTGGGCTGGTAGTGCTTCATGGCCCAGAGCAGGCGGTCGGAGGGCACGGCGCCGACCCAGATGCCAAGAGCGCCAAGCTCCTGGGCGCCGATGACGCAGGGACCGCCCACGTACAGGGCAAAGTTCATACCATGCAGGTAGCGGTCGTTGGGACGCATGCCCGTCTGCCAGAAGAGACGCGCCTCGGCGTGCATGAACTCGTCGAAGTCGTGCTGGCTGAAAGGGCTCATCGTGGGAACGCCCGTGGAGCCCGAGCTGGTGGCCATGTAGACAACGTCGTCCTCGGGCACGCAGCACAGCTCGCCAAAGAAGCTGCCCACGCCTTGGCAGTCGCGCTCGGTCTGCTTGTTGATGAAGGGGAACTTGCGCAGGTCATCGAGCGAGTCGATATGCGGGTCGATGCCAGCCTCGTCCCAGGTGCGCTTGTAGTAGGCGCTGTTCTCGTAGGCCCAGACAAGCTCGTCCTTCAGACGCTCGAGCTGGAGCTGCTCGAGCTGGGGGCGCGGCATCGTCTCGACCTCGCGGTCATAGTACTTCTCGTCGTAAGGCAGGTTCTTCTTTGCCATGGCATCATCCTCCTAGATTGCGTGCGTAGAAAGCATAGGAAGAATGCCCGCCGGGAACAAGACGATGAGCGATTCTTTAATCAGATGCTTCGTTATCGGTTTATCCGATATCCCTTTGAGAGCACGGTGCGCCATGGAACAGTCCCATAGCGCACCGTCATTCTTGCAAGCCGACGTATGACGACTCGATTCAACTAGCAGGGCAAATGCGTGAAGAATCTCCTGATGCCTACTGAGGTAGCTTCATGCTGACGTTCTTGAACGAACCGCTGCAGCCGTCGGCAAAGACACCGATGTGTGCCCCGCCGGTGGAATGCGAGATCCTGGAGCCGAGCGCCTTCATGTCATCGATATAGAGGACGACGATGTCGTTCTCGCACACCAGCTTCACGTGATGAGTCTCGCCACCCTTGAACTCAAACCTCGTGATGGACCCAGGCTCCATGTCCCTGATCTGCGTGAGGTCACAACCCTCGAAGTGTAGCTGGTCCTTGCGCGCATCCAGGCAGAGCGCCGTCCAGGTCTCGTCGCTCTCGCTGCCACCGAAGGCAAAGCCGACGCAACCGTCCTCGTCCAGCGTCACATCGCACTCCAAGGTCATCGTGGCAGGACGCGTCCCCATGTCTGCCAGTGCAAAGCTCTCAGCGTCCGCGGAAAGGGAGATATTGTTCCCATCCACCTGCACGTCCCCCGTAACGCCCGCGGCGTCAATGGGCTTGTCGACGACAAAGTAGTCATTCAGGCTCTCGGGGGCCTTGACGCCCAGCGTCCCGTCCTCGTGCTGGACAAGTTCGTGAACCATGACATTACCGGCCCACTGGTAGATGCCAGAGTCAGAGCTCAGGCCAGGCTGCCCGATCCATGCGCAAAGGAGGGTGTGGCCATCAAGCACAGCCGTCTTGCCGGCATAGAAGATGAAGCCTGCACCTTCCGTCAGACCCTTGCCATCAAGGATGTTGTCCCTCGGAGGAACGAAGGGTCCATACATGGAGTCGCTCATGGCGTAGTAGGTGACGCAGTCCCAGCTGTAGGTCAGGTACCAGTAATCACCGATGCAGAACAGGTCGGGGCACTCGCACATATACTGTGCCATGGGAGCAAAGATGGGCCCTATGAACTCCCAGTTGACCAGGTCGGTGGACGTGTACTTAAGCACTACGCCACCCAACTCGTGCTCTTCCTCGTGCGCGGCAATGAGCAGCCAGTAGCACTGCTCCTCGTCGACCCAGAAGACCTCAGGATCGCGGAAGTCGTCCTTCGAGTAGCCCTCAGGCGCGAAGAACAGGGGGTCGCCGTCCTTGGTCCACGTCTCGCGGTCCGTACTGGTGGCGTGCATGACGCACTCTTTGCCCTGTCCGTTGTTGCCCGTGTCATTATGGCCAGTGTAGAAGAGATGGTAGAGCCCGTTGTTGTCCTGCATGACCGAACCGGTGCCCAACGCTGGATCAGGCTCGGACGCATCGCCATAGTTCAGCACCATGCCATGGTCCTCATAGCCATAGAGGGTCTTGGTGCTGTACTTATAGATCGGGTGATAGCCCTGGCCGTTGTTGCTCGTGTCGTAGAGGTAGTACAGCTCGAGCTCGCCCTCGTCAGTAACGAAGGGCATGACGTCGCCCACGTACCCGCCTTCTGGTCCGGGATACAGCTTGCTCTCAACCGCCGTATAGGGTTCGTCCGGCAAGACCGCCGCCACCGAGACGGTAGTCTCCTCCGTCGAAGCCGTCTCCTCGCCCGCAGCCGCGGAGTCCGCAGAGGGCGTTCCTGCGCCGCATGCCGACAAGAGCAAGGTCAAAGCGAGGGGCAGGGCAATCAAAGACTCCCGTTTGCGCATTGTGGGCACCCCATTCCTTTCGGTGGTCAATCACGTCTAATAGAGCGTCGAGCAGTTAGAAGGTATAGACCGTGTCGGACACGAGATTGATCTTGCCGGCCTTCTCGACTTTCACATCGCTGAGGTAGATGGTGTTCGGCGCGACACAATTGCCCAGAGAGAGCTGGATGACGAGCGGCGCCTCATCCTTCGGATAGGTCGTGAACTCGACGTACTCTCCGTAGGCCTTTGATGTCAGACCGAAGATTCCTCCGAATCCCTTCTCCTCGTCCCCCTTGTTGAAGCAGACCTCGAAGGGAGCGGGGATGATGGACTTGACGTTGAAGCTCACGCGATACTTCTGTCCTGGCACGAAGGTGACGCCGGTGTAGACGAAGAGCTTGTTCTTCCAGGCCTCAAGTCCCTCTTCGGGGGTCTTCACGATCTGGACCATGGCCCTGTCAGGAGTCCTGCTCAGCGTTGCCGTGTACCCGTCCTGTGTATTCAGCTCGCAGGCATCCTTGATCTCGGGCCTGCGCACCTGCTCGAAGGTGACCTCCTCGATGGTGAAGCCGCTGACGGTATAGATGTTGCCGCTCCTGCTGTCCGTCTCTCCGAAACGCAGCTGCAGGACAAGCTCGCCCTTGCTGTCGCCCGGCATGATGGTGTAGGAAATCTCGTTCCTGCCGGCAGACAGATGCTGCTCGTAGAGGGCGCCGTAGGCCAGCTCCTCCGTGCCGTCGCAGAACAGTTCAAAGAGGTTCTGCTCCTTGGCGGCATCGAGGTTGAAGGTGACGCGGTAGCCCATACCCGCCTTGGGGGTTATGCCCGTGCGGACGATGACCTTGGCGTTCCACGCATGGCGCTCGGCGGGAGCACGCTTGATGCGGAAGGTGGCAGAGGACTTGTACTGGTCGAAGGAGGTGATGTAGCCGTCGTCTGCCGCGCTGCTGAGGTAACCGACGCTGTCGAAACGGAAGCTGGGTATGGCATTCTGTGCCGAGTCGTAGCTGATCTCCTCGACCTTGAGGTCGCTGATCGTGAAGTTGGTCGGCTTGTCTGCATTTCCGAGCTGGTACTGCAGGGTGAGCACGCCGTCCTTGTCGGGAGTGACGCTGTAGGTGACCTTCTGCTGGGTCTTCGACGCGCTGAGCTCCCACTGCTCGCCAAATCCCCGCTCATCACCATTGCTGTTGTAGAAGAGGTTGTACGTGATCGGGTTAGTTGCCTTCACGCCGAAGCTCACCCGGTAGGTCTTGCCGGCCTTCAGCTCGGCGCCGGTCTCGGCAAAGAGCTTGACCTTCCAGTCAGCGCGGTCCTTGGACGGCACCTTGCTGATATTGATGCTGGCAGAGGATGCCGTGTTGGACAGGCTCGTCTTGTAGGAATCTTCCGTCCAGCTACTGATGTACGTCTTGTCCTCGCTGCCCTCTCCGCTAGCAATCTCCTCGACCTTGATGTTGCTGACCTTCACCTTGTTGGGGGCAGAGGTGTAGCCAAGCAGGTACTGGATGATCAGCTTGGCATCGCTCGAAGCAGTGACCTCGTGCTGGACGGACTTCGTGCCGGTGTTGAGGTCGTAGAAGTCCGCGACGGCTTTCTCGTCCGCAGCAGTGCCGTAGAACACGTGGTAGACAAAGTTGCTGTCTGCCTCAACGTCGTAGCTGATGCGGTACTTCTTGCCCGCCTTGAGCTCGGCGCCGGTCTCCACGTACAGCTTGGCCTTCCAGTCGTCCGTCCCCGTCGCTGCGGTAAACGCCATGGTTGCAGAGGAGTCGTCGTTGGTGAGAGTTGCGGCATAGCCATCGCCAACGTACTGGTGGACCGGTGCCCAGGCAACGAGCTCATCGGTCATGAGGTTGTCGCCCTCGGTCTCGGTTATCTCCTCGATACGGATTCCACTTACCTTGACATCGGTGCCAGAAGCAGCCTTGCCAAAGTTGAACTGGATGGTCAGATTCTGGTCGGCTTCAGGCGTTACGTTTTGGACAACAGTCTGGGACGAGCTGGTAGCGGTCAGACCATACTTTGCAGCAACGCCCTTCTCGTTGTCGCCGTCGTTATAGCAAATCTCGTAGGGAGTATCGGCTGTCGCGGACACATCGGCGCTGATGCGGTAGGACTTGCCAGCCGAGAGCGTCACGTTCGTGTTCGCGTAGAGCTTAATCTGCCACGCGCGATCGTCTCGATTGTCAGGCGAGGTGGCGATATGGGCAGTTGCGGACTCTCCATCGCCGACCATGGCAGCGTTGTAATCATCATGCGCGTAGAAGCTGAAGGAGTTGGGTTCCGTGGTCCCGGGCTCTTCGTGCGCAGGCACAATCTCCTGCACCTTGATGTCGCTGACGGTGATCGTATTGGGGGCTGGGCTGTTACCAAGCTGGAAGCGCAGATTCAACGGCTTGTAATCGGAGAGTCCCTCTGGAACTACAACCTCCCTGCTGATGTCGTAGGTTCCATCCGCCGGAACGCTCAGGCCGTAGTTTTCGCCCGTGTAGCCCTTGCCACCCGGGTTGTATGCACTATTCTCTTCGCTGCCATTGGAGCTCAGAATCTCAAACTCGTTTACGGCCTCATCGGAATGGAGCTTGCCGGTCACCAGATACTTCTTGCCCGGCTGGGGGACCACTCCCGTGTCGACGTAGAGGTGCGCGCTCCACAGTCCTCCACCACTACCACTACGGGCGCTGGTGACCTTCAGCGCAGCTGTTCCATCAGTAACGCTTGTGGTCCCTGCGAAGCCGTCGTAGGGGCCATCGTCTTCTCCTCCGAGACTGGCCGACACGGTGACACCCTTGTCGACATAGGTTTCCTCAACCATGGTGGACCCGGTGGTAACAGGATACTTGAAGGCGTCGGTCAGAACCGAGGTGCTGTTCTCGACGACGGGCACTATCTCGATATCGCTCACCGTGATCTTGTTGCCGGACGTGTCGGGAGTAAAGGCAGCCATGAGCTTAAGAATCAGGGAGTCACCGTTCTCTGGTGCGGTGAAGTCATAGCTGACAATCTTCTCCTCGCCTGCGGAGAGGTTCTGGCCATACAGGGCGCCATAGGTCTTCTCGGCATTCGCATCGCCATAGCAGACCTCGAAGGGCTGGCCCTTGTCCGCCTTGACCTTGAACCTGACCGTATACTTCTTGCCAGCCTCAGGCTTGATGCCAGTCTTAATAACAAGCTGCGACTTCCAGTGCTCTTCGCGCCCTTCAGCTGGGGCGCTGGTGATGTTCAGCGTTGCGGAGCTACCGTCAGACGACACATCCTGGGTGTATCCTTCGGCATGCGACTCGCTCACATTGACGGCCGTGTTATAGGAGAAGTCCTCCGGCAGTATGCTCTGATAGTTGTCCGCAGGCTTGGCCTGCTCGGGCGTCTTGTAGGAGAAGCTTGCCGGAATGATGTTCTTGTAGTTGACATCCACGGACTGCACGCTCAGGTTCTTGAGCGTGACGGTATTGCCCGAGGCAGTGTTCGTCTTGCCGAGCTGGACACGAATTGTCAGCGGGCCCTCGCTCTTCTTCGGCGTGATGAGCATCTGGACATGGTCGGTGCCACCCGCCTTGAGGCTCCTGCCATACAGCGCACCGTAGGCGCCCTCGGCGTCGCCGTCGAAGCACACCTCGTAGTCGTCCTGGTCCTTGGCAGAATCAAGGTCAAACTGAACCAGGTAGCTCTGGTTTGCCTTCAGCTGCACGCCCGTGGCAGCATAGAGCTTCGCCTTCCACACGCCACGATCGCTCGCCTTTGAGGGCGCCTTGACGATCTCCATCTTGGCGCTCGACTCACCCTCGGTGAGCCGCACCACATAGCCATCGTCATGCTGCTCGTAAATCGTGTCCTTGCTGGTGTAGGAGAACTTGGTCAGCATGTTGTCGCTGTAGGCCACGGGCACCAGCTCGTCGAGGATCTTCCCCGTTGCCACGGACTGGTCCAGCGCATAGCCCACGGGAAGCTCGTTGGTGTAGTGATCGACGATCTTGTCGACGCGGACGTTGCCCACGATCACCTGTGCATCCTCGGGTGCCTCGCCAAGGGAGAACTGCAGGATGAGCTCGTCACCGTTACCGTTGCCCGTGATGACGGCCTCGCAGGTATTCACCTCACCCGCGGTCAGGCTCTGGCCGTAGAGGGCGCCGTAGCCCTTCTCCACCTCGCCGTCATTGAACAGAACCTCCAGCGGCATGTCCTGGTCGCACATCACGTCGGCCAGGATGCGGTAGTGGGTCCCCGGCTCGGGGACCAGGCCCGTCCTGACGTAGAGCCTTGACTTCCACACGCCGGAATCCAGCGACGACGAGACATAGTTGACGTTGACCGCATGGCTGGCACGAGCGAGATAGGTGCTGTAGCCCTCGTCGTGCTTCTCGAAGACCCGCGACTCCCTCTCAAAGTTCACGGGGGCAGGAAGCGCGTTCTCGAAGTCGACCTCGTCCGCATACTCCTTGACCTCGACCTTGGTGAAGTCAATCGTGAAGGGCTGGAGCATGCCAAGCTGCAGGTCGAGATAGCTCGTGCCCTCCTTGGCCGTGAAGACGCCCGTGACGCTGTTCTCGCCCTGCTGGATCTGGAACTCCTGGAAGTCGCCGAACTTGACCGTGCCCGCCACGTCGGAAGTGAAGTTGTAGGTCACGAAGTAGTCGCGACCGGCCACCGTGGGATAGTTGCACTCCAGCTTGACATGCCAAGACTCACCATCGGTCTTCTCGCCGATGAAGTGGTAGGCCCCGCCGACAGCCCCGCCGCTACCGGACACGTCATCGCCCTCGAACTTGGCCTGGAAGAGGTCGGTCTGTATCTCCGTCGGCGTTACCTCTCCGTTGCTCGCCGCCTGCGTAGTGGCAGGGTACGCATCCGCTGGAAAGTCCTTGAAGGGATAGCGCTCCTTGAGCCCCATTTCCAGTGTGTCCTCCCCTGCGGCGTCTGCCCCCGACTCGCGGGCGACAGCGCTGGCGCCGCAGCCGCACAGGAGGAGCGCGGACAGAAGGGTGGCCATCATAGCGTACGTGCGTTTCGTATTGCGTTTCATGTCAAGCCCCTCTTCGTGTGGCACCAACCGCAGAGACTAGCAGCCCGCCTCGAGGACGAGCCTCAGGCAGCTTCTCATCTCTGATACCAGATTGTGCACTTTGTAAACTTCTTCCACGAATAACGTTTACACCAGCGGTTTTCATATTGCGCTGCCTTTTGGAACGTGTCAAGCAATTTCTTTTCTTTATGGCTGATTACGTGGCCTTATTTGTCACGCTCATCAGCTGCTCGCTCCAAACATAATTTACATTTTGTAAATTCCGGTTGGTAAAGCACCTCAAAACGAACTCGCGCGTCAGCAAAAGGCCTGTAAGGGGGTATTGATTGACAATCGAGACTGGTACAATGCCAAGGAATCTCCGGTAGAGATCTTGGTCGCTTCGTCAAGAATGCAAAGCCGGGCCCGTCTCAAAAGTTGTTCGCACGCAAGCCCTCGCTGGCAAGGCCCACAAGAGAGCGTGGTAGGTATGGCGCTGAAACGAGTCACCATGCAGGACATAGCGGATGCCTGCGGACTGTCTCGCAACACAGTCTCCAAGGTCTTCAACGGCCGGGGTTCCGTTCCCGAGTCCACGAAGAGGCTCGTCATCGCCAAGGCCCGCGAGCTCGGTTACTACCAGTACTCGCTGGGCGGCACGGCCATCGAAACCCACGGCGGCAACATCGCGCTGCTGGCACAGCACAAGTTTCTGAGCCACTTCTTTGGCACGCACTTCTTCACGAGCTTCACCGGCCAGATCTCCCAGTTTGGTTACACCATCCAGATGTATGAGGTGTCTGCAGAGGAGGTTGCCGCAAGAAGGCTTCCGGCGCTTCTCGACGTGGAGCAGAGCGCCGGCATACTCGGAATCGAGCTGTTCGACCGCAGCTACATCGAGATGGTCTGCTCGCTAGGCAAGCCGACCGCCTTCGTGGACGGATACTCCAACGCCGGCGAGTCGCTGATTCCGTGCGACTTCGTCTCGATGGAGAACATAGCCAGCGAGAAGGCCATCGTGAAGGGCATGATTGACGGTGGCGCCAAGCACCTTGGCTTTGTAGGCGACATCGATCACTGCAACAGCTTCTACGAGAGGTGGTCGGGCTTCCGTACGGCGCTTGGCGAGGCCGGCATCCCCCTTGAGAGGAACCTTTGCATCCTTGAGGAGGACGCCGACTATTACGGGAGCACCGAGTGGCTCCTTGGGCAGCTTGACGCCATGCCCTTCATGCCAGATGCCTTTGCCTGCGCCAACGACTTTTTAGCCATTCACCTGATGAGCGCCCTGAAGGCCAAGGGACTCTCCATCCCAGGCGATGTCATGGTTACTGGGTTCGGCGGCTCGACAGAGGCCAAGATCATCGACCCCTCCCTCACGACCGCATTGATCCCAAGCGGGGACATCGGTAGATTCGCAGCCACCGTCCTGGCGAGGCGAATCCAACAGCCCGACTTCCCCTACCACTGGACCTATGTGCAGACGACGCCCATCTGGGGAGGCAGCACCAGATAAGGCCACAAGGCCTACCAGCGTGCGAGCCAGCTCTTGCCCGAGCACGCCCGCACGATGGCGCTGCGCGCCGCGATGCCATCGTTCATGTCGCGCAGGCCCACCTTCACGTCCAGCCGAAACCCAAACGAGCCATAGCCCTGCTGGATGAGTGTGACCCCAAGCTCTGGGTCCACCCACTCGGCCACGGCCTCCTCGACCGACGCGCGCACATCGCGCTCGACCTCAGCGATGTCCGCCTCGGGATGGATGTCGAGCGGGATGACGACCGAGCGAGCCGACAGTGGTGCCAGCTTCCGCAGCGTGGTGGTGTTGAGCACCGAGTTCGGGATGACAACCACGTCACCGAGGAGCGTGCGGATGGTGGTCGAGCGCCAGGTGATGTCGGTCACCACACCCTGATAGCTGCCGACCTCGATCCAGTCGCCCACCTCGAACACATGCGCAAGCATGAGGCCAAGGCCCGATATGACGTTTGAGATCGTGGTCTGCAGGCCAAACGAGATTGCGATGGAGGTGACGCCGAGGGCGGCGACAAATGCCGTGGGCTGCACGCCAAAGACGGGTTCGAGCACCGAGAGCAGCGCCAAAAACCACACGAGCGTACGCACGATGTTGATGATGATCGAGCCCTGCGGCACGTTGCCCGTCGCAAACACGTGCTTGATCGCCTTAGTCGAGACGGTCTGCACCACAAGCGCTATCAGGCACGTGACTACGAGAATCAGGGCCTTTATCACATACTCGTTCTCAAGCATCAGTAGCAGTCCCAGTTGAACAGCACGCGCGAGAAGTCTCCGCGGCGCAGCGCCTCGCCATTGATGAAGAAGCCGCCAATGCCCACGTCACCCCAAAGCACGCGGTCCTCGCCAGACTTTCCATCGGAGTCTATCTGCAGGAGCAAGGTGTCGAGGTCGTGCAGGTTCTCGGGGTAGCGCGGGTCGTACTGCGTGAAGAAGGGGTACCCAAACACCTGATGCAGCGGTCCCTCGAAGCCGAACAGCTCGAAGATCCGGTCGGAGTCTGGCCGCGTCATGCAGTCATACCAGTCGTCCCGACCGACCACGTACTCCTTGCCCAGAAGCTGCTCGCAGCACGAGAGAAAGACCTCGTCGAAGCCCTCGACGGCAGGGTTGATACAGCCCGTGGACTCGGTGACGTCCAGCGCATACTCGCCGCGCAGGGGATTGCCCAGATAGTCGTCCCAGGACAGAGACGAGGTGGGGATGTCGAGCGCACGGACATCGTCTTGCGTCACGGACGGATCTATCGTCTGGTGCCAAATCACCCTGAAGCCGTTCTGGTTGGTCCCGTCGTCGAAGTCCATACCGGAGCAATCATCTTCCGCATCGACGAAGAACTGCAGAAGGCCACCCTCGGGGAGACGGTCGCAACCGTCGAAGTCCGCGAGGTTGAGCTGGGCAAGCAGCATGAGCTTGACACCCTTGCCAGTGGTCGGGTACGCAAGGTTCGCAGGCCAGTACGGGAGGCCGCCCAACTTGGTGTCAGTGAGGGTGGGCTTGCGGCCCTCGTTGATCTTGAGTTTGAACAGTGACGT
>ODAI011720896.1_pt1 | contig 10612 bp, 15 predicted proteins | sample 1539321 | NCBI WGS metagenome assembly ODAI01 (sample SAMN02144231, study PRJEB22623) | gut metagenome | biome: sheep rumen | host: Ovis aries | place: New Zealand | reverse complement strand
GGAAGAAGAAGTTGTTCTTTTTCAGAAACTCTTTTGCCTTTTCCTCATCCATCAGGTTGAAGGTGATGCCAAGTTCGTTCTTGCAGTATTCAATAATTTCCGGAACGGTGAGCTTAGGGGATTTTTCGTTTGCATTCACAGTTCTTTTTGCCATGACAGACTCCTGTCTTGATTATAGCATGGAAAATTCCTTTTTTTGTGATTTTTGTCAATTTTTTTCTGCCTCTATTTTTTATGGGGGCTACCGCTTCGCGGTCGGGCTTTTCGCAGTTCCGCCTTTCGGCTTCATTCCTCCGTTCTGGTGATTTCGCCTGGGCTCAACCACCGCCACTGCGGAACGGCTTCGCCGCTGCTGCAATCCCTAGCCCATGGGGTAATATGCATATTTTCCGCTTTACAAATCAGCCATTTTTACAGTCGAATTGCGATTTTATAATTGCTTGTAAGATAAGGAACGTCGTCAAAATAAAAGCCCTGCTTTAAGGGATTATCTAATCCATCTGGTATGGCGGGGCAAGTCCGCTTTTTTTCTTAATAGATGATTTTTTCATAAAGATATGATAGAATTATGTGGTATGGAGGAAACTATGTCATACGAAACGATGGTAGAACAGATAAAAGCAGTTCCTCAAGAATGTCTTGAAGAAATTGAAAACTACATTCAATTTGTTTTGTACAGATATACTCTTACTGCTAAGAATAATAAAAATAAAAATTTGTCAAAATTTTTTGGTTCTGTGAATTTCCAGAAAGACGGTCTTGCCATTCAAAAGGAAATGAGAAATGAATGGAATTAATTTTGTTGCCGATACAAATGCTTTAATTTATTTACTCAATGGCAATACATGTATGACCCCCTATTTGGATAAGAATTTGTCGTATTCTGTTGTTTCAGAAATGGAACTTTTATCTTATTCAGGAATAACGGAATCTGAAGAGAATAGTATAAAATCTCTTCTGAAAGAATGTGAAGAAGTAGCTCTGTCTGCCGAGATAAAAGAAAAAACTATAGAAATCCGTAAAAAATATAAAACAAAATTACCAGATGCAATTGTCGCAGCTTCTGCAATCGTAAGCGGATTACCACTAATTACAGCTGATAAAGGTTTTAATCAAATCGTAGAATTGAATTTAGAAATGATTGTTCCTGTTATGTAGAAAAAAAGCCTGAATCTGAATGAAAGCCCTGCTTTAAGGGATTATCTAATCCATCTGAGTTTTTTTGCTCAGGTGGATTTTTTTGTCTTTTTGTCAATTTTTGAAGATGCTGCGCGGAGGAACATATCAATAGTAGAAAGTTCAGTCAGATGTTCAAAGTCGAGCCCGATATACTTTCCACTCTTTGTCTGTTCGGTACAAGTTGAGCAATACTGTTTCAGGCGGAAGAAGAAGTTGTTCTTTTTCAGAAACTCTTTTGCCTTTTCCTCATCCATCAGGTTGAAGGTGATGCCAAGTTTGTTCTTGCAGTAACTGATGACTTCCGGGACGGTGAGCTTAGGGGATTTTTCGTTTGCATTTACACTTTTTTTGCCATGACAGACTCCTGTTTTGATTATAGCATGGAAAATTCCTTTTTTTGTGATTTTTCTCAATTTTTTCTGCCTCTATTTTTTATAGGGGGGCTACCGCTTCGCGGCCGGGCTTTTCGCAGTTCCGCCTTTCGGCTTCATTTCTCCGTTCTGGTGATTTCGCCTGGGCTCAACCACCGCCACTGCGGAACGGCTTCGCCGCTGCTACAATCCCTAGCCCATGGGGTAATATGCATATTTTCCGCTTTACAAATCAGCCATTTTTACAGTCGAATTGCGGAAAAAGACACCTGTTTTTTCAGGTGGATTTTTTTTACAAAAAAACACAAAATTTTTTCTTTTTGTTGTCAATTTTTTGTCCGTGTACATCTCTTATATAAGTGTAGGGTGATATGAAAAGCCCAAAAACATAACTCTCAGGAGGAGAAAAATGATTAAATTGTATGCAAAACTGGCGGCCACAATTGTGGCAGGAATCCTGGCAGCAAAGGGAATTGAAGTTGGTGGCCGCAAGGCTGTAGAAAAAGGAAAGGAGCTGCTGGACAAGAGGATTCGCTTGACTTTTGACAAAAACCTATTAGAATTAAATATATACCAATAGACCTAATATTTGGTGAATAAATTTAATGAACGAGGTATTGTTATGAAACAGTGTAAACAACTTTTGGTATTAGCAAGTTTTTGCTTATCGTTGTTTTTCTTTTCATGTAGTGGAGAAGTTTCTGCATCACAAAGTACTGAAGGGTTGCTTATTCCAGAAAACAAAACTGGTGTAGTTGTTAGTAACCCTTTTAAGGATACTACAAAATTTGAAGCACGAGCTATAACTTATTATTCAAAGCATGATGTTGATTATTATCAAATATCTGTTTGGTATTTGGATGGGCTTTCTGAAGGCGTAGAAACATCTGCAACAAATACGATTGATACCTTAAAAATTTCAAAAAATGATGCATATACTTCCAAAACAATGGTATTTGATAATGAAGGTTCTTATAAATTCATTTGTGCTGCCTATACGGCTGATAATGAAATGATTGCAGAAGATACTGTTAAAAAAACACTTTCTTTTGCTACTGCTGAATTTATTATTTTCTATCTTGTTCCAAAAATCAAGTCACAGACAGCTGATGTTTCTGCCTCAATTACTTGGTCTGGAGATGATTCATCTGCAACTGCTCATACAATTCGTTTTGTAAGACCTTATGACAAATTGGATACGACTTTAACAATTCTGCAGAACGGAAAATGTGTGTATGATAATGATGCTTATTTGCCAGCTGTAGAGTGGAGAAACGGTTCTTCTTCAGTAATGAGTAAAATTAAAGTTTCTGACTGTGATATTTCTAGCATGGTTGGAAAAACAGGAGATTCTTATTCTTTTAGTTTACAGATTTCTCCATCAAAAACAGTACGTGAAGAAAATCAGTATTCGTTATATAATAGCAGCGTATTGTTTACTTGGGTACGTACTTATTCAGATGATAATACCGTAACAGGAAATACTCTTACTCAGGCTATGTATCCTTATAGAGAGTCCAAAGGTTCTTATTGGATTATCCTTGATGATAAGATTGAATATGTACAAAGCTATGGCTGGGAAGGGATAACTTTTTCAGGTAATGATACTCTCCTATATAAAACTGCAGATGAGATTAAAGCAGCATATTATAGAATTGATACATATGGAAATATTATAACTTTAGGTGATTATGTTGAAACAGTAGGTGATAGAATTTCATATGATACAAATAGCAAGAATAGCGAGTATATAGTAGGAGCTACTTTATATTTTAATAATGGAGTGGAAAAAAGTGTTTATGAAAATACAATATTTGATATTCCAAATAATACGGTAAACAATTCAAGACATAGCGTTATTTTCAAAGCAGTTAGAACACCATATACATTCTAACTCCAATAAATGCTTTTTAATTCTCTATGATTTGTGCTGCAGGCAAGCGAAGCGAGCCTGTCAGCACAAAATTAGTTTATCGGGCGCGCAGCGTCCTGATATGTTCCTGATATGCTGCACGCTTGCGTGTCAGCATGATCAGACGTTGAACTTAAAGAATAGAACATCTCCGTCCTGTACAACGTATTCCTTACCTTCCTGGTATACGCAATAACAGTGGCAGCAAAAACAAAAGCCCGGTAGCAGACACAAAATTAGAACTTTCTGCTGATTGAATCATAGCTGACGGCAACTTGCTGTTAAAAACGGCCGATGTGACTGTTATTTCTGCTTCAACATCAGTCCCGGGTGCAGAATACATGAATAATTACACTGGTGTTTTTCCTGCTGGTCGTACTGTAACTCTCGCGGAGGAGATCCTTCAAAAGAAGCATGGAATTATGTCTTCAGCGGAGCAGACACGGCAAGTGTAGTGGCTTATTCGTCATCAAAAAATACAGGATTGGACATCGCTGGCTGGTACTTGTATAACATCTGTAATGGCGGAAGAACTTCTGAACCAGGACCGGCAAGCGGTAGGGCAGGGTATGGAACTCATGAGGTTGGTAAAAAGGCTGCAAACAGTCTCGGTATTTATGATATGAGCGGTAATGTGTGGGAATGGTGTTACGACTGGTTTGGCAGTGATACAGGCAGTGGAAGTGTAACTGACCCTGCAGGAGTTGACTCTGGCTCTTATCGTGTTTTACGCGGTGGCTCCTGGGACTACAGTGCCGATGGTTCATCGGTTTCTCGCCGAAGTGGCCGCACTCCGTCCTACCGGAGCTGCATTATGGGAATCCGCCTTGTTCGTTCTGCTAAATAGGGCAACATAAGGTCTCATCTTTTGAATCCACCTGCTTTTTCAGGTGGATTTTTTTTGCAAACTAACAGTATTGACGAAATTTGCAGTCAGATAAAAAATAAATCTTGACCAAAGCCGAACGGCTAAATTATAATGTAGTTGTAAAAAAATAAGCCGTTCGCCTAAATGTTCTAATCAAAAATAAAAATTCGCCGAACGACTAATAATCATTTTCAGGAGAAACTTCATGAAAATAACTGATGCAGCGTCATTAGGAAATGCAATCCGTTCACGAAGAAAAGAACTTAAATACACTCAAGGCTATATTTCCGAAATCACAGGATTAAGCGTAAGCTTTTTATCAGATCTTGAAAATGGAAAACCAACTGCCGAAATCGGAAAAACTATCGAAGTAATCAATCTTCTTGGGCTTGATATTTTAGTGGAGGCTAGGGGAGATGAGTAACTTTTCTTTAACTGTCCTGATTGAAATAAATGGCGTAATGACAAAAGTTGGTTCTATCACAGGCAGTAACTATAAAGATGCTTTGTTTGCTTACGATGAAACATATATTTCGGATAAAACTCATCAATCAAATAGAGCAATATCCATCAGTCTTCCATTGTCTGGTAAACCATTCTCAGCTGAATCAACAAGAAATTATTTTGAAGGACTTCTGCCTGAAGGTTTTACCCGTAAAAGCATTGCTGATTCCATGCATTCAGATCCTGATGATTATATTTCTATTTTAAAAGAACTGGGACGAGAATGTCTTGGTGCAATCCAAATTGTAGATGAATCACTACAAAGCGTCGAAGCAGATTATAAAGAGCTCTCAAAAAAAGAAGTAAAGGCACTGGCAGAAGAGGGGGCAATCCTCGCAGCAAATCTTGTAATCGAATCTCATCTTTCTCTTACAGGAGCTTCTGGAAAAACTGGCTTATACTATGATGAAAAAAGGAAGAAATGGTATCAGCCTGTAGGTTCTGCTCCAAGCAACTATATTGTAAAACAAAGCCATGTCAGATTAAGCAACATTGTTGTAAATGAACAGCTGTGTCTCATAACTGCAAAAAAACTTGGAATTGAAATACCTGAAAGTTTCATCATTCAGACAGGGAAAAACAAAACTGAAGATGCAGACATATTGTTTGCAACAAAGAGATATGACCGTTTTATCGACCAGGATTCCAAAGAATTGAATGATTTGTCTGTTCCATACAGACTTCACCAGGAAGATTTTGCCCAGGCTTTGGGAATCAATTCTTCGCAGAAATATGAAAAGAACGGTGAGCATTACCTGAAGCAGATGTTCAATATTATCCGTTCATATTCTGCAAATCCAATTGAAGACCAGTTCAAACTGTGGCGGATTACTGTATTCAATTTTCTCATCGGTAATACTGACAATCATATCAAGAACTATTCACTTATATATGGTAAAGATTTACGAACACTACGACTTGCTCCATGTTATGATGTTGTAGCTACAAGAGTTTACAAAAATGATATAAATGAAATGTCCCTGAGCATCAACGGAAAACTCAACATGGATGAAGTCACAAGAGGAGATTTTGAGCTTGAGGCTAAATCTGTTGGACTAGGGACTAAACCTGCCATGAAGATTTTTGATGAAGTTCAAAATGGGTTGCTTGAAGCATTAAAGAAAAGTGCAGGGGAATTGGAAGAAAAAGGTTTTGCCCAGGCTGATGAAATTGCAGATAAGATTGAAAAAGGATTTAAATGCAGAAAAATATGAATAAATACCGAAAACTTTGGGAATACATAAAATGGAACCAATCTTTCAAATACTAAATGACCTGAACATTCCATACGAACTTCAGGAACACAAAGCAATTTTCTCAGAGGAAGACTCAAAAGATGTTGTAATTACTCTTGAAGGAACTGATGTAAAAAATCTTTTCGTAAAAGACAAGAACAACAACTATGGTTTGGTGAGTCTGGATTTGCACAAAAGGGCCGGCCTGAAAAAAATTGCTGCAGCATTTGGATATGGCAGACTCAGTTTCTGTAATCCTGATGAGCTGATTAAATATCTGAATATCACACCAGGTTCAGTAACGCCACTTTGCATAATGTTTGATACTCAGCGTTCGGTTAAGGTTTTGTTTGATGAAAACTTTGAAGGCAAAAAGGTGATTATTCATCCGTTAAGAAATACAGCATCTGTCAGTATTACTTTTGATGATTTGAAACGGTTCGTTGAACATTACGGACATAATTACCAACTGGCAGATGTTTATAAGGAAGAATATAGTCCGTTTTAGCGTACAGGTAGACAGAATCTCTATTACAAGCAGTATTGTGTATACCTTGTATATAGCGCTCTATTATTTTATACACTTTTATAACGCTATATATATACTTTATTATATCAGATTTTCATAGAATTGTATAGCGTTTTGGATGTCATTTTCATTAGGATGATTCTTATTTTTACCGCCAATTAGCTTAAATGGTCCCCAGGTATCATACCCAGAACATGTAAAAGAGCCTGCAAAGGCAGCATCTTTTGCCTTAATCAGTTCTTCTGCAGTTTTCAAATATGATGAAGAATCTTGTCCACATGTATAGATTACAAAGACCTTTTTATGAGCTGGAAGATTGCTTTTAATAAAACTAATCAAACTTTTATGTAGTTTTCCATAAAAGATACCAGATGCAAATCCAACAAGATCATATGAAGCAAGGTCTTTCAGAATTGTTTTTGTAGCGTCTATCAGCTCGACTTCAGGATGTTTTTCGGCTATGGCTTTTACCACTTTTTCTGTGTTTTTATGGTGTACGCTTGCATATACTATCGCTGTTTTCATCGGAAAACCTCCCTTTTATACTACATATAGTATAGAATTGTAGACATTTTCGCAATAGTTCTAACTTTAATTGCGTTATTCTTATGATTCTGTCTACCAAGTAAACTTTACAAGCAGCCAGTGCCCCCCGGTGTTATTCAGTAATCTTTTAATTACCTAATTTCTAAAACACTATACAAAGAATGAAGTGTGTACTCAAGGCAGCGTTTTTAATCAAAAAGTCATATTTTACGTGGAGAGATTTGCCATTTTTCGGCAAAAAAGTCATATTTTACGTGGGAGCACTTCGTTTCTTACGACAAAAGGAATATTTTACGTGGGAAAAACTGATTAAAAGTCGTCAGCATTTAACATAAAAACGCCAGCCGTCTGAGTAAAAGTCATTGTACGGAATACTTTAATTTGAAATCAAACTTTGTGGAGTATGTAATGCACGCTTCCGATGATTTCCAGCTCGTCTGAGCTGCTTTTAACATAGATTGATTTATAAGCCGGGTTATCCGGGATGATTTTGACTCCTCCTGAAACCTGCTGGAGACGCTTTACGGAACCTTTTCCTTCAAAAATGATGGCATAAAGACCATCTTCCTGAAATCCAAGGTCATCATAAATGACAGAGTCGCCGTTAAAAAGCGTTTCTTCCATGGAATCCCCGTGAATTCTACCGGCAGCAAGATGTCCATGAAAGTCTTTTGACTTCAAATCTTCCGGAATCTGGATGCAGCCGATAATAGCGTCAGGCTCACTCCCCTTCTGTCCGCTTTTACGAGAGAAAAAGCCTTCAAAAAGCGGAATTGTTTCCGCCCCTGTTGCAGAGAACATGACAGTTTGCGCGGGTTTTTGGGACTCTAGACCAAAAAATTCTTCAATTGTTGTGCCTAAAACTGCCATCAGCTTTAAGGTGTCTTCTACATCAGGAATACGCTCCTTGTAGATGCGGTTTTTCATAATCTGCACAGACACCCCTGCCTGCTGGCAGAGCCATACAAAGGTTTTTCCCTGGTTAGAAAGGGTCTTTTTTATCTTGTCCCAGAATAATTTGGCCGTCATAAAGTAATTATATAATTACTTACCGAATATGGCAATATCCCGCTTGTCCTGATTAGCGTCAGGAATTTGGAAATTATGTTTATACATTTGTATAAACATTGTATAAAAAACTGTTAAAGATTATGTGGCTTTCTGCCGATAATTGGCGGCTGATAAACTGTAGCCGGGGCTTGTCGATTCAAGCCAGAAATATCAAGCCCCGAATCAGATTATTTTCCTAGAAATTCCCGCCATTCCAGCCCCAGTTGGTCGTTCCCCAGTAGGAAATGTAGACCGCATTGCCCGGAATTCCCAGTTCAGTTTGCAGAATCTCGCATAACCGGGCAGTCATTTTTTCGCTGGCACTGGCATCAACGCTTCCCAGAACCTTTACTTCAACATAAGCCCCTTTTTCAAGCTTTTTTCCGCCAAAGTAGAGATCCTGTTTATCAACCAGATTAATCATCAGATATGACTCCGGTTTTCCCAGAACACTGATAGCCTTTCCAAATTCGGCTTTTAAAACATCTCTTTTTTCTGCAGGCAACTCCATCGTCACCTTAGCTTCAATCATCGGCATGTGATTCCTCCAGAATTTTTTACAAAAATCTCCGTTATTATAGCATAAATTCGTAATTTTTTGAATTTATCGTTTCCAATTTTTAATATCCTTTATTATTCTATTTTAGCAAAAGACTTTCACTTATGCGGATAGTTTCATATTCTTCCTGCTTGATGGGAAAATCCCAGGCACCTGCAAAATGTGTGACATTTCCACCAAATCCGGTTTTAAAAATATAGAGACTTGCCAGCGGCGAATCAGAATCTTTTGAAGGTGGAATTCCCATAAAACCATGAATATATAAAGCGTTCTTCATAATTTCCTCTAATGATTAAGAGTATAAATTATTGAATTCTCGTTTTTTGAGATTATTTATTTTAATAAGGATTCGCAGAAAACTTCTAAAGAACCCCTACCCTGCATCAATTCTTGAGCTGTTTTTAATAGAACATAGTTTTCATCATCTTCTTTCAACTCTGCATATTCCAGAGTCAAAAGGCTTGGATGGTAATGCTGAAAGCATAACTGCTGCGGATTTTTATATGAAGGTTCCAAAGATTCGACTCGGCAACTTATATCTGTTGTATCAAGATCTACACCTCTTTTTATTAGATTTTTTCTGAACTTAATCCCTTTCTTATAATCTTTTTCATCTTTGCAACTCGAAAAGATTGCAATTTTTGAGTCTCCGATTGTGTGTACAAAATCTCCGTTTCTGAATGGAAATGGAACTTCAATAAATGCATTTGCAAAATGCTCTTTATAAACCATTCAATTTGGTTTTCATCTTTTGTGAGGATGCGTTCTTCAAGTTGTTCATGAAGTACTTCGTATTCAGTGTCCCCTTTTATGGCTTCATCTATCTGCTGTAAAAGATTCAGCATTTCTTCATGTGCAAGTTTTGGATTCTGATAAATCAAAACCGCTTGTTCAAACGGTGAAAGGTGTATTACATCACCCCAGGTATACCCGTTGTTTTCTGCATAATGATAAGCTTCGGCAAAGTTTTGAGCATAACCGATATATGTTCATATCTTCGATAAAAGGCAGGTCCTGTCGTTTATAATTGAAAATATCTGTTTTATATTTTTCTATTTGTGCTAAAAGTTCTGAAAATAAATCATCTATATTATTAGAGTTGTTGCAAGCTTCTATCAAAAGATTAAGCTGAGTGAGCAATAATTCAATTTCCTGATTGATATCTTTTAGAGTTATTTCGTATTTGTTACCCATGATAAGGTCTCCTCAGGTTCAAATTCTTAGATGATATTACAATATTTGATTCTCAAAATATGAGAATATTTGAACTCCCCTACCCGTTCAATTTCCGGAATACGGCGAAGAACGGAAGAGAACCTATTATTGAAAATCAGCACGATGAATAAATCAAAAATATTCCATTTATTAATATGAAAAAACTTTTTCCCTTCTTCATCGGTTCGCATCTCTCCAAAGAATTTGCGATTGTAAACAATAACTTTAATAAAAAGTTCGAAAACAAATATGTACAAACAAATCTGGTCTATCCAGAATAATAAGTCTGAATATTTTGCTTCAATGGATGGAGAAGTTTCAAATCCCAATGTAACTGTATTTACAAATACAACCAGAAGCATGAAATATTCAAAAAATGTATCAGCTTCTCCATCAACATAGTACTTAAGTTTTTCGTAGAAAGTTTTGCCTTCATGTTTTTTCATTTTAGAACCTCTTTTTTAGATTTCGATTTCTTTAACATAATCACTCCCATAAAAAGTCAACGAGCAGTCGACTTTCTAAGTTATATATTTACAGCAGACAGAACTTGAGCTGTTAGAGACAAAGGTTTGTATATTCCCTTCATTTTTTCAGCATCAAAATCTGTTTCGTAGCTGAGCAACGCCCAGACAATTGCTGCT
>ODAI010417088.1_pt1 | contig 10612 bp, 12 predicted proteins | sample 1539321 | NCBI WGS metagenome assembly ODAI01 (sample SAMN02144231, study PRJEB22623) | gut metagenome | biome: sheep rumen | host: Ovis aries | place: New Zealand | reverse complement strand
TTTGTTTATTTGTTATTTTTTCTATTGTTTGATAGTTATATTCTTGCATTATGTTTATTTTTCCTGTTGTTTTATTTGTTATACCTGATCCTATTTTATTTGCTTCTATTAGTGTTACTGTTTTGTTCTGTTCTAGTAGATAGAGTAGTGTTGTCATGCCTGTTATTCCACCACCGATAATTAGTATATCTGTTTCTATATTTTTTCTTGTTTGTTTTAGGTCTGTTTTTATTGTTTCCCAAATTGTTTTATTCATTTTATCACCTATTATATTTTGGGTTGAATATGGTTTATTTATTCAATTGGTTGGTGTATTTGTTGAGGGGAGTGATTTTTTTGTATTGTATTAATTGTGGTAATATGCTTGATGAGGGTGCTAAGTTTTGTTCTAATTGTGGTAAGGAGGTTGATGATGTTTCTTCTGATTTTAAGGTTTCTAGTCCTTTAGATTTTAATAATAGTGATAAGCGTAGTTATAAATTTATTATAATTTTATTTTGTTTTGTTTTTGTTTTTTTAGTTGTTTTGTTTATTTGTTTTTTATTTTGTAGGAGGAGTAATGATATTGAGTCGGCATTTAGAAATATGATTAATTATAGTGGTTTTGATATTAATGTTGATGCTTCTACTTTTTATAATGGGGAGCAGGTTGATTTGGGCTTAAGTGTTGATTCTATTGTTGATTCTAATATGTTAAGTGGTTTAGTAAATGTTTCTATTTCCGGTGTTTCTTTTGATATTCCTATTTATGTTGATGATGGAGTTTTGTATTTAAAGTTTCCAACTGATAATAAATGGTATAAGTTATCTGTTAATGATTATGTTTTTTTTGATTTTTTTGATTTGTTTAGTGATGATGGTTTTGTAGAAAGTGTTGGTAGTGATATAGATAAAACTGATAAGTATGTTTTACATTTTACAAGGAGTATTTTACAGAGGTTTTGTTCTGATAATGGTCTTGATTTTTCTAAATTAGATGAAGTTGGTTTTGGTACTGGTTTTGATGTTTTTGTTTATGTTAATAGTAAGGGTAATTATGTTTCTAAGTTGTGTTTTGATTTGTCTGGTATGTCTTTTAGGGATTTAGTGTTTGATAAGCTTGTTTTTTCTATTGATGTAAGTGATATTGGTGATAATAGTGTTGTTATTCCTAGTCAAGTTATGTCTGCTATTGATTTTTTTTCTCTTTTTGTTGATGATGATTTTATGTTAAGTTATGAAAATTATGTTATTAGTTATGTTTTGCCTTCTAATACTAATTTTAAAGAGAGTAATTCTAGTTATTTTAAAACGTATGATAGAGATGGTTTAAGTGTTTCTATGTCTATTGATTTATCTAGTCTTGATTCTTTTTTTAACAGTGTTGGTGATATGAGTAGTGCTTTAGATTTAGGTTATACTGATGTTAATTTGGGTGATATAATGGAGTTTTCTTATAATGATAAGGTGTTTCATTATAGGAATTTAAGTTATACTACTGCAAATGGAGTTAAGGTTTATGAGGTTTATTTGTGTTATTTATTAGATGATGGATATATTTATTCTATTGTGTTTTCTTCTAATGATGTTATTGGTGATGATTCTATGAGGGATTTTTTGAATTTTAATGTTAATAAAACTACCAATTAAAGGTAGTTTTATTTGTTAAGATTTTCTTTTAGTTTTTTTTCTAGTGCTGGTAATCCATAATCTTTATTATAGTAGTTTGGATATTCATTTAGGTGCGCTAGTGCTATTTTGGCTGTCATTTCTAGGTCATTGTTTGTAATGTTTGTATTAGGATTTATTGTTCCATGTTCTAGTTCTATGTTTATTCCTGTTAGAAAGTCTTTTACGTTAAATTTATCGAATTTTATGTTTAGTGTATTCGCAATATTTATTGCGTCATATAGATTAAACATTTTATCACCACTATATAGTATGCTTTTATTTTCTTGTTGTGTTTTTTGTTATTTTTTTGTATAATTATTTTAAGTATTAATTGGAGGTTATTTATGGTTGATGTTATTAAGTTTAGTAATGAAAATTATGCTGTTATTTCTTCTCTTACTTATGATGGTAGACAGTTTTATTTGATTTCTAAGATTATAGATGATGGTCATGATGTATCAAATGAACTTGATATAGTTGTTAAGAATGATTATTCTTATTCTTTTATTGATGATGAATATGAGTATAATTTAGTTAAGGAAGTTTTTGAGAAAAAATTAGATAATATTGCTTAATTATTATGTTAAGTTAAATTTAAAGGGTGATTTTTATGGAAGATTTAGAAAAATTGAATAGGAATTTAACTATTTATTCTGATTTAATTGATAAGACTAATAGATTTATTAATAATTTAGATACTGGTGGTACATATTTTATTAGAGATTTAAAGGGATTTTTTCCAATGTTTTCTTCATTTCCAGATGATGTTGTTGTGGATATAGATATGTTAAGAAGTCTTAAAAAAAAGTTAGAAGCTAAAAGGGATAAAATTTATTCTGAAATAATGCGTATTAAGGTTCAAAGCATAAAGAGTAAAAGAGATGAAATTCCTTTACAAGTAAGTAGTGTTGATACTGATTCTAGTGTTGAAAAAAGTGTTGTTTCTAATAATAATCAGGTATCTAGGGAAAGTGAAGTTAAATATTTACCAGAAGAAGTATTGGATTTGAGAAATATTAAATATTGTAATGAGTCTTTTGTGGATATTGAATACTGTGATGAGATTCAAAAATGTTTAAGTAACCTTGGTGCTGATATAAATAAATATAAGAAAGTTATTATTAGTAATAGTGGATATTTAGAAAGAATTGATTTTCATGGTTTGGATGTTGATTTGTATCAAGACCCATATTCTTGGAGGAGGGGGAGGGTTAATCTTGAAAATATTTGTAATGTGGGTCAGTTGAATATTTTATCTTCAAATTTGCATCAATTGGCAGTAAAATTGTGTAGTGTCAAAGATTTAAAAATTCCACAAAGTGTAGAGAACCTTATTTTAGATAATGTAAGTGACATTGAAAATTTAGAATTACCTCCATATTTGGAAGAGTTGGTATTATATGGGTGTAGTTTAGAAGATTTAAGAATCCCAGAAAGCGTAAAGAGACTTCATTTACATGATGTAAGTGACATTGAAAATTTAGAATTACCTTCAAATTTGGTGAAATTGGACATATGGCACAATAGTGTCAAAGGTTTAAAAATACCGCAAAGTGTAAAGAACTTTGAGATAAATGGTGTAAGTGATATTGAAAATTTAGAATTATCTTCAAATTTGGAAACATTGGAAGTAAATTTTTGTAGTGTCAAAGGTTTAAAAATACTGCAAAGTGTAAGTGTAAATAAACTTACTTTAAATAAAGTAAATGATATTGAAAATTTAGAATTACCTCAAAGTTTGAGAATTTTCGAAGTAGTGAATTGTAGTGTCAAAGGATTAAAAATACCACAAAGTGTAAAGAGGCTTTATTTTCGTAATGTAACTGAAATTGAAAATTTGGAATTTCCTCAAAATTTGGAAGAATTGTACGTAGGTAGTTGTGATATAAAAGGTTTAAAAATACCACAAAGTGTAAAGAAACTTTCTTTAGAATCTGTGAGTAACATTGAAAAATTAAATTTTCCTTCAAATTTGGAAGAGTTGGGCGTATTCCGTAGAGTTAAAGGTTTAAAAATACCTCAAAGTGTAAGTGTAAATAAACTTGTTTTAGATGATGTAAAAGATATTGAAAATTTAGAATTACCTTCAAATTTGGAAACATTGGCAGTAAAATTGTGTAGTGTCAAAGGATTAAAAATACCACAAAGTGTAAGTGTAAATAAACTTACTTTAAATAAAGTAAATGATATTGAAAATTTGGAATTACCTCAAAGTTTGAGAATTTTCGAAGTAGAGAATTGTAGTGTCAAAGGATTAAAAATACCACAAAGTGTAAAGTGTCTTCGGTTATCGTACGTAGATGATCTTGAAAAATTAGAATTACCTTTAAATTTGGAAACTTTGATGGTAAGTAAATGCAGTGTCGAAGGATTAAAAATGCCACAAAGTGTAAAGAACCTTATTTTAGATGATGAAAGTGGCCTTGAAAATTTAGAATCACTTCAAAATTTGGAAGAGTTGCATGTTTCTGATAATGATATAAAAGGTTTAAGAATACCTTCAAATTTAAAAAAGATTATATTTCATGATGTTAAAGATTTAGATTTAAGAATATTAGAATCAATACCTTTAAATGTTGAAATTGATTATAGAGGAGACGATAATGACATAAAGAAGTATCTTGATGATAGAAAAGAAATTATTATAGCTAATAATTCTATTACAAGTCAGTTAGAGTCTGTTTCTGAACCTGAGGTTGTTTTTGAATCATCTCAAATTGCTGATAGTGTATTAGCTGAAAATATAGAGAAAAAGAAAAAAAGTAAGTCTTTTATAGTTAAATTGTTTCAAGGTATAACTAGAAATCAAGGAAAAAATAAAAAATAATTTATAGTTGAGTTTATATTTGTTTTTGATATATATAAAATTATATGATTAAAATTGTTAATTGTATAATTTTTTTTTGATATAAAAATAGCTAGAATATCATTAGTTGAAGTAGTTTTTTCTTTGACTTTTCTTTTTATAAGTTATATAATGTTTATTAGAATAGGGAGGTTGTTTATGGGAAGAAAACCTTTTGTTTTATTTTTAATGGATGGTATGGGTATTGAGGATGCGAAGTCTTATAATCTTTATAGTAGTGATGTTATGCCTACTCTTGATACTTTATCTAATAGATATTTATTTTCTACGTTGAATTCTAGTGGTAAGGGTGTTGGACTTAGTGAAGGTGCTTCTGTTACTCGTGATTTAGGTTATTTAAATATAGGTGCTGGAAGTATTGTTAAGCAGTCTATTGAGATTGTTAATTCTAAGATTGATAATAATGTATTTTTTAATAATGAGTCTTTGAAAGCTGTTACTGATCATGTTATTAATAATAATTCTAGAATGCATTTAATTACTTTAGTTGGGGACAGGTATGGTGAGGATTCTATGTCCCATTTACGTAAAATGGTTGAGTATTGTATGAGTATTGGTATTAAGGATATTTTTTTACATTTGTATTTGGGTGCGAATAATAATTCTTTAAATAAGACTTTTAATAAATATACTGCTAATGTTCACAGAATATTAAATTTATATCCTAATGTTAAGATTAGTATTGTTGCTGGTATAAAGCATTTGAAGGATTCTTCTGGTATTACTGTAACTAAGGAATTATATAAAGTTAGTGTAGGTGGTATTGGTGAACATTGGATAAATTATAATGATGCAGTTCTTAGTAATTATAAGAGAAATAATTTGGAGGAGGATATTGTTCCTTTTATTGTTCATGATGATTCTTTGATTAAAAATACTGATGGTGTGTTTTTGTTTAATTATGAGAATGATTTGGGTTCTGTTTATACTGATTTATTAGTTCAACCTGCTAAGTATATGTATACTAATAATACTGATATCAATATTAGGGTTTGTTCTTTATTTCCTTTGGCTAATCAGACTAGTGTTAGTTGTTTTAATTATGATGCTGTTAAGACTTCTTTTTATGGTTGTTTAAATAGTATTGGTGTTAAGCATTTATTGATTGCTGAAAAGGAAAAAATACCATATTTAAATTATTATTTTAATGGATGTAATAATATGCAAGCTGCTCAGGTTTTGGGTATTGAATCTGTTGAAAGTGGTGATTATGATACTAATATTCTTAATAAGTATCAGATGATTACTAGTAAGCTTATTGAGGCTATTAATAGTGATTTTTATGATTTGATTATTGTTGATTATTCTATTGTTGATGGTAATAAGAGTAGAAATACTGATAATATTAAGAATGCTTTAAGTAGTTTAGATAAGTGTTTGTCTCAGGTTTATAATCAGGTTATTTCGAGAAATGGTATAATTTATATTACTTCTTGTTATGGAATTAATGAGGTAATATATAATCATAAGGATGAGCTTGTTAATGTTAATTTTTCTAAGAAGGTTCCTTTTATAGTTGTTGATAATGAATTATCTCGTGATGTTTATAGTTTAAGTGGTGGTAATTTATGTGATATAAGTGTTACTGTTTTAAATACTCTTGGTGTTCCTTTAATGGATGGAATGAATGGTAAGAATTTAATATCTCGTAAAGCTGTAAGTACTAGTAAGAAGAAAAAAAATAATAAGTTATTGTTGATTTTAGTTATATTTATTGTTTTAATTGCTGCACTTGTATTTGGTTTATATTATTTGGGGTATATTTAGTATGAAAAAAAATGGATTTACGTTCATTGAAATATTAGGTGTTATTACATTACTTGCTTTATTATCTATTATTGTTTTGGTTACTGTTGATAAGAGTTTAAAGAATTCTAAAAATACTTTAAGTGATGTACAGATAGAGAATATTAAGAGTGCGGCTTCTATGTGGAGAACTGATAATATTGAACTTATTCCTGATAGTGGATATTATACTATTACTTTAGGTGAGTTAATTGATTTAGGTTATTTTAAGGGTGATCTTGTTGATCCTGATAATGGTAGTAACTATGATAGAAATTTAGCATTAGGGATAGGCATTAATGATATTAAAATTGATAGTCTATATAATTTACTAACTAGGCTTGAGTATATTGAAAGTACTGGAACACAATATATTAATTTAGAATATAAGGCAAAAACAAATACAGAGGTAAGATTGGATATACAGTTTATTCCAAATAGTAATACTGATGTAGCGAATATGAATAATACAGTAGTAGGTAAAGAAATTAATGATAATAAAGACGCTACTTTTCAATTTAATTTTGGTGCTGCTGCTGGTCAAAAAAACCAAATATATTATTGGGTAGATAAAATTTATGGTTATGGTGGTGTGGTTTCATTTGAGAGATACACTTCGGTAACAAATAGAAGTATACTTATAGTAAAATCAGGTTCTGCTACTTTTCAAGGAGTCACTCATACTATAGCTACTAAAACAGCAGATAATACTGAAAATATGATTTTATTAGGTGGATGCCCTACAGATGAAAATGAAGTAAAAGTTTTTAATAGATATGATGCTAAAGTATATGGATTTCAAATATATGAGGGTGCTGATTTGATTATGGATATGGTTCCTATGTTAAGAAATGGTAAGGCTGGATTATATGATTTAGTTGGTAATAGATTTTATGTAAGTGCTGGTATTGGTGATTTTTTATATGGAGAATTAGAATAGTTTTATTCTGGTTCTTTTTTTTGATATGAATTATGTAATTTGTTATTATACAAGTATAAGGTATTTTTTATTAAGGGAAATGAAGTTTAATGGAAAAGGTTTGTATTGATTATATAAAATTAAATCGTGAAATTTCAAACACTGAGCATAGTGGGATTTTTAATAAATATTATAATGAGGCTTTAAAGTTGTTTTTTCTGATTTATTGGATTCTTCTAATATTATGTATGATGATGAAAGTTTTTATTATATTGATTATGATGGTATTCAATATAATGTTTATTTATCTGATTTATGTGTTTTGAATTATGATAAAGTATGTTGGTGGTAAATTTTTTACTAAGGAATTTGATATAAAACAACTTTTTTATTTATATTTTAATGTTGTTTTTGGTTACGATTTATCCCGTTTTGATTCTGTTTCTCAAGATTTAAGTTGGTTTATTGATTCTGAGTTTAATAGTTTTGGTTAGGATTGTGATGATATTAAGGATAAGGGTTTAAAGTTATATGGTGATTGTAGTAATAGTTATTTAGGTGTTCCTGCTTATATGATTTCTCAGTTATATGATTTAAAGGTTATAGATGATTGTGGTTATGTTAAAAGGTTGGTAAGAAAGTAATAAATACTTTTCTTTTTTTTTTATAAATAGTATAATTAAAGAGGTGGTTATATGCTATATTCTTCAATAAATAATGAAAAAATTAAAAATATTAAAAAGTTAAATACTAAAAAGTATAGGGATGAATTAGGTATGTACTTGGTAGAGGGTGAACATCTAGTAAGGGAAGCGTATGAAAATAATATATTGGAAGAGTTAATATTATTAGAAAATACGGATATAGACATAGATATAAAAACAAGTTATGTAACAAAAAATGTTTTAAAATATATAAGTAATTTAGATACTCCAAATGGTATAATTGGAATTTGTAAAAAGAATGAAAGTACATTAAAAGGAAATAAAATAGTAATTTTAGATGATATTCAAGATCCAGGAAATCTTGGAACAATAATAAGAAGTTGTGTTGCTTTTAATGTAGATACATTAGTATTAAGTAATAATACAGTAGATTTATATAATTCAAAAGTTATTAGAGCTACTCAGGGAATGTTATTTAAGTTAAATATTATTATTGAAAAAAATTTAGAGGAATTGGTTAAAAGTTTGAAGCAGAAAAAGTATAAAATTTATACAACAAATGTAAAAAATGGAAATAGTTTGAAAAGTATTGAAAAAAGTGATAGATTTGCTATAATAATGGGCAATGAGGGAAATGGAGTAAGTGAAGAGCTTAACTTACTATCAGATGAATATTTATATATTGATATGAATAAAAGTTGTGAGTCATTAAATGTGGCAGTTGCGACAAGTATTATTCTTTATGAATTGGATAAGTAGGTGTAATATGAATTATATTTATATAGGGGATATTGTTAATACTCATGGAATAAAAGGAGAAATAAAAATTATTTCACATTTTAAGTATAAAAGTAATGTATTTATAAAAGGGACACCAATATACATAGGAAAGAATAAGGAAAAGCAAGTAATAAATAGTTATAGACATCATAAGATATTTGATATGGTTACTCTTTTAGGTTTTAATGATATAAATGAGGTTTTAAAATTTAAGGGTGAACCAGTATATATAGATAAAAATGAGGTTAAAATAGATGGAATTTTAAATGAAGATTTGATTTCTATGGATGTATATAGTGATGATTCATTTATTGGTAAGGTTACTGATATCTTGAATAATGGTGTTTATGATATATTAGTGATTGAAAGTGAAAAAAATAAAAGTTTAGTTCCAAATATTGGTGAGTTTGTAAAGAATATAGATTTGGATAATAAAAAAATACAAATTAATATGATAGAGGGTCTTATAAATGAGAATTGATATATTGACTTTGTTTCCTAATATGTTTGATGGAGCTTTTAGTGAATCTATTATCAGGAGAGCTATTGATGATAAAAAGGTTGAAATAAATATAATTAATTTTAGGGATTATACTACTGATCTTCATAATAAAGTTGATGATACTCCATATGGTGGTGGAGCAGGTATGGTTTTATCATGTCAACCAATATTTGATTGTGTTGAGAGTATTAAAACTCCTGATTCTAAGGTAATATTACTTACTCCTGCAGGTATACCTTATAAGCAAAGAATGGCATATAAGCTATCAGAGGAGAAACATTTAATAATAATTTGTGGTCATTATGAGGGCTTTGATGAAAGAATTACTACTTTATGTGATTATGAAATATCAATAGGTGATTATGTTTTAACTGGTGGTGAAATACCTGCTATGGCAATTGTTGATTCAATAATACGGTTATTACCTGGTGTTATTAATGAGGAAAGTCATAGAGAAGATTCTTTTAAAAAAGATGTTTTGAATGGTATATATTTATTGGATTATCCAACTTATACGAAACCAGCTGAGTTTAGGGGAATGAAAGTTCCTGATGTCTTATTGTCTGGGCATCATGAGAATATTAAGAAATACAGGTATGAACAGAGTTTGGAAAGAACTAAGTTAAGGAGACCGGATTTATTAGAGGTGAAGCATGAAGAAGATTAGGGAATACTGTTTGTGTCAGAAAAAAATTAAAAAGATTACTGTTAAATTAGATAGTAATTCTATAGATGGTTATCGTATTAAGCCTCGTAATAAGATGGATTATGATGGTATTGTTGTTAAGAGTATGACTATTTTGAATAATGAGATGGTTGAGCATTTATTAAGAAAAAAGATTAAGAAAAAGTTAGATTCTTATTTACAGTTTTTGATTAGTGTATTGGATGAGGATGATACTGATTCTGGACATTTAATGTTTGCTCTTAATGATTTGGAGAGATATAGACGTACTATCATGAACAATTATCGTGCTTATTTGGATAAGAAGTATTTGAAGATATTAATGAATAAAATGGATTTAATTGAACAAGAGTTGAAGTCAAAGATTAAGATTGATTTAAATCAGATGTTTGCAGAACAGATGGAAATGGATTTGGAGGAGCCTAAAAAAGGCAAAAGTAGGTAAAATTTGATGTTTACTATTGCGTATTTTTGTATTTTGTGTTAAAATTTATTTCGTTGTGATCCGCTGGAGTTATTCTTTATGATCATATATTAGAAAAGGAGAGTGACATTGTGAATTTAGTTGAAAAGATAACTAAAAGTCAAATTAGAACAGATCTTCCAGAGTTTAGAGTTGGAGATACTGTTAGAGTTGACGTAAAAATTATCGAAGGAAAAAGAGAAAGAATTCAAGCTTTTGAAGGAATAGTAATGGCAATCCAAGGAACTGGAGTAGCTAAAAACTTCATAGTAAGAAAAATCTCAAGTGGAGTTGGAG
>ODAI010408510.1_pt1 | contig 10612 bp, 6 predicted proteins | sample 1539321 | NCBI WGS metagenome assembly ODAI01 (sample SAMN02144231, study PRJEB22623) | gut metagenome | biome: sheep rumen | host: Ovis aries | place: New Zealand | reverse complement strand
GTGGGGCAAGTGAGGGCGTCGGATCGCCGGCAGGACAACCCGTCAATTGTCGATAAGATGCTTGGGTTGTTCCGCGGCGGGAAGCGCCGTAGGGCATCGCGTCGTGCCGCCGTTGAGGACGAGTCATATGATGATGCAAATTACGACGACGAGCTTGTTGAAGACGACTCGTATGGGACGGCGTATGAGGGAGATGACTACTATCTCGATGATGGCGAGGACGGATCGTATGATGCGTACGCTGAGTCGCAGGAGCAGGAATCATCGAGAGATGCACACTACGAAGAAGATGTGCATGACGCGAACGATTATGGCGAGTTGATGGAGGACGAAGAATACTACGAAGAGTATTACGAGGACGAGTATTACGAGGAGGAGGAGGAGACCCCACAGCTGCAAGACCCGAACCTGCTGCACTTCGATCGTGAGCAGGATGACGATATCGTTGCGCGCGATGACTCAGGACTCAGCACGATTTCTGATAGCTATGACCTCTATGCTGATGACGTTGCGCGCGAATCTCGCCGTTCCCGCCCAGCCGCCATTGAGGATCCAACGTGGGGAACTTCTACGTATCAGCCAGCACGTCCCGCGATGAATATTGCTCGTCGTGCCGCGCTTTACGATTTGCCCGATCCCTCAGGTAAGACCATTGACCCGCTCGATGATGACTACGAGTACGAAGACGATGTGCCGGCCACGCGTGAGGAGGCTAGAAATGGTGGCGCGCGTGGGGGCTTCTGGAACGACGACAGGGATGCCCGTGCGAGTTCGTGGAAGGGAGGCGCCACGCTGCGCGAGGACTTGCGCGATGCGGACGAGCTCTTCTCGGATGCGGACATGCAGGATGCCATGCTTGAGCTTGGTGATGAGTTCCTTGATGAGCATGACATCTGGTTCGTCGCAACGGGCGCATCGGATCGCGACCATGCCGGCATCAAGGCGTTCCTGGACGCGCATCGTAGAGAATTGAGGGGTGCCTTCCTCGTTAACTTGGAATGCGTGGGTGCCGGGTCGCTTGCGGTGTATGCGCGCGAGGGCATGAGGGATCGCCGCAGGGCCGATCGCAGGTTGGTAAACCTCATCACTAGCATCGCGCGTGACCTGCACATCCCCATGGATACTGCTATGTACGATTGGGACGAGACCGACGCTGCAACGGCCATGAGGGCACGTGTCCGTTCGGTGACGATCGTTGGCCTCGATGAGAATGACCTTTCCGCATTGTCGCACACGTTGGATGACGTGCCCGAGAATGTGAACCCGGAGCAGGTGGATGACGTCGTCCGCATCGTCACGGAGATCGTTCGTCGCGCATGACGTCCATATGATCCTGCACGCGCTCAAGCAAGCTGCACCTGTTGCGTTCTCTCGCCATGAAGCGAGTGGACGCAACAGGTGCAGCAAAAAACACGGGTCGATGGGGTGGAATGACAGGCAGGCGGCGCATGCCAGATACAAAAAAAGCCTCCGTCAAGGAGGCTCTTCTCATCTATGGAGCGGGTGACGGGATTCGAACCCGCGAATGGTAGCTTGGGAAGCTACTGCCGTACCACTTGGCGACACCCGCATAGCAATGCATCATAACACAGTTTGTTCGAGAATGCCAACGCCAATATCCTGTAACATCAGTAGCTGCATGAACAAGGCGAAAGACGATGGCTGAATTGTGCCAGGGAGGTTGGGGATACCACATGTGCGGGCAGAGAAACTCTTCCCAAGTATCGATTGAGGCCGAATTGGCTGGCCTCACAGATCAGATTAACCGGTATGCGGAACTCTTGGTCCGCAAGGGCGTGGCACTGAGGCCCGGGCAGGAGCTCGTCGTCACAGGGCCAATCGAGCGGGCCGACTTCGTACGCGTGGTTGTGAGGTGCGCCTATGAGGCCGGGGCGGGGAACGTGACGGTCATTTGGTCGGATGACGAGCTGAGTCGTCTGAACTATCAATACCACGAGAGCTCCTTCTTTGAGCGCGTGCCTGCATGGAAGCGCTCCCAGCTCAATGACCTAGCGGATGCCGGGGCGGCGTTCCTCACGCTCACTGGGTCCGATCCAAACGGTCTGAAGGGTGTTGCTCCCGAGAAGATCGCGACGGCATCGCGGGCACATAACGAGCAGTGTGCGGCGTATCGCGAGGCGTTGCTCTTCGGGAGATGTGCTTGGTGCATCGCGGGTGTGCCTGTCGTCGCATGGGCGCGCGCGGTCTTTCCCGAGACGGGAGACCATGAGGCGGTTCTGCATCTCTGGCGCTCGATTCTCTCTACGGCGCGCGCAGACGGACCCGATCCTCAGGAGGCATGGGAGCGTCATAACGCTGCCTTCGAGAAGAACAAGCGCATCATGAATGGCTATGCCTTCGACCATCTGCGCTATCGCTCCGCAAACGGGACTGACTTCGTGATCGGCATGAACAAAGGGCACCGCTGGGAGGGTGGGTCAAGCATCGGGAGCGACGGGAGGGTGTTCTTCCCCAACATTCCCACCGAGGAAGTGTTTACGTCGCCCGACCGCCTGCGTGCCGAAGGTATCGTACACTCGGCGATGCCGCTGGTCTACGCTGGAAACGTGATAGATGACTTCTGGCTGCGTTTCGAGGCGGGCAAAGTCGTGGAGTTTGGCGCACGGGAAGGCGAGGATGTCCTGCGCAGCATCGTGGAGTCGGACGAGGGATCCTGCCGCTTGGGAGAGTGTGCCCTCGTTGCCAAGGACACGCCCATACGTCAGAGCGGCCTGCTCTTCTTCAATACGCTCTACGACGAGAACGCCAGCTGCCATCTGGCGCTGGGGAAGGGGTTCCCCGAGTGTGTGGAGGGCGGATTCGAGATGAGTTCGGATGAGCTCGCGGCGCACGGCGTCAATACGAGCATGACGCACGTGGACTTCATGATAGGCTCAGATGATCTGGAGATCGTGGGAGTCACGGAGGACGGGGAAGAAGTGCCCGTCTTTCTTGAAGGACGTTGGGCATGGAGCGAAGCGTAGCGCACTTATACTACTATGTCGTATGCGAGTGAAAGGATGGCAACAATGAGCAAGGAACAGGCAACTCCGCTCGTAGGCATCATCATGGGGTCGAAGTCCGACATGCCCGTCATGCAGGCATGCGTAGATCAGCTCGAGGAGTTCGACATACCGTACGAGCTTGTCATCGCATCTGCCCATCGGAATCCCGCGAAGGTGCATGAATGGGCTTCCACGGCGGCTGAGCGAGGCTTGCGCGTAATAATCGCAGCAGCGGGCAAGGCAGCGCACCTCGGCGGTGTGGTGGCAGCTTTCACGCCGCTTCCCGTCGTCGGCGTACCCATCAAGACGAGTGACCTTGGTGGTATGGACTCCCTGCTCTCCATGGTTCAAATGCCCTCCGGCGTGCCCGTGGCGTGCGTTGCCATCAATGGCGCGAAGAATGCGGCCATCTTTGCAGCTCAGATTCTGGGTGCCGGCGATGATGGATATCGTCAGAAGGTCGTGGACTTTAAGGTTGCAATGGCGGAGGGGTAATCGCACTGCGATGAGCCTGCGAAGAAGACGGAAGGTCAGGAGACGTGCATGGCAAAGCATGTGAAAGGTGAGGGTGCATCGCGCGCACCGAAGCGACGTGGTGCGAAGTCGCGTTCGAACGTGGTTTCGAACATTCTCATTGTTGTGGGAATTGCGCTGCTGCTCGTTGCTGGAGTCACATTCATGCACAACGAGGAGAACTATCGAAAGATAGACGAGACCAACGAGCGTGTGGCGGAATATGCCAAACTGACCGACGACGCAGAGACGCCGCCCGAGGTTGACTGGGAAGCACTCAAGGCGATGAACCCGGATGTGGTTGGCTGGCTACAAGTGCCCGGCACCATCGTCAACTACCCTGTCTATCAGGCGGGGAGCAACGAGGTCTACCTGAATCGCGCGCCAGATGGCAGCTCGAGCATTGGCGGCTCGGTGTTCATGGACTTCGAGAACACCAAGCCGGGCATGATTGATGAGCAGACCATCATCTATGGCCATCACATGCGCAACGGATCGCAGTTCAAGCAGATTGCCGACATGGACAAGCAAGAGCTCTTCGACGGCGTCAATCTGGTGTGGTGTGTCACGGAGGATGCAGTCTATGACCTCGTCCCGCTCTTTCTGTACTACACCAACGAGGGAGACCTCGAGGTGCGACAGTTCAAATTCGAGAAGCTCGACGACTTCCACAAGTATCTCAACGGGTACTTCGAGCATGCGGTGACGAAGCGTGCCGACGCGAAGCAGATAATCGATCAGGTGGAACACGTGCTGACGCTCTCCACCTGCAACTATTACGACGGATATGGAAGGACGCTCTTGGTGTGTGTCCCGCGCAACGAGGTGCCGGGCACGCCTCAGTACGAGGTTGCGGAGCCAATCCGAGCGGCACGAAGGGCCGAAGAGCAGCGCAAGGCGGCCGAGGCCGCAGCTGCAGCCGCGGCGGCTGCTGCAGAGCAGGGAGAGAACGCGGACGTCCAGGTGACAACCGAGATTACTGAGTTTGTCGAGGAATAAGGCACGGCGCCACGTAGCGCCATAGGAGGAGAGCTCATGGCTGAGCATGTAACGTATGCTGATGCAGGCGTCGACGTTGACGAGGGCGCTCGCGCGGTCGATGCCATCAAGGATGCCGTCGCCACTACGATGCGTCCCGAGGTCATAGGTGGGCTCGGGGGGTTCGGCAGTTGCTTTGCGGCATCCGCCCTCAAGGAGATGGATGATCCGGTGCTCGTGAGTGGGACCGATGGCGTGGGCACCAAGCTCGCCATCGCGCAGCTGCTCAATCGACACGATACCGTGGGGGAAGACCTCGTGGCCATGTGTGCCGACGATGTCGTGGTCGTTGGTGCCGAGCCGCTCTTCTTCCTCGACTACGTAGCCGTAGGCAAGCTCGAGGCTCATGCGATGGCCCAGATCGTGGGGGGCATCGCGACGGGGTGCCGCAAGGCGGGCTGTGCGCTTGTCGGAGGCGAGATGGCGGAGCATCCCGGCGTGATGGATCCAAAGGATTACGACTTGGCAGGCTTTGTGGTGGGCGTAGTCGACCGTGCGCGGGTGATTGGTCCCGAGCTCGTGCAAGAGGGGGATGTCGTGCTCGGCATCCCGAGTTCGGGCATTCATTCGAATGGATACTCGCTGGTTCGCAAGGTTGCCATCGAGGGACGTAGCGTGGAGGAGCTCCTTGAGCCGCTCGACGAGCTTGGCGGCGAGTCTCTGGCGGATGCCGTTCTGCGCCCGACAACCATCTATGCGGGGGCGCTGGTGCGTGCGCTGCGTTCGGGCGCGCCGATTCATGCGATGGCGCATATCACGGGGGGAGGCATCACCGAGAATCTCAACCGGGCATTGCCTTCTCATCTGGACGCAGAAGTGTATCGTGGCGGCGAGGACGGTCCCGCCTGGCACGTGCCGCCCGTTATCGACTACATGGTGAATGCGGCGGGGTTGACCCAGGATGAGGCGTACAAGACCTTCAACATGGGCGTGGGCATGAGTGTGATCTGTGCTTCCGAGGATGTGGAGGCCGTGCGGGCCGCGCTGCAAGACGAAGGGCTCGAGACCTTCGAGATGGGACGCATCGTCGCAGGCACGGGTAAGGTCATTTATCGTTGACGCAGGTTGGGGCATCCGTTCCGACGGATTTCCAATCGAGGCGAAGGGGCGTGCAAAGTGAGCATTAAGCTGGGAGTACTTCTGTCTGGTTCTGGCACCAACCTCCAGGCTATCATCGATCGCATCGCGGCGGGGACGCTCGACGCGACGATTGAGTTGGTCGTGTCTTCGCGGCCGGATGCCTATGGAATCAAGCGTGCGCAGGAGGCTAATCTCCAGACGTTGACGCTTTCCAAGGAACTCTACGCCGACCCACTGGTGGCCGACGAGATTATTGCTACCGAACTTCGTATGCATGACGTCGATTATGTAATTATGGCGGGGTACATGCGAATGGTGCACGATCCGATTCTGGCAGCCTTTCCAAATCGCGTGGTCAACTTACATCCCGCCTTGCTACCCAGCTTCAAAGGGGCCCATGCCATCCAAGACGCCTACGACTATGGTGTCAAAGTCACTGGCGTCACGGTGCACTTTGCGGACGACAAGTACGATTGCGGGCCCATCATTGCCCAACAAGCGCTTGCGGTTGAGGAGGGATGGACGGTCGATGAGCTTGAGGAACACATCCACGCCATCGAGCACGTTCTCTATCCGGACACCATACAGCTTCTGGCAGAGGGGCGCGTGAGCGTACGGGACAACGGAACCGTCGAGGTTTTGTAAGCGACTGCTTGCCCACTGCGGGCAAGCAGTCGGTAGCTACCGTACGTAGGTGGAGAGTACCCGCGCGAGGGCCTCGATGTCGATGGGCTTTGCGATGTGGTCGTTCATGCCGGCTTTCTTGCTGCTTATGACGTCCTCGGTGAAGGCATTTGCCGACATGGCAACGATGGGAATCTCCTTGGCATAGGGACGCTCCATGGCCCTGATGGCCTTGGTTGCCTCGTAGCCGTCCATGACGGGCATGCGGATGTCGGAGAGTATCATGGCGTAGTAGCCGTCGGGGGAGGATTCGATCATCTTAACGGCCTCGGCTCCATCCTTTGCCCAGTCGACCTCCAATCCGGTCATTTCGAGGAAGTCCATGGCGATCTCTGCGTTAATCTCCTGGTCCTCAGCCAAAAGGATTCTGTGTCCTTCGAGGTTGAGTTCTATGAGGTTGTCTAGTGCGGCATCGGAGTCGGGATGATCAGCCTGCTTGTTGACGAGGGAGTCAAACAAGGTTTCCAGCTTCGTGCGGAAGAGAGGCTTGCTCATGAAGGAGTTCGCACCTGCCGCACGTGCCTCCGCCTCAATTGTCGACAAGTCGTACGCAGAGAAGATGACGATGGGCACGTCGTCTCCCACAAGTTCGCGGATTCTTCGAGTGGTTTCCACGCCGCTTTGATCGGGAATCTTCCAATCGATGATGATGGCGAAGAATTCACGACCCTGCTCGCACCGTGTCCGCACGCGATCAACGGCAGCCTTTCCAGAGAGCACCCACTCGCTGTTCATACCCATGTCGTTGAGAATCCCACACGTTGACTCGCAGCAACTGGGGTCATCGTCTACGACGAGGACGCGCAGGTCGGAGAAGCTGTCGTAGTTGATGTCCTCGGATGGCTGCAGCTTGAGGTACACGCTGACCGTGAACTTGGAACCGACTCCATAGGTACTCTCTACCGATATGTCGCCACCCATCATGCGAACGATGTTGCGCGTGATGGTCATGCCTAGACCCGTACCCTGAATGCCGGCGGTCATCTTGTCGTTTGCCCGCACAAAGGGTTCGAACAGGTGCTTCTGGAACTCCTCGGTCATCCCATAACCGTTGTCCTCAAAGATGAACTGGTAATGGCCGAAGTCATGGGCTTTGGTGGGCGTCTCCACGACGCACAGGGAAATCTTCCCTCCGTCGGGCGTGTACTTGATGGCATTGCTCATGATGTTGATGAAGACCTGCTGAAGTCGACGGCTGTCGCCGATGACGCGCTCGTGCAGTACGTTCACGATGTCCATGCGGAAGGTGTGGTTGCGTGCCTGAATCTGGGGTCGGGTCATGACGAGCATACCATCGATGAGCTCTGCGAGGCTGAACTCCTCCTCCACGAGCTCGATCTTTCCCGACTCTATCTTGTTCATGTCGAGGAACTCGTTGATGAGGGAGAGGAGGTGGTTGGAGGACTCCGCAATCTTGTGCAGGCAGTCGGCAACCTTCTCGCGGTCGTCCAGGTTGTTTGTGGCGATGGTGGTCATCCCGATGATGCCGTTCATGGGCGTGCGGATGTCGTGGCTCATGTTGGAGAGGAAGTCGCTCTTCGCCTTGCTTGAGGCATTGGCAGCTTCGACGGCATCTCTGAGGGCCTGCTGAATCTGCTGCTCCCTGCGCACCTCTTCGTCAACGTCTTTGAAACCGGTGACGATTCCGGTCCTTCCGTCACCGAGGTCGAGCTTGGCGAACTCGAGCCGATAGTAACGTATTCCCGTCTCGAACACGCGGCGGAAGGGCACTGAGTAGATGATGCGGTCTTCGGTGTTGCGCACAATTTCTTCTGGAGTAACGGCGGCGAGGAACCCCTGACGGTCCTCCTCGAGTACTAGGTTCGAGTAGAAGGCAAAGGCGTCCGAGAAGCGCTCGATCTTGATTGCCTGATTGGCGGGCATGACGTGCGAGAGCTCCTCGTCGACGCGATACAGCTGGAAATGCTGGGTCTGAATGTCGTCGATGAGCCAGACCGAGTCATAGACGCGTGTGAGAGCTTCGATGACGGCCGTACGGAGGGCTTTGTCTGATTCCGCCTGCAGCCGTTGCTCGGTGATGTCCGAGATGAACACATAGTACAGACCCTTGTAGACGTCGGATTCCACGTAGTGACCGTAGTCGTCTATCCAGCGGCCCTCTCCGTCCTTGCGGATTATGCGGTACTCGATGTGATCGAGGGCGTAGCGAGTTTCGCCAATCTGGTCGCCGATGGCAGCCGAGACCCACTCATAGTCGTCGGGATGGACCATCCCGCGGAAGGTGGATCCGGTGAGCGCCTTAAGGCCCTCGAGGTCATCGCAGCCAAAGATGCGGCAGACGGCGTCGTTGGCATATAGAAGCCCTTCGTCGCCCTCGGCCTTATAGATAAAGAAGCCGCCCGGCATGTGCTCGCCAAACTGTTCGACAACAGAAAGACTCTGTTCATTTAAGACAAAGTGCTTGCTGAACATATGACGCACCCCCTGTCAGGGAACTATGCTTGCCTGACCCCAATGACGATGTGATTATGGTCGCTCTCTCTCGTCTTGATGGTCTGCAGACAATACGGTATCGCCTCTTCCTGCCCTCGACGGAATGATAACTGAATGGCTTCACCTTGTGCGGCCGAGCGCATCAGGTTCTCTTTGTCGGTTGCCTCCCTGACCTTCTGGACATCATCCTCGTACACATCCTCGAGGAGGTGTGCCCGGGCCTCATCAAAGAAATCGATTCCACCGGGACGTATTTCGAGGCCGCCACCCTTGTCGGTATGGAATTCAAGATAGAAGTCCGTGACCACGTCCACGTAGTAGATGCTCTCAAAAACAGTGGTCAAGGCCTTGGAGATGCTCATGTGGGTCTTCTTGGCCATTGGTGTTGCCTCGTACCCGACCTCTGCCGACTCAGCGAGGAACTGGCTGAATTCCGCGGGCGGTACTGGTCTGGAGAAGTAGTATCCTTGGACATAGTCGCAACCCATGGCCTTCAAAACCAGATACTGTTCCTCGGTTTCGACACCCTCTGCCACAACGGGTACGTGCAGGTAATCCGCGATGTCGATGATGAGCTCGATCATGCGCACGTCGCGGCTCTCTCCGAAGGCGTTGCGTATGAAGCTCATATCGAGCTTCAAGGCGTCGATGGGAAGGTGCGACAGCATGCCCAAGGATGAGTATCCCGTGCCGAAGTCGTCCATCTCGATGCGGAATCCCATACCCATTCCGCGTAGATCCTTGGCCGTGGTGATCACCTGATCCGAGTCGCCGGTATAGGCCGACTCGGTGATTTCGAGCATCAGATCGTTCGGGCTAAGGTCGTACTCAGTCAAAATCTCCTTGAAGATGCTCTTTAAATTCGGCGTCAGCATGTCGATGCGCGACACGTTTACCGACACCGGAACGGAATACCCAAAGCGATCCTTCCAATTCCGTATCTGCGCAGCGGCCGCACGCCACACGAACTGGTCAAGGTCCAGAATCAGGCCATTGTCCTCAAGCAGTGGGATGAACACGCCCGGACTGATCAGGCCGAGCTCCGGATGATCCCAGCGTACCAATGCTTCTGCACTGGCAAGTACGGGTCTGTCGGGACGGATGTCATACTTGGGCTGGAAGTAGACGACGAAGCGGTTGTTCTCCATGGAAGGTTTGAAGTCCTCCAACAGACGCTCTCTGTACAGTTCGGCCTCATGCATCTCTGTGTCGTAGATGCCGATGGCTTTGCGGAATCCGCTTTTGACGGTATTTGCGGCAATCCGTGCATAGTCAAAGCGACGTTCGATTTGGAGTGACTTGTTCACCTCGGAGTACACGCCCATGCGTAGACGAACGCGGTTCGCAGATACGTTCTCGTCGACAAGACCTTCAGACGCCTTGTCGAGTATGCTCTCGTAGTCCTGCTGGTGCGGACAGTAAATGAGGAAGGTGTCCGCCCCTCGGCGACAGCACACGCCGGTGACGTCGCGGGATATCTGGCGGATGCGCTTGCCGATGCGGGCGAGTACGCTGTCGCCATATTGCCTTCCGTAGCGCTCATTGAGCATGTGGAAGTGGTTGACGTCGAGGACGATGGCATCCATCGGAGTATCGTTGTAGTGCTGGTCATACATTCGGACGTAGCGGAGGAAGTAGTCGAGATTCAACAAGCTCGTCAGGTTGTCGCGCTCCGTGGATTGGATGATGCTTCGCTTCTCGTTGAGCTCTATGCAGCGGTTGACGCGAACTTGCACGATTTCGGCGGATGGATACGGCTTGGGAATGAAGTCGATTGCTCCGATCTTGAGACAGTCGACCTCGGCGCTTTGGTCCGCTGTCATCACGATCACCGGGAT
>ODAI012780952.1_pt1 | contig 10613 bp, 9 predicted proteins | sample 1539321 | NCBI WGS metagenome assembly ODAI01 (sample SAMN02144231, study PRJEB22623) | gut metagenome | biome: sheep rumen | host: Ovis aries | place: New Zealand | reverse complement strand
TACGCCGACGGGCTTACCGATGCAAAAATAATAGAACTTGACTGCGGTCATATGGTAACTACGGAAAAGCCTGATGAGATAGCCGCGGCTATGAGAGATTTTATCAATGGACTTGACAGATAAAGGAGGATCATATGAAAAAAGCGCTGAAAATAACAGGAAAGATATTGCTCGGATTACTGATAATACTTTCGGTATTTCTTTTGGTAGTGTTCATTTATCACAGAGTGATGCTGAGCAAGGAAAAGCCGCTCCTTGAGAGTCCTCTCGGACAGATGGTAGAGGTAGACGGTCACAATATGAGCATCTATACCGAGGGCGAGGGTGAACACACGCTGGTCATCATGTCCGGTGGCGGAGAGGTATCACCCATACTGGGATACAGTTCGCTGTACAGTAAACTGAGCGATACCTATAAAATCGCTGTTATAGAGAAATTCGGCTATGGCTTCAGTGATGTGGTGGACGGCGAAAGAGATTTTGACACGATACTGCGGCAGGATCGTGAAGCACTGCAAAAGGCAGGCGTTGAAGCACCGTATATCCTTTGTCCCCACTCCATGTCTGGGATAGAAGCTATCCTCTGGGCACAGAAATATCCCGATGAGGTGGAAGCAATAGTCGGGCTGGATATGAGTACGCCGAAAGCATACACAGAAGAAGAACTGAAAAATGACAGAAAGACAATGATCGCTCTCTATACATTCCTCAGAGAATCCGGACTCGGACGGCTTGTGCTGACCGACAGCACATACCCTGATCACTATGACCAGCACGAAAAGGATATCTACAAGGCTTTAACATTCAGAAAGTTTGCAAACAAAAACATTGAAGATGAGATAACACACATTTCAGATGCTATCAACGAGATAAACAGCGCTCCAAAGCCTGATGTGCCCACTCTGCTTTTCCTTTCGGACGGCGAGCAGACCGGCGGACAGGTATGGATAGACGCAATGCACGACTACGCCGATGGGCTTACAGATGCACAGGTGATAGAGCTGGACTGCGGTCACATGGTTACTGAGGAAAAGCCCGATGAGATAGATGAGGCAATGAGAATATTTATCGAGGGTCTTGACAGATAAAGGATGATCATATGAAAAAAACGCTGAAAATAACAGGAAAGATACTGCTCGGATCACTGATAATAATATCGGTATTCCTTTTGGTATTGTTCATTTATCACAGAGTGATGCTGAACAAGGAAAAGCCCCTTCTCGAACCGATCGGACAAATGGTAGAGGTGGACGGGCATAATATGTGTGTATATACAGAAGGTGAGGGTGAACACACACTGGTCTTTCTTTCAGGCTCGGGAACACCGTCACCGATACTTGATTTCAAAAGCCTGTACGATCTTCTGAAAGACGACTACAGGATAGTTGTCATAGAAAGATTCGGCTACGGTTTCAGCGATGTGGTGGACAGTGAACGCTCCTTTGACACCATGCTCCGACAGGACAGAGAGGCTCTGTCAAAGGCAGGTGTGGAAAGCCCCTACATACTGTGCCCTCATTCCATGTCAGGTATAGAGGCTTTACTCTGGGCGCAGGAATATCCAGACGAAACAGAGGCGATAGTGGGTCTTGATATGGCTCTTCCCGCCGCATATGATGTGCTTGACCTCAAAGAAGCCGAACGCCTTGAAACACTGAGCGGTCTGGCAGTAAAGCTCGGCTTTCTGCGGATAGTCGATATACGTTCCATGTATCCTGCATTTTCAGCGGGAACGCTTACAGATCACGAAAAAGATATCTATATGGCGATATCAAGGAAGATGACCTGCAACAAGGATATCATACTGGAGAGCAAAAATATCCCGGAGGCCTGCCAAAGGATAAACAGCCGCCCCAAGCCCGATATCCCCACCCTGATACTTGTATCCGACGGCAATGACCTGGATGTGCCGGGCTGGAGAGAAATACAGCATGAATATGCAGAGGGGCTGTCAGATGTGTGCATAAAGGAATATGACTGCGGTCATTATCTTCAAAATATCGTGTATAACGACATTGCCGATGAGATAAAAGGCTTCATTGGTCGTATTGATCCTGCCGATACAAAGAAGGAATAACCCCTGAAAGGGCAGCGAGAACAGCAAATAAAGCTCTACCCGGTATACAGGCAGCACCTGCGGCATCGCTCATCATACCGCCTGCCGCAAGGCTTACCGGCAAAGCCCTTATACTGATTTCTGACCGATGTATAGACAAGAAACAAGCCGCAAATGCTTGAATATAAGGTATTTGCGGCTTGGAGATCGTCTATACATCGAGGAAGGATCAGTATTATTGCCGGCAAAACGGCCATCCTATCTTATCAGTATATCCCCGAATATTTTATCCTCCCAATCAAAGGGGACCTCTACACCCGACATACAGGCTATTGCCGCAAGTCCGTGAGCGGAAGCCCACAGCTTCAACAGCTCCGTCTCCTGCTCCTCCGGAGTTTTATCATACCCACCCTCCTGTATATACTCAAGGTATGTTTCCTTCAGCAGAACAAAAGGAGGGTAATCATTTTCGTATTCTTTATCGAAACGGATATGTGCGGTTATGTTCTGACCTCCGAAAAGAAATTTAAAATAGTCGGGCCTGCGGACAAAAAAAGCCACATAATGCCTTCCCATATTTACCAAGGCGCTTTCTGCATCGGACGAACCCTTTACCGCAGCAGACAGTTCTTCCGTAAACTGTTCGGTAATGTGGGTCTTTATCGCTTCCATAAGTTCGTCCTTGTCTTTGAAATGGGCATACGGGGCTGCATGAGATACACTGCACATCGCCGCCGCTTTACGCAGGGAAAGAGCTGCTTCACCGCTCTCATTTATGATCTTTATTCCCGCATCTATCAGTGCACGCCTGAGATCGCCATGATGATAATTGTCACTCATACAGAGTTTTCTCCTTTATTTGTTTCAGTATTTCACAGGTCTTTTGGGTGCACCGTTTATTTTCATTACATATTTTTCCGAAAGACTATTTTTCCCCTCATATTCCCTTATCGTTCCCGGGCTAAATATGACCCATACAAAAAAGAGGACAGCCGCTGCTGTGATCGCAGTGATAACTGTGGTCATGATCCTGCGCCCTACTTTCCCTTTCATTTATCTCAGCCCCAAACTTTACAGTGTCAAGTTAATTATATACCATCATCTTTACATTGTCAAGATACTTTGCGGATTTTTTTGATCGTTTTAATATGATTTTAATTGACAAACAGAAGAATTGATGATAAAATGGTAAAAGATAGCGTTTTTTAAACGGAGAATAATGGAAATGAGCGAATTTTACAATCCAGACAGGCCTGTTGCCCCGGAAAAGCCCCGTTATGAGGACATCCCCCGCTCCTATGAGGATATCCTTTCAGAAGGCGCACAGCCTGTTGAAGCAGAAATAGTATACGAACCGGAGATACCGGACGGAAACCCGGAAAAGGATAGCTTCCCCTACCGGTACGGCGGTCAGAACGGAGCACCTTCGGCTGCACAGCAGCGTGAATACGACAGGAATGTTCCCCCGGAAGGCTTTGACAGAGGCAGCCACGGCTACCCCGACAGAAGAAGCGCATACGATATGCGGACACGGGGCATGAGACAGGAGGAGCAGCACTACGGCACTCAGACCGCTTATTATGAGCAGCCCTTTACCAGAGTAGAGGTGGATAAGGCAAGGCAGTGCCCCGCCTGCGGAGCGCCTCTCGAGGATCATATGCGCTACTGTCCCAAGTGCGGCAGAGACACACAGACAGGTCCTTCCCGCTCACAGACCGGCAGCGGAAACACCACCTATACCTACAATTACAACTATAACTACAACAATTCCTTCAATAATTCCGGCAATTCCTATACGAAAAACTCCATGGAAATACACGGAGAAAAGGCACGGAACAAGTGGGTGTACTTTTTCCTCACCGTGTTTCTGGGAGTGCTCGGGGTTAATCATTTTTATGAAGGAAAGGTCGGTAAGGGGCTGGCGTATCTCTTCACCGGCGGTTTCTTCGGCATCGGCTATCTGGTAGACATTATCATAGCCTCCCTGCGCCTTTTCAAAAGCGGCGACACCTATTATATAGAATAAGACCGGCGGATATATAAATGGACAAGATAACCAAGCTATTAACAGATGAGCGCTCCCAGAAAAGGTTTGCAAATGCCGTATCGTCGGTGCTGAGGCGCAGCGGATACACTGTCAAAATGCACAGCTGCTACTTCTGCACCGTTTCCGACGGAGAATATTCCGTTGATATGGACTATTCATATCTGGGCTACGGCTTTAATGATCTGTCTGTGCGGGAAGTGTCCGAAAAGGCACTGAGAGCCGCAAAGCTGGAATTTGAGACTTTGGGCAGGCTCACATCCTTTACTAACGGGCAGAATTTTCTCCGCTTCAAAGCCATTGCCCCCGAATCCGTGACAGATGACATGATAACAGAGGATTTCCCCGGCGGCATAAAAAAGGTGATGTGCTACACTTCCGACAATATCCACGGCAGGATACTGGGCAGGGAATACATGAAAAAGTGGGACATACCTCTTAAAGTCCTCTTTTCGGTAGCCGACAGAAATATGTCTATGCACTTTGAAAGGCTCAGGCACAAAATCTCAAATCTGGGGAGCAAAAAGTGTGCGGAGTTCACCTCCGATTCCACGGATTTCGGCGCATCCCTTGTGATGTGTACCGACCTGTACAGGCACGTTTCTCCCATAGCCGGAGAACGTTTTATAGTATGTATCCCCTCCTTTGACTCCTTTGTGGCGATAGAAGAGCCTGTTGAGCGGGACACGAAGCTGATAGCGGATGAAATGTGGGACGAGGACCGCAGGTGGTCGGATTCTCTCACGGCATCGGTATATCTTTTCACTCCTCAGGGCACAGAGGTAATCCCTCCACCAGAATTTATCAGATAGAAGGGCGTTTATCATGAAAAAAATGAAACAGGAAACCAAAAAGAACATCCTGCGGGTGATCGTGGTGATAATGGCAGCTGCCATGCTGCTGGGCATCGTGATACTCCCGCTCACATCAAGCGTGGGAGCCGAAGGGACAGATGTGGTTGTAGAGAGCTTCACCGGAGGCTCTCTTTCCTCTGCCATCGAAACTGCAAAAGGTGACACGGACCTGAACAATATAACAAGATTATCTGTTTCCGGCGGAACCTTGGATTCCGCCGATTTTGCGGCCATCTGCACCTATCCGAATCTGGAAAGGATAGAACTGGCAGGTGCAGAAGTGAAGGACGGTAAGATACCCGACAATGCCCTTTCCTCAAGAAACAAGCTGTCTGTTCTCTCGCTTCCATCAAACACTGTTGAGATAGGAGCCGGAGCCTTTACCAACAACAGGGAACTGACAAGGATAAGCATCCCCTCCTCTGTAAGGGTCATAGGTCCCCAGGCATTTTCCGGCTGTGAAAAGATAACGGTCTTTTCCATTCCCGCCAAAACAGAGAGCATAGGTGAGGGCGCATTCGCAGACTGCAAGGCTCTGGAAAGCTTTGAGCTCCCTGAAGCTGTTGCGGAGATACCCGCAAGGTGCTTTGCACAGTGCGCCCTCACGGAGATACATCTGGGCCCCCAGGTGACAAAAATAGGCGCAAACGCCTTTGAAAACTGCCACGGCCTTGAAAATGTGTATTTCTACGGTGATACCGCTCCGCTTATAGAAAGCGGCGCCTTTCAGAATGTGCATACCACCATACACACCTATGATGGCACGGAAGGCTTTGACTCCCAGACAAACGACTTTATAAGCGTGGCATACGACCTGTCTCCCGAAAGTGTCTACACTCCCCCCGCAGACATAGAGGAACCCGCTGCGCCTGAGGAGACCTCTGCTGAAACGGAAAGCACAGCTTCGGATGAGAACGTTGAAGATGAGACAACAGAAGAGATCACTGCGGAAAGTGACAGCGACCCGGAAGAAAAAAGTGATGATACCATCGTGGTCACCGCCGCAAAGCAGGCAGCAGAAAAGGAGACCCATGCAGTGACCGTTTCCGGCAGCGATACAGCCAAAAGCAGCGCAGGCGGCACAAATATCCTGCTTGTGGTGATAATAGCGGTGCTTGCCTTAGCCTGCGGCATATTCGGTACATTGTTCTTTGTAAACAGAAAGAAATAGAAAGGTACAGCCATGAAATTTTCCGAAATGACCTACAAAAGACCGGATATCCGGATGATCGAAAAGGAAGCGCAGCGCCTTTCGGATACGATAGCAGCTGCGGAGGATGCAGATACGGCAGAAAAGGCTTACAGGGATTGGGACAGTATTTGCAGAAGCTTTGAGACTGCCCTCAACCTGTGCTACATCCACCACAGCATAAACACAAAGGATGAGTTCTACAGCAGCGAGAACGATTTTTTCGACGAAAACACCCCGGCATTCACACAGGCTAACGAAAAGGTGACAAAAGCCCTGTGCAGGAGCAGCTTCAGGGATGAGCTGGAAGAGAGACTGGGAAAGATAGTATTCATCAACAACGACCTTTTCATAAAGGGCTTTTGTCCTGACAATATCCCTCTTATGAAGGAGGACAACAAGCTGATAACAGAATACGAAAAGCTGATAGCCTCCGCACATATAGAATTTGAGGGAAAGGTGTGCACTCTTTCGGAGCTGGGTCCCTATAAGCAGTCTCCCGACAACGATCTGCGCCGTCGTGCATGGCAGGCGGAAAGCGCCTTTTATAAGGAACATGAAAAGGAACTGGACAGGATATATGACCGTATGGTGCAGCTCCGCACAGCCTCGGGAAAAAATGCGGGCTTCGGGGATTTTATCCCCCTGGGCTATATAAACATGAGCCGCAACTGCTACGGAAAAGAGGACATAGAACGCTTCAGAGAAGCGGTAATAAAATATATAGTGCCGATCGCAGACAGTATCTACCGTGCGCAGGCAAAGCGCACAGGTGTGCCCTTTCCCATGAAATATGAGGATACTTCCCTTTTCTACAAAGACGGTAATGCACTTCCAAAGGGGACTGCGGAGGACATACTTGAAGCGGGGCGCAGGTTTTACAAGGCGCTCTCCCCCGAGACCGGCAGGTTTTTCGACTTTATGATGGAAAACGAACTGATGGATGTATACAGCAGGAAAGGAAAGATGCAGGGCGGCTACTGCACCGAGCTGGCTGACTTCCACTGCCCCTTTATCTTTGCGAATTTCAACGGCACTCAGGGAGATGTGGAGGTGATAACCCACGAAGCGGGTCATGCTTTTGCAGCCTACACCAACAGGAACAGTTCACTGCTTGACACGATGCTGCCCACCATAGAAGCCTGCGAGATACATTCCATGACCATGGAGTTTTTCGGGTATATGTCCGCAGAGGACTTTTTCGGAAGCGGCTCCCATAAATATATCTATAAGCATATGGCGGATGCCGTCACTTTCATACCTTACGGGACAATGGTGGATCATTTCCAGCACATAGCCTACGAAAAGCCGGAGCTTACACCTGCTGAAAGGATAGAAGAGTGGAAAAGGCTGACTGCTGTCTATATGCCGTGGATAGACCTTGACGGTTCCCCCTTCTACGGAGAGGGGCGTGCATGGCAGAGACAGTCACACATCTTTGAACGCCCGTTCTACTATATCGACTACTGCCTTGCACAGACTGTGGCACTGGAATTCTGGGAGATCATGCAGAGGGACAGAAAGGAAGCATTTGAGCGTTATTACAGGCTCGTTTCCATGGGAGGCACCATGACATTCACGGAGCTTGTAAAGGCAGCGGGACTTGACAGCCCCTTTGATGAAAATGCACTGAAAAGCGTAGCCGAGAAGGTCACAGCCTTTCTTGAAGAAGAGGAAAAGAACATATAGCCGCAAGCCGTTGCAGCTCACCCCCGAAAGGACGATAAGCCCTTCGGGGGTGAGCTTTTGATGCATTATCGGATAGCAGTCATGCGGTAAGGCAAGCCGTTTCAGAAAAGAAATGTGCGGGTGACAGCGGGCTCTGCCCGCTCAGTTCAGGATGCTTGTTTCGGCACCGTTCACTTTTATGCGGTACCTTCCGCCAACGATATTGATGTCATCATCATTGGCTACGATGCACTTTCTCATCTCCGTGGCGATCTCCACGAAAAGATCCACATCCGTAAGACCCAGCCTTGAATTGCCGGCTGTGCCGCCAAATACCAGTGACCTTGCTCCGTCTGCGGCAGAGCGCACGGACGACCGTTCTATAACTATATCGGATGCTCCGGAAAGGGCACCGAAAGAGGTGAGACAGTCTGCGCTCATTTCGGTGGAAATGCTTACACTCTCTATGTGTATCTTTGCATGACTTCCGGTAACGGTGCCGAGACAAACGGAAAGCTGACTGTCGGATCTGCATTTTATGCTGGAATAAATAGCGTAGATATCCGCATCTCCGTTTATGGAGCCTGCCACTGCACAATGTGCTCCCGTAGAAACGCCCTCGAAGTCGCAGCCCTTCATCTCTATATGAGTATCACCGCTGAAAGCACCTAAGCAAACGCTCATGCTCCCGGTCGCCGAAAGGACATAGCGCCCTCTGCGGATATAGATGTTGCCTCCCAGTCCTGAGCCTATGCACACACCCATGTGAGAGTTGGCAGCAACACTTATGGTGCCATCCTGATCGAATATAAGATCACCATGAGCGGATCCCATATCGTTTCCTATCCCATAGTAGTTTTCACTGTTTCCGAGCTTTATGTCAACACTGCCCTTGCCCTCTATCTTGAGAACAGAGCTTTCGGGCACTCTGATGCCGCTGTTGGACAGCTTGTTGACACCTTTCAGCGTGATGGTGACATCACTGTTTTCACCCAGCCCGATACATGGTCTGTCGGGCTGATTCGACAGGCGGGCGGAATCGAGCACCACCGTGCCTTTGAAACCGTCGGATGTCTCCAGATGTATATCTGTCTCGTAGTGCGGCAGACCGTATACTGTGACAGTGCCATCCGTGTAGTCCCTGCCCACCATGATGCTGCTGTAGCCCTCACGGTTGAGCCTGTCCAAAGGCACTCTTTCACCCTTTTCGGCATAGTATACCTTCTGCCTTTTCCCGTCCTCAAGCTCCTGCCTGTGAGCGCATATCTCGTTCTTGATGCTCCCCTGTACGGCGGGTATGACCTCCGGAGAGGGCATGGCGATGTAAAAGCCCTGAACAAGATCCGCTCCCAGCAGGATGACCGTCCTGAGCTCTTCAGCAGTCTCCACTCCCTCTGCAAGAGCCATGATGCCGTTATCGTGGCAGAAATCTATGATCTCCCTTACAAAATGCTTTTTGTTGGGACTGTTCTGTATGCCGCTGAGAAGAGATCTGTCTATCTTAACATAGTCGGGGGTATAGCGGAGAAGGTTGCTGATATTTGAGTAGCCGGTGCCGTAATCATCAATGGCGATGGGCACATCCAGATTTTTGTACTTCTGCTTTATGTCATTGAGCTCGCTGTCGTTGAACTCGGAATTTTCGGTCATCTCCACAACGACCCTTCCCCTCAGCTCATCCAGAAGCTCTTCGATCCTCAATTCCTTTTCAGGCTTTACATGGACATTCGGGAGACTGTTTATAAAGACAGACCTGCTCCCGAAAAGCTCCTCGTTTTTCAGCATATACTCCATCACATTGATAAAGCTGTACTGCTCCACCTCAAAAAGCCTGTCGCTTATCTCAGCATATTTGAGTATGTGGTAAGGGGTGATATCCTTTATCCCGACTGCACGCATAAGCGCTTCATAGGAATAGATCTCACCGTTATCCGTGCGCACTATGGGCTGAAAGTAGTACATAAGCAGGTTTTTGTCAAGGATCCTGTGGACCTTGGATATCTCTGCCTTCTCCTGCTCGGAAAATCCATGCCTCTTTACCGCCGACCTTGCAGACTCCTCCCTGCTCTCCACCAGCAGAGACATAACGGAAAAGATGTTTATTTTCAGCTTTTCGGTCTCCTCCGTTTCGGATTCGGAGGAAAACTTCAATGCATATTCACGGTTTATATCATTAAGCTCGCTGCGGTTGTTAGCCGTCAGTGCTTTTTCTATGTACTGATTGAGGTAATCTATGGTCTTGGCGGACATATCCTTTCCCCCTGCTGTCACGTTCTTTTGTGTTCAAAATAAAACACCCCACTTTATTCTACCACAACCCAAAACATATTGCAAGCGAATAGAAAAAAATTCACAACATAAACAAATAATTCAAAAGAGCAGCATCACGGTACAAATACCATGATGCTGCCCAAAAGCTCTGTCATGAAAACAGCTTTTCCGTTCTTTTCATTGCCTCCGCCGTTTTTTCATGAGTAGAGAAGGAGGTGAGCCTGAAATAGCCTTTTCCGTTCTTTCCGAACCCCTCGCCGGGGGTCCCCACCACCTGTATCTTGTTCAGAAGGAGGTCGAAAAACTCCCATCCGCCCATATCATCGGGACACCTGAGCCACACATAGGGGGAATTCTTCCCGCCTGTGTACTTTATACCCAGCCTGTCAAGAGAAGCTGTTATCATACGGGCGTTCTCCCTGTAATATTCTATGGCGGCTCTCACCTGTTCCTGCCCCTTTTCGGTAAAGACTGCCTCCGCAGCCCTCTGCACAGGATAGGACACTCCGTTGAACTTGCTCCCCTGCCTGC
>ODAI012502486.1_pt1 | contig 10613 bp, 9 predicted proteins | sample 1539321 | NCBI WGS metagenome assembly ODAI01 (sample SAMN02144231, study PRJEB22623) | gut metagenome | biome: sheep rumen | host: Ovis aries | place: New Zealand | reverse complement strand
TCCAGGGCTTCTTTTCCGGAGTCAGCTTGTGATAGATATGTACGGGACTCGCCTGAGCGGCTCTTCCCAAGGTAAATTCCATGACCATTACAGGCAGCCCGAGCAGGATCAGGCACGCAATGTAAATAAGTACAAACACACCGCCTCCGTTCTGGCCGACCTTCATGGGGAACCGATATACGTTACCAAGTCCGATTGCGCATCCGGCGCTTAACAGGATAAATCCCAGCCGGCTTCCGAAGTGTTCTCTTTCCATGATATTATTCCTCCCAATTTACAAAATAACAGGCAAAGTATAGCACTTTGCGAATTTAATGTCACCATTTCTTATTAGGACAGGCAGATGATATTGCTGCTGCTCTTATCAATACGTAACATCCGCAGGCATTACATGTACTGCCAAGAAGTTTATCACATCCGTCACAGATGAGCAGCCTTTTTTCATAAAGGGCATCGTCCACACGTTCATCGGGGGATATTATATCGATGTATTTTTTCAGGTTATCAGCATCGTTTTCCGCTTCTTTAAGCAGCAGACATTTCTTGCATACTCTGTTTTCCATGGTTGTTATTATAACAGAAATTGGTATAATGATAACAGTATTGGAACTTATATGAAACGATCGGAATAATTTAAAGTAAAAGGAGTACACATGAGAACAAACAGCATTAAGATCGATAACAGCCTAAGCAATTTTGACAAGATATTTGAAGAAGTGGACAAGTATATAGAGTACAACAACCTATCGGGTAAGAATGCTATTCATATAAGGCTGCTCACGGAAGAGGCAGTCGGAATGTTAAAGGAAATGGTCGGATCTTTTTCAGCGGATTTTTATGTTGAAGGTGATGGCCGCAAGAATGCTATCAACATCGAAGGCAAGGCTGATCTTGACGCATGGCAGAGAAGCGACCTTCTGGATGTTTCATCTACGGGCAAGAATGCTCTGGCAAAGGGAATCATGTCCAAGATACGTTCCGTTATGGAAGCCGGCATCATGGGTATCGATCTGGCATATGAGACTGATCCCATAGATTACGGATATATCCTTTCTCCTATCCCCAGGAGTGAGGGAGAACTCTTCGAACAGATGTGGTCTCTTTCTGCATACAAGCAGGGAGTTGAGAACTACAAGAACGAAAATGAAGTTAATGCCAGGGCCTGGGATGAACTGGAAAAATCAATAGTTTCAAATCTGGCTGATGATGTTCAGGTCGGTATTCTCAAAGGGAATATCAAAGTGGTTATCGTATATAACAGCAAAAAGCAATAATCCGGGATATAGATTTGAACTTTGAAATAATGATCAAAAACTGCATAGGGTCAGGCGTTGGAGAGTTTCTGGTAACGGATCCCGAGTGGAATATCCTGTACAGGACCAATACACTTTCATTTGAAGACAGTCAATGGAACAAATGGGCCATGATCTACAGAACGGATCTTTTTGAAGATTCCGACTGGGAAATAGTCGATAAAGAATCCGACAAATACTACAGAGCAAGGACCTTTGCCACTAATCAGGATGGTGACAGGTACTTCGTTCATCATGTTTATGACGTCAGTGATTATGCCGGACTGTTTCGGGACCTGTCGGTTTATTCGGGTGAATGGCGGTCCATGTCGGAATTTCAGAGGGAGATCATAGATAATCTGAGCGCAGACTGCAGCGAGTGTCTTCCGCTGGTGCTTCGATATCTGAAGACAGATACAGCAGTGCTCTATGTTGACAAGAGAAAGAATATTCAAAGCTACGAGCTCAGGAAGGATTCCGGGATCAAAAACATTACTGTAAAGGATATGCCTGCGGAGGAGAAGCCCGGTATAATATGCGCGCTTCCGGGATATGAAGATAAGTATATCTGCTGCTGTAGCGGAACAACTGATTTTGGAGTCTCATACGGTCTGTATTTCAGGCAGATAAAGGATGCGGATACTTCGATCCTTCCTATGTACAGCGTCCAGTTTAAACTCTTTATAGAGAATTCTCTCATGCGGGAGCAGATAGTTTATGAAAATGAGCACGACTACCTGACAGGTCTTTATAACGGAGGCAAACTGGCTGATATGGCTAAGACAGTTTTTCCTGAAGCCGGAAGCATAGCGGTTTTCAATATGGATGTCAACTATCTTAAAAGGACAAACGACACCCTGGGACACGAGTTTGGAAGCCGTCTTATCCAAAAAACCGGGAAAAGTATCATTTCCGTAGCAGGAGATGGAGTATACGGGTTTCGAACAGGCGGTGACGAATTCCTGATGATAGCGACAGATATCAGTAAGGAAGAAGCAGAAGAACTGCGATCAGACTGGCAAAAAGCGCTTCAAAAGCTTAATGAACAGGATGACGAACCCGAGTGCGTTGTTGCATGCGGACTGTCACATGCCGAAGCACCTTTCAATCTTCGAAATATTTTTAGAGAAGCCGATAATCTGATGTATGAGAATAAAAGAAATATCAAGATAAGCCGGGGAGAAGATCCGGACTTAAGATAAAGTCTCTATTTATGCAGTACATGCCCCAGAATCTGTATCCGGTTAATGAACGGATATTCCCAGAATCTGGAATCATTGCTGTTTTCACGGTTATCACCCATAACAAAGTATTCATTATCGGGGACATCATATGTATCCTGTAACAGGGCGTAGGTGTTCCCGTTTGCGTAGGGTTCATTAAGCAGAGTACCGTTTATATAAACATTGCCGCCTTCAAGCTCTATATGATCTCCGGGAAGTCCTATGACTCTCTTGCAGTAGACCACACCGTTCTTATCATAGATAACGATATCGCCTCTGTCCGGACCACTGAAAATATAGTTCAACTTGAAATAAGGATATTTGCGGCCCACAGACAGAGTAGGTTCCATGGAAGCAGAGGGAATATAGGAATTTCCGAGCACACAGAAAATGATCCCGAAAGATGCCAGGAAGATCAGCACATATAATATAAATTCGCGGTATTTATTCTCCATCGTTTAACCTCGAAGTATCATCGTAATTCCAATGAAAAACAAAAAGTAAAAATATCCGGACAAAGATTCCTTAACGGTAGTCTTCGCATCAGCCTCAGTGTCCTTATAGGCGATAAGGAAAATGACAAAACTGATGATCAGGCCGAGATAACCTGCACAATAAAGCTTCAGAAAGGAATACCGAAGCACAGTTCTTAAATAGTAGGCATAAGCAAGGAGCCCGCCGCAAAGCAGCAGGGAAATGATATGGAAAACTGTATTTGATATTATCTTTCTGACTGTATTCATAGCATTCATTATAAGACCGTTCATGTGCCTAATGCAAGAAGCATCGGAGCGCGGGTATATGCAGCCGCAAAAATCTGTTTTCATATAAGATAAAATGTTCTATAATGTTTTTCGGTGGTTTTAACAACAGCCCGATTTAAGGAGGATAAAATATGGCTAACGACAGAAGAGTAGGAACAGTATCGAGAGGTATCCGCTGCCCTATCATCCGTCAGGGAGATGATCTGTCAGAGATAGTTACAGACAGTGTACTGGAAGCGGCTTCAATAGAGGGATTCAAGATAAATGACAGAGACGTCATTTCAGTAACGGAGTCAATAGTAGCCCGCTCACAGGGTAATTACTGCAGCGTAGAGGATATTGCTACAGATGTCAGGACCAAGACAGGTGGCGCTACTGTCGGAGTGATCTTCCCGATATTATCCAGAAACAGATTTGCTATCTGCCTCAAAGGTATTGCAATGGGATGCAAGAAGATCGTTCTCATGCTCTCATATCCTTCTGACGAGGTAGGTAACCAGCTCGTATCACTCGACAAAATTGATGAAGCAGGTATCAATCCTTACAGTGATGTTCTGGACCTTAAGAAATACAGAGATCTCTTCGGCTATGCAAAGCATGAGTTCACCGGAGTGGATTATGTGGAATATTACAGCGATCTTATCAAGGATGCAGGCTGCGATGTTGAAGTAGTGTTTGCTAACCAGGCCAAAACGATCCTTGATTATACCGATACAGTGATCACATGTGACATACATACCAGAGCACGTACCAAACGTATCTTAAAGGCAGCAGGTGCCAAGACAGTCCTCGGTCTTGATGAGATAATGAATGCACCCGTAGACGGAAGCGGATGCAATGAGCAGTACGGTCTGCTGGGATCAAATAAAGCAACTGAGGATCAGGTCAAGCTCTTCCCCAGAGAATGCAAGGATCTTGTTTTGAAGATCCAGGCCAATATCCTCAAGGCTACAGGCAAGCATGTTGAAGTAATGGTTTACGGTGACGGAGCATTCAAGGATCCCAAGGGCAAGATATGGGAACTGGCTGATCCCGTTGTTTCACCCGCATTTACCGACGGACTCATCGGTACTCCCAACGAGTTAAAGCTTAAGTATCTTGCTGACAATGATTTTGCGGATCTTTCAGGAGAGGCTCTTAAGGAAGCAATTTCAAAGAGTATCAGGGAAAAGGATGCAAACCTCGTAGGCAAGATGGCATCTGAGGGAACCACACCCAGACAGCTCACAGACCTTATCGGTTCATTGTGTGATCTGACATCCGGCTCAGGAGACAAGGGTACTCCCGTAGTTCTGGTTCAGGGTTACTTCGATAACTTCACGAACTGAGTAACACTTAAATTCATACGGCAAAGCCACCACTTTTGTGGTGGCTTTTACTCATTATGAAAAAAGAACGATTACATTTAATTGATACTGTCCGGGGAATGACCATCCTAAGCATGATCGTGTTTCACGCGTGCTGGGACATGGTCTATTTCGGCATGGGGGTTTCGCAGGCTTTTATGGACAGTCCCTTTGCCTATATATGGCAGCAGTCGATCTGCTGGTCGTTCATTCTGACTGCGGGCTTTTGCTTTTCATATTCCCGAAACCCGGTTAAACGTGGCCTGATGGCCTTGGGCGGAGGGATTATCATCACGATGGTCACACTGCTTCTGGTTCCCGAAGCAGCAGATATTTTCGGTGTTTTGATACTTATAGGAAGTTCTATCCTGATCACGGCAATGCTTGACAGATTCATATGCAAAAGCCTTCCATCACAGATTATCGGTCTCGTGCTATCGGTACTGCTCTTTGTTCTTCTTCGTAACGTGAACCGAGGTACATTCGGTTTTGAAGGATTCTCATTCGGTCATGTTCCGGAAGTCCTTTATCACGGATACTTTATGACTTATCTCGGTTTCATGGATCCCGGATTCTTTTCAACGGATTATTTTTCTCTGATCCCGTGGCTGTTCCTGTTTCTGACAGGATACTTCATCAACAGACTCATGAAAGGCAGAGAATTCAATATCCCTGTTTACAAAAAGGGAATACCCGCTTTAGAGTATATCGGGAGACACTCTTTACTTATCTATATGTTCCACCAGGTCATACTGTTCGGAGTCTTCTTTTTAATATCAAAGATCAGATAGATCCGGCCTATATATTGACAGCTGAAAGTTCAGTGATACAACCTGTGGTATGCCCGAAAAACAAAGGTTTTTTCGTGTCCGTCTGGTTTGATAATAATTGACATAATTGCTATAATATATCTAATAGTAAAGGTGTGTCCTTTTATAAAAACAGACAGGACAAAAAGATGCAGGATTTGGGAACGACCAAAACTACACATATAATGATCGGTGACATATCCGAAAAGGATATGCTCTTACGGACCCTTACGGTAGCTAACAGCTGGGAATACGACCTCAGTGATCACAGTATGTATTATCGGTTCTTTGATGAGGAGACCAGCCAGCCCAAGGAGGTCACGGTAAAGGATTATCGAAGGATAATTAAGGATATGAACCTTATCTTCTCTGAAGACGAGGCTGCTTTTGATACGTTCTGCGATGATCTGGATGCCGGTAAGGATTTGATTACCGCTGAATTCCGTGCCATATCCAAGGATTATAAGGCTCTGTGGTTCAGACACGAAGGACACACGGTTACCGACAATAACGGTGAAAAGACCAAAGTTATCGGCAGAAGATTTGATATCACGGCTGAGAGAGAGTTTTCAGAACCCGCTTTTGATTTCAAGAGTGAAAAGGAACTGGTTCAGGATCAGCTGACAGGGCTTTTCCATAGGCTTAAAGCCAAGGAACTCATTGAACGGGAGCTGGAGGAAAACATTGCTACCGGTAATGAAGACAGGATCAGTACCATCATCCTTATAGACTTTGACGGATTTGACAATGTTAATGAAACATATGGCAGAATGTACGGAGATGTGGTTCTTCAGACGATTTCCGGAATAATATACACGAATTTCATGACCAAGGATATCATCACGAGGATATCCGGAGATCTGTTCATGGTCTTCTGCAATGAGATAGAAGAGCATAAGACCAGCGAACTCATATATGAACTTCAGGTCAGACTTAATAACAATGTAACTCTTCGTGACGGCAAAAAGATAACAGCCAGCATAGGATATGCATTTTCACCAAAGAATGGAAGAAACTGGTACTCCCTGTATGCTTCGGCCGATATAGCGCTTAAAAAGGCAAAAGAAAGAGGAGGGAACTGTGCTCTGGCATATGATTCTCTTTCAATGTCTCCTTCGGAAAACGGACTGACGTTCCTTAAAAAGAGCTGGCATATCGGAACAGAAGCCAAGGAAGAGAGCAAAAAGACAAATATTAACAAAAAACTGTTTGACTTTGCGTTTGATTCCCTGACCAAAGAACATAATACGACCAAAGCCGTTTACGATATTCTTAAAGAGATCTGTCTCCATTACGGATATGACAGGTTCGTGTTCATGGAGCCCTCGGTAAACCATAATAATATCCTTGTAACCGTCAAATGGTCCATAGACCCGGAGGATAAGGATTATGCTGAGGATACCAGATACAGCAATAATTACTGGGAAGAGGCTTTTGAAGCTTTCAAGGATATGAGTTATGACGTACTTGAAACCGGACGAAGCGAAAAGCAGGACTATTTCCGTGAGGTTGTAGCCTTAAATCATGTCCCGATATCAGCGGCTCATTTTCCGATACTTGATGAAGATACCATCAAGGCGATGCTGATATTTGAGTGCTTTGAACATCATTCCTTTAAGCAGACGGAGCTTGATACGATAAGCACGGTTGTTCAGCTCATCAGCAGTTACAGACTCAGCCAGCAGGTTAAGGACTTCATGGAAGCGGAGTCCGTGATAAACAAAAATGTCATGGATTCGCAAAAGGTCGTATATTTCGTAATAGATGACGATACAAGGGAGATCAAGTACTTAAGCCGCCAGGCCAGGAAATATTATCCGGATGCGGAATACGGCAGGAAATATGACGAGACACTGATAGGTGAAAAGATATCGGCTGCTGTTTCGTCGATGAACTATGCCGAAAAGGGTGAAGATACCATTGAGTTTTATGATGAATCAAATGATAAGTGGTATACGATAACCGTTTCCCGCATGAAGGGAGTCAATAATCCCAAGGATACACTGATATGTATCACTGATGTTACTGACTTTTTAAAGAGAGTTAAATCCGGGGATTCACTGACCGTAGCAGAGACGTTTGACAGCTTTGTTATGACAGCATCAAAGCTTATCAAGAAAAAAGATGCTTCTTACAGACTGCTTTGCTGCGGCATTAAGAATTTTTCAAAGATAAATGATAAATACGGGTATGTTGCCGGGGACGAAGTATTAAAATACAGTGCGTCATGTATAAAGTCAAAGCTAAATGATGGTGAGACTGTCTGCCGTATCAAGGGAGATGACTTCCTGATATTGCTTGATGCTACCAGAGAATCTGATTATCAGAAGATGTTCAGGGATTGCACTATAGAAATGACAGAGTATTTCAGCATGCAGTATCCGGGCATCGAGATCAACTGCTTTGCCGGTTCATACGATATTCCTCCCGAGGAGGATTACATCAACAGATGTATTGATAAAGCTCTTAAAGCCCGGAATATGGCGCTTAATGACAAAGGTGCATATTACTTTAAATATACACATGAAATAGAGGAGAAGGAGCAGGAAGAATCGCTTCTCCAGGAAACCATCAAGAATTCCCTGACTAACGGCGGCCTGATGGTCTATTTCCAGCCCAAAGTCGATGTCACGGACGGCAGCATTATAGGTGCCGAGGCTTTGGTACGCCTTAAGGATGAAGACGGCAGGATAATCTCACCCGGACTGTTCATCCCGCTGGCTGAGAAAACCGGAATGGTAGTTGATATTGATAAATCCGTTTATGAACAGACATTCGGTCTGATGGCTAAGTGGCTGTCAGAGGGCAAAAAGGTTCCTCTCATATCTGTTAATGTATCGAGGATGCATCTGTTTGACGATACACTGCCGGAGAAGATGAAGGCACTTACGGATAAGTACGGCCTTCTGCCTTCGCAGGTCGAGCTCGAGATCACAGAGAGTGTATTCTTTGAAGATACGGAACGTCTGATCCAGATGATCAAGCGGCTCAAGGAAATAGGATTCCCCATTTCCATGGATGATTTCGGTTCCGGCTATTCTACTCTTAATTTCATGAAGGAACTGCCGGTAGATGTTATCAAGATCGACGGCGGATTCTTTATGAGAAATACCATGGACAATAAGTCCAAGGTAGTCATTTCAGCTATAATGCAGCTGACGAAGAATCTTGATTTTGAATCTGTATCCGAGGGCGTAGAAACGCAGGAACAGGTTGATTTTATAAAAGAGCAGGGCGGCAGATGCGTGCAGGGATATTATTATTACAAACCTATGCCTGCTGAAGAATTTGCCAATTTGCTTGCATAATAAAAAAATACTTGCAATATCAAATACCCTATATTATAATAACACTTGCGTTTCGGGTAGGAACGGTAAATAGTGTATGCACCGCTAGCTCAGTTGGTAGAGCACCTGACTCTTAATCAGGGTGTCCAGGGTTCGAACCCCTGGCGGTGTACTGAAGTCTTGGTTTTGCTGGTATCAGCGGAGTCAGGGCTTTTTTAATCCTTAAATTACCGTGAGGAACATCATGATCTTTGATACCCATGCTCATTATGACGATGAGTCATATGATACTGACAGGGAGGAACTGATACGGAGCCTCCCGGATAACGGAGTTGGAACCGTTGTTAATATCTCAGCTACAGTCGCTAGCTGCTATGACACTCTCGAACTGACACAGAAATATGAACATGTTTACGGAGCATTGGGGGTTCATCCTGAGGGACTCTGTGATATTGACGATGAGACTCTTGATAAGATCAGGGAGCTGTGCATCGGCAATTCAATAAAAAACGGAGGCAAGATAGTAGCTGTCGGAGAGATCGGTCTTGATTACAGCTATGATGTCATCGATAAGGAGCTTCAGCATAAATGGTTCAAAGCACAGCTTCGGATGGCATCGGAGGTTAAGCTTCCCGTAGTCATTCATTCGAGGGACGCCGCACAGGATACCTATGATATCATGAAATCCATGGAATGTGACAGGATCGGAGGAATAGTACACTGCTATTCGTACTCAAAGGAGATGGCAGAAAGATTTCTCGATATGGGGTTTTATATCGGCATTGGAGGGGTCCTTACCTTTAAGAATGCCAGGAAACTGGTTGAAGTATGTGAATTTCTGCCGATGGACAGGATAGTTCTTGAAACGGATTGCCCGTATTTAAGTCCGGTACCTTTTCGCGGAGAACGTAACGATTCAACAAGGATCAGATACGTAGCCCAAAAGCTGTCAGAGATCAAAGGGATTCCGGAATCAGAGGTCATAAAAATAACAGAAGAAAACGCCAACAGGGTTTATGGAATATGCCGACATTAGACAGTATATCCGGAACGCTTCGTATTCTGGATAAATATGATTTCAGCTTTCAGAAAAGATACGGGCAGAATTTTCTTATCGATGCGAACATCCTCAATAAGATCGTTGAAGGTGCCGGGATAACCAAAGAGGATACGGTTCTCGAGATCGGTCCGGGAATAGGAACGCTGACGCAGTATCTGTGTGAGAGCGCGCGTAAAGTGATAGCGGTCGAAATAGACAAGGCTCTGATACCTATACTTGGGGAGACTCTTTCATCCTATGATAACGTTACGGTCATAAATGAAGATATCCTTAAGACCGATCTTAATGCTGTCGCATCAAAATACAACGAGGGCAGACCTCTTAAGGTGGTAGCGAATCTTCCGTATTATATTACAACGCCGATCATCATGGGTCTTTTCGAATCGGATGCGCCGATAAAGAGTATGACCGTGATGATACAAAAGGAGGTTGCTGACAGAATAAAGACCGGACCCGGGAGCAAAGATTACGGAGCATTATCCCTGGCGGTTCAGTTTTACTCTGTTCCTGAGGTGATAGCAAATGTGTCTCCCGAATGCTTTATTCCGAAACCCAATGTGGGATCAACGGTCATAAGACTTACACGATATGAAAAACCACCGGTCAATGTACGGGATGACAGATTTATGTTCAGGGTTATCAGGGTAGCTTTTTCACAAAGAAGAAAAACGCTGGTGAACTGTCTGACATCCGATTCCGGATTAGATCTTAACAGAAATGAGGTAGCGGATTATCTTAATCGGATGGGCTTAAGAAGCGATATCAGAGGAGAGAAACTGACACTTTCACAATATGCGGAATTGTCGGATATTATCCTTGACAGATAATGGGG
>ODAI011238400.1_pt1 | contig 10614 bp, 7 predicted proteins | sample 1539321 | NCBI WGS metagenome assembly ODAI01 (sample SAMN02144231, study PRJEB22623) | gut metagenome | biome: sheep rumen | host: Ovis aries | place: New Zealand | reverse complement strand
CATCTTTTCCGTCTCTCGTCTTTTCTCCTTACAGTGTCAAGCTTTTTCTTTGTAGCCCGACAAGGAGTCGAACCGTGTCGAGCTTATTATTAGAGAATTAAGCAACGATCTTAATAATCTTAACTGCGTAAACACCAGTGTTCCTGATATAAATATCAAAGATAAAGTCACTCGCTGTAGCCTCTACACTTCCATCGCCTGTGAGAAGGTCTGAAGCCTTAGCTACTTTCAGCAAACCAGCAGGAAGATTTCCTGTCTTACCATCCACACTATAGTATGAGTAAGTAGTTGTTACGCCATCTGTAGTCTTTGAGAAGTAGATGTAAGCATCATCTGCTGCTTCTGAACCAGTTGTTGTTGTAGCAATAGTACCCAATTTTGTCACAGTGATGTATTTTGTACCATTAGCTATAGTACCAGATACTTGACTGGTAGGCTGATAGAAAGTTTTGGTAGTCTTTTCTGCATCTCCGTAGTCATATACGTAAGCATATGTGCCAGCAGAAAGAGAACCAATTGCAATTTCTGCTGCCTGACCAGCAGTAACGCTGATAGCTTTGTCGTTAGCACCATTCACAATAGAGGTCACTGTATTACTGATGTTTGTATTCTTGGTGAGCGTTATACCGTTGCGACCCGTCAGAGTGTTAACGTCAGTACCTTCAATAGCTGTAGTACGATTCTGAAGAGCGTCCATTACAGTTGCCTCAGAAATTGCTGCACCAGTAGTTGTAACTGAATAGAGTTTTGACATTACATAAGGAGAGTCATCATTCAAATTTCCTTTCAGAGTTGCAGGAACAGAGCTGTTATCCATAATCTGAACATAGATATTCTTGCCTGTAGCAATTGAATACTCATCCTTTGACTTATCATGGTTCTGCTGATATGTTGTGATAGAAGGAGTAGAAACTGTAGTAACAGTTCTCTGCTCACCAGATACATCCTTAACTTCTGCTACAACAGCATCGAAGGTGATTGGGAACAAACCTTGAGCAGCAGCATCTGTACTTGTCCAACCATTGGTGTTGTCAGAGATCTTGAAGATGTATGTGTAAGCGTAGTTAGGCTGCCATGTGGTATAAGTGGAAGGAACCACAGCCTTTGCGCCATAAACATTGATTGTCTCACCAGAACCATCAGTAGAAACGAGAGTATAGTCTACACGAAGTGTCAGAGCAGAACCTGCACTTACAGGGAATACTACCTGATAATAATCTACCTCTGGTAAACCAGCAAAAGTAGCTGTAGGATGTGTACGTCCTATGTAGTTTCCATCAGCCTCTGCACCCTCTTTAGTTGTTGCAAAATTGTGAAGTGTACCAAAGGTCTGAGCAATAACAGGCACTGCTGGAGCAGTTGGAGCAACTGGAACTACAGATACAGATGCCTTCTTATAGTTTGCATTTCCTGAAGCGCCAGTACCTACATTTGGGAAAGAAACAGAGATAGTTCCTTTAGTATAGAAGCCATTAGTAGCATCAGCGCTAATCAAGTATGCATCATCATACTTCGTAGCTGTTCCGAGGTCTGTTGAAGTTCCATCTTCCTTATAGAACTTAACATCTTTTATAGCATATCCAGGAACTGTCTCATAAACAGCCATACGAATCTTTGAACCAAGGTTCTTGAATGTCAGCTTAACCTCCTTACCATAATCTGAAGCTTTTTTAGCAGTTGTGATATCTGTAATATATGCTCCCTTAAGAGCCTCAGCTGTTGGGATTATGAATGTATAAGCAGTTGCTCCATCAGCAAGTTCTGCACCATACTTAGAGCGTGTAACATTAATCTCACCATCAGTAATAGTTGAGGTTGTCTTGTCAGTTACAGCTTTCTTATCACCTGTTGAGAAAGCATGGAAGTCATACTCATCCACACTATAGTCCCAATACTTGATAGTCTGAGCGCTAAGGGTTGACAACTTTGCCCAGTTGGTATAATCGCCTGCTCCTGGAGTTACACCAACATACTCCCAGTTAGCAGTGTTTGACCCTGTCTTACCAGCAGTATTTGCGCCGTAGTGTACCAGATAGTTGTCAAATACGAGGGTTGTAGAAGGAGTTTTGTCCTGCTCAGAACCCTTTGTACCTACTACATAGAATCCATTGCCGAGCAGGTCTGCTGCGCCACTTCCAACGATGTCACTACCTGCACGCGTTGCATTCTGCATGTTAAAACCGAAATGGATTCCTCCATCCCCATTTGCACTACCCATAGTTGGGCTGTTGTTGCCGACGAAGTTGTCGTCGGAGCAGCTGGCTAACGCTACGAGAGCAGCTGCGAAGTATAAGTTTTTGTTCATAGTTTTCATTTTTTTTGTTAATAGATTATTGTACTTTGATAGTTTTTATGTCATAGACACCAGGAGTACCTGCAGCGGTCTGTAGATACAGCTTAGTCTTATTGGCAGTAAAGGAGGCTTCGCTAGTCACGGGAACGGCGAAGTAGGCACCACTACCGCTCTGCAGATAGTAGGTCTTGCTGGAATCGTAGGTGCCGGAGGTCTGTACTTCGTAGGTCGGAGCGACATAGGCCGCTCTTGTATATACATAGGCATAGGTGCCTGCAGCAGTAGGGGTGAACTTCACATTGCTGATAGCGGATGTAGAGCCGTCAGCCAGAGGAACGGTTGTTCCGATTTCTGCCCCAGTCACAGCGGTCATCGTGAGGCCAACAGGTGAACCGGTCAGTTGGGCAAAGACCTCTGCCTCGGTGGCAGCCTTGTTCAACTGATAAACCTGAGCCTGAGTGGCTGCAGTACCAATAGCAGAAGGCGTAATTACAGGATGAGCGGCATTAGCATTGTCTGTTACTGCCACATAGATGGGCTTGCCATGAGTGTACTCATTGACGATTTTACCCTCAGCATAAGTGGTGATGCTGTTGGTAGAAACGGAGGAGACGGTCTCCTGGCGCTCCTCGGTAACATCTACGGCGATTGCATCGAAAGTGATGGGTTTCAAGCCCTCAGGATCGGTGGGGTCACCATTCTCGTCAACATCACCAGTGGTACCGTTGGTCTTATCGGTAATCTTGAAGATGTACGTATAGGCGAAGTTGCTCTTCCACTTGACGTATGTTGCCGGTACGATGGCACGGGCACCACGGACGTGGATGACGTCAGGTGAACCGTCATCGGCATACATGGTGAAGTCAAGCTTCAGCAGCAGCGGGTTGGTATTGCCCTCAAAGGGTAGCACGGCGGTATATTCGTTGGTGACCCATGTCGGTGAAGTGGCTGTGGTGCTCAGCTCCTGATTGATAATGCTTGCAGCAGTACCCAGTTTCAGGGCGTAGTTGTAGCCACCGGTGGGGTTGGTCAGCTTGGGTACATTCTCTGTAGCAGGGTCGCTGTTGTCATTATAGGTCACGTTGAGCGTCTGCTCGGTAGAGCTCTTGACGTTCTGCAAGGAGGCGTAGAAGCCGTCGGTCTTGGCATTCTTCATCTCAGCAAAGCTGGTGACGGCTGCTGCTGCATCCTCGTCGATGTAGAACCGGTCGATCTTTACCTTATAGCCAGGGATGGTCTCGTAGAAACCGATGCGCAGCAGGGTGCCTACGTTGCGGAAGGTGAGGTTGACCGTCTTTTCATAGTTTTCCTTGGTCACCGGGGTACGATTCGAGAAATACAGATTGCCCAGTGAGGCACCTTCCTTAATCGTGACGGCATAGCCCTTGTTATATAGCGAATTGGCATCAGTGGTAACCTTGCTCACCAGCACCTTGTCGTTAGCCTCATTCTTAGGATAGCTGATATCAGAACTGGAGAAGGCATAGAACGTGTGTCCCTGAGCTGCACTAAAGTCCCAATACTTGATGGCCTGAGAAGTCGGTGTGGCATCGTATGCCTGCAGGCCAACATAATCCCAGTCGCTGGTGTTGGATTCAGCGGTACCTGCAGTAGAAGCAGTATAGGCTACTTGGAAGTTGTTGAATACTACGGCATCGTTTGTGGCAGTGTTGTCTTCAGCATTGGTATGCTTCGTGCCGTACACCACAAACTTGTTACCCAGCTTTGTTGCGGCATTAGCGCCGTAGTGGTCAGCACGGGTAATTGCACTGGAACCTCCGTTAAAGATGATGGCATGAGAAGTGTTACCTCCTGTCGAGGTAATGGAGGAACTTCCTGTAAGCTCATCGCCTGAGCAGCTTGTGAGGACTATGCCTACTACAACTGCGAGGGGAAATAGGTTCTTTTTCATAATTGTCAAGTATTGGTTTGTATTAATTTCTTCACCTTGATTATTATTGGGCTTATGGGCCTTGTTGGCCTCATGGGCCGGGTTACATGTCAAATTCATAGGTTCCACCATCTTCTGTGTCCTTCACTACAGCGTCGAAGCCGGAGCCGCCGGAGCGCTGGGGAATCGGAACCGTATCCATATTGAGCTCTACTGTGATGACACCGCCCTTGTAGAGTTTGCGAACCTGGTCGGTGACGTCGAATACGAACGTGGAATCCATACCGTTGTTGAACTGCATGGTACAGTCCATATAGTGACGGACGCCGTCCTTGATGTCTGCCGCACGGGACACTCGGTTGGGGTTCAGGTTACAGATGCCAAAGGTCATCAGACGGCCTCCGACGATGTCTACGAGCTCCTGATTCTTGTGGCAGTCTTTCTTGAAACGCGTATTATAGTAGACGGTAATGGCATCGGAGCCGGCTACACCGGTGTTGAGTACCACAGAGCGGGCCATACCCGAGAGATTGGACGAACCGTCAACGGAGGTGACGCGGCCGTTATTGTTGTGAAGGATGACCTGCGTCAGATAGATATAGGTGACAGGCTCCATAACCATATTCAGACGCCTGACATAAACGTTACGCTCGGCATCGTATTCGAAACCTTTCAGTGAGGGATCTATCTCGATACCCTGAGAATAAGCTGCAAATAGCGGTTCAGGAGCGTAGAACGAACGGGTGTAGCGGGGAGCGTGATAGCGAGACGACTGCATGGTCATGTTCGTATAGGCCGTCACGTAGTCCAATGACGTGGACTCATCGAAAATCAAGCTCTGGACACCGTCAATGGTGTTGATGTCGTTCCATATCAGTAGATCCCAGAAGCCCCAGTTATAGCGTCCCTGGAAATGGGTACCGTGGATGACGTCGTTTTGAACCGAAGTATGGGGGGTATAAGGCGTCTCACCAGTATAATAGCGGCGCAGATTGAAGACGCTGGGCTTGGTATAGCCTAACTCACCGAAGATTTCTTCGTCGATAGCATCCCAACCATAATACCACTCTGCTTGCCAGTCGTAATGAACATCATAACTCATCTCGTAGTCCCAGTAGACTTCGAGTGAGAGGTCGACGACGGGCAGATTGAAATCCACGTCAGCAGCATCGTACAAATGCAGCACAGGCTCACGCTTACAGCCGACAAACACCAGCAGTAGGGCAATCATGATGACGAGTAGCTTCTTCATGGCGTGGTCCTCCTTTCTGGGTTGTTGGCCTTATTAGTCTTATTGGCCTTATTGGCCCCATTGGTCCCATAGGTCCTATTGGCCCCATAGGCCCTACTCTCCTCATAAGCCTTGAAGCTTACTCCCTTTTTGCTCTGGCGACGGTACAGCAAGTCGTAGGTCAGGGTAATGCCCACACGAGTGGGACCTAACCAGTTGAAACGGTACTGGCGCTTCTTGAAATCACTGGCCTTGCCTGTCCAACGATAATAGTACAAACCATCGTGGTAGTCGAGGTTGACGAGATTCTCGTACTGATACGGGTCGTAACGGCACGTCATCCAGCCCACCTGCAGACCGAAGTCCAGACGCCAGTGGCCGTTCTTGCTGATAGGCAGCATGTAGCCAGCACCGACACCGGCACCGAAACCCTCGCCCTTCCAGCCTGTATCCTTGTCGAAGCCAATCTCAAACAGTCCGGCGTGGACGTACCCTAACAGGTAGAAACCACGGAAAGCTGCGCCCCGATTGGCTTTATAGGACTCATGAGTCCCATTAGTCCCTTTGGCCTCATTGGATCCAGCTCTCAAATAATACCGCGTCTCCAGTTGGTAATTGCGTATCTGGAAGAACTTGTGTTGTGACCAGTGACGCCACCAGGGGAAGTCCAAAGAGGCTCCGAAAGTGAAGTGACCACGTTTCGGATAATATTCTATGCCTACATTAGGTATGGGACACCAACGGTTGTAATTGGGCATCCAAACACCGTAGAACAGCAAATTGGTCTTGATGGACAGAAATTCACGACGTGGAATACGTTCGGGGACGATGTCGTCAGGCGCGTTGTCTGCAACTATTGCCACCTTGTCGGTAGGCATAATGAGCTGCGGTGCAGGTGCTGGCTCCGGTGACTGCTCTGACTGCTGTTTCTCAACAAGGAGAATGAATCGGGCTGTGCGTAACTGCGGGAAATACTCGCTGTTCAAGCGTTTCCATAACTTGCCACCCTGGATAGCACTCAACTTTTTCTTGAGTATTGTGTATTCACAACGCGGAACGTGTCGATTGACCAGACGCTCTACAATGTCATAGTCGGGGTCGTTGGCACGGCGCATCAGAAGTAACAGCGTTCCGTAGTCCTCAATGCCTGTTTGGTGAGTCAGAATTCTCTTATCAATGGAGAATGTCAGACGCTCACGAAGGAAATCCGCCAGTGATTTGGCGCGTTTTTTGCCAAGGCGGGCGTTGTAGCGGAACGGTCCTTCAGGAGATGTAGAGCCACGAAGCAGAATGCCTTGAAGTCGCATGCTGTCTCTGTTTAACTCCGGTATTACATCGTTAGCGAGTTCTTCCAGCAAAGGACTATTGTCGGGCAGGTTGAACTTATTAACAGGGAATACCACCTTTGCCGCACGGTTGTAGAACTCGTCATCCGTGAGGTCACTACTGTCTCTGCTTACGTCGAAGCCTTTCTCGACAAAGTGGAGATACGGATAACGCTTGGCAATGGTTGTGTCAGGGACAGAGGGCTTTTCCTCAGATAATGCAAAAGAAACAGCTAATCCGACGTATGGTTTTGTTGCGAACCATATGCCAAACAAAACGGCCAATATGTAGTGTTTTCTTTGCATTATTAATCGCGCGATTTATTTAATTGTGTGCAAAGATAATAAATTTTCGCGATAAAATTAGTATTTATTTAAGAAAAATGTTCAAAAATGTCCACTCGTTGAACAAATTTGTCCTAAAGTGCGATGGAAAGGCGGAAATCGGAGGGCGTGATACCATAGGTATCCTTGAAATGATTGACAAAAGTAGTGGTGCTTTTGATACCGCACATCTCAGCAATGGCTGCTATCGTCAGTTCCGGATGCTCCTTGAGCAGGTTGACGGCATACTCCATGCGTTTCATCTTGATATAGCCAGCCACGTTGGTGTTGGCGAACTTCTGGACGATGGAGGCGATGGCATTCTTGTCAACTCCCATCAGACGCATCAGATCGTCGCGGCCAAAGTCGGGGCTCCGGAAGAGTTCCTCCTTGATGATGCGCTTGTCCATTTCCTTGAAACGACGCTTCTCTTCGATGGCTTCTTCGCTATTTTTGCCCATTTCAACGGGAACCGGGTCGCCATTTTGAAGTACTATATCACGATAGTACATCAACTCATGGATGGTCGCCGTCATAGCTTTCGTGCGTTTTCTGGTCTGTAGGTGATGATAAAAGGCAGCTGTCATCAGCAAAACAAGAATGACCAATACGGCAATTCCAATGGAGAGTTGTAAGTTCCTGTTTGCTATTAATTTCTCGTGCTGGATGTCTTCTCGAGCCCTTTTGGAGAAATAGTTCAGGTTGTCGATATGCAGTGAGTCTGTCAATTGGGACAGAGTAGAATAGCATGCGGTCGCTTGCTCATATTTTTTCATTCCCAAGTAGGCGTCAATCTCTTCTCTCAGTACTGACAGCATATTCACCCCTTTATCATTGCCATCCTCTTCGATAATCTTACGGCAGTACTGTGCAGATTCTAGCATATCATCATATTTTTCCCGCATCTTCAGGTATGGTATGATACTGCTTTCTGCTGCTATATCCCGATAGGGCATGGCCCGCATCAGCGCGTAGGTGGAATCTGCTTGATCCACCTCTCCTTCAGCAGCAAGCAGACGCGTCTTGATAGCATTAATAATGACTTTAGCCCGTCGCTCTACATCCAGCACTTTCATGTTCAAACCTTGATGGACGATTTCTTCTGCAGATGTCAGTGCTCTCTGGGCTTCATGATATCGGGCGTTGCTCAAATACATGTTGGCCAGATTGGTATAGAAAATGAATAGCATACGATTCTTGTACGCGTATTCTTCGTGTTTCATGTCTTCTGCAGCCTGCTCACAGATGGCGTAGCCTTCCGATTGCTTGCCCATGGCAAACAGACGCTTGCCACGGAGGAACTCCACCATACACATATAGTCAGTTGCATGATGCTTTTCCGACAGTTCACGCATTCTGAATACCAATTTGGACAAATAACGTTCGTCGTTTAACTTGTCGTAACAATAGGTGGCAAGGAAAAGAGTACTTAACTCCTCTTTCCATGATATGTTGGATTCTGGATTGTCAAGTACTTTCTGGTATAGCTTTAAGGCCGTGTTATAGTGGCGGTCCAAGCTCCAGAGGTTGGCCTCAGCACGGTCTAACTCCCACTCGGAAGCCATTTCCCGCTCACGCATAGTCTTTATAATCTGGAGCGACTTTGGCATGTCCACAATATTATAGTAGTACGCTTTGTCAAAGGTGAGCAGAGAATCGGGGAGTTGCGTTGCGGCCACTACGTGCTGGCATGTCAAAAAACATGCTACCCCAAGTATGATGTCAGATATTTTCTTTCTCATCGTGTCCTTTTTCAAAGTAAAGGCAAAGATAAGAAAAAAAGATGTAAAGTTAGCGAAGTGGTAACATTGTTTAACAAAATTACCACTCGTTTAATCTTGCCATGTGGAGTAGGGCTGACGGCGTAACTGGCTGTTGTAATAGCGACGGTCGCCAGTGACCTCTTTTCCGATGAAATGGGGTAAAATAGGCTCTTCCGAGCGCGACTTTAGCTCCACTTCCGCTATGATGAGGCCCTTGTTTTCTCCATGGAATTCATCGACTTCTATGGTGTGCTGACCGCTCTTGACGAGCCAGCGAGTCTTGTCGATGATGCCAGGTTCGCATAGCGTTAAAAGTTTTTCAGCGTCGTCCATCGGAATCTCCTGCTCAAACTCATAGCGTGACAGTCCGCCGTCAAGTGAGGGCCCTTTGATAGTGATATATGCGTGTTCATCACGGATGCGGATGCGAACCGTCCGGCCGCGGTCGCTGCAGATGTATCCCTGCCGGATGTGGCTACTAGCGAATGCCTCGTGCTTGTACGAGGTGTCAAGCACGAGGAATTTGCGTTCTATCTCCAATGCCATAGGTTGGTTAAATGCTTGTTAGGAAGCCATCATGGAGAATGTCCAGAACATGTACACCAGTGCGAGGATGATCAATCCTGCAAAGATCCACATGACTACTTTCTTACCTTTCTCTTCTTGCTTCTTTTCCCAAGCTTCTTTCTTGGCGTTTACTTTTTTGTTCATGATATTGTGTTTTTAATTATTTTAATTACTCATTGTCTTCTGATGACGGGAATTCCATCAGGTATGCTTTGATGAAATCATCGATTTTGCCATTCATGACGCCATCGACGTCTGAGGTCTGGTAGTTCGTGCGGTGGTCCTTGACGCGACGGTCGTCGAAGACGTAGGAGCGAATCTGCGAACCCCACTCAATCTTCTTCTTCCCAGCCTCAATCTTAGCCTGCGCCTCCAGGCGCTTCTGCATGGCACGGTCGTAGAGTTGTGAGCGCAACAGGGCCATGGCACGTTCCTTGTTCTTGGGCTGGTCGCGCGTTTCGGTATTCTCAATGAGAATTTCCTCTTCTTCCCCTGTGTCAGGGTCTGTGTACCAATAGCGCAAACGCACACCAGACTCCACCTTATTGACATTCTGACCACCGGCACCGCTGGAGCGGAAGGTGTCCCACGATAGTTTGGCAGGATCGACATACACTTCGATGGTGTCGTCGACCAGTGGCGTCACGAAGACACTGGCAAAGGATGTCATGCGCTTACCCTGGGCATTATAAGGCGAGACACGCACCAGACGGTGCACACCGTTCTCGCTCTTCAGATAGCCATAGGCGTATTCACCGCCCTCGATCTGCATGGTGACGCTCTTGATGCCTGCTTCATCGCCATCCTGCAGGTTAGCAATGCTGACCTTGTAGTCGTGAGCCTCAGCCCAGCGCTGATACATACGCATCAGCATCTGTGCCCAGTCCTGCGCCTCCGTACCGCCAGCACCGGAGTTAATCTTCAGCACACACTCCATAGGATCCTCTTTCTGGCGAAGCATGTTCTTCAGTTCCAATTTCTCGATGGAATCGATGGCTTTTGCGTAATTAGCGTCCACCTCATCCTCGGTAACCATCTCTTCTTTATAGAAATCGAAGGCCAACTGCAACTCGTCGGCAGCGGTGCGCACCTCCTGATAGCCGTCGAGCCATTTCTTGATGCCCTTCACCTTCTTCATCTGCTCCTCAGCGCGCTTCTGGTCTTCCCAGAAGTCAGGAGCCTGCGTACGAAGATCTTCCTCCTCGTACTCCATCTTCTTT
>ODAI012346763.1_pt1 | contig 10615 bp, 7 predicted proteins | sample 1539321 | NCBI WGS metagenome assembly ODAI01 (sample SAMN02144231, study PRJEB22623) | gut metagenome | biome: sheep rumen | host: Ovis aries | place: New Zealand | reverse complement strand
CCTCTGCCCAGCGTCTCTCGGGTGAGCGGGCACGATAGAAGAAGAAGCCCCGCACCCCACCCCGCGCGGCCTCCTCCCCGCAGTTTTTTTTCGCATTCTTCTGGCCGGCGGGTATCCCGCCGCCGCCGTAGGTCCTCAGACCTACGCGGACTATCACGAACTCAATTCCGGCGCCGCGAACCTTTTCCCAGTCGATATCGCCCTGAAATTCCGAAATGTCGATGCCGGCGATAGAAGTAGTCTGTCCGTTTTCGCGGTAGAAGGAGTAGCCGTTGCGTGTGACGATCTTTTCCCTGTCGCGGGAAAATTCCGGGACATTCTCATAGACCGGCAGAAAGACCTGTCCTATCGAGCTGTCGTTGTAGAGTATTTTTTTCCCGCTGAGCTGGTAGAAGGTCTCGTCCTTTTCTATGACAGCTCTTGTACGGACCTGCGGGGCATCATCGACCGCAGTACCGGCATTTACGGGAACTGTGCCGTCATCGTCATCAGCCCGGTTTCTGAGCACCTCTCTCCCGAGGAAGCCGCCGAGAGCAAGTATGACGATGAACTCAGCAGCGGCGAGCCTTTTGAGAAAGCCGCCGCTCTTCCGGGACTTTTTCTGTTTTTTCTCAGGCTTATCCTGATTATCCTTAGTAATTTTTTCCTCAGCCATTTTAGCCTCCTGTTAGATGTTAGTGCTTAGAATTTAGAGAGTTTAGAGTTGAAAGTTGAGAGTTATTGTGTTCGCTAACGCTCACATATTTAAATCTGTCCGCGTAAGCGGACACCGCAACTAAGCTCTGAGTTCTGATAACTAAGCACTAATAACTAATAACTACTTACTGCTTACTAATTATAAATTGACTATATCTTATCATAGTCCAGACCGTATTTTTCGGCTATGCCGCGGGCTATGGGCTCGCTTTTGATGAGAAACTGTCCGCCGTATTTATGGCAGCGGCAGAGCAGCTCCGCGCCCTCCCGGTCTCCGCGCATAGCAGCCTTTGAGAACCATTCCGCAGCCTTGGTATAATTCTTTTCAGCGCCGCAGCCGTTCATGTGCATCTTCCCGATGGCCTTCAAAGCCTGTAGATTTCCCTGTTTTGCCGCAAGCTCATACATCCGCTTTGCGGCCTCATAGTCACGCGGGAGCCCTTTTCCGTGTTCGCTGCACCAGCCGAGGGAATACTGCGCGTCCGGGTCAGCCTGAGCAGCAGCCTTTCTGTACCAGGCAGCTGCCTCGGTGAAATTTCTCTGGACGCCCCAGCCGTTGAACTTGCACTCGGCGTAATTGTACTGTGACCTTGCATGGCCTCCGTTAGCCGCTTTCAGCCAGATGCCGGCAGCGGTTTTCCTGTCCTGAAAGAGCTTTCCGTCTCCGTTAAAATACATCAGCGCAAGGTTGTTCATCGCGTCGAGGTCGCCCGCAGCGGCAGCCTTTTTGTAAAGCTCGAAAGCTCTCGTCTGGTCGGCAGCGATCCCTGTGCCTTTGGCGCAGCAGACCGCCAGGTTGAACATAGCAGGCGGATAATCCCGGTCGGCAGCTCTTTTGTACCACATCACCGCTCTCTCTCGGTCGGCGGGAGTGCCGATGCCGTTGTAGTAGGCGTTCCCGAGGGCGAACTGTGCTGACGGGATGCCGTTTTCGGCGTCCATGACGAGCCTTTCAAAATCGCTGTCAGTTTCGCTGGCGATGCCGTATCTTTCGGCATAACGCGCTGCTCTTGCCGGGTCAGCCGCGAGGTTCTTTCCCCCGACCCTGAAGCACAGCACCAGAGCCTTCTGCGACTCAAAATCGCCCTGTTCGGCAGCCTCCCTGTACCAATAGGCCGCCTTTGACAGGTCAAGCCCGGTGCCGATACCGTAGTGCCAGCAGGCGGCAAGCTTTTTCTGGGAGCTGCAATCTCCGCGCTTGGCCGACCTTGTATACCACTCGACTGCGCGTTTGTAATCCTGGGCAACACCTCTGCCGTAGTAGAAGCTCTCACCGAGGTTGAAACAGGCGTCGTTATCGCCGTTTTCGGCTCTCCTGAACAAGTCCTCGATGACCGAGCCTGTAGGTGCGTGAATGCTGTCGGGAGCAGAGGGGGAGCTGTCCGCGACTTCCCAGCCGAGGGCGTAGGCGAGGCTGTAAGCGACCATTTCAGCCTTTTCCCGGTTGAGGTATTCTCCGACCGCTGCGATTGCCGCAGTGACGACCTCATCGGGTGACTTCTGACCGCTCTGCACTCTCTCGTTCTCGCGCAGGTATAGCTTGCCTATATCCTCGCTCAGGGCGACGTAGAAAGCCTTGTTCTCCTTTGAAAGCTTCGGGGCAAGGTCACTCAGAGCGGAGCAGAACCGCCGTCTGTCGCCGATAATATCCGTTCCGAACAGATCAGTGACCTGTTTTACGGCGTTGGCAGCCGCAGTGATCTCCTGTTTCATTTTTCCTCCTCTGCAAAAGCTGCGCGGATAGCAGAGCATAGCTGCTGCTTTCTGCCGGAATAAAGCTCAAGCTGCTCCGAGAGCTCCAGAGCGCGCCCGAGACGCTGGGCTGGAGTTTTCCCCTTGAAATAGCCATCGCCGCTTATATAGTCCGCAAGATAGCGTGCTGCGAGCTCTCCTGATGTCCAGAGCAGGCCGTAGTACAGCGTCCCGACCTCCGCGTGTGTAAGAAGTCCGTGAAGTCCCTCAGCAAAGCCGTTCGCAGCCTCCCTGAATCTTCCGGCATCGTCCCCGAGGGAGCGTGTGAGGTCGCCAAAGTCGAGCGCGGCATAGCCGTTCATAGCCGTATCGAGGTCGATAACAGTGCATTTCTTTCCGGCCAGCACATTGTCAGGCTTGGCATCGCCGTGAATTGTACGAAGCGGGATATCCGGGGTAAACACGCTGCTGAGCGTTTTCCCGAGTGCTTCGAGCCGGACGGTCATCCTGTGCTCCGGAGCGAGCTCCCTGAGGCGCACAAGATAGGCACGGAAGTCATGAAAGCCGTTTATGACCGGTCTGAGCCTTAGGTTTTTGGTAACGCGGATGAACGTACCGAAGGCAAGTCCGGAGAGATAGTCCGGACGTTCCGTGATCTCTGGCGTGATGAAAGGGTACATCCGCCACAGGGTTCCGTCCCGGACGGTATAGTTCCTGCCGCACGAGGTGAGGAATCCCGGGACGCCGACGCGCTTTTCGCCGGAAGCTGCGAACGCTGCTGCGACTGCGGAAATATTATCCATGACAGTCACAGGCTCACGGAACACCTCCGGGCTGAGTGACTGGAGAACGTAGGCTTTGCCGCGGGATGTGACCTTATATGTTGAGTTGATGTGTCCGTCCATGAGAGGTTCGGGCGTTTCGTCAGGGATTATCCCGAAATCCTGCGCGGCGATCAATTTTTAAGGCTCTGCATGGGGGCAGGGATACGTCCTCCGCGGCTTATGAACTTGGCGGGGGATTTTTCCCGGATAGGCATAACGGGTCCGCTTCCGAGGAGGCCGCCGAATTCGAGGGTCTCGCCCTCCTTCCTGCCGATAGCCGGGATAAGTCTTACAGCGGTGGTCTTGGAGTTGACCATACCGATAGCAGCCTCGTCGGCGATTATCGCGGAGATAGTTGCGGGAGTTATGTCCCCGGGAACTACTATCATGTCAAGTCCGACGGAGCATACCGCGGTCATTGCTTCGAGCTTTTCAAGGCTGAGAACGCCTGCAACTGCCGCATCTATCATACCGGCGTCCTCGGAAACAGGGATGAAGGCTCCGGAAAGTCCTCCTACGGTGGAGGAAGCCATTACGCCGCCCTTCTTGACAGCGTCGTTGAGAAGCGCAAGACAAGCTGTTGTGCCGTGAGTGCCGCACATTTCAAGGCCCATTTCTTCGAGGATATGAGCAACGCTGTCGCCGACGGCCGGAGTGGGAGCGAGTGAGAGGTCAACGATACCGAACGGCACGCCCAGAAGCTCAGAAGCTCTTGCACCTACGAGCTGACCCATACGGGTTATCTTGAAGGCAGTTTTCTTGATGATATCGGCGATCTCGTCAATGGAAGCGTCGGGGTACTTTGTAAGTGCCGCACGGACAACACCGGGGCCCGAAACGCCGACGTGTATCTCGCAGTCAGGCTCGCCGACGCCGTGAAATGCACCTGCCATGAAGGGATTGTCCTCAACGGCATTGCAGAAGACAACGAGCTTTGCAGGGCCAATGCAGTCGCGGTCAGCCGTTCTCTCAGCGGCTTCCTTGACGATCTCACCCATTATTTTCACAGCGTCCATATTGATACCGGACTTTGTAGAGCCGATATTCACGGACGAGCAGATATTCTGAGTGACGTCAAGAGCTTCCGGGATAGACCTTATGAGCGCCATATCACCGGCGCTGAAGCCCTTATGGACGAGAGCTGAATATCCTCCGATGAAGTTTACACCGCAGGTGTCAGCAGCTCTCTGGAGAGCCTTTGCGAACTTTACGGGGTCATCACCGGGGCAGGCTGCTGCGAGCATAGCTATAGGAGTGACAGAGATTCTCTTGTTGACGATCGGGATGCCGTACTCCTTTTCTATCTGCTGACCCACAGCGACGAGGCTGCCGGCTTTGGAGACGATCTTGTCATAGACCTTTTCGCAAGCCCTGTCGATATCTGTGTCGATGCAGTCCAGGAGGGAGATACCCATTGTGATCGTGCGTATATCGAGGTATTCGTCCTGTATCATCCTGATAGTTTCGAGTATATTATAAGCGTTAAGCATTGACTAACTTCCTTTCAGAGCTCAGACATTGTGCATGGAGTTGAAGATATCCTCGTGCATTGTGTGGATAGAGAGACCGAGCTGCTTGCCGAGCGAATCCATTCTGTCCACCAGAACTGAAAAATCCGCATTTATCCCGGTGATATCCACCAGCATTATCATAGCGAACATATCCTGAAGAACGCTCTGGGTGACCTCTATAACATTTACGTTGTACTCAGCGCAGATACCGCTGACCTTGTGAAGGATGCCTACGGTGTCCTTGCCTATAACAGTTACGACTGCTCTCATAAAAAAACCTCCGTTTATAATTGCGCCTGAGCGCATAGTCTGTTATTATTATATCATTTATCCCTTCCTATGTCAATCACTTTACGGAGCAAACTTTAGTTTGCTGATGTGCGATGCACTTTTAAATCTGGAATTGGACAGTTTTATCCGGCCGGGGAGGCGCCGGATAACATCGCTGCCGGGGGATGTAATAACTTTCAACTCCCGGCTTGAAAACTGTTATTGACAAAAGCCGGGTTTGGGAGTATAATTACATTGAGTAATTATATTTGTCCGGGGAAATTCCGGATAGGAGGAATTATGGATATTATAATAGTCGGCTGCGGAAAGGTCGGTATAGCTCTTGCTGAGGTACTCTGCGAGGAGCACAATGTTACTGTTATCGACAAGAATGAAGCTCTCATCAACGCGGCTATCAACGATTTCGATATCATGGGTATCGCCGGCAACTGCCTCCAGACGAGCGTTCTTGAGGAAGCCGACGTTTCCAAGGCAAATCTTTTCATCGCTGTCACTACCTCTGACGAGGTCAATATACTTTCCTGCCTCATCGCAAAGAGGATGAAGGCAAAGCACTGCATTGCCCGTGTCCGCAGTCCCGAATTCGAGAACCAGCTCGTCTTCATGCGAGAGGAGCTCGGTATAAGCATGATGGTCAACCCGGATTACAATGCCGCCAATGAGATTGCAAAGGTGCTGCGTTATCCGGAGGCTATCAACATCGAGTCCTTTGCTAACGGGATGGTCGATCTTGCGGAGATAAGGATAACAAGCGGAAGCATCCTTGACGGTGTTGCTCTCAGCCAGCTTTCCCGCCGGCTGAAGCTCGATGTCCTGATCTGTGCGGTGCAGCGCGGCGAGGAACTCGTTATCCCGAACGGTAACTTCGTCCTGAGGGCGGGCGACAAGATACACATGAACGCCTCACACAGCGCAATGGTCAAGTTCTTCCGGAGCATAAGTGCTGCTTACCGCGAAAAGCGCGTTAAATCGGCAGTCCTCATAGGCGGTGGAAGGGTTGCATACCACCTTGCCCAGCAGCTTATTGAAATGGGCATAAAGGTCAAGATCATCGAGATCAACGAGGAACGCTGCATAGAGCTCAGCCAGCGTCTGAACAAGGTAAGCATCTCCTGCGCCGACGGCACCGATCATGATATCCTTGAGGAGGAACAGGTCTACGATGCTGACGCAGTGGTCACGCTTACGGGTATCGACGAGGAGAACATCCTTCTTTCGCTGCTTGCGAAGAAAAACGGCGTTGAAAAGGTCGTTACGAAGGTCAACCGTATGTCACTCATCCAGCTTTCGGACACGCTTTCGCTCGACAGCATCATTTCGCCGAAATCCATCACGGTCAACCAGATACTTCAGTACGTCCGGGCGAAGCAGAATTCTCTCGGCAACAACGTCACCACGCTCTACCGCCTCGTCAACAACAGGCTCGAGGCTATGGAATTCGTTGTCCGTGACCATAAGGAATACGTTGGAGTACCGCTGAAAAAGCTGAAAATACGTCCCGGAATCCTCATCGCGAGCATTGCGCGCGGTAACGACCTCATTATCCCGAAGGGGGATGACTGCATCAAGGTCAACGACAGCGTTGTTGTTGTAACGACGAACAAGGGCTTCCGCGATCTGAGCAATATTTTTGACTAAGGGAGCCTGATAAGTTCAATGAATTACAGAATGGTTTGGTACATCATGGGTCAGATCTGCAAGGTCGCTGGACTTGCCATGCTGCTGCCGATAATTGTCGGGGCGGTATACAGCGAGGATCACGTCGTGCTTTCGTTCGGCGTGCCGTTCCTGATCCTGATGTTCATAGGCCTTGCGGCTACGGTAAAAAAGCCTGCGGACAAGGCTGTATTTTCAACGGAGGGCTTCGTGAGCGTTGCTGCCTCATGGATAGCTGTTTCAGCCGTCGGAGCGCTTCCCTTTGTGATTTCCGGCGAGATACCCAATTACGTCAACGCCCTTTTTGAGACAGTTTCGGGCTTTACAACAACAGGAGCGACTATCCTGAGCGACGTTGAATCAATGTCGAAGTCGTGTATGTTCTGGAGGGCGTTCACTCACTGGCTGGGCGGTATGGGTATACTGATGTTCGTGCTTGCGGTAATGTCGAGCAATGATGCCCGGACTATGCACATGATGAGGGCTGAGTGTGCGGGCCCGAACGTCGGACGTCTCGTGTCGAAATCGAGCGTTTCGGCGCGGATACTCTATGGGATATATATTTCCCTCACGGCAATGGAGGCTCTGCTTCTGTTCTGCGGCGGAATGCCGGTATATGAATGTCTGATACACGCCTTCTCGTCAGCCGGCACCGGAGGCTTCTCCCTGTGGGGCGACAGTATCGGGCACTATAACAGTGTTTACATCGAAATGGTAGTGGCGGTGTTCATACTTCTTTTCGGCGTGAACTTCAACCTTTACTATTATATTATAGTACGCAAGTATTCCCTTGCCCTTAAAAACGAGGAAGTCAGGGTGTACTTCGGTATAGTTATCGCGGCTACGGTGATAATAACGGCAAATATCATGCACCTTTTCAGCAGCTTTGGTGATGCTCTGCGCCATTCGTTCTTCATGGTAGCGTCAACGATAACCTCGACCGGCTTTGCGACTGCGGATATCACGCAGTGGCCGGTATTCTCACAGACTCTGCTCCTGCTGCTGATGTTCATAGGCTCGTGCGCGGGCTCGACGGGCGGCGGCATGAAGGTGTCAAGGTGGCTCATACTTTTCAAGACAGGCGTCAAGGAACTGAAATATATCTCCAACCCGAGAGCTGTTGCGACGGTAAAGATAGACGGCAAGCCTGTGGAAAAGGGCGTCGTGCGCGGCGCGACATCATATCTGGTTTTGTTCATGCTGCTCATGGGCATATCGCTTCTGCTGATATCTCTTGACAGCTATACGGTGGAGGAGTCTGCCTCGGCTGTTATAACGTGTATGAACAACATCGGCTATGGACTGGGGAGATTTGGTCCTGCCGGCAGCTTTGGCGGACTCAGCGAGCTCTCGAAGCTTGTTCTCTGTGTGGATATGCTCCTCGGGCGACTGGAGATATATCCGCTCATCATGCTCTTTGCCTCTAAAAAGAGGTAAAATGCCGGAAGGCAGGAGCTGTTAACGTATTTGACGTCAAAATTCTGGCGTTCGATATAATATCATTATTCGCGGGCGGAAGCACAAGTCCGCGGCAAATACGGGGGTATGAAAAATGAAAAAATCATCAGGAAGGCTGCTGGCGGCATTCATCAGCCTTTGCACAGCACTCATGTGCGTCTTTCCCGGAGGGAATGGGTTTACAGCGAATTCGGCTGAGCTCATGATATGGAGCATCGCCTGCGTTGACGCTGTCCCGGGGGATCAGGTCGCACTCAACGTCTACACCTACAATCCGGTAGCGATCAAGTCGGTCACCGGCGGCAGACTCAAATGCGATTCGCCGCTTACCTTCGCGGGAATGTCCGAGAGGAGCAGTGTTTACAATGCGGCAATAAGCTGCACTCCGAGCGGGAATTACATGGATTTCAGCCTGAGCGGATCAAGTCCCTCTGCCGGCAGCGACGGTTCTGTCATCTTCACGATATATGTGAACGTTCCGGCGGGATGTCCTATAGGCTCCTACGAGATCAGGTGGGTATCCACGGAGATGATGACCAAGACTTCGGGCGGCTCGAATTATCTTCCGCAGCTTGAATACGGAATAATCAACGTTAAGAACGGCGTATCGACCGGTACGACGTCCTCGACCACAACGACAACAACAACTACCTCTACCACTACTGCTGCCTATCTGGACAGCGTGGGGCTGCACATTGATGTTGACCCTCTCCCGAAGACGGTTTACGGGAACGGGGAGGCTCTTGACCTCAGCGGCGGCTGCGCTTTGGTAAATATAGGTTACTTATACAGTGATCGTACTGTTAAGTCTGAGGATTTCACATTCGCGCTTTCCGAGCTGCCTGTCCGCACCGGAATGAACAATGAGTTCTCAGTGTATACCGACACTTCCGCTTACAATGCCTATGTTCCCGGAAATTATCTCATCACAGTCACAGTTGAAGGTATGGGCGAGAGCGAGACGATATACATTCCTGTGGAGGTACAGCCTCAGACGACGACTTCGACGACTTCGACGACTACCACCACTACAACAACGACAACGACAACTACAACTTCCACTGATGTGCCGGTAAGCATAGTCTCAAGGAACTGCCGTGTTGACCTGAACGGCTTCCCGCTGAAGATGGAATACACTGTCGGCGAAACTCTCAGGCTCAGCGGAGGCTATTACAGCGGCTATGCGGACGTTACCTACTCCGACGGCAATACTGCTCACGGCGAATGGTACAGAGCGAGCATCGGCGATGTGAGGAGCTTTGAGGTAAACTATGCGGGGATTTCCGAGACATACTACCTGAGGACGGATACGTCTGATGTGAATATGAACGAGCCGGGCTTTTATGAGATAAGGCTCCTTCTCACCGACCGGAGCGGAAGTACGGTCTATGCTTCAAACAAATTCTACATAGAGGTACAGGCTCAGACGACCTCCTCGACGACTACCACCACGACGACTACCACCACGACGACTACCACAACGACAACTACCACAACGACAACTACCTCGACAACTACTCACGGCGCTGACCCATACATCATTATCGACCAGCCCGACCAGAGCGAGCTCTATGCCGGCAATTCCGTGAAGCTCAATATAAGGAGCTCTGTGGGAGCAGCGCCCACGGTCTACTGGATATCTCCGGGGGATTATTCCGTTGCCGAGGCAAGCATCGATGGTACCCTGAAGCTGAAAAAAGCCGGAACGATCAGAGTTACGGTTTACGGCAATGTAAAAGGTGTGGACTGCGATGCGAGCGTTGACCTTGTGATAACCGATAATCCGCAGCAGACTACTTCGTCCACAACAACGACCACCACGACCTCAACAACCACAACAACAACTTCCACCACGACCTCGACATCAACCACAACAACTACCACGACCAGCACCTCCTCCACTACCTCGACAACTGTCACGATACAGCCCGGCGATATGCTCGGCGATGCCAACCTCGACGGCAAGGTCCTCGCTAACGATGCTTCGCTCGTTCTTATCGAATACGCCGATAACGCGACCGGAAGGACTAACTTCAACGACCGCCAGAGAGCTGTTGCGGATGTTGACGGTGACGGCAAAATAATCGCAAAGGATGCCTCACTGATACTCAAATATTACGCCTATTTGCAGGAGGCTGCCTACATCGACATGAGCGAATGGGTGAAGCACTTCACATAAAATACCAAACCCAGCCCCCTCTGCGGCTGAGATAATGGGAAAAATAACAAAATATCATGAATTATCCGGCTTTTTTGAGGTCACCCCTTGACAAGCCGGATTTTTTTGGGTATAATATATAAGTGTGCTGTATTCAGGCATACTATATTTTGAGAAAAGGAGGAAAAATATGCCTACATTTAACCAGCTCGTTCGCAAGGGAAGAAAGGACCTCGAGACAAAGTCCACAGCTCCTGCTCTCCAGAAGGGCTACAATGCTAAGAAGAAGGTACAGATCAACCTCAGCTCTCCTCAGAAGAGAGGCGTCT
>ODAI011223821.1_pt1 | contig 10615 bp, 7 predicted proteins | sample 1539321 | NCBI WGS metagenome assembly ODAI01 (sample SAMN02144231, study PRJEB22623) | gut metagenome | biome: sheep rumen | host: Ovis aries | place: New Zealand | reverse complement strand
CTCGGAGTAATCGGAGTAATCAGAGAAAGCGGAATAATCGGAGAAAGCGGAGAAAATAGAAAAAAAACCGCCGGATTCACATCCGACGGTCGATTCTCTCAATGAGTTCGTTAATTACTTAACGCTGTCAGTAGCGGCAGAATCAGTAGCAGCGCTATCAGCAACAACCTGAGCAGCAGTGTCGGGAACGACAACTGAATCAGTGTCAACGGCCTCAGCGGGCTGAGTCTTGTTACCACAAGAAGCGAAAGAAATAGCTGCAACAGCTACGAACATCAAAACTAACTTTTTCATTTTTCTAAGCTTTTTAAATCTGTAAAACAATCATTTGTTTATTAAAACGCTGCAAAGGTAGGCATTTTTTTGATACGTTGTATCTTTTTTTGCGTTTTTTTTTAGCCCATTTTTGTAACTTTTTTGCAAGACACTATAAATCAACGAATTACGAAATGTTAAATTTCGTGTAAATTTCACCCTTTACTGAATAAATGCAAAAAAATGCCTTTTTTACGATTAAAATGACTACCTTTGTGGCCGCAAACAATAAGTACCTATTTGAATCATAAGGAACGAATGATAGATTCTTCAGCCTTCCAAGGCAAAAAAGCGAAATATTTCACGCTGGGATGCAAGTTGAACTTCTCAGAGACCTCGACGTTCGGCAAAATGCTGGCTGAACTGGGAGTGGTGACGGCCAGTAAGGACGAACGGGCCGACATCTGCCTCATCAACACCTGCTCGGTGACCGACGTGGCCGACCATAAATGCCGCCAGGCCATCCACCGGCTGGTACGCGAAAATCCAGGAGCCTTCGTGGTGGTGACCGGATGCTATGCACAGCTGGAGCCGGAGCAGGTGAGCAGGATAGACGGCGTCAGCCTGGTATTGGGGGCGAACGAAAAGGCCAACCTGGTGCAGTTTCTTTCAGAGGCGCTCGTTGGTCGCGATAATATCGCGACATACCGAACAGGACAAGAAGGGACGACGGACGGAACAGGACGAGAAGGGACGACATACAGGACGGTGAAGACGAAGGACATCAAGAGCTTTGCACCTTCCTGCTCGCGAGGCAACAGGACGCGCTATTTCCTGAAGGTTCAGGACGGCTGCGACTACTTCTGCACCTATTGCACCATCCCCTTTGCACGCGGGTTCAGCCGCAACCCAACCATAGGCTCGCTGGTGGCACAGGCTGAGGAGGCCGTCAGAGAGGGTGGCAAGGAGATTGTGCTGACAGGCGTCAACATCGGCGACTTCGGCAAGACTACAGGCGAGCGCTTCATCGACCTTGTCAAGGCACTGGATGCCGTGGAGGGCGTAGAGCGGTACCGTATCAGCAGCCTGGAGCCCGACCTGCTGAGCGACGAGCTGATAGACTACTGTGCCCGGAGCCGTGCTTTCATGCCCCACTACCATATCCCGCTTCAGAGTGGCAGCGACACGGTGCTGAAACTGATGCACCGCCACTACAACCGTCAACTCTTTGCCGACAAGATTCACCACATCAAGAGCGTCATGCCCGATGCATTTATCGGTGTCGACGTGATGGTGGGCTGTCGTGGCGAGACGCCAGAATGTTTTGAGGAGACCTACGACTTTCTGAACGGTTTGGACGTGACGCAGTTGCACGTATTCCCCTACTCCGAGCGTCCCGGCACACAGGCCCTGAAGATTCCCTACGTGGTGAGCGAACAGGACAAACGTGAGCGCAGCAAGCGACTGCTCGAGCTGTCGGACGCCAAGACACACGCCTTCTATCAGCGATTCATCGGGACAGAAGCCGAGGTGCTGTTTGAGAAAGCCCCCCGTGGCAAGGCCATGCACGGATTCACCCGCAACTATATCCGCGTGGAGCTGTCGCCTGCCGATGCCAGACCTGAATACGACAATCAGCTGATGCGCGGCACGCTGGGCGGTTTTAACCACGACCGAAGCGCATTAGGGATTGAGGGATTGAGAAAATGAGAAATTGAGAAATTGAGATATTTAGATATTGAGAAAATGAGATATTAAGATGGATAAGGTAGCAATCGTCATACTCAACTGGAACGGCGCCAGGATGCTGGAACAATACATGCCGACGGTGCTGAACTATTCGCGCGACGAGGCAACAATATATGTTGCCGACAATGCCTCGACCGACGGGTCGCTCGACCTGCTGCGCCAGAAATTTCCCGAGTGCAGGCTCATTGAGCTCGACAAGAACTGGGGCTTTGCCGAGGGCTACAACAAGGCCCTCCGTCAGATAGAGGCAGCATACTACTTGCTGCTGAACTCCGACATCGAGGTGACCCACCACTGGCTGACACCGCTCATCGAGTTTATGGATGCCCACCCCGAAGCAGCAGCCTGTCAGCCCAAGCTGCTCTCCATATACAACCGAGACCAGTTCGAATATGCCGGAGCCTGCGGAGGCTACCTGGACCGCTATGGCTACCCGTTCTGCCGCGGGCGCATCTTCGACACAGTTGAGGACGACAACGGCCAGTACGACTATGCCACCAGTATACTGTGGGCCACGGGTGCCGCCCTGATGATCCGTTCGACAGACTACTGGGCGTGTGGCGGACTGGACGGCCGGTTCTTTGCCCATAACGAGGAGATAGACCTGTGCTGGCGACTTCGCATTCGCGGCCGTAAGATTTACTGCCTGCCGGAGTCGTACGTCTACCACGTAGGCGGTGGCACACTGCCCAAGTCAAACCCGATGAAGACCTTCCTCAACTTCCGCAATAACCTGACCATGCTCTACAAGTGTCTGCCCGACGACGAACTGCGCCACGTCATGCGGTGGCGCTGGTTTCTGGACTATCTGGCGGCCTGGGAGATGCTGATACTCAAGCGTAACCTGGGCGATTTCCGCGCCGTCTACAGGGCACGTCGCGCATTCAAGCACTGGCAGAAGAACTTCGAGGAGGACAGGCTGCAGATACAGGCTTCGCGAAAGGAAAAAGAAATACCAGAGCAACGACGTTTCTCATTGCTCTGGCAGTACTATGCAAAAGGCCGCAAACACTTTAGTGAATTGAGAGATTGAGAAATTGAGAAAATGAGAAATTGAAACGCCTCTTAATTCTCAACTATCAATTCTCATCTCTTAATTCTCACCTCAACCGGCTTGTCGACCTCCTTGCGCCAAGCCTTCAGATAGTCGAACCAATCGCGGGCTGAATGGTACCCAAACTCCTCGTTGGCCGAGGTGTACGTCACCTTATACGACAGCTGGCGCCCATCGACCTTGACGACGTAGGCATAGTTGTCCTTGTTGGCCGGCTCCTCACTGACGACGCTCTGCTGTGGCAGCAGGATGGCCAGACCCACCGTCTCGCGTTTCCATTTCAGCGTGTCGGTGGCAGGATAGTCGGTACCCCAGCAGGCGCGCAACCCCTTTTTGTCGGAAAACTCCTCGGACCCCTTGACATTAATGATACCGGTCGAGAAGCGATAGTCGCTGACGTCCTTGTTGAACAGCACGTCGACGTCCGTATCGCGGTGACCGGCATACTGCGTATAGCGTAGGGTCATCGTGATGGATGACGGCTGATGGCTGACGGATGACGTGGCGGGACGGGGGGCCTGCCAACCTTTGTCGACAACCTCGACGATGGTGCGCAGGGGACCATAGGAAATGATGCGCTGCGTGCGCGAAGCCACCGGCTCCACCAGCGTGGGCTGGCGGCCGTCCCAACCACGGAAGGCACCCAGTCCGAAGGTCTGTCCGACCCATAGCACGTCGTCGCCATAGCCACGCTTCTTCTGTTCGTCGTCGGTATAAAACTGCGTCTCCTTGAGTTCCAGCTGTTTCTTGAACTTGCCGTAGAGGTCCGGCGTCTGGCGTGCATCGAAGTAGATGCGGATGCCGTTGAGTTCGCTCTCGAAGTCCACGCCATGGTGGTGCTGTATATTATAGGTATAGGCAGCGTCGCCACGTGCGGTGATGGACTCGATATAGTTGTTCTGCTGGTTCTTCTTCAGTTTCTTGTCGCGCGTGTTGCTCAGCACCATCTCGGCAAAGACGCGTGCCGGATACTGACGAGGCTCACCTTCGTCGTAGAGGGTGACGCTGAACTCCTGCTTTTCCTTCTTGCCGAGATTGGCCAAAAAGCAGAGTTCGTCGAAGGTGTCGTTCTGGTCGAGGTCGTCCAACTGGCAGGGGACCTCCCGACCGTTCAGCGTGACCAGCGCAGAAGACACGGTGCCGTAAGGAGCCAGTTGGATGACGACAGGCACATCGCTGCGTGAGACACTGGAGGGATTGCTGACGCTGACGGTGATGGTTTTCGAGGCAGAAGCCACCGTCGCCATCGCAGACAGCAGGAAAAGGGCTAACGTTTGTTTCTTTTTCATAATTGAAGTAGTTTATCGTTTTGCAAATTTCACACAAATAAACGAAAACCACATCATTCGTGTACTTTTTTTTATCTTTTTTAGGTTAAAATTTGGATTTTAAAATATATTTTAGTAATTTTGCACCGAAATTTAACATAAATAAGTAATTAAACTCGTCAAATATACCCGTGCGCAAAATATACGGCATACTGTTTTCCATCATGCTTCTGTGTTTCGGTTGCCAATGGCAGCTGAAGCCCAGCGACGCTGGCGATGCCATCCAAATCAGTATTGAGCGCTACGACCGCATTGAGAGCCTGTACCTGACCACCGGCGACCACTCCGCACTCCGGCAGATGAACACCTACTTCCCCATGCAGACGCGCACGTTGATAGAGGACGTGCTTCGGTTGGGCAAGGTAGACGACCCGGAGACCAACCATCGCTTCCTGCACTTTTTCCAGGACTCGACGCTCCAGCGCATGCTGGCCGACGTGCAACAGCAGTATGCCGACATGGACGACATCAACAACGAGTTGGCCGCTGCCTTCGAACGGCTACAAGCCAGGATGCCCGCCCTGAAGATTCCCCACTTCTATGCGCAGATAGGCTCGTTCGACCAGAGCATCATCGTGGCCGACGGTTCGCTGGGCATCAGCCTCGACAAGTATCTGGGTGCCGACTACCCCTTCTACCGTGAGAACTACCGTGACGACCAGCGGAGCATGATGGTGCGCTCCATGATTGTGCCCGACTGTCTGGCCTTCTACCTGCTCAGCCTCTACCCCGCCCCACGCGAACTAGCCGGCACGCCCGACGGTCGCCACCAGCACATGAGCAAGATACAATGGGTGGTCAACGAGGTCGTAGGGCGCGACGTGTTCCACGGCAAGATGATTTCTGACATCGACGACTACATGAAAAGCCATCAGCAACAGACCATCGACGCCTTGCTACGTGGTAACGTCAACTACTATTTTAGCAAAAAGTAACTTTTTCGTTTGGCATTTCGCCCGATTTGCACTACCTTTGTAGCCCAAAACGAAAAATACAATGCCAGAGCCATCAAACAATTCAACCGGAACAGGCGGCGGTCAGCGCCGCCGCAGGTCACAACAGGTAGACAACACCTACGCCCACGTGCAGCCACAGGCCACAGAGATAGAGCGTGCCGTGCTGGGAGCACTGATGATTGACAAAGACGCCTATGCCGTGGTGTCGGAAATGCTGCGCCCAGAAAGTTTCTACGAGCCGCGCAACCAGAAAGTTTTCAGTGCCATCTTGGAACTGTCGATGCACGAGAACCCTGTCGATGTGCTGACGGTGACCGAGCAGCTGGCTCGTCAGGGCGACCTGGAGGACGTGGGCGGTCCGGGCTACATAGCGGAGCTGTCGAGCCGTGTGGCCTCGTCAGCCAATATTGAGTATCATGCGCGCATTATTGCCCAGAAGTCGCTGGCCCGCCAGCTCATCTCCTTTGCCGGCAACATTGAGACCAAGGCCTTCGACGAGACCATCGATGTCGACGACCTGATGCAGGAGGCTGAGGGCAGCCTGTTTGAGCTGGGACAGCGCAACATGAAGAAGGACTACACCCAGATAGGCCCCGTCATCAAGAACGCCATCGACGTCATCCAGAAGGCAGCAGCCAACAAGGACGGTCTGACGGGTGTACCTACGGGCTACAACAAACTTGACGACATCACGTCGGGATGGCAGTCGTCCGACCTCGTCATCATTGCCGGTCGTCCGGCCATGGGTAAGACGTCGTTTGCCCTGTCAATGGCTAAGAACATTGCCGCCGACTACAAGGTGCCCATGGCTTTCTTCTCGCTCGAAATGTCGAACGTGCAGTTGGTGAACCGTCTGATTTCCAACGCCTGCGAGATACAAGGCTCCACGATACTTAACGGACAACTGAAGCCCGACGAATGGGACCGTCTGGACAAACGCGTCAACGACCTGCTGGGTGCGCCACTGTACGTTGACGACACGCCGGGCCTCTCGGTTTTCGAGTTACGCACCAAGGCGCGCCGACTGGTACGTGAGCACGGCGTGAAGATTATCATGATTGACTATCTGCAGCTGATGAATGCCAACGGCATGCGCTTCTCGTCACGCCAAGAGGAGGTGTCGGTCATCTCGCGTTCGCTGAAAGGACTGGCCAAGGAGCTTGACATCCCCATTCTGGCCCTCTCGCAGCTGAACCGTGGCGTGGAGAGCCGCGAGGGCCTGGAAGGCAAGCGCCCGCAACTCTCTGACCTGCGCGAATCGGGTGCCATCGAGCAGGATGCCGACATGGTGCTGTTCGTTCACCGCCCGGAGTACTACCATATCTATCAGGACGACAACGGGCGCGACCTGCGTGGCATGGCACAGATTATCATTGCCAAGCACCGTAAGGGTGCTACGGGCGACGTGCTGCTCACGTTCCGCGGCGAATTTACGCGTTTCGAGAATCCCGAGGACCGCCGCCTGGGACACGCCCAGAACGATAACGGCGGCGAGATATTAGGCAGCAAAGTTAATGGCGCCCAACCCCTGGGGGGTGAGTCGCCATTTGCCGGAGAGCCCTTTGCCGAGCAACCAGGCTCTGCACCGTTTTAGTAATATACTTATTTCGAATACTTCTCTATCAGTGACTGGGCCTGCTCATGGCCCAGTTCTTTTGCTTTCTGCAGACTGGCCAGCCCTTCCGTCTTCTGTCCCTTCACACAGAGGCCCAGTCCTAACAGCAGGTGACCGTCGGCCTGGTCGGGAGCCAGGCGGACGGCTTCGCGGGCTGCCACCAAGGCTTCGTCGTAACGGCCGACACGCAGCTCTACCGAAGCCTTCTCGGCATGGTAGACGGGATCCTGAGGAGCCATTTCGATGGCTTTCTGGATGTCGTCGATGGCCTGCTGATACAGGTGACCGGCAAATTCCGACTGCTCGCGCAGGTAGTAGAATTCAGCCGTCAGCTGTCCGGTCATGAGTTTCTCATATTCATTAAAGTCACTGACGGCCTGGCGATGCTTGCCTGCCTGGTCTAACAGCCGGCCACGCGCCATCATGTAGGGTGCCACCGCACGAAGATACGGTCGCGAGAAAGTATTGACGGCACTGTCCAGCTGGGCGATGGCCCCTGACTGGTCACCCTGTGCCAACCGGCACTGCGCTGCGGCATAGAACACCTCGGCACTGCGCAGGTCGCTCTTGGTCAGCTGCTGATAAAGCTGGAAAGCCTCATCATAGTGCTGAAGGGCATAGTGTATCTGGGCTTGCTGCTGCAGATAGACAGGCATGGGGCTGGCCTCGTAAGCCGCCTGCGACTCCTGCAGGGCACGCTCCAACGTCCATGGCCCGTAGGGAGTCTTCGACTGTAGCATACGGTGCTGCAGGATGAGGGCGGCATACTGATAGTGGACGTCGTCCTTCTTGTCGGCCACCTTCAATGCTTGCTCCATATTCTTCTCGGCCTCAGCAAACTGAGTGGCCGAAGCCAGGTTGCGGGCACGGTTGACATAGCCGTCGGGATGCTGCGGAAACTTACGTATAAACCGTTCCAGGAAATCTATATACTGCAGCGAGTCCATAGCCGATGCCGCCATAAACATAGCCAGCTGCGCCTGTTCAATATCGTCGGGCAATGCTTTCTTGATGCCGGTGGCCTTCATGGCCGGAGCATTCATGCCAAGCCCGCTCATCTGCATCGTGCTGGCAAACAGCACGCTCACGGCATAGCTCTTCCCAGCCTGGCCGTCGGCCGAGGGCTGGAGAATACCTATCACCTCCCCCTCGTCGTTCATCACGGGGCAGCCCGCCTGCCGCTCGTCCGCCGTCATGTCGAGCGTATAGTAGGCGTAGTCAGTCTGGAAGACTTCGGCTTCGGCCACTGTGCCCTGCTTGCAGTCTGGCACCTTCTTGACGCTGTAAGGCAGCAGCCACGCCACTGCGCCCTTCCCGGCCTTCGCCTGGGCAACGGTCAGCGCCTGCGGCTTTTTGACGTCGACCTTGAATTTGGCTACGTCGTACATGTCGTTGGCGCCGATGATGCACTCCACGGGCCATTCCTTGCCCTGCACGTCAATGACCACAGCCCGCTGGGCACCCTTGAAGGGCTGATAGCTGCTGACGGCCTCGCCGTCGCTACCGACGAAAAAACCGTTGCTGCTGGCCATCAACTGATTGTTGCCATCGAACGTCTTCAGCGTAAACACCGCCTGAGCGGCCTTTTTGGCCCACGACTGTGCAAGAAGATGAAGGGATGGCGACAATGAGAGAATGAGAAATGCTGCGCACCTCATTCCCAATCCTGTTCCCTGTCTCCTGATATATTCCTTAATATGATTCATCTCTCAATTTCTCAACTTTCAACTCTCAACTGTCAACTCTCAACTCTCAACTTTCAAAAGTTGTTTCGCGTTAGCGATGGCTGCTTCCGTAACGTCGCTGCCACTCAGCATCTGGGCTATCTCGCTGATGCGCTCGTCGGCTGTCAGCTCCTGCATGTGGCTGATGGTGCCCTGCTCGGTTTCCGACTTCGATACGCGGTAGTGGTGACTGCCCTTCGAGGCTATCTGGGGCAGATGGGTGATAGAGATGACCTGACGTTCGCGTTGTCCCATCTCCTGCATGATGTCGGCCATCTTCTCGGCTATCTTGCCGCTGACGCCCGTGTCTATCTCGTCGAAGATGATGGTAGGCAACTTCACGGCACCGCTAATCATGGCTTTCAGCGACAGCATAACACGGGCAATCTCACCACCCGACGCCACCTGAGCCACAGGCTGCAGCGGCGTCGACGTATTGGCCGAGAAGAGGAATGCCACCTGGTCCTGTCCGCTCTTGCCAAGCTCGCCCCGGCTCACGCTCACCTCGAAGCGCACGTTAGGCATGCCCAGCGGCACCAGCCGCTGCCGGAGTTCCTGTTCTATCTGGCGGGCAGCCTGCTGGCGCACGGCTGTCAGTTCGTCGGCCTGCTGCCGGCATGACTCCGTCAGCTGGCGGCACTTGCCCTCCAGTTCGGCCAGTGCCTCGTCGGAGTTCACGATGGCACCCAGTTTTCGTTTCAGCTCGTCGCGCTGGCTGATGAGTTCTGACACCGTTTCCACATGGTATTTCTTCTCCAGTTCGTAGATGCGGTCCAGACGGGCGTGGATACGATCCAGTTCTGCCGGGTCAAAGTCCGCATGGTCCAGCAGCGCGCCCACCTCTTCGGCTATGTCCTTCAGTTCTATACGGCACTGCTCCAGCCTTTCGGCCAGTTCAGCCGTCGTCGGCATCACCTGGCTGATGTTGCCCAACGCCGTCTGTGCCAGCCGTGTCTGGCTGATGGCTCCCGGCTCATCATGGCCGCCGCTCTGACCGTCCAGCGCACTGCTGGCTTCGAAGAGGGCCGTCTTGATGTCCTCGGCGTGCTCCATCGTCTCGCTCTGCTGTTCCAGTTCCTCCTGCTCGCCCTCAGAGAGTCGTGCATTCTCCAGTTCGTCGTACTGGAATTGCAGGAAATCCAGGCTCTGCCGGTTGCGTTCTATGTCGTCACGCAACTGCTGCAACTGGCCCTGAACGTCACGCAGCTGACCGTAGGTCTGCTGATAAGCGGTCAGCTGACGGTTGTCCTTTGCAATGATGTCAACCACGCTCAGCTGGAAGTCATGATGTTCGAGCAGCAGGTTCTGGTGCTGCGAGTGAACGTCAACCAGCTGTTCGCCCAGTTCCTTCAGCAGGGCCAGGCTGACGGGCGTGTCGTTGATGAAGGCACGGCTCTTGCCTGCCGCTGTCAGTTCGCGGCGGATGATGGTATCCTCGTCGTCGCGTTCTATCCCGTTGTCGTCAAAAAAATCCTGCATCTTGTAGCGCGACAGATCGAAATGCGCCTCTATCACGCATTTGTCGGCTCCGGCCTTGATGCTCTTCGAGTCGGCACGCTGACCTAACAGCAGGCCGATAGCTCCCAGGATGATGCTCTTGCCCGCACCCGTCTCACCCGTCACCACCGAGAAGCCCGGATGCAGTTCGATATCCAAATGGTCTATCAGCGCATAGTTCTTGATAAAAAGCTTTCTTATCATATCAATTTCTCATTTTCTCAATTTCTCAACTCTCATTGCAACGCCACACTCTCTTGGAGAGAACTGTCAACTCTCAACTTTCAACTGTCAACTGTCAACTCTCAACTTTCAAAGAACGAGTGCGCTCACTCTTTGATTTTGTTCCACGCATTACTCTGGGCAGCATTCAGATTGAACAGCAGGTCGTACACCTGCTCCTTCTCCTTCTGTGTACCCTTACCTTTATAGATATT
>ODAI014132499.1_pt1 | contig 10616 bp, 26 predicted proteins | sample 1539321 | NCBI WGS metagenome assembly ODAI01 (sample SAMN02144231, study PRJEB22623) | gut metagenome | biome: sheep rumen | host: Ovis aries | place: New Zealand | reverse complement strand
AAATAGGAAGTGGAGCGTTTGTATAAATATTTTGTGGCAATTGTCCGTTCCATCTTTCTGCTTGTATTTTTTCCACTTGAACTTTTTCATACTCAATTAAAGACTTTGATTGTGAAAGTGCTTGTGTTTGAATACGCATTGCTTCTGCTTCAGCTTTTGCTTTAATAAGCTGCTGTTCAGCTTCTTGTCTAGCTTTTTCTGTTTTATTCTTTTCTGCCAAAGCTTCTTGTTGAGCAATTTGTTTTCTTTCAATAGCTTGCTCGTAAGCTTGTGAATAAGAAATATCTTCAATACGAACACTATCTGCTCTCATATTCAATTCATTCAATCTTTCGTTTAGAAGTTTTGTAATATCTGCTTCAACATCATTTCTTGAAGAAACTAGATAAGCAGAATCTGATTTACCTATAACTGCTTTAATCGAAGATTCTGTTTCTGATGCAAGTCTCGATCTATAATTATCGCCAAGCTTTCTATGCAAATCCATAGCTTTTTCTCGATTTACAGACCAGTTTACAAAATATTTAATTTTAGCTGTTTGCATATCTTTTGTATATGTTTCTGTTGTAGATTCATATTTTTGTGTCTTAGCATCAATACAAATCATATCTGTTGTGAAAGGATTATATGCATTGATACCAGTCGCAAGAACAGTATCTGAATACTTGCCTAATCTTTTTTCAAAACATACTTCATTATCTTCCGCTACTCCACAAGATGCTAAAGTCAATACCAATATAGATGATTTCAAAAATTTATTCATGGTTATTATTCCTTATTCTTTTTACTTTTATAAAATTACTTAAAATTTTATCACTATCCCATCCCTTAATAAAACCGTTTTCATCGATATCTAAAATAATATAATCGCCATAACCATTGCTATAAGTATCTAATCCAGGAATAACATAATCTTGAATAGTTTTTGTTTCACCTACCTCAGTATCGAATAAAGTATATGTTCCTTCATCTACAACTTTATTATATAGTTCGATTTTATGTCCGAAATCATGGTTCAATAATTTACCACTTTCGGCATCAATCTCCAAACTAACTTCATAATTAGGGTCTATTTCATCAAGATCTCCGAGCATTTTTACAAAACTTGGAACTGTAGATTTATCTTTCCAAGAGCATTCCTTTCCATCAAATTTAATAACATTGATATAGTAATCTGTATACTTAACAATAAGTTTTTTCATTTTTTATTACTCCTCTTTTTTTACATTTCTGATCAAAATTAAAGGTAAAAATACCAATGATTTTAGGTTAAATGTTATTTTAGATGTTACCTTAAATATAATATTAAACAAACCTATCATTACCCAAAGTATAATACTTATAGCAACTTCTACTATGAATAGATAAGACAATAATGTAAACAAATCAAATATAAATTTTGCTACCATATTACATCCTTACAATTATTAAATATGCTGATAAAACATTCCAAGATTCTTTGAAACCTTCTTCTTCATAACAATTTTCCAATACACCTAACATACCTTCAAAATTCCTCAACACCCAAAGTTTTGAATTTATTTCAGATAATTCTTCTTCCGAAGCCCTTAACTCACATTCAAATTCTTGATAAGATGCTAATGATTGTTGATTATGCATAGTTTCATCAAGACGTTCAATTCTTTCTTCTTGTTTTTGTTTCTCTTCTTCATAATACTCTCTCAAGATTTTCAAATCATTTGTTGATAATATATAAGCGTTATTAATAAGATTTGCGTTTATTCGTTTGGTATCTTCGTTATCAGAATCTGGTTTTATACCATACAAGTCTGAAATGATTGGATTCCATTTTTCTCGATTACTATAGTTTAGATAATTTTCCATTAACTTATCATCAATTTCTTTGAATTGAAAACAGTCATATTCACCAAAACTTTTATGTTTAGTTTCATTTTCATTAAAAACTACAATTCTACCATTATAATAAGTACTCATAATACTCTCCAAAATTTTTCTTTAATTATATTATATAATTCTTAAAATGTAAAGCAGAATCTTATCTGAAATATCTTACTAATTCAACAACTGCTTCTAATATATCAAATGCTCCTAAGATATACCATAAAGTACCTATTACTTTATTATTTTCTACTTTCTTAAATTTACATCCTAATAAAAAGGCAATAATTGCCAAAATAAAATAACTAATACTAAAAAATAAATGCATAATTTAATCCTCATTCCAAGTTAGTTTACTATTAAATTTATTATTCCACTTTTTAACAAAATCAATATGAAGTTGTCTCACGTATGGAATAATTTCGTCATTCATTACTGAATTATCATATAGATTATACTTATTACAATGCTCACCAGTAATACCAAGCATCTTTTCTTCCCAGAGCCATTTTCTCAAAGAATTTATTTCAACAACATCTTCAATGAATTCGTCTGTATAATCAACTATATCGTCCATAAAATTTTCTGATGGAAAAGTTTTGTTTGATAATTCTTTTACCATTTTACCAAAAGTTCTTGCAAATACTGACGAATGGATATCTATATAACTATAATTCTCTTCTTTATTATTCGCAAGCATAACTTCTGTATCAGTAAAATCTACATCGTTATATCTCAAATTAAAAACTCTACTCATTATAAATCCTGTTTTCTTAACATTTCTTTTAATTTAGAAAGTACTTCTGCATCAGATTTCCCTACTACAATCATATCTCTTAAATCTCTCAAATCAGATTTTACAGAACTTTCTATTTCATTTTCAGTATCTTCTACGCCTTGATCGTACCCTTCATTATAAGAGTCCTGTTTAATGTCATCTTCATCTTCGATATCAAAAGCATCATGGATATCACACTCATCTAAATCATACTGCTCAATATCTAAAGTGATTTCATCAGAATCTTTTTGACTCTCTAACGCTTTTTCTAAATCTTCTCTATCAATAGTAGCTCTTACTTTCATAATATATTACTCCTCATCTTGTTTATGAATATTACCAATAACTTTTATACCTGAACTGTTACCTTTATCATCTTTTGATAAAAACCAATCCATAGCTTCTACATCACTAGTGAAACTTTTCTTAGCCTTATCATTATAAGGATCTAATCTATACTTCAAATGATATTCAGAATACTTTATTACAAATTGTCTTCCAATGCCATCTTCTATAATATCATTTTCATATACTTTCACATCATTGCAATCGATAGCCCCAGTATATCTATCCAAATCATAGTTGAAATACATGCTTGTCTTATCTGTCGAAGTATCAAATCTCCACATAAAAACATCTCTAAGAGAAAGCATATGTTCGTGGTCAGTAATATCATACTCTTTAGCTTCCCAAGTAATTCCCAATTCAGAAAACACTGGATAATATAAATACCCATCTTTTTTATTATACACTCTTGGTAATAATAAATCAGCTTGTCTATCAAAATCTTCTTGTTTATGCATAATCGTTTTTCCCAAACTATAATTTGTTTATATACTGTTATTGTGTTGATTTTACTAGCTTTTTTGTTTTGTTTTTATATAAATTCTAATCTAATTTTTCTTCTATCTTATTTTTTAATAAAATACATAGTTGGAGTATTAGCATTTTGCCATACAGTATGTAAAAGATCTTTCATGTATTCTGATTCAGCTTTTTGTGCAGATAATTTATTTTCTAATTCATAAATTTTATTATATAAATATGCACAAGTTATAGCAAATATTACGGTAATCAGCATTAAACAAATACAAACTTCTTTTGAAATCATTTTTACCTCATACTTTTAAATAATTATAATTTACTACAAAATAAAAATCAAGTAAAACTATTTTTTACTTATATCATCCACAAAGAAATGTATATTACTAGTGAATTTTTCACCAAATTCTTCTATTAACTCATTTCTTTTACCGTTATATTCATCATCGTTCACTTCTACCATCCAAAATATTCTCTTCTCATCATCATAAAATAACTTACCATATTCTTGTGGCCCATGAAAATAAAATAGTAGTTTTATAGGTATCTCTATATCTTCTCCAGTGAGGTTTTGTATAGTAGTATATGAGTAATTTGTAGCAGAATCATTTATACCTAACTGCCAACTTCTTGTTTTAATATTCTCCATTCCAACATAATTAGCTAGTTTTTCTTGCTTATTTTCTTCCGTAGTATTTTTTAATAGATATTTTTCATCAGAAGGTGACAAGAGTTCTGCAATTACATGTTCTGGAAATTCTTTAACATTGTCTTTAATAGTACCTAGCTCTTTTACTACAAATGTATGCTCATTAGATTTATCCCTATATAAAGAATCGACTTTAAATTTGTTGTCTTCTAGAATAGTCTTAACAGATTCATTCAAAGCACAATTGTTTTCATTTATAATATTTTTGAGTTCGTGTTCTCGTTCTTCTAATTCTTTAATTGTATTCTCTGCTTTAATAAAATCTTCAATAACCACACTATAAAAATCTGAGGTAAGGTTATATATAAAATTAGTAAGCGTAAATTCATCTATATTATTGTTTTTACAATATTTTTTGATTTTCTTTTCAAAATCAATTTCTTTGTATATGTCATAAATATTTCTTAAATCCATTAGGCATCTCCATACTTCTTTGGATACATCTCTTTTAATTCAGGATATATTTCTAAAATCGTTTCTTTATACTCTGGATTAATACTATCTAAAATATCAATATCTTCTTGTATCAAAGGTCCACTATTCCATAATCTATTTAACTGTGGCTGTATCATTTTATACTTTATACCCCCAATCTTTTACATCAAAAAGATATTCGTTTAGACAACCGTTTTTAATAGCTTTAATTAAGCCAGTTTCTGTTAAATTATCATATTTAGCATATAATTCTTTATCGTGTGTTGGCAAAATATCTCTATTTACATTTACACAAAACAAAATATCATCTACTTGAAATATTTTTACATCAAAACCTTCTTTGTGACTTACTATCACGATATATTTGGAGTTTTGATACATTTCATGATTAGGATATTTTTCTTTTAATATTTGTAGTATTTTATCCATTCACTTTCTTCCAAATTTCATCTAATGATATAGGTCTAAAATCATTTGTATCAACACCTATGTGAAATGCTCTAAAACCAATATCTTCATATATCTTTTTATATCTTTCGCCTGTTTCATGAACATGCCCATATAACATAACAGAATTATCTCTATAAGCATGGTTAAATTCTAATATTGGATAATGACACATTACACAAAAAATAGTTTTTCCTTCAGATGTCTTTAATTCTTTTTCTAAGTAACCATAAACGCCTTTGATTATTCCTTTATTTAGCATATTTGTGAAATCATTCTTCTTGTCATGATTTCCAAGAATTATGTATTTTGAACCATGTAATGATTGTAAAATTCTTTCACGAGCATTTTCGTCATACGATTTGAAAAAAACATCACCAAGGATATATACTATTGAGCCAGGTTCTACTGTTTCATTCCATCTACGAACAATTTCTTTATCGTGTTCTTCAATAGAATTGAATGGGCGACCTTTACCAAGAGTAAGAATTTGTTCATGCCCAAAATGCGTATCTGATGTAAAATATACTTTAGTCATTTATATTATCTTCTTGTACTATTGCTTGAACATAATGCGGTGTATTATTCAATACATAACAACTTACACCACCTTGTAATTTCCACCCCAAATTTAATTTAAAAAATGTTTCAATAGTCTCTTGTAATTCATATTCAGTAGTTTTATCTATAATTATATAACCTTTTATTTCTTTCTTATCGTCGTCTTCTTCCTTTTTCTCAGATATTTTTTTATTCCATTTTCTTAGTTCTTCAAAAGCTTCATTAAGTTTTTTTGCTTCTAGTTCTTTTTCAATTTCGTTTTGAGTTATCATACTTCATACTCCTAGCTCTATTGTTTCCATAATTCTGTCTTGGAAAGCTCTATCGATTTTTGCCAGTCTAAATAGTACTTCTCTAAAAGTTTCTTCACCGACTTCATTGATATTATTAGTTAAATTAAAATTTTCAAAATATTCTCTAAAATCATTTGAAACTAAAATTTGTAAACAAGGTATTTTAGTAACAGATTCTTTATCGATATCTATAGTAAAAACAGATTTCTTTAATCGACAATAATCTCCGTTATAGAATGATATTATATAATGCTGGAATTTCATAACTTTACTCCTTACATCTCATCTTTAAATTCATTCATCTGTCTTTTTGTTTCCTAATTGTTTGCATTGAAATCTATATTGCAAATAAAACTTTATAACTCTTTCTAAAGATTCAAAAACCAAAACTACACCAATTGCTATCCAGAAAATTCCATAGGCATTAATCATCGATATCCTCCTCATAATCTTTTAATAAATTATCTATTATTTTTTGCATTTGTTTATATGTTCTATTTTCACCATATTGATTACCGCGTGGGTTATAGTTATCTTCTTTTTCAAAAGATATAATATCTCCATCTTCTTGAAATGCTAATCCATTATATTCACCACTTCTATAATGATATACTAAAAATAAAATACCATTTACATATTCCATGTTTTTAGGGTATTTGCGTATAGCCCAATTAACTAACTCATTATAATCATTAACAGATTCTCTGTTTTCAAGTATTTCATGTCTTGTGGCTATACCTACAATTATCCACATTGCAATAAGCACAAAAATATATACATAGTCTAGTCGCATGTTTTAATCCTCATTTATACTTAGTTTATCAAAATATTTTGACCATTTTTCAACAAATTTTTCTAGAAGTTTTCTTACATAAGAATAAATCTCTTTATGTTCGTAATCATTAGCATCATCTGACGTCCAAAAAGTATTTGACCTAAATCCAGGTGCTGGATTTGGTGAACTTACTAATTTTTCTTCCCATAACCATCTTCTTAATGAAACAATTTCATGAATATCATTTATAAAGTCATTGACAATGTCTTCCTCAAAATTTTCAAGAGCACTCATATATGTTAATTCTTTAACCATTATGCCAAATGTTGTACTTATAACATCTGAATGGATATCTATGTAAAAATCTTGATTGTCTATTTTTGATACTATAATTTCAGTATCAGTAATATTATTACCTTTATATCTTAAATTCAAAACTCTACTCATTATCATTATCCTTTTTCATTTTCTGCAATTCTAATTGAACTCGCTTAAAATACATTTCAGAACTATCTGAAGTTAATAACTTGTATAATTCATGTAAGTGTTCCGTTTTATCAGTAATAACTATTTTATCATCGTTATTTTCTGTTTGATAAAGATTTGTTACATTTTCTATCTCATATTTTTTTGAATAATAATTTAACGCTTCCAAAAAATCTGGATTAAAAGTTGTTACAACGAATTTTATACCAGCCTTTACATTATCACAAATATTTTCTGCTAATTTAATGATATTTTTTGGATCACATTTTCTGTCAACACCATCGAGAAGGATTACTCGATTTTTGTAATATTCTAATTCTAAATTAGTATTCACATCGTATCCATCTAATTTTATTGGGTAATTATAATTACCATCAATATTAGTATGAAGAATTTCATTTGAAATAGTAGTTTTACCAGAATTATTCAACCCAACAATTATAGTTAAACCATCTAATTTAATTTCTTGATTTCGAAATTCATATATCATTTTACCTCCAAAATGCTATCTATTGTTTTTTAATCCCATAGATTTTCAAAATATTCTGCAAATAACTTCAAACCTTCTTTTTTAAGTTTTTGCTGTTTTTCCCAATACGCCTTATCTTGCCAAGAATGATTGTCATCATCTTCTATCAAAACTCTTTCAAAAGCATAAACCATTTTATCTAAAAGTTTATCCCATTCTTTACTAGTTATTTCTATATTATCATGGTGTTTTTTATTTTTATCTTTATATTTTTCATATAAATCATTTGGTACGCCTATCTTATCCATTTCTCTAAAATATTTTAATCTAGGAAAAATAAATTTTGCAATGGTATATTGCAAACTCCAAGTTTCACCTTTATCAAAACCATTTTTTAGCCTAAACCATACTGCGCTGAACCATCTTGGAGATAGTCTTATTCTACCAAATTTATCTTCTATAATATATTTCATCCAACCATATCTATTCCAACAATAAAAATCGTCTAAATAGGCAAAAATTTTTTTGAATAAATATTTAATCTTCATTTTTCAACTCCAATTCTTTAACCTTATCAACATCTTTCTTATAGTATTTAAATTCGGCTTTATGTGCATATAATAATTGTGAAATATCTTCAATCAATAAAGAAATTTTTGTCCATCTAAATATTACAAAATATTCTTTAATATCATACACAGCATCTAATCTCATTATGATTTTTCTTGCAATCTCATCTTTTTCAGAGTTTACATCGAATCCATTTAATGTAGTATGTTTTAGAAAATATTCAGATTCTAAATAATCTTCTAATCTAGTAGTATCTCTTAAATGTATCTCACTAGCATTTAATCCCAAATCTTCAAATATATCTTTCAAAAATAACAATGCTTCATCGTCATAATGTGTTTGAATAATAGATTCTCGTATCGTACTTACTGTAAATAAAACTATAAACACTACTACAAAAATATTAAACCAAATCATTTTTTTTTTCCTTTTTTACAAATTATAAAAATTGATATATAAAATGTAAAACTGCTTAAATGTTTTTATCTCTCCAATTTTGAGCCATAAAATCTTAATAATTCCTGAATTCTTCTTTTTTGATAAATATCACTTTTGTAATGCATCAATTCTCCAATCAAATCCCTAAGATTTGTAAATTCCAACTTTTCTAAATATTCTGTCGTTAATATATATTTTCCATCTTTTTGTTCTACTTTAATTTCTCGCATCGTTATCTCCATTTCTTTTGTTGCTTTCTATATTCTTTTGGATTTTGAAATTCTGAATCCCATAAACCTAACTTTTCTTCTCTCGCTAAAGTTTCTAGTATTTTATAACTTTTAAAATCTTTATTATAAAAATATACGGCTAATCCTTCTCTTAAAAGCCATTTATTAATATTAATATCATTTATATAACATTCAGCTAATACTCTGCCAAAATAATCTTTCCCATGACTATAACAAGTAGTATCTTCGTTAGATGTTACTTGTACTAACCTTAATTTTACAATTTCACCACAATTTTCTATATGACCATGTGTTTTACATTTTTGAGAAATTTCTGGTGCATCTACTCCTACTAATCTTACTTTGACACCATTTATCTTTAGTGTATCACCATCTATAATAAATGCTCTTCCAGTAATAGATCCTCTATCCCAATCTTTCCCTATAATAGATGTAGGTTTAGCATTTACAGAAATGGTTAAAACACAAAATAATAAAACTAAGATTTTTTTCAATTCAACCTCCATTATATTTTAGTATACTCTTTTAATTCTTCATCTATCCTTTTTGGATCTACCCAAATATCTTCATCAGAAATAGGTGACATATAATATGCCAATTTATATTCAAGAAGATTTCTCAATTCTTGTTCTGTTAAAATATATTTGTTTTCTTCCATCATTTATCTCCTAAAATTATTATTCTTTTTATATTTTGCCATAGATATTACAAACAAGCCTTCCACTTTTAAGTTTTATTTCTGCATATTGTTCCGTAAGTAATGGTTTTAACCAATCTTCCAAAAGATGAATACAACTCACATCTAATCTACAACGAATGTCATAAAATAAAGAAAGCTTATAATTAACCCTTGTATCTATATCAAACCTTGGAAATGCAAACACTTCACTTCGATATAAGGAAGAGATAAGTTCTTTTGGGCGAAATAAAAACTCTGTTTCGATTCTTTTGTTTAGCTCGAGTAATATGCTTTTAAATAAAGCGGGTACAATAAATGTTTCTACTAATAATTTTATGTTTTGCTCTTTTTTAATTATTGGATCCATCATATTAGTACTTCCCTTTTGTCATATTATAAATACGATTATAATACAAATCAATCAATCTGTAAAACAAAAAAAGTCTCTCATCGAGACTTTTTCATAACATAATTAAAAATGTTTATATATCGCTTATATGCATATGGATTTTTTATTTTACTTATCTCTTGCCACAGCTCTTGTAATTCACCATAAGCTTCTTGCCTTAAGCATTCTTTAACTTGTGTTGCAAACGCTTCTGATTTAGGGCCTTTCATAAACCAAGGCAATACCTCTACTTTTGACTGTGATGTAATCGGAGTTTTTAACATTTCTACCCACGCTAAAATTTGTTTACATCTAATGATATCATTTTGGATTACTTCATCTTCAATATCTTCAAAAGTAGGAAATATTTCGCGATAATGCTTTAATGTATATCGCGCAGCTTCTATTTCTTGATCTGTATACTTTTTAATATATTTCATTGTTAACCTTTCTTAAAATTTACGAAATATATTTCCTATTTTTTGTCTAACTTGAAAACTCCATATAAAAGGAAGAGTCACTAAAATGACAATTATTCCTAATACACAAGCTAATAACTCAGTAAGAGCATCACCATAATATTTTAAGATTTCTTTCATTTAATTTCTTTCTTTTTGATATTGCTTAATAATTGCAAAATTATGTTTTGCTTTTT
>ODAI013673625.1_pt1 | contig 10616 bp, 6 predicted proteins | sample 1539321 | NCBI WGS metagenome assembly ODAI01 (sample SAMN02144231, study PRJEB22623) | gut metagenome | biome: sheep rumen | host: Ovis aries | place: New Zealand | reverse complement strand
TAGCCCCGGGTGCAGGGGCCGCTTGCGGTTCACGCCTTGGCGGGAATGGAGGCTTTGCCGGAACCCCGGAACACGGGTTTTACAGGGGAGGGAAGAACCTGCCTTCGGATGGACGGTGAATTCCGCCTGTGCTCCCGGAATATGCGCTTCTTGTTTTTCCTGACCTCTTGCACTTTGGAAAAATTATTTGTATTCTTCTATTATATTGCGTTTGATTTTTTTTCAGGGGGATTCGATGCAGACTTTTCTGGCTGTGGGATTTTGTGTTGTTATGCTGGCGGTGATTTTCGGGATTCGAGTCTGGCAGCGTCGGGCGGTAAAAAAGGTGTATGAGGAGTTTGCGGAAAAGCCTTATTCGTATACGCTGATTCTGGGCTCTTATGACTGGGGTGCGGCGGTTGAGAAAATCATTTTGAATCTGGGGGATGCGGCTTCTGCTTTTGACGAGGCTTCCCTTTCGCCTGAGAAATTTTCTGTTTCGGTGAAGAGCGGGGTTTTTGATTTTTCCGCGGGCAGGGTTGTGGATGTTTCGGGTGCTCTTGAGGTGACGGATGCCTGGCTTTCGGATATTGACGGAAATCATCTGGCTTTGGCTGGGGATTCTTCGGATTCTGATGCCGCTGATTCTTCGGATGCGGAAAAACCGACTCACATTACGCTTTCGGTGCGTGTTTCTCCCGGTGAAAAGGCGGCTCTTCCGCTTTCGTTTGATCCTGCGACGGGACATCAGGTTTGGAATGAGAGGCTTTCGCTGGAGGTGTCGCATCCGGCGCTTGAGAGGCCTGTGACTGAGTGCAATGACTGGTATGCTCCCGCTGCCGACCGTTTTTCCATTTTGAAGACGGGCAATGAGCTTTCTGCGGCGGCTTTTATTCCAGAGTCTGCGTCTGACGGGAAAAAGCATCCGCTTATTGTGTGGCTGCACGGGGCTTGGGAAGGTGGAACCGATGTCACGGTCGCGCTGATGGGGAACAAGGTGACGGCTCTTTCGGAGGAGAGGATTCAGTCTTATTTTAACGGGGCGTTTGTGCTTTGTGTGCAGACTCCGACTTTTTGGATGCAGAACGGCGATGTGCCCTATGACATTTGCGAGGATTCCTGTGCCGACAAGAGGTCGAGGTATACGGTGTCTTTGAAAAAGGTCGTTGATTCTTTCGTGAAGAAAAATCCTGCGGTGGATCCGGACCGTATTTATATAGGAGGCTGTTCGAACGGCGGCTATATGACGTTGAATATGCTTTTGTGTTATCCAGGGTATTTTGCGGCGGCTTTTCCCGTGTGCGAGGCTTACAATGACAAGTGGCTTTCTGACGAGGATATCAGGACTTTGGACCGTACGCCGATTTGGTTTGTGGCGGCGAAGAACGATACGACTGTGAATCCCGGGGAGCATATTGTTGCCACAACGCAGAGACTTCTTGCCGCCAGAACGGGGTATGTGCTGCATTGGAATTTCTTTGATGACGTGCATGACACCAGTGGGAATTTCAACGGTGATGACGGAAAACCCTGGCAGTACAACGGGCATCTTTCCTGGATTTATGTGCTGAACGATGAGTGCTGCGCCGAGGACGAGGAGAGTCTTTGGGGATGGATTTCCCGCCAGCGGCGCTGAATGAGTTGACTGATTGCTGTTTGCTGTTTTACTCGGAGATGATTTCGTCCGTCACGCCGTTTTCCTTGAGGTAGACGAAGACCGACTGGTCGCCGGAGAAGTGCGCGCAGCCTGCGAAGATGAATGTTTCACCGCCTTCCCAGAGCCATTGCTTGATGGTTTTTGCCCATTTTTTGTTGCGCTCGGGAATGAGCTGCTTGTAGTATTGCTCGTAAAAACCGGCTTTTTCCACGCTTTCTTCGGCTTCCTCGGTTTCGAGTAAGGCGACATCCTTTGTGCTTCCCGCGAGATAGGCGTTGTACAGGCGGTTTATGTAGTCGTAGACATCTTCCGGTTCCGCAATGTCGTCGAGCACGTCTTTGAGCATCGTAAGCTGAGTGTCGTAATCACCGAAAACGATTATGTCCAGCTGTGTCTGGAGTGTGTCGAGACCTTCCCATTTGCGTCCGTTTTTGCGGGCATCTGCCATGAGATACATGTCGACTCCCTTTTCTGCGCTGAGTCCTGAGTCGGAGTAGGCGAAGTTTGAGACCATTGTGTTGAGCACCCAGGGTTCGAATTTTTCCATTTGTTTTACCATAGGTTCGCCCAGGCATTTTATTGCGGCCTGTTTTTGTTCTTCGGTGAGGAAGTCTGTCACTTTGCGGCCTTTGGCGGTGGCGGCGCTTACAATCATCAGGGAGGTTATTTCGTTCTGCAGATTGTCTATGTCTTCCGTGGAGATTTCACCTGCAAGTCTTGTGGATGAGGCCCAGGCTTTCATTGCTTCCTCGGGCAGCGGGTAGAGTCTTTCATCGCCCACATGAATTGTTCCGAGAATATGGACTTTCGATGGATTTCCGTTTTTGTCGGTTCCTTCGATTGTCCAGAACATCCGGCTTTTCTGCTCCACAGTGGCTTTCGGCATTGAGGCACAGGACACAAAGAGGAATGCAGTGACGGTTGCAAAAAGGGCCAGTGCAGTCCTGAAATACGGTTTTTTCATAATGTCTCCGTTTTTTCCGCTTTTACGTGCGGCATTTTTTGGTGGAAATTTCAAAAGTCAAAAAAACATGGCTTTTTTCATTATCTAATACTAAACGGCAGACGGATAATTGTCAATTAGAGGAAACTCCTGTTTTTATGAGATGTGCGGACGGACAGTGTTAGGTAAATATGAAGAAAATCGCAGGGGTTTTTTACTTAAATATGTGTACACGTGTCGAAAACGCTTGATTTTATGAAAAAATCGTAGGATAATATTTGGGCGGGTTTTTGCTGATTTTTGCACTGGACCCGAATGTTGGAAAGCGGTTCGGGGCGGTTTTGTTTGCAGCCCGGACTTTATGAGGTGTTTTTATGACAAAAGAACAGATTGCAAGTGAAATTGCAGACGGAAAGGCTATCCTTGGAATTGAGTGCGGGTCTACACGTATTAAGGCCGTTTTGATTGATTCGGAAAACAATCCTGTGGCAGGCGGTGCCTTTGACTGGGAAAACTCTCTTGTTGACGGTGTGTGGACATATTCATTGGATGAAATCCACCGTGGCATTTCAACGGCTTTTTTGGAAATGAAGAAAGATGCGGCTGAAAAATACGGTGTGAAGCTCACCAGACTCCGCGCAATGGGAATTTCTGCGATGATGCACGGTTATCTTCCGTTTGATGCCGCTGGAAATCTTCTTGTTCCGTTCCGCACTTGGAGAAATACGATTACGGGTGAGGCCTCTGAAAAACTTTCCGCTTTGTTCAATTATCCCATTCCCGAAAGATGGAGCATTGCCCATTTGTACCAGGCCATTTTGAAAAAAGAGCCTCATGTGAAAGACCTTGCATTTTTTACCACGCTTGCAGGATATGCCCACTGGATGATGACCGGGAAAAAGGTGCTCGGTGTGGGAGACGCTTCAGGAATGTTCCCTGTTGACGCGGCTACCGGTGTTTATGACAAAGGCATGATTCAGAAATTCGACAATCTTGTGGCTCCCTGCGGATTCGGATGGAAACTTGAGAATCTGCTGCCTGAATGTCTTCCTGCGGGGGCTGATGCCGGAACTCTTACCGCTGAAGGTGCTGCATGGCTTGACCCCGAGGGGACTTTGCAGCCTGGTGCGGTTATGGCTCCTCCTGAAGGGGATGCAGGAACTGGTATGGCTGCGACGAACTCTGTTGCTCCCCGCACGGGAAATGTGTCTGCCGGAACTTCTGTTTTCGCAATGGTTGTTTTGGAAAAGGCTTTGAGCAAATCCTACAACGGACTGATTGACATTGTTGCGACTCCCGACGGAAAACCCACCGCAATGGCTCACGCAAACAACTGCACCGGCGAGTACGACAAATGGATAAATCTGCTTGGAGATGCCGCAACTCTTATGGGTGCCGATTTTAAAAAGGGAGATTTGTATGAAAAACTCCTTTCCGAATCACTTAAAGGCGACAAGGACTGCGGAGGACTCATTCCGTACAATTATATTTCAGGCGAGAGCATGACGGGTTTTGCCTCAGGCCGTCCTCTTTTCGTGCGCACCCAGAATGCGAAATTCACTCTTGCGAACTTTATGCGCGCACAGCTTTTCACGGCTTTGGGAGCACTCCGCACCGGAATGGACATTCTTTTCGACGACGAGAAGGTGAAGATTGACAGGCTCACAGGCCACGGAGGATTTTTCAAGGCTCAGAACGTGGGGCTTCCGTATATGGCCGCCGCAATGCACACTCCGGTCAGCGCACTCAGTACGGCAGGAGAGGGTGGACCCTGGGGAATGGCTCTTCTTGCGTCATTCTGCGTGAATGGCAGCGGCAAATCACTGGCTGACTGGCTGCAGGAAAAGGTTTTTGCGTCGGCAAAAGTCACAACCGTGTCTCCGACCGCGGAGGATGTGGCGGGATTCAACGCATTTTTCGAAAACTACAAAAAGGGACTTGCAGTGGAAAGGGCCGCAGTGGACAATCTTGATTGAGGAATCAATATGAAATTTTTATAGGAGATTTTTATATGTCAAATTATCAGACTATCAAGGAACAGGCTTATGAAGCCAATATGCAGATTCCCGCACAGCATCTTGCCTTGTACACCTGGGGCAACGTGAGTTCGTTCGACAAATCGGCGGGCGTGTTTGCCATAAAGCCGAGCGGAGTTCCGTATCCCGAGCTTACTGTGGACAGCATGGTTGTGGTTGATCTTGATGGAAAAGTTGTGGAAGGCAGTTTCCGTCCTTCGAGCGACACACCCACGCATATGGTCTTGTACCGTGAGTTTGCGGTGAAAGACGGAGCGGACATCACCGGAATCATTCATACTCACTCAACTTATGCCGTGAGCTGGGCACAGGCGATGCGTCCCGTTCCATTGTTCGGCACCACGCACGCCGACCACATACAGACGGAGGTTCCCTGCACACCGTATCTTTCGGAAGAAGCCGTGAAAAACGACTATGAAAAAGAAACCGGAGATTTGATTGTGAGTCATTTCCGCAAACTGAATCTGAATCCTGCCGAAGTGAATATGTGCCTTGTGGGCGGACACGGACCTTTCTGCTGGGGCTCGACTGCCGATAAAGCCGTTTACAATGCCGCCGTCCTCGAAGAAGTGAGCAAAATGGCTCTCAATACACTGGTCATTGAACCGCGCGCCACGCCTCTTCCTGATTATATCGTGGAAAAGCATTATCAGCGAAAGCACGGTCCCAACTCTTATTACGGACAGGTAAAAAAATAAGGCAACCTGGGGCTGACCCAAAAGTATTGTCATGCTGAATTTATTTCAGCATCTGCGCTAGATATAGTGCATAGATTCCGAAACGAGTTCGGAATGACGCTACGCAACGAACTTTTTGGTCAGCCCCTGGCTCCCATAAGACTTTCCCGGATGATTTGACGTTCGGATTGATTTCCCCTGTGGTTTTTTCCGCGGGGGATTTTTTTTTGATTTTTTTTTCTGATTTATATACGAAAATGAAAATCCGCGCATATTATAATAGTGAAGACCAAAATGAATGGCGCGCTTCATTAAGGTCTGCAAGATTATAAAAACGTGGCCTTGCAGCCGCGGAGGAAAAATTATGAATGCATTGAATCAGATTATTTTGGAAGGAAATGTTGTCCGTCAGCCCGAAAAAAAAGAAAACGTATCGTTCAGCGTGTGCACATTTCCGCTGGCGGTGAACCGTTTCATAAAGACTGCGGACGGCAGGACAAATGAGGAAGTCTCGTATTTCGATGTGGACTCGTTCGGCAATCTTGCGGATGTGACATGCAAGTGTGCCTTCAAGGGGCGCGGTGTTCGTGTTGTAGGACGTCTCAAGCAGGAACGATGGAAGGATGCGGACGGCAAGGGACGTTCAAAGGTGAAAATCATTGCCGAGCACATTGAATACAAGCCCGTATATAAAAAGACCGATGACGGCTCTCCAGACGAAAACGCAGGTCCGGCACTTACGAAGAAGCAGAAACTGGCGCTTTTGCAGGAGGCTGCCATGGCGGCAAAAAATGAACAGGAGGTGGAGCAGGTGGAATTCTAACACTTCGCCGGGGAGTCGTAATCCATTCTGGAAATACGGTTAAAACTGCCATTTTTGTCTGTCCTGAATCATCAACACTCGATGCAGGGCATTGAATCCTCCTTATAGAAAACTCCTTACCGTTTTCTGGTGTTCTTTGGTTTTGAGCGGCTCCCCGTTTTTTTCTGTTCTGCGGCATTCTTTTCACTGAGAGCTTTGAATGCTTCGATTTTTTCAGGGTTGTAGAAACCGTCCTTCCAGTTGAAGCGGGAAGAACCTTCTATCACTTTGCGGCTTTGAATCAGCGCGATGAGATTTTTCAGGTCGCCTTTTTGAACCTTGGTCTTTGAAAAGTCAATCAGCAGGTGGTTCCATCCCTTGCTTTCGAGAGACGACATTTTGTCGATGATGCTGAAAGGATATTCCGGCATGACGAAAGAACCGTCGGGTGTGGAGTTTACTTTGAATCCCATGCCCTCCTTGTCGCTGAAGAATGTGAAATCGTAATCCTTCGGCAGCTTGAATCTCATGCGGAAAAGAGTGGGGTAGGCAAAAACTGGAATGAGCACACGGGATCTTTCCATTGCGGTTTTGAATGTGTTCGAAAGATTTCGTTCGGAGTTTTCATACGGCATTTGAATTGCCATGATGTCTTCGTTTTCCAGAAAGCTGACTGCCCATTTGTTGAATGTGTAGAGGAAGGGACCTGCAATCATGTTGACTTTTTTGCTTTTCAGCATATTGATGTGGGCAAGATTGTTTACGATGAAAGTCTGGTATCCCATTTCCACCAGTTTGTTTACAGTCTCCTGAAGATGTGACATTCCTCCTTCAGGAACAAAGGGGTCAAGCGAGATTATGGTCATTTTTTTGCTGAACGGAAGCAGGGGTTTTTCGGGAGTGCCTTTGTGGAGCAGGTCGAATGATGTTTCGTTGTTGAGTTCAAGAATCACACGCACGGGATGCATGGTCTGCACAAGATGAGCGTCCGCCACGGTGGAAACCGCGATGTAAAGTCCTTCGGGAAACCATTTGAGCTCGTTTTTTTCAACCGTGGTCAAATCAAGAATCGGAAGTCTTTCCCCTCCCGGCTGTCTTCTGAAGCGGGAGAGATCCTGCGGAATCACGCGTTTGTAGCGCTTGGACATGGATTTTGTCTGCAGAAGATACACTTCGTCCGAGCGGGTGAATCCAAGCGGAATGTCCACCCAGCGTCTGCCTTTTGCATCTGTCTTTACGACTCTTACTTTGTGGCTCACGCGGCCTGTGTCGTCGTGACGGTGGAGCCTTATGCTGTCGCCGGGATCAGGATCGTAGCTGCCTCCGGTGATTAATGCCATCTGTATGGCGGGTTTCTCTGAGTCTGCCGGTGATGTCTGATTTCCGTCTGTCTGTGCGGGGCCTGATTTTGCAAATCTCTGGGATTCGTTGATTTCCGACTCGCTTGCTTCACGCAGATCGGTGATTTTTCCAAGGTAGATTCCGGTTCCCCCGGCCTGCGACGGATTGAGTATTTTTTGACCTGCTTCATCAACGCCTTTTTCTTCGGTGTCGAATCCGTACCAGTAATCGGTCTTCGAGCGTGCAAAATCCGTGCTTAGGATTCTTTTTCCTTCGGCGATTGCACCTTTCCGGTCTGACTCCCAGTGGTCCATCACGTAACGGTAAGCTGCGGTTACGGCTCCCACATATTCAGCGGATTTCATGCGTCCTTCGATTTTGAAGCTGTCAACTCCAATCTGCATGAGTTCAGGCACGTGGTCTATGAGCTGAAGGTCGCACGGTGAAAAATAATATCCCTGCTGTTCTCCGCCCGGAACTTCCGCATTGTAATAACGGCGGCATGCCTGTGTGCACATTCCTCTGTTTGCTGATTTTCCACCAAGGTAGCTTGAAAAAAGGCAGAGTCCGCTTTCGCTTACGCAGAGTGCCCCGTGAACAAAGATTTCAAGTTGTGCGTTTGTGGACGATTTTACACTTCTGATTTCGTCAAGACCCAGTTCGCGCGCAAGCACCACACGTTTGAGTCCCTGACGGCAGAGTTCGTTGGCGGCGGCGGCAGACGAGACATTCATTTGGGTTGATGCATGGAGTTCAAGATTCGGAAAAAATTCCTGACACATGCGGATGACTCCAAAATCCTGCACAATAAGTCCGTCCGGTCTTATTTTGTCAAGATAGGAAAGAAAGCGGTACAGCCGTTCTGTCTCAGACTCTTCACAGACCGTGTTTACAGTGACATAAATCTTCTTACCGAGGCGGTGCACATTTTGAACGGCACCCTCGAACTGGCTCCATGCAAAGTTGGATGAGCGCAGTCTTGCGTTAAAACTTTTCAGTCCCAAATAAACAGCATCGGCACCTTCACCGATGGCAGCGTCCAAGGCCTCGATATTTCCGGCCGGGGCAAGTAACTCAGTCATTCCCGTAGTATACCATATTTGATGCTCTTGTGTAAGCCCTTTTTCTCAAAATGCGGGGGCTTCTTTACCAAATGATTTTTGCCCTGATTTTTTTCACTCTTACCGCTGAGCTGAGGAGAATTTCCCTGTTCGGTTGTCCGTCGTCGAAGGCGAGAGTCACAGTGGCATTTCCGCTTTTCTTTTCCAAGCCGACCGGCATGCCCTGTATGATTTTTTCATCCTCAATTTCTATTTCAAGAAGTTTGTTTTCCTGTATGGCACTTTCCGCAACGTGGATTTTTCCGGCGTAATCCATTGCGAACGCTTCCGTAAGTTCGAATCTTATGCTTGCGGCGGTGAGCTGCGAGGAATTCACAATGACGTGGCGGTCTATCCGTTCCGAAAGTTTTTCCTTTGCATCATCTTCGAGGGAAAGTGAATCCAGATATTTGTGCATTTCTTCAATTATCTTGTTGTAGCCATCTGCGGGTTGAATTTCCCGCGGGAGATTTTCTCTAATGCGTGCGGCTGTTTTCAGCGGTGGAAGAGGCGGAACGACGGTCTTTGCTCCTACAGACTGGACTTTTCCCACGGCATCGATTCCGGCCTTTGAAATTACGCTGGAGGCTTCGTCATCATTTGCAAAATCCAAAAGCAGGACTCCAGGGGCAAGATGCGTCACTATGTGCGGTGCGAGCGACGGATTTTTTTCTGCGATAACGGCGTTCCGTTCGGAAAGTTTCAGCACATATCCGTGATAGAGCATTGCGGAGGAATAAGAATTGTACCAGTCTTCCACGGCAACATGAAGATTCTGAGGAAGTTCATAAGAGGAATGTGAGTCCAGAAGATTTGTGATTTCTTTCGGAGTGCATCCCAAATCAAAAGCCCTCATAACGGAGGAGCGGGAAAGCTCGTATTCGGCTGCAACGTCGAAATGTGAAATATCCAGGCATTTCATGAGGGGAAGGAGTTCTCCAAGGGAAAGTCCCGGCATTACGGTTACGGAAAATCCTGCGTCAATGCTCACCACGTTTTTCTTCCCCGCGGCTCCGGTCATTTTTCCGGCGAGGAAGTCGGAAGGCTCAAATATTTTTTCTCCGTTCTCATCTTTTCCTGTCTGATGCAGAAGACCGAGTGAAACCGCTCCGTCAAAAAGCCTGTCCATCATATCCATCGGGTTGGTGCGTTCGCTCTCTCCTTTTGTTTCGGCCATGAGACTTTCAAAACGCGAGGGGCCTGCGGCGGCAACGGATTTGTTTTTTCCCGTTGAGGCAAGAACCGCGGCCTGAAGGATTGATTTTCGCGTGTAACCTCCCTGCGGTATCATGGAAATTGTGTCCAACAAAAGCTGTGCGTTGGTCTGCAGTCCTCTGCGGGAAACTGCCGGACAGGAAAGCGATGCGCAAAGGTAGGCATATTGGTGCGTCTCTTCCATCTGTGCGAAACGCTCAAGTTTAGTCCAGTCTATTTCCGATTTCCCATTATTGTCCTTAATCAGATTCAGATTCATGAATGCAGATGTGATGTCTTTGAGTATTCTTTCCGCGGAATCTGATTCTGCGTCTTCCTTGGAATAAATCAGTGCGAAGTCGCGGACTGCTTTTTTCTTCGGTGTTCCGTCTGCCTTGCACAAATCTTCATGTCCTAAAACAAACGACACATAGGCTGCAAGAAATCCCGGGGTGAGAAAAAAATCCCCGGCGGCGCAACTTACTGTCGAGACAGGTCTCGGAATCAGTGCGTCTTTTGTGAGAAGCGGTTCGATGGTTTCCTGCAAAAGAGGATTCAGCGAAAAAAAATCGCCGTTGGAATCACTGCGCCTGAAGATTAGGAGCCTTTCCTCCAGATTGACGATATGCTCTTTAAGCGAGTGCGAGATTTTGCCTGATGTGAAGAAACCGCCGATCTGCTTTTCGGAGACTCCCCCCGTGAGATGAATGAGTGCAAGGATTTTTATGTCGTTGGGACTCAGCAGGGATTTTATGTTTTTCCGGTTTGTCTCATCGTGCAGGAATATTGAAAGCTGTTCTTGAAGACGCTGTTTGTTGAATGGAGTGCGGATTTCCCCAAGATAGATTTTTGCCAAATCCAAAAACGCATCGGTGGGCATCTTCGTA
>ODAI012241588.1_pt1 | contig 10616 bp, 9 predicted proteins | sample 1539321 | NCBI WGS metagenome assembly ODAI01 (sample SAMN02144231, study PRJEB22623) | gut metagenome | biome: sheep rumen | host: Ovis aries | place: New Zealand | reverse complement strand
CTGGGACTCTCCCGCCTTTCGGGTTGTCCCGCGGGACGGGCGGACGGCGTTCGCTTGGCTTCGGCTCTACCTATATGGACTTGGTAGAAGGTGCCTGCAGAATCGCTCACGCCGTCCGCCCGTCCCGCGGGACAACCCGAAAGGCGGGCCTGGCTTGATTACGCTTTGGAATGAGTCGGGAGAACTGCTCTTCCGACTCATTCTGCGAATGGAGGAAGAATTATGCATGACATCATCGTGATCGGCGGGGGGCCGGCGGGGATGACGGCGGCGCTGTACGCGCTTCGCAACGGGAAGAGCGCGCTCGTCATCGAGAAGGAGGGCTTCGGCGGCCAGATGACGCAGTCGCCCAAGATCGAGAACTATCCCGGCTCGTTGCAGGTGTCAGGGCTCGAACTCGCCGACCAGATGATGAAACAGATCATCGAGCAGGGCGCCGATATCGAGATCGAGACCGTAACGGGGATCTCGGCGGGCGAGGGCTGCTGGATCGTGGAAACCGAGGAAGGCGGCTCCTACGACGCGAAGGCGGTGGTCATAGCGACGGGGGTCAAGCACCGCATGCTCGGGCTTCCGGGCGAGGACGACCTCGTGGGGGATGGCATTTCGTTCTGCGCCGTATGCGACGGCGATTTCTACGCCGACAAGATCGTGTGCGTTGCCGGCGGCGGCAATTCCGCATTGCAGGAGGCCATCCTGCTCGCCGGCAAGTGCCGGGAAGTAGTCATGCTGCAGGACCTCGAGTTCTTCACCGGCGAGCAGACGTTGCAGGACGTCCTGTTCGCGTGCCCGAACGTGCGTGCCATTACGAACACCGAGATAAAAGCCCTCGTATCCGGGGGCGACGGCCTCGAGGGCGTCGAGGTCGCCGACCGCACGACGGGCGAGGCGCAACGCATCGCATGCGACGGCCTGTTCGTGGCAATCGGCCTGATCCCCGAGAACGGCCCGTTTGCCGCGCTCGCCGACCTGAACGATTGGGGCTACTTCGACTCCGACGAGGCGTGCACGACCAAGACGCCTGGCGTCTTCGTCGCCGGCGACTGCCGTTCCAAGACGACGCGCCAGATCACGACGGCTGTAGCCGACGGCGCCGTCGCCGCGCTCGCCGCATGCCGCTACATCGATTTGAACGGGGCGGAATAGCGCCAACGGCTACAGGTCCCAAGTGATCGCGACCCCGAACGAATATAGGCTCCGAACTGCTGCGGCCCCGAATGGCTCCGGCCTCGAATGACTACAGGTTCTTTTCAGGTTTGAGTGTCATTATCGGGTCAAGGTGAAAACCTGCCAATCACTTTGCTAGGAGAAGGGGGCAATTCGATGAATAGCAAGAAAGTCAGCGCCATCATCATGGCGGGAATCCTTTCCGCAACGCTCTGCACCGCTTGCGCGGGAACGAGCGGCAGTACGGCAGACGCGTCGGGCTCGGTTGCGAGTGCGAGCGAAAGCGCGAGCGCCGTCTCGAGCTCGGCGACCGCCTCGGGGGCTTCGGAAGCCGCACCTGGAAGCGCGGGGTCGGCACCGTCCGACATGCCGGGCGGTTCCGGCGGAAGCTCCATGGGCACGCCGCCGAGCGGCGAACCCGGCGGCTCGGGTGGACCGGGCGGTTCCGGCGGTCCTGGCGGCGCGCCGGGCGGCTCGTCTGACTTCGAATACTCGGCTGCTACCGAGATAACCTCTGCCGACGCGCAAGATGGGCAGACGTACTCCTCGGAAACCGTCGACGAGAGCGCGCTCATCGTGAACACGGCCGACGAGGTGACGCTGTCAAACGTCGCGGTAACGAAATCCGGCGACTCGAACGGCGGCGATAGCTGCAACTTCTACGGCTTGAATGCCGGCTTGCTCGTGATGGGCGGCTCGACCACCACCATCGAAGGCGGAACGGTCGAGACGAACGCCGACGGCGCGAACGGCATCTTCTCGTACGGCGGCAACGGCGCCCAGAACGGCGGAGAGGGCGATGGCACGACCGTCAACGTGAGCGACGTGACCATCACCACGACCGGCAGCGGTTCGGGCGGCATCATGACCACGGGCGGCGGCGTGACGAACGCCAAGAACCTCACGGTCACGACGTCCGGCGGCTCCTCTGCGCCCATCCGCACCGACCGTGGCGGCGGAACCGTCAACGTCGACGGCGGCACGTACACGTCGAACGGCCTCGGGTCGCCCGCTATCTACTCTACGGCGGACGTCAACGTGGAGAACGCGACGCTGACCTCGAACTTGTCCGAGGGTGTCTGCATCGAGGGCAAGAACTCCATCGCGCTGACCGATTGCGACCTGACGGCGAACAACACCAAGCGAAACGGCAACGCCACCTTCCTCGATTCGATCATGATCTACCAGTCCATGTCGGGCGACGCCGACAGCGGCACGTCGTCGTTCAGCATGACGGGCGGCACGCTCACGAGCAAGAGCGGGCACATCTTCCATGTCACGAACACGAACGCGATCGTCAACCTCGAAAACGTGGAGCTCGTCAACGAGGACGCGGAAAACATCCTGATGTCCGTATGCGCTGACGGCTGGAGCGGCGCGTCCAACATCGCGACGCTCAACGCGACGCAGCAGGCGCTCGAAGGTGCAATCCTCGTCGGCAACGACTCGCAGCTCACGCTGAACCTTTCGAACGGCTCGACGTTCGAGGGCTACATCGGCGGCGAGATCTCGAATGCGAGCGGCGAGTCGGTCTCCACCGAGGTCGGCACCGTCGCCGTGTCGATCGATTCGACGAGCACGTGGACGTTGACGCAGGACACCTACGTGACGTCCTTCGACGGCGACGCGTCGAGCGTGATCGGCAACGGGCATACGCTCTACGTGAACGGCGAGAAGCTCGAGGGCATAAGCTAAGCGCGGATGATGTAGATGCAAGGCGGCTTTCGAAGCTGCCAGCGCGGGGGCGCGGGGCCAGATGACTTCGGCCCCGCGCTTTCGCATGGGGGTGTGCGTTTTTCGCGCTTCGACGCGGCCGTTGCCCGTTTATGGGAAAATGGCTCCGAGAAAAGAACGTACGCGGGCTAGGCGAGAACTCGGAAAGGGCGCATCGATGGTTTCCCACATGCCGTCGCACCGGCATATCATGATCCCCCTTGCGAAGCGCTCGATTGCCGGGCGTCGGATCGACGGCGCGGCGTGCGTCGCCTGCATCCGCGCTGGCATGGTGCAGGTAGTGTAGTGGAGTTCCTAATCGTTTGCCCTCTCGCGTTCATCGCGGGTTTCGTCGATGCCATAGCCGGTGGAGGAGGGCTCATCTCGCTTCCGGCGTTCATCTTCGCGGGCTTGCCCGTGCACAACGCGATCGCCACGAACAAGCTGGCGTCGACGATGGGCACGACCATCGCGACGATCCGCTATGCGGTCAACGGGTACATGGTGAAAGCGTTCGTCGTCGTCGGCGTTGCATGCGGGCTTGCGGGGTCGTTCGCGGGAAGCAACCTCGCGCTGCATACCGACGATTTCGCCTTCAAGGTCATCATGCTCGCCATCTTGCCGTTCGTCGCCTTCTTCGTGTTGCGCACGAAGAGCTTCGACGCGTTTTCGAAGGACGAACTGCCTCGTGGCAAGGCGCTTGCCATCACTGCGGGGGTCGCATCGGTCATCGGCGTGTACGATGGGTTCTACGGTCCCGGGACGGGCACGTTCCTCATGATAGCCCTCACGGCCCTCGCCCATCAGGACGTGCGCACGGCTGCGGGCACCACGAAGGCGATCAACCTGACGACGAACGTCACCGCGCTCGTCGTCTTCCTCGTAAATGGGGCGGTCCTGCTCCCATTGGGCTTGGTCGCAGGAGCGTTCAACATCGCGGGCAACTGGCTCGGCGCCCGCAGTTTCACGAAGCGCGGCTCGTCGATAGCGCGTCCCGTCATGCTCGTGGTGATCGTGCTGTTTGCCGTGAGGCTCGTGTTCGACCTTTTGTAAGCGGGCGTCGTTCGCGACGCGCGGCGCTAGCGTGCACCGAAGCGGCGGGGTGCGAACGTGCGCGGCTCTAGCGTGCACGGCGCCCGAATGCGATGCGAAACCCTTTCCGCGCCTGCGCGATGGAGAGCACGAGCAGCGCAAGTGCGATCACGAGTTGGACGAGCGGCGCCGCGATATCGCCTCCGACTATGATGGAGGCGATTCCCTGCATGACGATCAGCATGAGCGAGGCAAGCGTGACGGCGAGGATGAACGCCATCGGCACGAGGAGCATGCGGTTGTTCTTCCCGGCGTTTCCAAGCCAGGCGCCGATGGCGAGGAGCGCCAAGAACGCGAGCAGCAGGTTCGCCGTGCCGAACAGGGGCCATACGAGCGAGTAGCCCGCCATGCCGAGCCCTATTCCGAGCGCGACCGTGACAATCGTCGAAACGTACCTGTTCCCGAGGGCTTTCCGGAGGCCCGAGACATCGTCGGGCGTCTGGCCGGCGGGGATCCAGAGCTCTTGGAGCAAAATGCGCCCGAGCCTCGTCGCCGTGTCGAGCGTGGTGAGGCAGAACGCAGACACCGCCAAAGCGATGAGGGCGTACGCCAGGTCCTTGTAGCCTTCGACGCCGGGTATGGTCGCGAGCATGCCCGAAAGCCCGTCCGCGAACACCTGGGCGGGGGAGGCGTAGCCGCCCGCCGTGAAGTTCGTCCACACGAAACCGACTGCGCAGACGGCGACGATTGCCAGCATGCATTCGACGAGCATGCCGCCAAAACCGATCGGTTTCGCGTGGGCTTCGCTTTCGACCTGCTTCGATGTGGTTCCGGAGGCTACGATGCCGTGGAAACCCGAGATGGCTCCGCAGCCGACGGTGACGAAGAGCGCCGGGAACAGGAACCCTCCCTGGGCGGATTGGTTGACGACCGTGACGCCGTCTTGCACGACCGTGGCGCCCGTCGTGGCGTCGAAGGCCGTCGAGCTGGCGACGAAGCCGGTGAACGCGGGAATCTGGAGGTCGGTTGCCGTTCCGACGACGCCCGCCCCGATTGTTCCGATCATGGCGAGCAGAAGCACGCCGTAGAGCAGGAAGCTCGACAGGTAGTCGCGCGGCTGGAGGATCGTCCACACGGGCGCTATGGCGGTCACGAGAACGTATGCGCCGAGCACGAGCATCCACGACGTGTGGTCGAGCGCGATGACGGCCGGCATGTTGAAGCCTGCGGCGACGATCGCGCAGACGAGGACGATCGCACATGCGATGTTTAGCGCAGGATGAACGCGGCGTCCCCTCATGATGGCACCCCAGATTATCGCCACGACGGCGAACAGGATGGATATCATGGCAACGCGCGAATTCCGCTCGTTCACGTCTGCCGTTTGGGAATCGACGACCTGGAACGTGCCGGCGACGATGGATGCGAGCGCGGCCACGAGCAGAACGATCGAGACGAAGGCGAACAGGCAGAACAGGCGCTTCGCCGTATCGTCGACGTTTCGCCCGACGACTTCCGCCAAGGTGGCGCCTTTGTGGCGCAGCGACGCGAGCAGCGAACCGAAATCCTGAACCGCGCCGAAGAAGATGCCGCCGACCGTTATCCAGAGCACGACGGGCACCCATCCGAACACGGCTGCTTGAATGGCGCCTCCGATGGAGCCGGCGCCTAAGATCGAGCTCACGTGGTGGCCGAACACCACATACGAAGGCGAGGGCACGTAGTCTACGCCGTCCTCGAATTCATGGGCGGGGGTTTCGCGGTCGGGGTCGACGCCCCATTGGCGGGCGAGCCAACCGCCATAGAGGATGTAGGCGCATGCGAGGACGACCGCCGAAACGATTACGACTATCATCGCGTTCATGTTGCAGTCCCCTCACTGTTTGCCGCGCGCCCTTATGGCGAGGCGTTCCACGATACTACCCCACGCCAGGGACCGATTCGCCATCCTCCGCGGTCTATCCATATTGTATTCCCAACTTGGCTTTGCGCGGATGCGCGTTAAGCGGTGCGCCGTGACGCGCCAGGGGGCGGTTTCCTCGATGCGCGGAAATTGGAAGGGCGCCGACGAATCGGCGCCCGAAATCGTACGGTGATGTATGAACGCGGGCTACGCCTTGCGGACGGAGTCGATGTGGCGCGTGAGGTCGAGCATCTTGTTCGAGAAGCCCCACTCGTTGTCGTACCAGGCCATGAGCTTGACGAACTGCGGGTTGAGGGCCTTGCCGGCGCCCGCGTCGAAAATCGACGTACGCGGGTCGGAACGGAAGTCCTGCGAGACGACCTCGTCGTCGGTGTAGCCCAGGATGCCCGCCAGCTCGCCTTCGGCGGCCTTCTTGATGGCCGCGCAGATCTCCTCGTAGCTCGCCGGCTTCTCGAGGCGGACGGTCAAATCGGCCATCGACACGTCGGCCGACGGGATGCGGATCGAAACGCCCGTCATCTTGCCGTTGAGGTCGGGAATGACACGGCCCACCGCATCGGCGGCGCCGGTGGTCGTGGGCACGATGTTGCCGAAGACCGAACGGCCCAGGCGCCAGTTCTTCTTCGGGAAGCCGTCGACCGGCGACTGGGAGGCGGTCGTCGCGTGGATGGTGGTCATGAATCCCTCGACGATGCCGAAGTTCTCGTGAACGACCTTGGCCAGGGGCGCCACGCAGTTCGTGGTGCACGATGCGTTGGAGACGATGTCCATGTCGGGTTCGTACTCGTGCAGGTTGGCGCCGCAGACGAACATCGGGACGTCTTGCTTCGTCGGACCGGAGATGACGACCACCTTGGCGCCGGCGTCGATGTGCTTCTGCGCGTTGACGCGTGCACGGTACTGGCCCGTGCACTCCATGACGTACTCGACTCCGAGCTCGCCCCAGGGGATGAGCGCCGCGTCGCGGTACTTCACGTCGTCGAGAATCTTGATAACCTTGCCGTCGACGGTCATGGTGCCGGCTTCGTCGTCGGCTTCGATCGTGCCGTCGTATACGCCGTGCACGGTGTCGTACTTCGTGGCATAGGCAACCTGGGAAGCAGGGTGCCGGGGTGCGTTAATTGCAACGACCTCGATGTCTTCGGACTTGATAGCCGCCCTAAAGACGAGAGAGCCAATGCGACCGAACCCGTTGATGCCAATCTTGATCATAGCGCCATCCTCCAATTCATTGAAATCGCACTCGGTGCCGTCATGTCCCATCGCCGCCACGGCGACGAAACGATACGCCATCGAAACCTAGGGTTAATCTAACTCATCTGGTTTGGAATTAACAGGTCTGTGCCGTCCTTTTCGGCGGATGTGTCGATGTTTCCCCTATTTAGCGTTGACCTAGATAAACGGTGTGGAATTGTATTTATTCTAGGATGCGATAGACGGCAGCGCATCCCATGCGCTCTGGATGAACGATTCTATGATGCTCCACTGGTAGCTGTTCGCCTGGTGTCCGAGGCGGATGCGGTACTGGGCGGTCCTGCCGAGCCGCAGCACGAGCAAGGACGAGAACTGCTCGGCCGTGAGGGCGGACTTCGCGAGTATCTCGGGCACGAAGCATGCGCCGACGCCCCGTATGCACAACGCGAGCAACGTTTCGGCGTTGCTGGATGTCGCCATGATGCGTGGATGGGCGATGCCGGAACGCTTGAGCAGGCTGCGCTCGATGTGGCCGCCGATGTCGTCGACGCTGTTCAGCACGAGCGGACATTCCTCGATCGCCGCGAAGTCGCCTTCCTCGAACCGACGCATGCGATCGTCGGCGTCTTCCCCGTAAAGCGACGCGAACAGCTCGCGCGATACGAGCATGACGACCTCCTCGCTGTAGAAGTCGTGCAGCTTGATGCCGGGGATGGGGTCGGGGAAATCTGCGATGGCCAGGTCGACGTCGCCTTCGACGAGCTTGCGGCGAAGCCCGTCGTTCGTGTCTTCGACCAGGTCGATCTGTATTGCGGGGAAGCGTTTCTGAAACGATTGGATGATGTCGGGCAAGATGGTGCGCCCGCGCGTGTACGTCACCCCGATGCGGAGCACGCCCCGTTGGTTCTGGGAGATGTCGCAGAACTCCTGCTGCATGGCGCGGTACTCCTCCCTGAACGTCGCGGCGTAGCGCAGAAGCACTTCGCCGGCGTAGGTGAGCTCGAGCGGGACGTGGCGGATGATGAGCTGGCAGCCGAGCTCCTGCTCCATCTTCGCTATGTTGGAGCTCAGCGATTGCTGGGTGATGTGCAACCGCTGGGCGGCGCGCGTGAAGTTGCGTTCGCGTGCGAGCATTTCGAAATACGAGAGGGAGCTGAAGTTCATGGGCGACCGCCTTTTTCGATTACAACGCTAGCCTGTTGTGGATATCGATAATAACAGTTTGGCAATGAATATACCACGCGTTACCATGCCTTCCAAGGAAATGCTTTCGAGCGGCCGTAAGGAGGCCCAGACATGATACAGGTAATCGCGTTCGTGCTCGCTCTCGCGTTCGTATACGTGGTCAAGGCAGGTGCCGTCATGCTGCAGCACAAGGACCTTGCCGAGAAGAGCGCTGCGTTCAGCTGGGTTAACGCCGAGGGTCACGACAACGACGCCACGCCGGCGTGGATTGCCGACGAGCAGGCCCGCGCATCTCGCGAATCTCGCGCTGCCCGCGGCTTCGGCGGCACCGTGCGTCGCGTCGGCGCATAGCGGCACGTCTTACAATTAGAATTGGTAGGGGTCGGCAGCTGCCGGCCCCGTCTTTTCCAAAGATGTGCAAAAAAGGGAGTCTCCCCTTTTTTGCACATCTTTCGTTAATGGAGGCAGTCGAGCGCGAAGGCTCGGGCGTTGGCCATGTCGGTCGCATCCGGGTGGTTCAGCCCTTCGGTCAGGCGCGCGAGGCCCCGGTCGTCGAGGTGGTGGGGGTCGCTTTCGGGAAGGTTCCGCCGCATCTCGATGCGCTCGGGGTTCACTTTGCCCTGGCAGAGGAACACGCCGAGGCATTCGTTGCGCTCGCATACCTTGCTCGTCACGTTCGCGCGCACGCGGTCGGCGTAGGCGCCGACGGGGTAGCCTCCCATCGTGCCGAAGAGCAGGACCCTCTTGCCCGAGCACGACTCCACGAACTTCAGGCTCTTCGGGTCGAGCGTGCTCTTGCGGCACCAGAAGCAGACGATCACGACGTCGTCGGGCGGGTTTGGGCCGACGACGTCGTTGATCGTCCAACCGGCCTCCTCGGCCGCCGACCGCACCGCCTGCGCAATCGACGCGGTGTTTCCCGTAACGGAAGAAATCGCCATCGATGCGCGCATGGCGGGCTCGGAAGTCGGTTGGTCGGGTTGGCTGGTCATGTGCGCACCTACACGTCGCTGTGCATCTGCGCGATCTCGGCAAGCGAGAAAATCGGTCCGTCGAGGCAGATGAAGTGCCCGCCCATGTTGCATCGGCCGCATTTGCCCACGCCGCATTTCATGCGCATCTCGAGCGTCGTGAGGATCGAGCCCTCGTCGAAGCCGGCGTTGACGAGCGATTCGCGGCACGTGCGGGAAAGCGACGGGCCGCCGCAAATCACGGCCACGCGGTTTCCGTCTTCGGGCCCGAGGTCGAGCGTCTCGAGGAAAGGCGCGGTGTAGGCGACCGGGCCGTCCCAGCGGTCGTCTTCGTGGTACAGCGACACGTGAACGTGCATGTCGGGCTCGTTGGGCCAGATGTCGAAGAGCTGCTCCTTGAAGACGAGGTCATCGTAGGTCGATCCCGAGTACACGAGGTCGATGCGCCCGTAATCCGCGCGATGCTCGAGGCAGTGGAGCAAGAACGACCTCACGGGCGGAAGGCCGATGCCGCCGCTTATGAACAGCATGTCCTTGCCCTTGCAGCTCTCGGTAGGCCACCAGTTGCCGTACGGCCCCCGCAGCGACACCTCGTCGCCGACGGACAGGCTATGCAGCTGCTCGGTGACCATGCCGACCTTCTTCACGGTGAACTGGACCCATTCGTCGCTCTGGGCCGATACGACGAACATGCACTCGCCGTATGCGAGCAGCCCGAACATGCCGAGCTGGCCGGGCTCGCAATCGAAGGGCTTCTTGCCGTCGAGCGTCTGCAGCCTGAACGATTTCACGTCGGGCGTCTCCTGCGTGATTTCGATCACGCGGCAAACCTGGGGTATGAGCGGACGTTCGCCGCTTGCGCAGCCATGGGAAATCTCGATGCTAGGCATTTGCGGCTCCTATCTCGTCGATCAGGCGCGTGATGTCGAGCGCGACGGGGCATTTCTCGACGCATCGCCCGCATCCGACGCATAGCGACATTCCGTATCGGCGTTCGAAGAAGTTCAGCTTGTGCATGAACCGGTTGCGCACGCGCTCGAGCTTCTCGGGGCGCGGGTTGTGCCCGCCGGCCATCGCCGTGTACTCGGAGAACATGCAGCTGTCCCAGCAGCGGAACCGTACTCCATCCTTTCGGCGCATGTCCTGGCTGATGTCGAAGCAGTGGCATGTCGGGCACACGTACGTGCACGTTCCGCAATTCAGGCATTTGACGGAAAGGTTTTCCCAGATGGGATGATCGTACATGTTCTCGAGCTTGTCGACGACGCCGTCCATTTCGACCTTGAGCGGCACGTCGCATGCAACCGGGCTCGCTTCGCCCTCGTCGACGAGGGCGCCCCAGCGAGCCACCTCGACTTCGCCCTTCTCGCATTGCGCCAAGACGCTGTAGACGTCGCCGAAGTCCTGTAGCATGACGTCGGGCACGTCTG
>ODAI011189545.1_pt1 | contig 10616 bp, 9 predicted proteins | sample 1539321 | NCBI WGS metagenome assembly ODAI01 (sample SAMN02144231, study PRJEB22623) | gut metagenome | biome: sheep rumen | host: Ovis aries | place: New Zealand | reverse complement strand
TCAGCGTGACTGGGAATTCGCAAAGAAGTTCGGTATCGATATCATCCAGGTCATCAAGGGCGGCGATATCGAGAAGGAAGCCTATACCGGCGACGGCGAGATGATCAATTCCGACTATCTCAACGGCTATACCAAGAAGAAGGACTCCATCGCCCGCATGTGCGAGGAGATTGAAAAGCAGGGCATCGGCGAAGCCGGTGTCCAGTACAAGATGAAGGACTGGGCCTTCAACCGCCAGAGATACTGGGGCGAGCCCATTCCGCTCATCCACTGCCCCAGGTGCGGCGTCGTAGCAGTTCCCTACGAAGAACTGCCTCTGCGTCTGCCCGAGGTGGAAGACTTCGAGCCCGGCCAGGACGGTCAGTCCCCTCTGGCCAGGATCGATTCCTTCGTCAACTGCACCTGCCCCAAGTGCGGCGGCGCAGCAAAGAGAGAGACCGACACCATGCCCCAGTGGGCAGGTTCCTCCTGGTATTTCCTCCGCTACTGCGATCCTCACAACGATAAGGCCTTCGCAGACTATAAGAAGCTGGAATACTGGATGCCCGTAGACTGGTACAACGGCGGTATGGAGCATGTCACCAGACACCTGCTCTATTCCCGCTTCTGGCACCACTTCCTCTATGACATCGGCGAGGTCAATACCCCCGAACCCTATGCAAAGCGCACCGCTCAGGGTATGATCCTGGGTTCCGACGGCGATAAGATGTCCAAGTCCAAGGGCAACGTGGTGGATCCTCTGGATATCGTGGACCAGTACGGTGCGGATACCCTCCGCGTCTACATCATGTTCATGGGCGAATACGGCGCAGCCGCTCCCTGGAACGACAGCTCCGTCAAGGGCTGCCGCAGGTATCTGGACCGTGTGGCCGGCCTGACGGATCTGGTGACAGAAAGCGACGTTCCCGAGCTGGAAGTCGGCATCCACAAGGCCATCAAGAAGGTCTCCTCCGATATCGAGGAACAGAAGTACAATACCGCCATCGCGGCCCTGATGTCCCTGCTCAACGACATCTACAAGGTCGGTAAGATCGGAAGAAGCCAGCTGATCGACTACATGAAGCTGCTCAGCCCCTTCGCTCCTCATATCACCGAGGAAATGTACGAAGTCCTGGGCGGTGAAGGCTATCTGACCGTTTCCGAGTGGCCCACCTATGACGAAGCCAAGACCGTGGATGCCGAGATCGAGATCGGCGTACAGGTCAACGGCAAGGTCAGAGGCACTGTCCGCATCCCCAAGGACTGCCCCAAGGACCAGGCACTTGCTCTGGGCAAGGCAGATCCCAAGGTGGCACAGCTCCTGGAAGGCAAGACTCTGGTCAAGGAGATCTATGTGCCGGGCAGGATCCTGAACTATGTAGTCCGCTGATTCCGGCAGGATACTGTAAAATGAATTTAAGGAAGGCTGCTCCGGTCCGGGGCAGCCTTTTTTGGAGGATATATGGAAGACCGTTTATATGCTGCAGTGCATGAAAAGCCTTATAACCATCTGGAGGAGGAAGCCTTTCTGAAGGAGAAGGATCCGAAGCTTTTCCGGGACCTGACGGAAAGGGCGGCCCCTGTGCCCGGAGAAATGATCAGGGAATACGGGCTGGACGCGGTCCTTTATTTCCTGGAAAGAAAAGAGGCAGAGGGGGAGACGGGAGAGGAAATGACAGATTCCGACGAGGACGCCCTCTGCGGCATCTTCCGCTTCCTGGGCAGGGTATACCGGGCTTTCACAGCCGGGGGGAGACCGGAGAGGAATTCTCAGGCCTCTTCTTTGAAAGATGAGGAGAGTACATCGGCAGACCGGTTTTACGCCCTCTGTGCCCGTGCCCATGCCGCTCTTATGTCCGGTCATATCCATCTCTATGAGGCGGATCTGGCAAAGGCCCTGTCCCTGATCCCAAAGGGCGGAGGAAGCAGGGAGGAAAGAGAGCTCTTTCTCCTTCTTCTGCAGGAGAGTGCTCCCTGTCTTTCCTGTCATCTTCTGGAACTGGAGGGCGCCCCTTCGGGACAGGGAAGAGGCAGGGTCAGGGACCTTCTGGAGAGGGGGAAGGCCGGCAGCGAAGTGATCATCCAGGTCACGGGAAGGGTCCGGGGCCGGATCCTTGTCCGGCCGGGAGAAGACCCGGAGGAAGTCATAAGAAGAGGGGAGAGGATCCTTGGGGAGAGAGGGCTGGACATGGACGGCTTCCATGTCAGATATATCCCCGGAAAAGTGATCAGCTTCTGGAAATAAGTATTGAAAGCCGCAGGCGGGTGTCTGCGGCTTCTGCTGTTTCCCGGGGACCGTTTTTTCTTTATCACTTCGTATATCTGCCGGTTTCGCCGCTGCGATTTAACGGTTTAAAACTTGAAACGGGCACAGGGATTTGTCCTTGACATACATGTACTGAGTGTATACAATTATACATGCGTCTGGGCCGCATGGGGAATCGCGGTCCCCCAGAAGGAATGACAGCATACTCAGGCATAAAAAACGGGGTTCCGCATAGAATGCGGGGGAAGGATACAGATGGCTGGTTTTGATCTTGCACGGGAAGTATCGGATAAATATTCGCTGCGGGGGATGGTCTTTACAAAGATCCGTGAAGATATCCTGAACGGAGTGTACAAGGAACATGAGGAACTGAAGGAAGCAAAGATCGGCAAGGAGCTGGGCGTATCCAGAACGCCGGTCAGAGAGGCCCTTCGTCAGCTGGAACTGGAGGGACTGGTCCAGATCATTCCCAACAGAGGCGCTTTTGTGACCGGGATCTCCGCCAAGGATGTCCAGGACATTTACATGATCCGGGCCAGGCTGGAAGGCCTCTGCGCCAGATGGGCCTGTGAATTCATCACCAAGGAGCAGATGGAAGCCATAGAAGAGAATGTCTATCTGGCGGAATTCCACTCCGGCAAGGGACATATGGAGCAGCTGGCAGAGCTGGACAATCAGTTCCACCATATCCTCTATGAGGCCTGCAACTCCAAGTTTTTAAAGCACCAGCTCCTGGATTACCACGAGTACCTGCTCCGGGTCCGCCGCAAGGCTCTTGGCACCCAGACCAGAGCGACGGTCTCCATCAAGGAGCACAGAGCCATTATGGAAGCCATCAGGGCCGGCAACGCCAACCTGGCAGAGCGCCTGGCTTCCGAGCACATGACCAATGCCTATGAAAATCTGGTCCAGAACGGACTTTATGATGTATACAAAAAATAAAGTGCCCAGTGCACGGTAAGGAGTTTATATGAGCAAAATCGTAATGACAACCCCTCTGGTAGAAATGGACGGCGACGAAATGACCAGGATCATCTGGCAGATGATCAAGGACGAGCTGCTGCTCCCCTATATTGATCTGAAGACAGAATATTATGATCTGGGCCTGCGCCACAGAGATGAGACGGAAGATCAGGTTACGATCGATGCTGCGGAAGCTACAAAGAAATTCGGCGTGGCAGTCAAGTGCGCCACCATCACTCCCAACGTGGCCAGAATGTCCGAGTACAACTTAAAAAAGATGTACAAGAGCCCCAACGCCACCATCAGGGCCTTCCTGGACGGTACCGTATTCCGGGCCCCCATCCTGGTGAAGGGCATCGAACCCTATGTCCGCACCTGGAAAAAGCCCATTACCATGGCCCGTCACGCATACGGCGATGTATATAAGAACTCCGAGATCAAGATCGAAGGTCCCGGCAAGGCGGAGATCGTGTTCACGGCCGCTGACGGAACAGAGACCAGAAAGACCATCTTTGACTTCAAGGGCCCCGGCATTGTCCAGGGCATCCACAATACGGACGCTTCCATCGAGAACTTCGCAAGAGCCTGCTTCCAGTACGCTCTGAGCCAGAAGGAGGATCTGTGGTTCTCCTGCAAGGACACCATTTCCAAGACCTATGACGGCAATTTCAAGGCCATCTTCCAGAGGCTCTATGACGAAGAGTTCAAAAAGCCCTTCGAAGAAGCCGGCATCACCTATTTCTATACCCTGATCGATGATGCTGTGGCCCGCGTGATCCGTTCCGAGGGCGGCTTTATCTGGGCACTCAAGAACTATGACGGCGACGTACAGTCCGATATGTCCGCCACAGCCTTCGGCTCCCTGGCCATGATGACCTCCGTCCTGGTATCTCCCGACGGCAACTATGAGTACGAAGCTGCCCACGGTACCGTACAGAGGCACTACTACAAGTACCTCAAGGGCGAGCCCACCTCCACCAACTCCGTAGCCACCATCTTTGCCTGGTCCGGCGGACTGCGCAAGAGAGGTGAGCTGGACGGTATAAACGAACTTGTGGACTTTGCCAACGCTCTGGACAGGGCTACCCTGGAGACCATTGAATCCGGAAAGATGACCGGCGACCTGGCCCTTATCTCCACTCTGGACCATGTGGAGAAGCTGGGGACCCAGGAGTTCATCCAGGCCGTCAGGGCAAGACTGGACGAGATCCTCAAGGAGTCATAAGGCATCCGGCAGGAGCTGTCACTACTGACACCAGGAACACAAAAGCATGAAAAACGCAGAAGAGCGGCTCTTCTGCGTTTTTTTAATGACTATGCTGTCCATATGGATCAAAGGGGATGAAAACGGGCCTTCGCCGGACCTCCCCTTCAGGCATTTTCGGAAAGGACTTCCCACTGCTCGTAGAGGCCTGCGAGCTCCTCCTCCAGTTCTTCCTTTTTCCGGCTCAGGGCCGTCAGGCGGGAAATGTCCGTACAGACCTCAGGCTTTGCCATTTCTTCGTCGATGGAGGCGCTTTCCTCCTCCAGGGCGGCGATCCTGTCCTCACACTTTTTCAGGTCTGAGGCGGCCTTTCTGAGACGGGCCTGCTCCTCCTTCTGCTTTTTCCAGTCGGCGGATCCCGCGGAGAGGGGCGCGGCAGCTGCAGGGGCCTTATCCATCTGCTTTTTTACCTCTTCATAGGAGAGGCCCTGCTCTCTGGCATAGGCGTCCTGCAGCAGGCTTTCCTCCACTTCCTGGGACTTTTCCAGATAGAAATCATAGTTGCCCATGAACCTGTCGGGAACAGCGTCTTTTCCGTTTCCGGGATAATTCAGCATGGTCCTCTTTGTCAGGGACAGGATTCGGCTGGCCGTATGATTGATGAAATACCGGTCATGGGATACATAGAGCACGGTCCCCTCGTAGGAGTTGAGAGCGTTTTCCAGTACTTCCCTGGAGGTCATGTCCAGGTGGTTGGTGGGCTCGTCCAGGATCAGGAAGTTGGCCTGGGAGAGCATGAGCTTAGCCAGGGAGACCCGGCCCTTTTCACCGCCCGACAGAGACCGGATCTGCTTGAAGACATCCTCCCCCGTAAAGAGGAAGGAGGCCAGGAGATTGCGGATCTCTGTATTGGTCATGGCCGGATAGGCGTCGGAGATCTCTTCGAAAACAGTATTGTCGTCGTGCAGGACGTGGTGCTCCTGATCGTAGTAGCCGATGTGGACGTTGGTGCCCAGGCGGATCCTGCCCTCGTCGGGAGGGGTCAGCTCGTTGATGATCCGCAGGATCGTGGTCTTGCCGGTGCCGTTATCCCCGATCATGGCCACGTGCTCTCCCCGGCGGATGCCGAAGGAGATGCCCTTGAACAGCTCCTTCTGGTCAAAGGACTTGGAAAGGCCTTCCACCTCCATGACCTCGCGGCCGCTTTTGATGCAGGGCTTCAGGACCAGGTGCATGTCATCCCGGATTTCGAAGGGCTTTTCCACCCTTTCCGTTCTGGCCAGCATCTTTTCCCGGCTCTCGGCCCTTTTGATGGACTTTTCCCGGTTGAACTGTCTGAGCTTTGCAATAACGGCTTCCTGATGGCGGATCTCCGCCTGGTTATTGAGCCAGGCCTTTTTTCTGGCTTCCTGCAGGTTCTTTTTCTGCTCCGCATAGAAGCTGTAGTTGCCGGGGAATACCAGGGCATGGGTGTTTTCGATCTCGATGACCTTGGTCACGGTCCGGTCCAGGAAATAGCGGTCGTGGGATACGATCAGGACCGTTCCCTTATAGTTGGACAGATAGGTCTCCAGCCAGCGGATGCTGCCCAGATCCAGGTGGTTGGTGGGCTCGTCCAGGATGATCACGGGAGGTTTTGAGAGGAGCAGCTTTCCCAGGGCGACCCGGGTCTTCTGACCGCCGGACAGGGTGGAGATGTTCTGAGAGTATTCCTCCTCGGAAAAGCCAAGGCCCCTCAGGACCCCGGTGATCTCTCCCTTGTAGGAGTAGCCGTTTTCCATTTCGAACCTGTGCAGCAGGTCTGTATATTCCGACATCAGAGTGACCAGAGCCTCTCCCTGCAGGCTGTTCATGAGCCTTTCGTCCTCGGCAATCTGCTTTTCCATGTCCAGCAGGTACTGCTTGACGGACAGAAGCTCGTCATAGATGGTGTTCTGGGAATCCAGGTTCTGGTTCTGGGCCAGGTAGCCGAAGCTGGTATCCCTGGCAAAGGAGACCGTTCCGGAATCGGCTTCCATTTCCCCCGTAATGATCCGGATCAGGGTGGTCTTGCCGGCGCCGTTCATGCCCACGATGGCCGCCTTTTCCCCCTTTTCCAGGTGGAAGGTGACGTCGGACAGGACTGTATTTTCAACGAATGCTTTCGATATATGGTGACAGGACAGAATCATAATGACCTCTTATGGCAAAAATGTCGGGAACTGGATTCCAACGACCATCTTAATGGAGTTTTTCTCTTATGTCAATTTGGGAATAAAGGACGATCATCTGCCTGTTTTGTGACAGATATCATAAGACAGGTTAATGAAATTTATGAAATAATCAAATACAAATACATGATATAAAAATTATGATGATATCAGGGCATAGGATGATGCCGGAGCATGCCGGAGCCGCCCTTTGCGAAACGTTTCATTATAATCCGCGGGATACCACGTCCATAGGAGCAGCTGCATATCCGGTACAGACGGCAGCGCCTGCTGCCTCCCGGATGTTCTCGCCGGTAACGTAGTCCTGAAAGGACTGAGGCTGGGGGCCGGGCTTACAGAGAGGATATTGTCATCTCCTCTGCAAGCCCCATCCATTCAGAAGGAATGGGTGGGGTGATTGACGCCCTGCCTCCTTCCCGGATCAGTTCCCTTGCATAGTCCGCCAGAGGACCATGGGTCATGAATTTCATGGAGGAGGGCAGTTCCCTGAAAACGGGCAGCCGGAGCCTTCTGGTCTTTACCCATATGTCCTCATAGTGAAAGCGGCGCAGCAGATCCTCATAGGAGGAAAGCCTGGCAGCCGATACCGGGTCCTCTCTTTCGATGGTATAAACTCTGTCGCACAGGCGCAGGGTCTCCAGAAAGCAGTCTCCCCGGGCAGACAGATCCAGGATCAGATATCTGTAATCCGTGACCCTGTCTATGGCTTTGAACAGGCCTGTCCACTGGTCCTCCCTCAGGGCAGAAAGCTCCATGGCCGACCGGGGCGGCGGCAGACAGAAGAGTCCGTTGACCTCCTGTGCCATGGCGCCAAGCCTGGCAGGGAACTTCTCTGGTGCGCATTCGTTATAGTAGATCAGATCGGTAAGGCTGTCTTCTCCGGAAAGCCCCAGGAGCCTGTCCAGACCGGAGCAGGGCTCCAGGTTCAGATACAGAGCCGGCCCCTCTGCCGACAGCAGCTGTCCCATGGTCAGGGCCAGCGTCGTCTGCAGTGCCCTGCTGACAGGCGTATAGAACCCGATCTGCGTAAGAGCCTTTCCGTGCCGTATGGACGCTCCGGTCTGGAGGTCACCGGCTCCGGGCAGCCGCAGAAGGGCATCCGCAATGCAGCGGGCCGGCTGATATTTGCTGACGCAGGCAGGGCCGCCTTCAGGAGAAGCCCCGCTCTCACTCAGGATCAGAATCCTGTCAGGGTCCATGCCCTCCATCCAGGTGCCCTGCAGAGACTCCGACAGGATCAGGTACAGGGCTCTGTCCCATCCGTCGGCCTTTTCCAGCCGGCCGGGATCCGTCAGGATCCTGACGTTACAGGCAAGCCCACCCTCCGAAAGCATGTATTCCTGCAGGTGCCTGGCGTAGCGCAGGTCCCTGTCGCAGATCAGAACGAAACGGTCTTCTTCATAAAGCATCAGAAAACACCTCCTACATGAAGCAGGACGCCTGCGGCGATCGGAAGAGCCATATGGAGTCCCTGGTGAAAGTCTTTTCTGACGGCAAGAATGATCAGGGCATACAGGAGGGAGAGAAGAAGAATGGCCATAAGGCAGGAAGCATATTCGGCAGGAGAAAGAAAAACGGAGACCGCCATAAGAAGCTTGACGTCACCGGCTCCGAGACCGCCGGTGCGATAGAAGGGAAAAAGAAAAAGGAGGGTGAGAAACATAAGAAGGAGGAGGACCGGCAATGCCGGAAGCCCGTCTTTTATCAGACGAAGAACCGCTCCCGACACTGTCCACGGAATCAGCCAGGCATTGTATATTCTGCCGGATTTAAGGTCTGTACAGACCGCTCCTCCCAAAAGGACCGTCAGGAGAACCCTGTTCAGGAAATGCATTTTGGCCCCTTTCCGCACGAGCGTGCAAAGAAAAGTATTTATTTATTCTGATTGTAAGAAGCCGGTTTTCAGATTACAAGCGCAAAAGAAGTGTTTTGTGATTTTCGTGAAAAAGGCCCATATTTTCGGCCTCTGAAAAAAACGAATGCCGGAAAACGGCGCAGATACGCTGTTTCGTATGTCAGTGCATCTTTCGGGCGGAATCCTTTATTGTTTTATCGTCTGCTTTCGGATACAATATTGAGCAGATGTAACCTTACAGCCACCATAAAGCAGAAATGACTGCAGGAGGAATAACTATGATCTATGTATGTGACATATGCGGATGGACCTATAACGAAGAAGAAGGCGCCGAAGATTTCGGCATCGCTCCCGGCACCAAGTGGGAAGATCTCCCCGAAGATTTCGAATGCCCTCTCTGCGGCGTAGGCAAATCCGACTTCACCCAGGCATAAGTCAGACCGCAGCCTGAAAAAGCAGACAAAAAGCCTTTCCGCATCAGCGATGCGGAAAGGCTTTTTTCTGCCTTATTTCAGGATCTCATGTCCGGGAAGGATGACCAGGCTGTCCTCCTCCACATGGCAGGGCAGCATCAGGACCTTCACGCCGGCTGCCTGCGCTTTTGCAAGGGCCTGCCCGAAGGCAGGGTGCGTCTCTGTGTTTGGCAGAACCCTTGTCACCCCGTCCATCTGGATGACGAAGGCGGCAAACGCTTTGTATCCTTCCCCGGCCGCCCTGGCCAGTTCCTGCAGGTGCTTTACGCCCCGCTCCGTGGGAGCGTCCGGGAAATATCCGACCCCTCCGATCTCCAATGTACAGCCCTTGACCTCCATCAGGTATTTCTGCTCCCCCTTCTCCATAAGAAAATCGATCCGGGAGTTTCCGTATGTGTATTCCGGCTTCACCAGATCGAAGCCCTGCCTGTCCAGCCATTCCCGCACCACTCTGTTGGGGGCCTGGCTGTCTATATTAAAGAGGATACCGTTACTTTTCCGGACTGCCACCAGATCGAACCGGGTCTTCCGGCCGGGGCTTCCGGGCTCTGTCAGATAGACCTCCGCACCCGGGAGCAAAAGCTCCCTGCACCTTCCGGTATTCTTTACATGGCCCGTTTCTTCCTTCCCGCCCGTTTCAACGCGGGCCGCAAACCGGTTCATACGCTCGATAAAGCTGCCTCTGGCAATGTTCTCGTATTTCATGCGCCTGCCCTTTTTCTGCTGCTCACAGGAGTTCCTTTTCGCTGCGCTTCCTTACTGGTCCGTCACGATCTCTCCGGTCCAGTCCTTGATCCCGCCGAACTCATACACATTCGTATATCCCAGATCGAACAGCTTTTCCGCCGCCTGCCTGCTGCGGTTTCCGCTCCTGCAGTATACCAGAATGATCTGGTCCGGGTCCGGAAGCTCTGCCGGTGCTTCCTCCTCTATGGTCTCATTGGGAATACAGACTGCCCCGGGAACAGGCCGAGAGCACAAACATGCATATAAGGCCCGCAAGAGCCACCCGCCATTGTTTATTCATTCGCAAACCTCCGGGCTTTTTTCTTAAAAAAGGACGGCCCGCTTTTGCGGACCGTCCTCTCGTAATTCAGGTCCTGCAAGACCTGATCAGGAAATCTTCAGGGATCATTTCCCGGCATTATTTCTTGATATTGAAAGCCTTGAATCCGGGATACTTTGCGGCTGCGCCCAGCTCTTCCTCGATCCTGAGCAGCTGGTTGTACTTGGCAACACGCTCGGTTCTGGAAGGAGCGCCGGTCTTGATCTGGCAGGTGTTCAGGGCAACTGCCAGGTCAGCGATGGTGGTGTCCTCTGTTTCGCCGGAACGGTGGGAAGTAACAGCTGTCATGCCGTTCTTGTGGGCAAGCTTAATGGCTTCCAGAGTCTCGGAAACGGAACCGATCTGGTTCAGCTTGATCAGGATGGAGTTTGCAGCGCCGAGATCGATGCCCTTCTGCAGTCTCTTGACATTGGTAACGAACAGGTCGTCGCCTACCAGCTGGACCTTCTTGCCCAGCTTCTGGGTCATCTTTACCCAGCCATCCCAGTCTTCTTCATCCAGGCCGTCCTCGATGGAGATGATGGGATACTTGTCACTCAGGCTCTCCCAGTGCGCGATATGATCGTCGGTGGTGAGGGTCAGGCGGCTCTGGGGCGGTTG
>ODAI013495839.1_pt1 | contig 10617 bp, 12 predicted proteins | sample 1539321 | NCBI WGS metagenome assembly ODAI01 (sample SAMN02144231, study PRJEB22623) | gut metagenome | biome: sheep rumen | host: Ovis aries | place: New Zealand | reverse complement strand
GTCCTTAGACCGGATCACCCTTGCTAGAGCAGACTCCACCGTACTGCTGGTCATCTCCGAGAAACCGGCTGCAAGCCATAAAAAGGAGACACTAACCCACGAAGACCTTGCGCGTATGGAGCAGTGGCTTGCCATCCGTCTGAATGTACCGTCCGTACAGGTCATAAAAAACAACTGATACCCAACCATGAATATCGAAGATTATAGAGACTACTGCCTCTCGCTGGGCGCAGACGTAGAGGAGAAACTGCCGTTCACCATGTTCAAGAGCGGCGAGAACGTGTTGGTTTTCTATGTCTGCAGGCATATGTTCGCGTTCTTCGACTGCGCCGATTACTCGGTCGTGACGCTCAAATGCCAGCCCGAACGGATAGGCGACTTGAAAGCACAATACGATTGTATCGGCAAGCCCTATAACGAATCCGCCAAGTACTGGCTGGGTATCAATCCCCGTACCGCCCCGGACTCCTTGCTCCGCGACCTCACACGCAACTCCTATGAGATTGTCAAAGCCAAATATACAAAGAAATAACAAATGAAGAAACTCTGTCATTACATATCTAAATACATGGCTCTCTTAGTGTTGGCAGGAGCGGTGCTGTCGTTGGTGTTCCCCCAAGTATTGCAATCGATACCCATGAAAGCCATCAACTACCTGTTGGGAGTGATAATGTTCGGTATGGGGCTGACGCTGAATCTGAATGATTTCAAAATCATCTTCAGTCGACCGAAAGATATGTTAATAGGCTGCTTGGCACAATTCACTGTCATGCCACTATTGGCATGGGGACTGACTAAAATCTTTCAAATAGATGAAGCTTTAGCACTTGGTGTGGTGTTGGTTGGCTGTTGTCCTGGCGGCACGGCATCGAATGTCATCACCTATCTGGCAAAAGGCGATGTGGCTTTGTCGGTCGGAATGACAGGTGTTTCCACTTTGCTTGCCCCGCTGCTTACCCCTTTGCTGACATGGGTACTGGCAGGAGAGAGCATCCATGTGGATGTAGCAGGCATGCTGCTGAGTATTCTGTTAGTGGTCATCCTACCTGTCATCCTCGGACTGATAATCAAAAGTGTGTGGCCTAAGTTCACAGAAAAAGCCACAGACTATCTACCGGCTTTCTCGTCGGTGGCTATTGCCTTCACGGTCTCCATTGTCATCTCTGCGAATGCCTCCAAACTCTTGACAGGCGGATTCCTGATTATCCTTGTGGTTATGCTTCACAACCTCTTCGGACTATTGCTTGGCTACCTGATAGGGCGTCTGTTAGGGCTGTCGGAACCGAAGAAAAGGGCTATCTCTATTGAAGTAGGTATGCAGAACTCAGGTTTGGCAACCTCGCTTGCAGTGATGCATTTTGCCGCTTATCCAATGGCTACCATCCCGGGTGCCATCTTCAGCGTGTGGCATAATATCAGCGGTGCGATAGTCGCCTGGCTATATACAAAGAAAGACAATTTAGATTCTACCTTAATGAATAATTAGTAAAAAACTACAGCCGCTACGAGACCGCGGTGGATGAAGCCGTCCGTGCAGAGATCCGCGCCAATCGTTTCCCGCAGGACCTGCAAAAAGCCTTCGACCTCGGCAAACGGCTTGTAATAAAAGCTAAAGAACAATGATTATGACAATAGACCAATTTCGTGAACGCATGGCAACAGACGAGCCGATTATCGGAGGATCCGACCTGCATATGCAGTTTCATCAATACTCCCAGGAAGCACTGCGTATTACCGCAGAAATCAACAGCTCCTACCATACCCCCGAACAACTGCGCAAACTACTCTCCGAACTATGGGCAATAGACGTGCCCGAGTCGTTCGGTATGTTCCCGCCTTTCTATACCGACTGTGGCAAGAATACTCACGTTGGCGAGCGTGTCTTTATCAACATGGGTTGCAAGTTCCAGGATCAAGGCGGCATCTTCATCGATGACGACGCTCTCATCGGACATAACGCCACACTCTGCACACTCAATCATCTTCCCGATCCCGCGCAACGTGCCGGCATGACGGCTAAACCTATCCGCATCGGGAAGAGAGTGTGGCTCGGCGCAAACGTCACGGTACTGCAAGGCGTCACCATCGGAGATAATGCCATTGTAGCAGCCGGAGCCGTTGTCACCAAAGATGTGCCTGCCAACACCATTGTCGCTGGTGTGCCGGCTAAAGTGATTAAAAAACTTAATGACTAAATATGAGAATATCTGATTTTTTCACCCTTGCATTGGCAGCACTGACGCTGACCGCGTGCAATAAATCCAATAAACAAATGATAGAGAATGAATGGGATAAAGTTTTCCCGCTAAGTGAGAACGTAAATCACAAAAAAGTGACATTTGAGACACAATTCGGGCTCACCCTTGTGGCAGACCTGTACTGCCCCAAGCAAGAGCCCACAACCACCGACAAAAAGTACGCTGCCATCGCAGTGTCCGGACCATTCGGTGCCACCAAAGAGCAATCGAGCGGCCTGTATGCCATGAAAATGGCAGAGCGAGGTTTTATTGCACTCGCCTTCGACCCGTCTTTCACGGGCGAGAGTAGCGGCACACCGCGCCGTACGGCTTCGCCTGACATCAACACCGAGGACTTCCTATCAGCTGTAGATTACCTCTCCAAGCTGCCTAATGTGGATGCTGACCGCATCGGCATCATCGGTGTGTGCGGGTGGGGTGGAATAGCCCTCAACGCTGCCGCCGCTGACCCCCGCATCAAAGCTACTGTGGCTTCTACCATGTACGACATGACCCGAGTTAGCGGTAATGGCTATTTCGATGCTGCCGACGATGAGAACACACGCCACGAAGCCCGCGTGGCACTCGCCGCACAACGTCTCTCTGACCCCGAAGCAATGGCTGGAGGTGTCATCGACCCGTTGCCCGAGGACGCTCCGCAGTTCGTCAAGGACTATCACGACTACTACAAAACGCCACGCGGGTACCATGCTCGTAGTGGTAACTCCAACGATGGATGGCGAGTTATCGGCACACAAGCCTTTGCCAACAGCCGGTTCCTATACTATATCAACGAGATCCGCTCCGCTGTTCTCATCATGCACGGAGCTGAGGCACATAGTCGCTACTTCGGCGAGGCTGCTTACCACTACATGGTTGAGGGCAAAGCCGATGGGTATAAGGCTGTCGTCAACCCCAATCCGTGTCCTGAAAACAAGCAACTGCTCATCATCCCTGGAGCTTCACACTGCGACCTATACGACGGCGGGTTTACCGAGCCGCAAGGACAAGGACAACCCAAGAACTGCATCCCATGGGACCAGTTGGCGGATTTCTTCACCACAAATCTCAAATAATACAAGTGGCATATGAGTAAAGTTGTAGTTTTATCCACATCTCTCCGCCCTGGCTCTAACAGCCACGCAATGGCGGAACAATTCGCCCAAGGGGCTATTGATGCAGGACACGAAGTGGAACTCATCTCCCTTCGAGGTAAAGAAATACGCTTTTGTATCGGATGTCTTAAATGCCAACAGACTGGCGCATGTGTCTTCCGAGACGATGTGCCGGCTATCATGCAGAGCGTGCTCAATGCCGATGTTGTTTGTTGGGCAACACCTATTTATTACTACGAGATGTCCGGGCAGATGAAAACACTCATCGACCGCATGAACGCCATGTACCCAAAGGACTATCAGTTTCGTGATATCTACTTGCTGACCACGGCGGCAGAGGACGAAGCCTTTGTGCCACAACGCGCCGAGAGTGGACTCCAAGGTTGGATTGATTGTTATGAGAAATGCACCCTCAAAGGCCATCTGTTCTGCGGCGGAGTGAACGAACCCCGCGAGATAAATGGTAACCCCAAACTGCAACAAGCATACAACTTGGGTAAGACTCTCTAATACAACTGAAAATCTAACTCAAGACCATCGTATAAATGCATTCCTATTAATAATAGTCCTATGACCGAATACGAAAAAATGCTTCATAACCTACCGTATGATTATACGGACAAAGAGGTACAGGCAAATATCCTGCGAGCTTATCATGCCATGCGGGACCTCAATCAATGTGGTGCATGGGATATGGACGAACTGCACCGCTGCATCCAAGCACTAATCCCCGATGCGCACCCCTCGGTGATCATCTGCCCGCCTTTCCATTGCGACCACGGCAACCGAATTACCATCGGCGAGGGCTCGTTTGTCAATTTCAACGGTGTCTTTCTGGACGGTGGAGGCATCACCATCGGGGCCCATACCCTCATCGGACCGAACTGCCAACTGCTGACACCCGATCATCCGCATGACTATATGGAGCGTCGCCAAACGATAGAGACAGGCAAACCGATTCGTATCGGTGATGACTGCTGGCTTGGCGGAGGAGTAATCGTCTGTCCGGGTGTGACCATCGGCAACCGCGTCATCGTAGGAGCCGGTTCGGTTGTCACCCACGACATTCCCGACGATGTAGTTGTTGCTGGCAACCCTGCCCGTATAATCAAGCATAACTAAACACTAAATTGTAAATAACGCTTTTATGTACGAACAACTTAAATTGGACAACCAACTGTGTTTCCGGCTTTACACGGCGGCAAGACTCATCACTCAGGCGTATTACCCCTACTTCGAACCCTTGGGAATAACCTACCCCCAGTACTTGGTCTTGCTCGCTTTGTGGGAAAAGGACCGGCAGCCCGTCAATGATATTGCCCGACTCCTTCACCTGGAGACCAACACCGTCACACCCCTCATCCAACGCATGGAAAGACAGGGACTGGTGACACGCGTCAAGGGCGAAAAAGATAGTCGCCAGCGCTTGGTGTGCCTTACAGACATGGGCAAAGCCCTGGAAGAAAAAGCCAAAACAGTGCCTACGTGCATGGGCAACATGTTACTCAACAAACTGGACAATCCCGACAGTCTCACACAAATCATTCCGGCATTGGACAAACTGATAAAAGCACTACAATGAAACCTTACATTCACATTGTACGCTACTACGAGTGCGACCGCATGGGGATTACGCACCACAGCAACTATATCCGTTTTATGGAAGAAGCGCGTTTAGACTGGATGGACCAAATGGGCTTCGGTTTTGAACGCATGGAGGCGGAAGGCGTCGTCTCGCCCGTGGTCGAGATTGCCTGCCGGTACAAGCACCCCACCACCTTCAAGGACGCTATCCGGATAGAGGTGAGCGTCATAGAATTGTCGGCTATCAAGATACGCATCGCCTACAACATGTACATGGGCGACACCCTCGTATGCACCGCCGAAAGTCTGCATTGCTTTCTCGAAAACGGCAGACCCGTACGCCTGCAGGAGCGCTTCCCCGATTTCTATGAAGCCCTCTGCCGGCAACTCACCGAGGCAAAATAAGTACTTTTTTCACTTTTTTCTTGTTTATATCAAAAAAAAGTTGTAACTTTGCAGGAAATTAAGAATGAAAAACGTTTATTGTCTAATCTAAAACAATAATTATTATGAAATTATGTAACAAAATCAGTGCCGAGTTCTTAGGCACATTTTGGCTCGTACTTGGCGGTTGCGGTACAGCCATCTTCGGTCATGTAGGTTTTCTGGGTGTATCGCTTGCCTTCGGTCTGACTGTCCTCACCATGGCGTACGCTATTGGTCACATCTCGGGCGCACACCTCAACCCCGCCGTTTCTTTCGGTGTATGGGTGAATGGTCGTATGACATGGAAAGAGATGCTCGCCTATTGGTGCGCACAAATCCTCGGTGGTATCGCCGCTGGCGCTGTACTCTACGCTACCTGCAAGGCGGCTAACATGTCCATCGGCACGTTTGCTGCCAATGGTTACGGCGAGTTCTTCGGAGCAGCTGACATCGCTGCCGGCTATCAGCAGATTTCCATGGGCGGCGCATTCCTTGTTGAGTGCCTCCTCACCTTTGTCTTCCTCATGGTCATCCTCGGTGCCACCGACGAGAAGAACGGTTGCGGTAAGTTCGCAGGTGTGGCGATCGGTCTCTGCCTCACGCTGATTCACCTTATCAGTATTCCTCTCACCAACACTTCGGTTAACCCCGCCCGCTCTATTGCACAGGCAATCTTCTCGGAGAACGCATTGGCGCTGCCCCAACTCTGGTTGTTCATCGTGGCTCCGTTGGTAGGCGCATGCCTTGCAGGTTTTGCGTACAAATGCCTCGCCTGCGATAAGGCTTGCAAGAAAGCTTAATCGTTAATCCTTTATTCTGTTTGACATTGTTTGATAGGGTTTGACGTTGTTCAAGCGAGTAGAGCCATAGCGCGCTATGGCTCTACCGATAGAAGATCAACTTTCCACGGCTCTGCCAATCGTCCGAGCGAGTAGAGCCATAGCGCGCTATGGCTCTACTATCAATTGTCACCTCATTTCGCATGCGTGAACATGAACCCGAAATATAGTCTGGGACCCGAGGGCATGGCAAGTGCCAATTTATGGACAGCCAACATCCAGTCGAGTCGGAAGGTCAGGTGTACCCGCGGGGTCAAGCAATAATCCAATCCCACGTAAGGTGTCACATAGAAAAACCCTTGTTTGTTGACGTACGCCTCGGGTTCGGCTAACCAGTCTCCCTCGTTGCCCTCCACGATATACAACGAGTGCAGCGCCCCGCCGCCTACTGCCGCACCTACGTAGGGCCAAACTTTGTCCGTTTGCCAACATGCATCAGCAATCAGTCCGCCACAGCCTACACGCACATAACTGCCCGACTTAAGACGCTCCGCTTGGTCCGACATGCCCGAGTGCAGAGTCGAGACATACCCCTCAAAGCCCGCACGCAAGTGTTTCCACAGATGCGCACGCAGACTGCCACCAATACCGATAGGAGCACCCTGCATCGAGTAAGAACGACCCTGCGCGTCCACAGGTGCACCTGCATCTTTACCGAACAAGTACCCCGTGTGGAGCATCATTCCGCCTGAAAAACCCTGATAAACCTGCCCGCGCGCCCCGCAAACAATGCTCGCCGGCAACAGAACTGAAAGCAATATTTTTTTTATACTCATTTCCTTTCCACAATCCCTTTGTTCAATTGTCAATTATCAATTATCCACGGCTCTGCCGATCGTATGAGGCTGCGAGTAGAGCCATAGCGCGCTATGGCTCTACCGATAGAAGATCAACTTTCAACTATCAATTATCAATTACCACAACTCCCCTAAACGACTTCTTGCCGTTTGGGACTGCAAAGATACTGCTTTTTTCTGAAATAAATCTTAAGTATGGATTAAGAAAACACAAAATACCCACAATTGGGGATAGTAGTGTTTCAATGAACCATGTCCGCTACTTTCACCTTTGGATGGTGGTATTGGCGCTCACGGAGTGTCGGTTTGCCGGCAATCTCCACCGCCTGTTGAGGGCAAAAATGGACGCAACTCAGGCACTGCGCGCAATGGTCGCCTATGACCGCCAAGGGTTGTGTTCTGCCTGCCGCCTCCACCAAGGATATATTGCCTTGTTTGCAGACTCGCTTGCAGGTACCGCACCCTACACATTTGTCTGCATGAACCGCCGGCTGTAACAGGGGCAACGTCTTTTTTTGCATCCAAGGTAGTGCACACAGCCAACCCGCTAAACTCCACCCGCCAAAGTGGTGGGCATGCTTGCGCGCTTTCAAGTCGCTCACAATCTGCTCCATTCGCGGCGCAAAACGCTCAAACTTCCACGCCTGCTCATTTGGGTTCCTGCCAAAACCGATGGCACTGCAGTCCGGCACACGTATCTTATGGCAGTAGGCAACCTCCACGCCTTTTTCCTTTAGAATCTTCGTCACCGACCAGATTGCCCGACCCGTCTGTGCGCCGCAGGGGATGATAATAAACACATACGCCCCACTATTTATACGCAACTCTTTCACCATCCGCAACACAGGCTCCGGAGCGTTGAAATAATAACTCGGATATACCAATCCCACCACCTTTTCACTGCTTAGGTCGGCTTGCACTGCTTGGTGCAAGGGCATGGTCTGCTCGCCCAATGCCTCACCAATCTGTCTTGCAATGGCAAGACTATTACCCGTTCCTGAAAAATATACTATCATATCTAACCTGTTTGTTTTTTGCTCTTTACTCCTTGCTCTTTGCTCCTTTTTGTTAAACATTTTGCTTACGGCCTGCTTACCCTCTCCATACCGTCTCCTTACTGTCCCCGCTGTTCCTCCTCTCTAAACAGGAACGGTCTTCACGGTTTCAGTCCTTGCAGCACAAAGCGCGTCACCTCCTGTTTTCTATGCGCAATAAATTCCTCCACCTGCTTGTCTGTCTTGCCCAACATGTCGCGGAACATCGGCATCGTCAAAAAAGGAAAAACCGTCAGTGCCACAATGGTCATCAGTATATCAAAGGGCTCCACACGCGCCAGTCTGCCCGCCTCCTGCTCACGCCTGACAATGCTCTCAAACTGCACGTAGAACAGCACATACGTGGGTCTCTTCACGAAATGTTCGCGCAGGTACTCGCGCCGCTCGGGGTTCGTGACCAACTCTTCCATCACGAAATCCGGCAACCGCGGATTGGCTGTCAGTGCATCGAAATACATCGAAATGGCATGTCTCAAAAAGTCCTCGAACGACTCATTATCGCACAACGACCTGCCTATCACGTTCAGTCCCGCCTCTATCTGCTCCAAAAATATCTGCCGGAACAGATTCTCCTTGGTCCTGTAATAATAATGAACCAACGCTTGTGTGCAACCCACTTCATGGGCAATCTGCGTAGTGGAGGTTGCGGCGTAGCCCTGCCGGAAAAACAGTTCCTGAGCCACCTCGCGGATACGTACCTCCATAGTATCATTCGTATTCATATCACTTCTTCGCATACAATAATCGTGCCCTTCTGTTTATTCTGCCAACATAAAATGCAACCGGTTGGTAATATTCGCCTCGGACGTACCGGCATCGAAGTCCAGGAACAGCAGTGACAAGTTCGGGTAGCACTCTTTGTACCGGCGTTCGATACCCTTGCTAATGATATGATTGGCAATACAACCGAAGGGTTGCAGCGACACCACTTTGTTCACGCCGTGTTCCGCCAAATGACATATCTCACCCGGCAAAAACCAACCCTCACCAAAGTCTGCCGCCGAGTTGATGACCTGTCTGCTCAACCGGTGCACTTCCATGATATCCACAAACGGCTGATACAGCGGATAGTCTGCGCATAGTTTGTCGTACACATGGGCGTAGTGCCTCAGTACCTTGTTCAACATCCACGCCTGCCAGGGTGCCATGCTGTCCGAACGGATATGCTGTTTGCGGTTAATAAAAGCGTTGGGGATAGTCGTGGAAAAGAACCCTGTCAGCGCCGGCGGAACCACCTCCACACCTTGTTGTACAAGCCATTTCACCACACCTTTGTTACTGAACGAGTTGTACTTCACGTATATCTCGCCCACTACACCTACCTTCGTCACCTCCTTGCCGGCATTTGTCAGTTCCGTAAACACCCGAACCGCTTCTTTCATCAACCGCCGCATGCCCTTGTAGTCATGGTTCAGTACCAACGGCTGCACAGCCGACAGATAGTGGTCATACATCATGCGCGCCTTGCCCTGTTCTTTCTCCCGCGGAGCCGCCGGATAATACAGTTTGGCAAGGGCATCGGCAAAGAACAGAGACTCCAGTACCGGACGAATCAGTTTCTTCCACGGCATAACAAACCCGGGCTGTGTGTTGCGCTGGTCGGGGCCGATGGCAACTGACACTACCGGCACATGTGCAAAGCCCGCCTGCACCAGCGCATTCTTTATTAACGAGTAATAGTTACTCGCCCTACACTGCCCACCTGTTTGTGTGATGGCCACAGCCGTATTCTCAAGGTCATACTTGCCCGACTTTAATGCCCGCAATATACTGCCCACAACGATAGTGGCGGGGTAACAGATATCGTTGTTTGCCACCTGCAGACCCATTTCCGCGTCCGGCTGTGTGCCCATTTCCAATGGCACCAAACGATACCCTGCCAAGGCGAAAATAGTGGGCAGAAACTCATTATATCCCTCGGCAAAATACGGAGCGAGAATCACCCGCCTGCGGTCCTCCGTCTCAAACGGTTTGGTCGTCCATGCGTCCGTTTTCTTCACAACCTCTTTGGACGTGCTCTCCACCTTGCGCACACTCTCCACCAATGAGCGGATGCGTAGTTTCAGCGACCCGATATTGTTCACATCATCAATCTTCAACACGGTCAGGTTCTTGTGGTATCTGCCCAAAATCAGGCGCACCTCGTCCAGAATAAACGCATCGGGACCGCAGCCGAAACTGGTCAGTTGCACCATGTGCACTCTCGTGTAACCCGCTTTCCCCACCCAGTCTGCTGCCTTGAAGATTCGGTTCGGGTATGCCCATTGGCTCAACGCGTTCATCTCGGCATACACGCCGTTCCCCGCATGCGCCGCCACGTTCTCCGTCAGCACGTCTATACCCATGGACGACACATACTCGGCGATACGGTGCTGGATAAGTGGGTCGATATGATAAGGACGAGCCGCCAACACTATCACCATCCGGCCTTCCGATTCCGCCTTGGCATACACTTGCAAGTTGCGCTCTTCTAACCTCTGCAGATACTGCCGCTGTTCCGCCAACGCTTGCGTTACGGCATTGTCGGCGGTGGCGCTGTCCACACCCAAAGTCGCCATATATTC
>ODAI012008076.1_pt1 | contig 10617 bp, 7 predicted proteins | sample 1539321 | NCBI WGS metagenome assembly ODAI01 (sample SAMN02144231, study PRJEB22623) | gut metagenome | biome: sheep rumen | host: Ovis aries | place: New Zealand | reverse complement strand
CTGCGGATTTGTTTGATTTATAGCAACTGTTCAAGTCCGCGGCTTATTGGGGTTTATTGAATTAGGAATTAGGAATTAGGAATTAGGAATTAATAGTGGCTGCCGCGCACTCTGTAGGGGTGGCCAATACCGAAACAAAACCTTACTGTCTGGCGGGCGGCGGATTGCCGCACCTGCGCAACCAGGCTATTTCAATTCCTAATTCCTAATTCCCAATTCCTAATTCCTAATTGACCAAAGCGAGGCTGTTATGCGCAACATCATTTTCGACATGGGCAATGTGCTCATCAACTACGATCCTGAACACTTTATTGAACGCGAGGGCGTGTTCGGGGAGGACGCGGCGCTGCTGATGGCGGCGGTGTTCAACGCGCCGGAGTGGCCGATGATGGACGCCGGGGCGCTGGACGAGCCGGACATGGAGGCGGCGGCCTTCGCGCGGCTGCCCGAAAGGCTTCACGCCGTCGCCCACCGGCTGATCTACCACTGGGAGGAGCCCTCCGAGCCCATCCCCGGCATGGCGGCGCTGATCCGCGACATCAAGGCCGCGGGCATGGGGGTCTACCTGCTCTCCAACGCCAGCCGCCGCCAGTACGATTACTGGCCCGGCATCCCCGGCAGCGAATGCTTCGACGGCCGCGTGGTCTCCGCTTATGAGCGCCAGGTCAAGCCCGAACCCGCCATCTACCGCACTCTCCTGACCCGCTACCGCCTGGACCCCGTCCAATGCCTCTTCGTGGACGACCTGCAAAAAAACGTGGACGGCGCCAGGGCCGTTGGCATCCCCGCGGTCCGCTTCACAGGCGACGTGGACGCGCTGCGCAGCGCCATTTTCACGGAGGAGAGCGATGGATGACGAATGGAGAATTGATAATGGAGAATGGAGAATGGAGAATGAAGGAGCAAATCCTTGCGGATTTGTTTGATTGATGGGGAACGTCTCCGTTATCCCCTTGAATAAAAAGAAATCCGGAGGATTTCCACATCCATTCTCCATTCTCCATTTTCCATTCTCAATTCTAAAGCCTCCCTTATCCATTACAAATTCATTACAACCTGTTACCCACACATTACAACCATAATTCAGGCATATTTTTATTACATTTCATTTTGAAGGATATTGTGTACGGTTGTCGAAAACAATATAGCATACCGGGCGCAGTATGCCCTGGACCGACAACCGGCGCGGCCGCGTGGGCCGCCGGATACCGAGGAGATTACGATGAAGACCATGCACAAACAGAAAACGCGCGCGATGGCGCTGATGCTGATACTGGCGCTGCTCTTGTTCAACGCCGTCCCGGCGGTGGCGGAGACCTTTTCGGCCATCGTGACCGCCGCGAGCATGACGGTATATTCGGACGCGAAGCTGACCCAGCGTCTGGCATCCCTGGAAAAGGACACCGTGGTGCGGGTGACGTCCTATTCGGGCAAGGCGGCGCGCATCAGCTATTCCGGCAGGACGGGCTATGCCCGGGTGGCGGATCTGAAGGCGGTGGACGACGTCGCCGCCAAGGCCGTCACCAACGCCGACGCCAGGGTCTACCAGACGCCCAGCACCAAGGCACGCTCCGCCAAGCTGTTAAAGGGCACGCGGCTCTACGTGTTCACCTGGACGGACGAGTGGGCCGAGGTGGAGAAGGACGGCACCACCGGTTACATGCAGCTGAAATACCTGACCCTGGCCGACGACAACTGGAACACCGTCACGCCCACCGCCGAGCCGGCGGGCCAGCGCGGCGTGGTCACCGCCAAGACCACCCGGGTCTACAAAAAGGCCAGCTCCAGTTCCAAGAAGCTGGGCACCCTCAAGCGGGGACAGGAGATCAACGTCATCCGCTGGGATTCCAAATGGGCCTACATCGAATTGAACGGCAACTATGGCTACTGCGCCGTGAAGGACATCGCACAGGCGGCGGCCACCCCGACGCCCACCCCCGTCCCGACCCCCACCCCCGCGCCCGCCGCGGACGCGCCCCAGGGGAAGGTGACCAGCTCGTCCCTCAAGGTCTACAAGTCTGCCAGCACGAGCGCCCAGCGGGTGATGACCCTCAAGAAGGGCGAGGTCGTCAGCGTGCTCAAGTGGAACAGCAAGTGGGCCTATGTCGAATACGGCGGGCTCTACGGCTTCTGCAAGGTCACGGGACTGACCCCCGTGAGCGCCACCGCCACCCCCAAGCCCACCGCCACCCCCGCGGCCTCTGTGAAGGCCACCGTGGTGGACGAAAACGTGGTGGTCTACAAGCAGGCCAGCGCCAGCGCCACCGTGCTGGGGAGCCTGATGTGGGGCGACACCGTGAACGTGCTGTCTGTGACCGGAAACTGGGCCTACATCGAGAAGGACGGGAACAAGGGCTACTGCCGCGCCACGGCCCTGCTCACCAACAAGCCCGACGCCGATGAGACCCTGGACGGCTACAAGCCCGCCGACTTCGACGCCACCGTCGTGCGCACCGGGGCCTACGGCTACACCCGGCCCAGCACCGACGCCGCCGCCACCGCCCTGCCCCTGGGCGCCAACGTGTATGTCACCGGGTACTCCAAGGACCTGGAGTGGGCCAGCGTCGTCATGAACGACGAGCGCCTGTTCGTGCAGATCAAGTATCTGAGCAAGGCCGCCTATTCCACCGTGGCCGCCACCGGGACGGAAATGAACACCCTGCTGAAGGCGCTGCTGAGCTACGGCTACTTCGACGGCATTCCCTCCGCCACCCCGGACAGCGCTGCGGCCTCCACCGCCATCCGCCGCTTCCAGGCGGCCTGCGGCATGACCCAGACCGGCACCGCCGACACCGCCCTCCAGCGGGTGCTCTACGGCGGCTACGCGCCCGCCAGCCCGATCCTGTCCGCGTCCCTGTCCAGCGGGGCCAAGGGCGATTCCGTGTCCCGTATCCAGATGCGGCTGTACGCCCTGGGCTATCTGAGCAAGGCCGCGAGCCTGGACGGCGACTACGGCACCACCACCGCCACCGCCGTGGGCCTGTTCCAGAAGGCCAACGGCATCACCGCCACCGGCACCGCCGACACCGCCACCCTCAAGGCGCTGTACTCCGCGGGCGCGGTGATGAAGTCCTCCTCCGTCAAGGCGGCGGATGCGGCCTCTTCCTCCTCCGGCAGCAGCGGCTCCGACGGCAGCGTGGTCTCCCCCTCCGGGACGGTCACCCTCTCCAGCACCTACGTGACCACCATGCCCGCGGCGCTGAAGTCCACCACCACCTCCTACTCGTCGAGCATGTCCAACGCCAAGAAGCTGGAGTACGTGATCTACGTGGCCCAGTCCAACCTGGGCAAGCCCTACGTCTACGGCGCGACCGGCACCTCCTCCTTCGACTGCTCGGGCCTGACCCAGTACAGCTTCAAGAAGGCCGATGTGAGCCTCAAGCGCACCGCCTACTCCCAGGGCTACGATTCCTCCTACACCAAGATCGAGAGCATCAGCAGCTTAAAGCGCGGCGACCTGATCTTCTTCAACACCATCTCCGACTCCGACCTCTGCGACCATGTGGGCATCTACCTGGGCGGGCAGTGCTTCATCCACGCCTCCTCCGGCGGCCACAAGGTCGTGGTCAGCTCCGTGGCCAGCGGCTACTACAAGCGCGTGTTCAGCTGGGGCCGCAGGGTGCTGAAATAATGATACCATCCCATCGGGCGGGCGCTTCACGAAGCGCTCGCCCTTGCGCGTTTATTGAAAAGGGAGTATAATGGGGTTGATGAGACGATTCGGTTCTACCGGATGGATTGGTGTTCAGAGAACAGGGAACAGGCAACAGGCAACAGGAATAGCGGCTGCCGCGCGCCCCTGCGTAACCAAGCTGTTTTAATTCCCAATTCCTGATTGCACCCCGTTAAACCATTCTGTTCTGACAATCAACGGAGGTATATCCCTTGCTGACCTATCTTGACACGTTTCTGGCCGACCCGGTGGGGATGCTGACGATCTTCCTGCTGGCCTTTCCGGGGCGGATACTGGCCCTCTCGGCCCACGAGTTTGCCCACGCCTGGGTGGCCGACAAGTGCGGCGACCACACGGCGCGGATGATGGGGCGGCTGACGCTGAACCCCTTAAAGCATCTGGACCCGCTGGGGACGGCGCTGATGCTGCTGGTGGGCTTCGGCTGGGCCAAGCCTGTGCCGGTCAATCCCCGCAACTACCGCGATTACCGCAAGGACGACCTCAAGGTCTCCGTGGCGGGCGTGACCATGAACCTGATCCTGTTCACGCTGGCGATGCTGTGCATGTTCTTCATCGTCGCGGCGGCGCTGTCGCGGGTGCCCTCCGGGTCGGTGAACGCCATCGCCGGTCCCATCTACCGGGCCAGCTACGGCGGGCGGGACTGCCTGTTTCTCCTGGAGAGCGAGGGCTACAGCTATCTTCCGCTGCAATCGCTTTTGCAGATGCTGCCCTACGCCTCGGACTACCTGGTGAAGCCCGTGTTCGGCGAGATCCCCGGTTATCTCTATCAGATGCTGGGCTACTTCGCCGTCACCAACCTGGTGCTGTGCCTGTTCAACCTGCTGCCCATCCCCCCGCTGGACGGCTACCACGTGCTCAACGACCTGGTGCTGCGCCGCAGCCTGTTCGCCAATCCCAACACCGCCCGCATCGCCAGCGGCGTGCTCTTCGCCCTGGTTGTCACCGGCATGGTCGGCAAGGTGCTGGGCTGGATGGACACCCGTATCCTCAACGCCGCCGGCAGCCTCGCCGCCGCGGGCCTGCGGGCGATGGGGTTGATGAGTTGAGAAGGCACTCAATCAGGAATGAGGAATGAGGAATTAGGAATTAGGAATGAATAGTGGCTGCCGCGCGCACAGTTGGGGCGGTCAATGGCAGCACGGTCAATACCGAAACAAAGCTACTGCCTGGCGGGCGGAGCATCGCCGCCCCTACAACGCGCGGCAGCTGCTATTCATTCCTAATTCCTAATTCCTCATTCCTAATTCTCCCCGTAAAACCCCAATTTGAAGCCTGCAAATGATAACGATTCAGGGAGCGGCCATTCCCCGTCATCTGAAAAACCCCGCTTTTCGCGGGGATTTTTGGCGCGTCGGCGTTAGACTATTCTTCCTTGGGCGTCTTTTCCGCCCTGGCCAGACCAACCTTGCCAGAGGCAAAGTTGCCTGTGTCGCTTCGCTCCGGTCAACGCAGCGCTGCTGCGCCTCCCTCCACTCAGCTTGGCCGGGACAGAAAATCCATCCCAAATCTGTATAGATTTTAGAACGCGAATAGTATCAGATATTGACGCCGACGCCGTTGACGGTCACGTCGCCCTCCACCCAGATCTGGATGCATCTGCGCCCGTCGATCCGCTTCATCTCCACCAGATCGGTCCGGTCCGGGGCCACGCTGATCTTCACGCTCTCGCCGGAGGCGATCTCGAAGCGCTTCTGGTCGGCGATGGTCGCCGCCTCGATGCCCACGGCGCCGAACTGCTCCAGGTACTCGTTGTCAAACGCGGCGATGGACTGCTCCGGGATGTCGCAGGACTGGAGGAGGGAGGCGATCTCCTTGCGGCTCACCTCGAGCGGCGCGGCGTCCTTTTTCCGCTCCGAGAGCTGCGCGTTCAGGTTCTCGTGGAGGGTCTGCACCACGTCGAAGGTCAGGCCGGTGTCCAGGGAATCGCTGAGCACGTCGTAGAAGCTCTGCTTCCGGTCGGAGGCGGATTCCGGGGCCTGGGCGGCGAAGACGGCGTCGATGAAATCGGCGTGGATGTCCTCCGCGTCCTTGGTGTAGTAGAGCGCGCGGCTCAGGTCCGCGCCGCCGTCCTCATACGCGGGATACATGAAGCCCAGCGCCGGGCTCGCGACGGCCAGGTCCGGCTCCACGGTGTGGAAGTCCCGGTCGTCGGAGAAGAACGTCAGAAGCGGCTTGGTGAGCTTCACCGGGCAGACGCTGACCATGATGTAGTTGAACACATTGTCGCTCAGATCCGGCGCGTCCGTATGTATCTCGTGGTTCTTTTTGGGAACGGAGAAGGCGTCGTGCATGGCGAGGATGAGGTAGGAGCCCTCGAGCTCCAGCCGCTCGATGATGGCGGCGAAGAGGGCGTCCACGTCTTTTTCGTCCTTCAGCTCGCCGGTTTGCAGCCTGCGCAGGCGCATGCCGCTTGCGTCGTCCGTGTGGACGGGGATGAAGAACTGGTTGTGCTCCGGCGCGCCGCCCAGGACCTTTTTGAAGGCGTTCAGATAGTGCTCGGCCTCGGAGGCGGGGAGGGAGACGGGGCTCTTGGAAAACTGTGATACGATCTCCTGCTTTTCATTCACGTAGCAGCCGCGAATGACGGAGATGTCGTTCTTCTCGGGGTTGAAGCGGCGCCGCAGGGCGGCGATGTCTTTGCGGTTCATTTCAGCTGTATCTCCTTGTCATGGATTGCGCCCGGATGTGCCGGGGCGCTGCGTTGCCGAAACAGTATACCATAACAATGTGACATGAACCGGGCGGGCAGATTAATGGTAGGGAATTAAGGGATGCGCTCCGGGGTCAGTATGATCTGCTTCTCCTCCAGCTTTTCCCCCGAGAGGATGCGCATGCTGTATTCCACGGCCTGGCGCGCGCCGGTGGGGTAGTAGATCGTCGAATCCAGTATGCCCCGGTTGACGAGATCGACGCCGCCGCCCTCCACGTCCAGCCCGTCCGCGCCGATGAAGGAGATGCCCTCCACGCGCAGGTCCCGGGCGGCCAGCCACGCGCCGTAGGCCATCGCGTCGTTCTGCGCGAACACCACGTCCGCGCTCTTGCCATAGACCACCAGATATTCCTTGAAGCGGTCCTGGGCCTGATCCTGCATCCAGTTGGCGTACAGCGCGCCCTCGATGGTGATCTCGGGATGCGCCTTCAGCGCCCGGAGAAAGCCCTCCTGGCGCTCGGTGACGGGGGAGGTGTCCCGCATGCCCAGTATCTCCACCACGGTGCCGCCCCGCTCGCCCAGCAGCTCCAGCACCCGCTGCCCGGCCAGATAGCCGATCTGGTCGTTGTCGGGCCCGATGAAGAGGGTGTAGTCTCCGCCGCTGACCGCCCGGTCCAGCACGATCACAGGGATCTTCTGGTACACCTCGGACAGTATGGGCCGGAGGGTCTCCGTGTCGTCGGGCGAGACGACCAGCAGGTCGATGCCGAAGCCCATGAGCCGCCGGATGTCCTCGATCTGCCGCAGGGAATCCTGGGCGGCGTCGGTGTAGATCACGCGGAGGTTGTCGTATTGCCGCGCCGCCTCCTGAAATTCCAGATTCATGGTCACGCGGGACGGCTCGATCAGGTTGGCCTGGCTCATGCCGATCAGATAGGTCCCGGGCGCGCTTCGCGCCGCCGCGCGGCGGTGCCGGAGAACCAGCGCCCCGGTCCCCAGCGCCAGGACGAGGGCCAGCGCCAGTATCGCTTTCCAATGCTTCATCGCTGCGCGCCCTCCGCTCTGTAGTCCGCCGGCGACACGCCCATGACGCGCTTGAACGCGGCGCTGAACTGATTGGCGCTGCGATAGCCCACTTCCTCCGCGATCTGCCAGATTTTGGCGTTGGGGCGGGCCATCAGCTCGAGGGCGCGGCCGATGCGCACGTGGGTCAGATACCGGGCGAAGGGCATGCCCAGCTCCTGCTTCATCAGGCGGCTGAGATAGACCGGGTGGATGGACAGCCGCTCGGCCACGCCGTTGACGTCCAGGTCGGGCTCGGCGTAGTGCCGTGCGAAGTACTCCTTCACCGCCTCCACGACGGGCGACAGCGCCTCCATCGCCTCGACGCGCTCCAGCGCCGCCTGATAGGCCTCCGCGATGGCGGCGACCTCGATGCCGTGGACGATCTCCACCCGCGCGCTCACGCCGAGGTCACCGCTCAGGACCTCGCCGACCTTCTGCCGCACCGCCTCCTCGCCGTCGCCCGCGGACTCGTACAGCATGACGATGTTGTCGCGGTCGTCCAGAAACAGGCAGTGAAAGCCGGGGCACAGGGTCCCGTCCGCCTCGATGGCCTCCTCGAGCGCGTAGCGGCGCAGCAGATGCGCCCAGGGGCTGCCGTTCGCGCTGACGCTTCGGACGGCGACCAGCATCAGATCCAGGCGGCCCCGGGTCGGGATGTCGTAGTAGACGCCGAACTCCCGGATCTCCTCCGCGTCGAGGCGGTCGGAGACGGCGTCCCTGAGAAAGACCTCCCGCAGGGAATCCCGCCGGCTGTTGATCTGGGCGATCGCCCATTCAAAGTGGCGGCGATGCGCCCTGTCCTGCTCCAGCTGGGCGATGGCGGACTCGATCACCCGCTTCAGCTCGCCCAGGTCGATGGGCTTGAGCAGGTAGGCGTAGACGTTGAGCTCCAGCGCGCTGCGGGCGTACTCGAACTTCTCGTAGCCGGTGATGACGATGATCTTCACGTCCGAGCGCGTGCGCCGCAGCGCCTCGATGAACTGGAGGCCATTCATGAAGGGCATGTTGATGTCCACCAGCAGGATGTCCGGGTGCTCCCGCTCCGCCAGCTCCAGGGCCGTCTCGCCGTCCTCGGCGACGGCGCAGACCTCCGCGTTCACGTTCATCCGGGCGATCTGCCCGCTCAGGCCGGAGCGAATCTTCGGCTCGTCATCCGCGATCAAAACGCGCCAGGGCTTCATGGCGCCTCACCTCCCTCCGCGTCCTCCGCCGGGAGCAATTCCGTCGTCGCCGGGCACAGCATCGTCACCGTGATGCCGCCCAGCTCGTTGATGGCGTAGTGCAGTCCGTAACTGTTCCCGTAGGACAGCCGGATGCGGTTGTTGACGTTGAATATGCCGTAGCCGCTCTCGGGGAGCGCATTCTCGTCGGACAGCTCGCGGTTGAGCCGGTCGCACGCCTCCTGCGACATGCCCGCGCCGTCGTCCTTTACCGTGAAGCGCAGCGCGTCGCCCTGCCGCCGCGCCTCCACCCAGATGTGGCCGGTTCCCCGCTTCTGCTTGATGCCGTGGTAGATGGCGTTTTCCACCAGCGGCTGGAGGATCAGCTTGATGACCATCATGTTGTGGAGGCTCTCGGGAATGTCGATGGCGTATTCCAGCTTGTCCTCGTAGCGCACCTTCTGGATGTAGAGGTAGCTCTGCACGTGCACCGCCTCCTCGGACAGCGGGATGATCTCCCTGCCGCGGCTCAAGCTGATGCGGAACAGCCGCGTGAGCGCACCGACCATCTCGCCGATCTCCGGGGCGTCCTTCTCCTCCGCCATCCAGCGGATGGTGTCCAGCGTGTTGTAGAGGAAGTGCGGCTTGATCTGGGCCTGGAGGGTGCGGATCTCGGCGTGCCGCTTTTCCCGCTGCTGCTTGACCACCAGGTCCAGCAGCTCCCGGATCTTTGCGATCATGCTGTTGAAGCTCTGGCCCAGCGCGGCGATCTCCACCGGCGCGCGCCGGCCCTCGAAGCGGACGTCCAGGTTGCCGGTCTCCGCGTCTCCCATCAGCCGGGCCAGCTGCTTGATCGGGCGGGTGAAGGAGACGGAGAAGCTCATGGAGACCATGATGGCCAGCAGCACGGACGCCGCCGCCAGCAGCAGCGTGTAGCCGCGCAGGGCCCGTACCGCGTCGATCTCCACGCCCATCCGGAACACGCCCACCGTGTCCCAGCCCGTCGTGTCGGAATGGGCCTTGAGGATCTGGTAGCGCTCGCCGTGGATGATCTGTATGGACTGGTCCTGGGTGGCGTTCACCCGGTAGACCGTCTCGTTGACCGGCGCGTAGACGATCGACCCCGCCGCGTCCTGGACGAACACGTAGCCCGATTTGCCCAGCTTGATGTTGCTGATGCGCGCCTCGATATCGTCGGTGAGCATGTCCACGCAGACGACCCCCAGCAGCGCGCCGCTGTCCGGGTCCATGACCGCCCGGGCCACCGTGACGATGTCGTTGAGCGCCACCGGCCGGTAGGTCCGCAGGTTTCGTCCCATCGGGTGGGAGATCAGTATGCGCTCGCCGCGGGCCGCCACCGCCGCCTGATACCAGGAATCCCGGGTCAGGGGGTATCTCGTGGCGCGGTACAGCTCGTTGGAGGCGTACAGCTCGTTCTCCCCGGCGATCAGCATGCCGCTGATCAGGGAGGCGTTGATCTCCTCGAACCGCCACAGCTGCCTGCGGGCCGCCGTCTCTGCCTGCACCCGGGCCTCGTCATAGCTGTCCTTCAGCCGCAGAAAGCGTATGACGGCCTCGTCCCGGGACAGGTACTCGATGATCTGGTCCACGGTGTGGATGTAGGATTCGATGTTGGTGTGGACCTCCTCCAGCATCTCCGCCGAATAATCGGTGGCCTGCTCGTCGATCCCCCGGGCGTAGACGGCCCCGCCCACGATGGTGATGACCAGGAGGGGCAGGGCGATCAATATCGCCATGGATACCAGCAGGCGCCCCTGCATGCTGCGCGGCATCGAATCCCCTCCTTTGTGAGTACTATTATATCCCCCGCACGGGTGGCTGTAAAGTTTGGCGGGGGAATTGGGGACTGGAAATTAGGAATTAGGAATTAGGAATTAGGAATTAAAGATAGCAGTTGCCGCGCGCTATGTAGGGGCGGCCAATGTGCTGCTCGCCTTATACCGAAGCTATACGTACTGCCTGGCGGGCGGCGCATCGCCGCACCTGCGCAGCCAGGCTATTTCAATTCCTAATTCCTCATTCCTAAT
>ODAI013486237.1_pt1 | contig 10618 bp, 6 predicted proteins | sample 1539321 | NCBI WGS metagenome assembly ODAI01 (sample SAMN02144231, study PRJEB22623) | gut metagenome | biome: sheep rumen | host: Ovis aries | place: New Zealand | reverse complement strand
GAGTGGATCACCGCGGTGAAGCTCGAGCGCAACTACACGAAGGAGGAGATCGTGGACATGTACCTGAACGCGGTCTTCTTCGGCTCCAACTCCTACGGCATCCAGTCCGCTTCCCTGCAGTTCTTCGGCAAGAACCCCATCGACCTGAAGGTGGAGGAGAGCGCCGTCCTGGTGGGGATGGTGAACAAGCCCACGCGCTACAACCCCGCCATCAATCCGGAGCACGCCCTGCGCCGCCGCAACCTGGTGCTGGACCGCATGTACTCCATGAAATACCTCACCAAGGCCCAGCGGGACTCCCTGCAGGCCCTTCCCATTGTGCTGCAGGAACGCCAGGGAGACCGCACCACCGGTGTGGGTCCGTATTTCCGCGACATGCTCCGCCGCACCATGGGCGCCTCCAAACCCAACCGTTCCTCCTACCTTTATCAGGAGGACTATCAGGCCGATTCCACCCTCTGGGCCGACGACCCCCTGTACGGCTGGCTCAACAAGAACTACAAGAGCGACGGCACGCCTTATGATCTGGAGGTGGACGGCCTGCGCATCTATACCACCATCAATTACAAGATGCAGCGTTATGCCCAGGAGGCCATTGCAGAACACTTGGGGAAAGACCTCCAGCCCGCTTTCTGGAAAGAGCTTCGCAGCCGCCGCAACCCTCCTTTCACCGCGGACACGGACAAATCCGTCATAGAGACCACCATGAAGCAGGCCCGCCGCTGGAGCGACCGGACCCGCATGATGAAGGCTTCCGGCCACTCGGACGCCCAGATAGAGGATTCTTTCTCCAAACCGGTAAAGATGCGCGTTTTCACCTGGGAGAAGCCCGGCTATCGGGACACCACCCTCACCCCGGACGATTCCATCCGTTACTACAAGTCTTTCTTCCGGGCGGCCTTCATGGCCATAGAGCCGGGTACGGGCCACGTACGGGCCTATGTGGGCGGTCCGGATTACCGTTATTTCAAGTATGACAACGTCCGTCAGGGCAAGCGTCAGGTGGGCTCTACCATCAAGCCCTTCCTCTATACGGAAGCCATGGAATCCGGCATGACCCCCTGTGACCCCGTTCTCAACGCCCCGGTGGTCATTGTGGTGAATGCGGACGGAGAAACCTGGTCTCCCCAGGACACCCATGCTGACGGAACCATGGTAGACCTTAACTGGGGTCTGGCCCACAGCTCCAACTCCGTATCGGCCTATCTGATGAAGGAGCTGGGAGCGCCGTCCATGGTCTCCATGATGCGGAAGATGGGCATTACCGGCTTTGTGGATCCGGTGGCGTCGCTCTGCGTAGGATCGGCCGACCTTTCCGTCTACGACATGGTTACCGCCTACAACACCTACCCTTCGGGCGGTACCTATACCTCTCCCATCTTTGTCACCCGCATAGAAGACAGCGACGGAAATGTGCTAAGCCAGTTCAGCGACCGCAAGCGGGAAGCCCTCTCGCAGCGGGCTACCGGAGCCATGATTCAGATGATGCGCTCGGTGGTGGATGCCGGAGGTACCGGCGCACGCCTGCGTTTCCGCTACGGACTCAAAGGAGAGATAGCCGGCAAGACAGGCACCACCAACGACAACTCCGACGGCTGGTTCATCGGCTATACGCCTTCCATCACCGCCGGTGTATGGGTGGGTGCGGAAGACCGTTATGTCCACTTCACCAGCACTTCTTTGGGGCAGGGAGCCAACATGGCCCTTCCCATCTGGGGCTTGTGGATGCAGAAAGTGCTAAAGGACGGAACGCTGGGCATTTCGGAGGGAGACGTGTTCCCGGATGCCCTCAAGGGCACCTATTGCAATACGGACGGTGAGAATGTGACACCGGAGAAAACGGATTTGGAAACCTATTATTTCGAATAATGGCAAAGTATCAATCGATAGCCGTCATTTACGGAAGCGACTCTTCCGAGTGGGAAGTCTCTTGCCGGAGCGGAGAATTCACCGCCTCCCGCATAGACGAGTTCCAGTATGATGTATATGAGGTGTTTGCCCGCTTCGGCCAGTGGCGCCTGGTGGCCATGAGAAAGGCCAATTCCATGCGCCAGGCGTTCCCGGAAGGGGCCCAGCCGATGGTGGACAAGTCAGACTTCTCCGTTATGGTCCTGGGAGAAAAAATCAAGTTCGATTTTGCCTATATCATGCAGCACGGCGCCCCCGGAGAGACGGGCCTGCTGCAAGGCTATTTCGAGATGCTGGGCATTCCCCATTCCACCTGCAGTGCCTTTGTAACCACGGTGGCCTTCGACAAATACTCCTGCAAGAGCTACCTCCGTGGGCAGGGCCTCGTGAAACTGGCTCCGGACGCCGTCATCCGCATCGGAGAAGACATCGACGCCTTTTCATCGGCCACCATCGAGAAGTTGGGCCTTCCCCTCTTTGTGAAGCCCACCCGCGGCGGTTCCAGCTTCGGCGTCACCAAGGTGGAGAAGGCGGAAGACCTGCCGGCTGCCATCCGTTTTGCCTTTACGGAAGGAGAGCAGGTGATTGTGGAGAAGGCTGTCAAGGCGCAGCACGAGCTCACCTGCGGCGTGTACCGTGACGGCAAGGAAATCAAGGCCCTTCCCATCATAGAGATTGTCTCCCAGACCGGCTGGTTCGACTACGATGCCAAGTACAACGGCCTCAGTCAGGAGATTTGCCCGGCTCCCGTATCCGAAGAGCTCACCACCCAGGTGCAGGAGACCAGCAAACGGATATACCGCTACCTGGGCTGCAAGGGCCTTGTGAGAATGGATTACCTGTCTGCCGAAGACGGCCTGTACTTCCTGGAAGTGAACATTATCCCGGGCATGACCAACGCCTCGCTGGTGCCCAAGATGATCCGCACTTCCGGCCAGACCATCACGGACTTCCTCACCACCATCATCGAAAATTCATAGGGAACCATGCTCCTGACGGCTTTCCTGAAAGAGGGGACTGCTGCCCTGGAACCGCTGTACCCCAGCTCGGAGGCACGCTCGTTGCTTCTGATGCTCTGTGAGGCGCAGCTGGGTGTGCAGCGCCATACTCCCATCCTGGAACCGTCCTACGAGATTCCTTCTGGCCGCCTGCCTTCCCTTTTAGCTGCCCTTGAGCGCTTGAAGAAGGGAGAGCCCGTCCAGTATGTCCTGGGCTTTTCCGAGTTTATGGGCCGACGTTTCCGCGTTTCGCCCGCCGTCCTCATCCCCCGGCCGGAGACGGAGCAGCTGGTTATGGCGGCGGTTGACATCCTTCGGGGCCTGCCCCGCGGGGCGCGTGTGCTGGATCTCTGTACGGGCTCCGGATGCATAGCCTGGTCGCTGGCCCTGGAAGTGCCCGGCACATCCGTCGTGGGTGTGGATATTTCGCAGGAAGCCCTTCAGGTGGCCCGCAGCCAAGATTTTCCCTTGGATGCAGGCGCCCAGGCCCCCGTCTTTGTACAGGCCGATGTCCTGGCTCCGGCGGCGCAGCCTTTCCCCTTCGGCCCTTTCGATCTGATAGTGTCCAATCCTCCCTATATATTGGAAGCGGAGAAGGCGCAGATGCGGCGCAATGTGCTGGACTTTGAGCCGCCCATGGCCCTCTTTGTCCCGGACTCGGACCCTTTGGTCTTTTACCGGGCCGTGGCGGCGTGGTGCGGCCGTCTGCTGGTCCCCGGCGGAACGGGGCTGGTGGAGATTAATGAGACCTTGGGAGCGGCCACTGCGGAGCTTTTTTCCTCCGCCGGATTTTCCGATGTGCGCCAAATGAAGGATTTTTTTGACAAAGATCGCTTTGTAGGCTTCCGGAAATCGGCCTCCTAATATCCTCTAATGCATATTTTAATTTTATCCGTGTAACACTTTTTTACACGGATAAGTATTCGGTACTTTGCAGAAAGGAACCGGAGCCAAATTCCGGACATGGCAAAATGAAGTACAAAAGTTTATTATTGGGGATGGCCGCTCTTGCTTTGGCAGGGCTCCTGGGCGGCTGCGAGAAAGTGATCGTTACCCCCGTCAATGAAGAGGATTCTCCCTCAGAGCCCGCCGTCCTTCTGGAAGATGTGGCCCGTCTGTTGTCTGTGCTTCCCCTTGAAAGCGAGCAGTTGGAAGAGGTTTATGATGCGGCCCGGGCATCGGCCACCAATGGCTACGATGAAGAATACCGCATGCAGGAGCTGTTTTCAGAGCCGGGTGCGGGCGTGGGAGACAAGGCTTCCACCAAGGCCGAGGGTTACAGCCGCCCCCTTCGCGAACTGCTCCGGGAGGCCGCCCTCTCCACCAAGGCCGACGGGATGTTGGAAGACCCGGAGGCTTGGTTGGAGGCCTTGGAAAGCTCCGACGTTCAGATTTACTGGCCTTTTTCCGAGGCCTGGGACGGAGACTCCTTCCCGGTGGTCACCTTCGACCCCGGTGGGGATGTGGGCTCCAATGAAGGCTATTCGCTGGGCCCGGACGGGAAGGTGACCAAGGTGCTGGTGACGGAAGAAATGGCCCGGGAGCAGCCCGTGTGGGTGGTAAACCGCAATTCGGATGCAGAGTACAAGACGCTGGAGATGCTCCGCCGGGAAGACCCTTCCTGGGGACAGGGCGGGGGAGACCTGGTGGTTTCCAAGGCCGATTCCGAGATTAAGACCCTGGTTCTGCGTAGTTTCAAGGCCAAGCGTCAGTTCGATTCCTGGTTTGCCGGGGCCAGTGAGTTCTGGGTCAAAATGGGCTCTGTAGAGGATTTCATAGCTTCTACGGAGGCGGAGCTGCGCCTGTACGAGCCCTCCATCACGGACTTCCTCATGGTGGTGCGGCGTGCAGAGGTGGGTATGGACCTCACGTTCAATGCCGTGCTGGTTTCCGAATGGACGCCGCAGTTGTCATCGGCCGCCCTGATGATTGTGGAAGATGACGGCGGTACGCAGACTTCCTGGAAGTGCAGTGCCACGGTCAAGTACAATTCCAAAAGTTATGGCTTTGATATAGACTTGCCCCTGCGCACCCGTGACGACATTGTCTGGCGCGGAAACCTCACCCGCTCCTATATTGAAAAATTTAACGGCCAGCAGGTGGGCCTGGGAGATGTGGAATTGGTGTTGGAACTGATATAAAGTCCGGAAGATTTGCAGTCAAGCTTTCACCGTCATTTCACAGACGGAGCAGTGGAAGTCTAAGCGCAGCCGCTCTTTCCCATTGCGCAGAAAGAGTGGCTGTGCGCTGCGGGCCTTCCCCTGTTTGGGGCAGAGGCCCAGCTGGTGCCGGATGCAGTATTTGCTGCGCATGAGCTCTCCGCCGGAAGAGTATTCCAAGCGGAAGGTGCTGTGGGGGTCTTTTACGCCGCGCCGCAGGGGAAGGGCATGAACCGGAAGGGCGTCAAGTTGTGCCGCCAGCTCCCTCCGGGCCCCGTTAAGGGCCGATGCGGCCAGGAACGGAACCGGTCCCTCCACCTGCACGGCAGGCTCTGAGAAGGCGTAGTGTCCGCTTCTTTTGGCCAGCTGGCCCCGGATGGTCTGGAGCATCCTTTCCGCGTCACGGGCCTCATCGAAGGGGCCTTCCAACACCACGGAGGCCTCCCGGCCGTCCTCCGACAGGGCGGAAACAAAAAGCCGGCCATCTTTCAAGTGTACATTAAGCCGCACGTCCATTTCCCGCACCGGTTTTCCGGCCTCAATCTGCCGCTCAAAGGCGGCGCTGATATTCCGGTACAGGCGGGCGCCTTCCTTCAGGCCGGAGGGCTTCTTGCAGCGGATGGCCAGGCCCTCGCACACATCGGCCCGGAAGCCGGTGATGCCGCCGTCGGCATTCACGAAGGCAAAGCCGTCTCCGTTGGAGAGAACCAGGCCCGGGAAGGCAGGTTTCAGCAAGAGGCCGTCGGGCCGCAGGGCCGCCACGGTGCCCACATATTCCCCCATGGATTTGGGTGCATCCATGCAGGCCCAGTCTCCTCTTTCCCCGTCCAGGAACAGCTCTGTATAGCCCCGGTTGAAGGTTTTATGCACATCCGGGGTAAAACCGCCCCGCACATGGCCGAAGGACGCGCGGCGGTAAAGCTCCGGGTGGCGGGAAACCAGGGCGTCCAAGGCCTCCGAATAGGCCTTCACCACGTTTCGCACATAGGATTCTCCCTTGAGCCGGCCCTCAATCTTGAAGGAGCACACCCCCGCCTGGGCCAGGTCTTCCAAGCGCTGTAACAGGTTATAATCCTTAAGGGAAAGAAGCGCTTTGTTGCGCACCAGAACCTTGCCGGAGGCGTCTTCGAGGTCATAGAGATTGCGGCAGGGCTGGGCGCAGGCCCCCCGGTTGGCACTGCGGCCGGTGAGGTGTTCGGAGAGGTAGCACTGCCCGCTGTAGCACACGCACAGGGCGCCGTGAACAAAGAATTCCAGCTCGGCGTCCACAGCCTCCCGGATGGCCCGGATTTGTTCCAGGGAGAGTTCCCGCTCCAGCACCAATCGGCCAAAGCCCAGGCTCTCCAGCCCGCGGGCCTTGAGAGGCGTACGGATGGCGCATTGGGTGGAGGCATGCATCACCAGGGAACCGCTCATGGAGAGCACCGCCGGGTCCTGCACAATCAGGGCGTCCACCCCGGCTTTCTCCAATGCCTGGACCAGCTCCTGCGCCTGAGGTATCTCCTCCTGCTCCAGAAGGGTATTCACCGTGGCGTAGATACGGGCGCCGAAGCGATGGGCATACTCGCAGAGCCGGGCAATGTCCTCCACCGGATTTCCGGCGGCCTGCCGGGCTCCAAAGGCCGGCCCTGCGATATAAACGGCATCGGCCCCGCAGTCTATGGCTGCAAGGCCGATGTCTATGTTCCTGGCGGGAGCCAGCAGTTCCAGCGTCTTCAAATTAGAGGGCTTTGAGCTGAGCCTCGGCCTGGGCGGCATACTTGGTGCCGGCCAGTTTGCCGTAATACTCCTTGGCGGTAGCCTTGTCTCCGGACTTCTGGGCGGTGGCGGCGATGGTGAAGATGATGTCGGCCGCATTCTTGGCATTGGGAGAGAGCTCCAGATACTTCTTGTAGGCGTCGATGGCCTTGGCGCTCTTGCCGCTCTTGGTGAGGGCGCTGGCCATGAGGAGGTAGGCGTTGCCGCTTTCGGCATAGCTGTTGGATTTCTCGAAGGCTTCCACGGCCTCATTGTTCTTTCCTCCCTTCAGGAAGGCCTGTCCCTGACGCAGATAGGTGGTAGAAAGCAGCTTGGGGGCATTTTCTTCTCCCAGCTCATTAGCCTTGGTGAGGGACTCGATGGCGCCGTTCATGTTGCCGCTCTGCATGAGGGCCTGGCCCAGCAGCAGGTTGGCCTGTCCGTCTTCGGGGGTGAGGGCGACCAGCTCCTTGAAGGTGGCGGCAGCACCGGCTGCATCCTTGGGCTGGAGCTGGGTGGCACCTTTACGCATGTATACGTTGGGGATGAGGGTGGCAATCTCCTGGGCTGCTTCGGCCTCTTCATATTCGGCTGCGGTGGTCTTGGCCTCTGCGAGGGTGGCCAGGGCATCATCGTATGCGTCTTCGTTAATCTGATCCTTGGCAATGGACACAAGGGCGCCTACGATGGCACTCTTACATTTGGCTACAAATTCGGGAGCCTCTTCTTCCGTGCAGGCCTGGGCCTGCTCAAGGGCGGAACGGAACTGGGCCAGGGCCTCGGTCTTGTTGGTTTCCATGGCCTGGGCGCCTGCATTGAAAGCGTCAACAGCTGCGTTGAAATCTTGTGCACCGGCTACTGCGGCGCTCAGCCCCAGGGCTGCGAGAACAACAAAAAATCTTTTCATCTTCTTCTTTATTAAGCTAAGTTAGACATACGTTTAGCACGCGAATTGCAAAATTAGCAAAATAGTTTGTAATTTTGTACGAAAATCTTGTAAAAATGATTCCATCCAAGTTTCGCCATATCATCCTTCCCATTTGGGCTCTTGTTGTATTTTCAACAACTGTGCCAGCCCAGACGCTTCCGTCCCTTCCGGCGGACAGCCGCATCAAGAAAGGCAACCTTCCCTGCGGAGTGGCCTATTACACCGTAACCAACCCTTCGGACAAGGGATATGCCGACATCGCCGTCATCCAGCGGGACCAGCCCAGCTCCGCCGCGCCCCTGGACCAGTTCAGCACGTCCTTTCTTTCCCGCATGGGCGTGGCGCCCGGGCCGGAGGGCTATATCTGCGACGTGGACGGTTCCACCGTCTATCACTTCCGCGACATCCCCTTCTACAAGAGCGACGTGCTGGACTCCATGCTCCTGTACTCTTTCGTGCAGGTGGCCCTTTCCAAGGCCCAGCAGGCCGTGGTGGTGAGCGGAGACATAGACCCCGTGGAAATCAAGAAGAAGATGGACATCTTTTCCATGATGGTGCCCAAGATGCTGGTGAAAGAGGCCCATCGGCCGGACTATGTATGGGAATCCTCTCCCGCTCCCTGGGTAGAGGCCTATCCCTCCGATTCTCCCGTGGCCCGCGTGTCGGTCACTTATTCGGGCGCCCGCGTCCCCTTTGACTACATGAATACGGCCCAGGCTATTGTGTCAGACCTGTTTGGAGATGAGCTGCAGCTTATCCTGCGGCATCGCCTGGAACGCAATCTGCAGGATGCCGGTATCCCGCACGGGCTCATAGACATCCATTCCCTCCGAAGCGACGACTATGGCTCCGACGAGCAGTACACCGTGGCCGTCACGGTAGCCAAAGAGAATACGGACGCGGCCATGTGTGTGCTTTCCACCACGCTGGCAGAGGTGGACAGCCGCGGGGTCACGCCCCGGGAGTTCACGGATGCCAAGAAGGTGCTCACGCCTCTTGTACGGCACCGCGCCACGGACATTCCTTCCCGCGAAAATGACATCCGGCGCTGCGCCGCCAACTTCCTGTATGGTGCCAACTTGGCTCCTTATTCGGAGACCATGCGTTATTTCTCCCGCAAAACTCTGGCCGACACTACGGAAACGCGGTTTTTCAACAATTTTGCTGATGCCCTCCTGAACCAGCTGGAGAACCTCAAGCTGGAATTCACCGGTGCTCCGGACTCCCTGGACAAGGACCAGGAGCTGTTCAACTACAACCTGGCCTACCTCTTCGGCTCGGTGGTTCCTACGGAAAAAGACCACAGCTGGAAAAGCGCAGACACCCTGTCCCTTGAGGTAAGCTGCCCCAAGGTCCGGATCAAGACAGAGAAAAAAGAGGCCGTCACGGGCGGAACCCTCTGGACCTTCACCAACGGCATGCGGGTCATCTTCAAACCCGTTCCCGGCAGCGGCGTATTCCACTACGGCCTGCAGCTGGGCGGCGGCCTGGCCCAGATTCCGGACCTGAAAGAAGGGGAGGGCGGCTATATAGGAGACATGCTTGGCCTGTATGATGTGGCCGATATTCCCGCCGCCGAATTCAGGGACCTGCTGGCCTCCGGCGGCGTGAGCATGGAAACGGAGCTTTCCGTCAACAGCTTTTCGCTCAAAGGGGAGGCGCCTTCCGCCCAGCTCCAGTTTTTCCTGAAAGCCCTCCTGGCCATGGCCAACCGGCGCAAGGTGAATCCTTCCCAGTATCAGCTCTATAGCCAGAACCAGGCCCTGGCGCAGCCCTCCGTGCAGGACCTGCTGTATCAGAAACTGGTTCCGGGTTTTGTCTATACCGCCAACAAGCTCCCCGGAAAACTTACCCTGGATACCCAGAAGAAGGCGGAGAAGTACTTTGAAGGGCGTTTTTCCCGGATGCAGGACGGCATCCTCATCCTCTCCGGAGATTTGAAAGAAGAGGAAGTAAAGCGCCTTCTGCTCCGTTATCTGGGCGGCTTCCGTACAGACAAGAGTTCGTTGCCCCGGCGTGCAGTACCCCTGCGCACCCTCAGCGGCACTACGCAGCAGACGCTGGAAGGTTATCCCTCGGGAATCTACTTCCTTCTGGATGCGGAATATGCCGTTACCTCAGACCATTATTATACCTCCTTCGTGGCTCTTGAGGCCCTGCGGCGGTCACTAATCCGCCACCTGGCGCCTTACGGGTATTCGATTGAGCTGCAGGGGAACAACTTCACCCAGCCCCAGGAGCGTTTCCAGATTGAGATTGCGCTGCGGCCCATCCCTTCGGACAACCTTCCCGGCGATGTCCGCACCCAGGACCCCGAGCGGGCCCTTTCCGCCGTCCAGGCCGCCCTCGCTTCCTGCGCCTCGGAGCCCCTGAGCGGAGCCGATATCAGCGGCTGGAAGGCCCGCACCCTCTCCCAGGTAAAGCGGGAGCTGGATTCCCCTTCCGGCTTCGTGACCACCCTCCTCACCCGCTACACCAGCAACAAAGACATTTACAGCCGTTATGCAGAGAGCATATCGGCCATTAACGAAGCCCAGGTAAAAGAGTACCTGAGCACCCTCACTTCCGGAGGGAAAATCATTCTGCTGGTGCCATGAGCCGGAAAGATTTTGGAACTATCGTGGAAATCGGGGATGTCCTGGTTTCGGAGGAGGTAATCCTGGAGTATTTTGCCTGTGATTATGAGCTCTGCAAGGGTAAATGCTGCATTATCGGTGACAGCGGGGCGCCCCTGAAGAAAGAGGAGCTGGACCCCATAGAAGCCAATTACGACTCCTTCAAAGGCCTCATGCGGGAGGAGGGCCGGGCCGCCGTGGAGGCCAAGGGCTTTTTCGAGATAGACCGCGACGGAGATCTGGTGACGCCCCTGGTGCCGGGCAGTGAAGAAT
>ODAI013383461.1_pt1 | contig 10618 bp, 11 predicted proteins | sample 1539321 | NCBI WGS metagenome assembly ODAI01 (sample SAMN02144231, study PRJEB22623) | gut metagenome | biome: sheep rumen | host: Ovis aries | place: New Zealand | reverse complement strand
GTGATAGCAATAGATCTTGAAGCCCTCGATCGGTGCGGGTTCGGTAACGGTCTCGTCCCAATAATCATCATAGCGCTCGGTCTTTACATACCCGAACTGAAAATCGTTCCCAATTCTGTTCAGTCTGGGGATAGTGACCTCCTTAAGGCTCGGACAGTTATAGAAGGCCATGCTTTCAATGTCGATGTCAGTATTCGGCAGTGTAACGCTTGAAAGCTTTGCGCAGTCGGCAAAGGCGCTGTAGCCGATCTGTGTTACGCTTTCCGGGATCGTAACGCCTGTGATATCATTGTTCCCCTGGAAGGCTGACTCTCTTATGACATTCACACTGAGGCCGTCCAGCTCGGAGGGGATAGCAATATCTCCGCCCTTGCCGGAATAGGACATTATCTCCGCATTATACTTGAAGACATTTTTCTCATCCCCGGTCTCCTCGTCATACTCCCATCCGGAATATCTGTTCTTGTAATATGTATAATCCCCGCTGGTGACGATGTTCGGATCCTTGGCCTCGGTATATTTCCCCTTCCAGTCCCAGTTGAAGGAAACGCTGTCGCCAAGCTGGTATTCGTTGGGAGATATCAGCGAAAGCTCAAGGCCGGCATTGCCGATACTGTAGTCGTCGGGAGTGATGCTCCTTTCAAGCAGGTCATAGGCATTGCCCTTGATAACGGCATGACCGTCAGCATCAAAGCTGGCATAGTCAGCCGCCCACTTCCAGTCTCTGTTTCCCATTACGAAAAAGCAGATCTGGATATCCTCGGGAGAAATATCGCTGTCGGAGATAAGATCGGATATATCCGCTGTTATCTCGTAATCGCCGAACCTGTCTGTAAAATCGGAGAAGCTGTAGCCGCTTCCCATAAGGTTCTTCTGATAGTTGGCGGAATAGCCCTCTCCCCACGGGTTGTTAACTACCTCAAGGGTGATGTCTCTTGAATCCGGGTCGCCGTATTCGAGAGAGTAATCAAAATTACAGGAAAGAGTATCGTCCGGGCCGACCGCGTCATCGGTATAGAACAACTGTATGCCGGCAGAGCCTATCGCCGTGTCATTTTCACCGAAGCTCCTGTCAACAAGCTCACCTGCATTCACCTTGAATTCTGCGTGGCCGTTTTCATCGAAGGTACCGCTCGTTGTCTGCCAGTTCCATGAATCGTTTCCCATAATGAAAAACGCGGCATAGAGCTTTGTCGGATCGATCTCACAGGACGAGCTGATATCCGTGATATCGATTGTCACTGTAAATTCGCCGTATGTGTCGATAAAGTCCTGATAGCTGTAGCCGTAGTCAAAAATGCTTTGAATATGGGCAAAGGAATAGCCGTTCCCGTTTTTCTCTGCATTCAGCGACAGATCAAGATCATCGCCCACGTGACTGAAAGCCGATGCGGGCAGCAGCGTTGACATTGTCATAGCCACAGACGTTGCAGCCGAAAGTATGCGTTTGAGTTTAACCACTTGACCAACCCCCATTTAAATATACTGCTTTAATGCATTAACGCATTATTTGCATGTTAACATTTTAACATAACGTGACGTATTTGTCAATTATAAGAGCATATTTTTAATTGATTTAACACAACAATAGCAAATTGCACAAATCACATCAGCAGCGCATACGTCCATTGTGCAATAAATACGCAAAGCCGGGTAACCCCCATGCAGAGGGATACCCGGCCTCGTTTCAAGGCTGTCCGCCCGGCTGCTGCGGTACCGCGAATGTCACTTTTATGCGCCTCGAGGAAGCTGTCAACGGTGCTGTTATAAACAACGGCAAGCACAGCAAAGATCATTATGATAAATGCGGGGATAACGACCGCGCCGACCTGCACCGGCAGCTTGCGCCTTTTTTTCCTGCTCCTATCCAAACCACCGCCGCCTTTCCGCATCCTATTCATTATAACAGAATAATCAACAATTTCGCAGCGTTATCAAACAGCTGTGTGAAGAAACTTTGATATATTTTACAAAAAGTTCACAATTATCAGCGTTTTATGTCTTGTTTGGTAACAGATTGACGGCACTGATGTGATATAATCAATATAGATAATTGCATTCTGTGAAAGCAGGACTATTATCAACTGTTTGCGTGGGATGATATATATGGAAACGATCATACAGAGCTTTCTGAAAAATGCTGCCAAGCGTCCCGACAGGATCGCCGCCAAGCTGGGCAAGGGCAAGGGTGCCTATGACGACTTCGCCGACTATGACTATACCGAGGAGGACGGCGATGATACCTTCTCCGATCTGAAAATGATAAACAGCATCGCGGATGATGTGACCTATTCACGAGCGATCGGGCTTATCACACTAAGGAGGAACAGCAATGCTTAGATCCTATTTCTGCAATTTCGATGACGAGCGCCCCACCCCGCAGCGCTTCTCGGCGCAGGCGTTGGCCTCAGTGCCCTCCCCCGGCTATCCTGCGGACATCGGCGCCCACTGCGGTCTGCTCGGGCTGCCGGAGGAGCTGCCTGTGTTTTACGGCGGAAGCATCACCACCGAAAGACAGAACGAGCTGTACAGCAATGGGCTGACAGACGGCGTTATGATAAACAGCTCCGAAAAGCCCCCGGAGCAGTTCGTCAAAATGACCGCCGATACACAGTAAAGCAGGTGAGATCATGCTCCGTACAGCGATATGCGACGACGATAAGACCTTTCTCAAACAGTTTGCCCGGGCAGTGTCGGAGTGCTTTGAGAGCAAGGGGCTGAAGACCGGGGTCAGCACCTTTTCCGACAGCTCGATGCTCCTTGAAGTGCATGGGGAGCAGCCCTTTGATGCCGTGTTCCTTGATATCGATATGCCCGGGATAAACGGCTTCGGAGCTGCCAAAAGCATCGCAGAGCGCTCCCGGGACTGCTGCATCATCTTTGTGACCGCTCACAACGAGCTTGTGTATGACAGCTTTGAGTTCCGCCCGCTGAATTTTCTCGTCAAGCAGGATATGACCCTTATGCTGCCCAAGCTCGGAAGAGTCACCGATCAGATCTGCGCGGTGCTGACTGACAACCAATGCGTGATACTCGAGGACAGGCTCTCCGGCAGGTTCTCCGCAAGGCTGTCGGATATCATCTACATCGAAAGCTGCGACCACGACGTGCTTTATCACCTGCGCAGCAGAGCCGGACCGATACGCGCCGCCGGGAAGCTCTCGCAGCTTGAAGAAGAGTATTCCGCAAAAAGCTTTGTCCGCATACACAAGAGGTTCCTTGTGAACCTGCGGTATGTTTTCAACATAGACCTTACCCGGGAAAGCCTTATGCTGAAAACCGGCGGAGAACTGCGGCTCGGCCGCCGCTATAAGGCGGAAACGGACAGGCGGCTGACAGAATATCTCAGAAAGGCAAGGTGAGCGATGTTTCCCGATGCTTACTATTATATGACCGTTTTCCTGCAGGCGATGCTCTGCGCATTTTATATCGGTTCGCTTATCAGCTTCCGTATCACCGCAAATAAGGAGCTTGTCTGTCTCCTTGCCGGAGCGCTGCTCTCGGCAGGCGTTATAGCCGCTGACGAGCTTTCCGGGGTCAGAGGGGCAGCCGTTTTGATACTCCCCGTGATAATGCTGGCTTTTTCGGTGCTGAACAAGGGCGGAGTGCTGATAAAGCTGCTGGCAAGCACCGTCCCCCTTGCCGCTGCCACGGCATTGAACTATATATGTGTGGAATACGTCCACTTTGACAAGGGATCGTATTTCTATATGAAATTCGTGTATGAACCCGAGCTGTTCATCTGCTGTTCGACGGTTTACATACAGCTGCTTGTCAGCTTTACGGTGATTGCCGGACTGATAACCGGCCGCAGGAGCATCGGCAGCTACAGCATCCGGCTGCTGCTGACCCTCACGCTCTTCTCCACGTTTGCAGTCTGCCTGCTCTTTTATATTTTTGTCAGCGATGTCGCACTTTTTTACCTGCTGCCGATGCAATGCTTCTTCGGCGTTCTGTCGTCAGCCCTGTGTATGCATATCTACCACATCACAAAGCAGCAGAGCATCCAGCGGGAGCTTGAGGACGAGCTTCGCCTTGCCCGGCTGAACGAGCATTACAGCCGTCAGTATTCCGAAAGCATGAAGCAGCAGTATGCCGCCGTCCGGCGCATGAAGCACGATATGCGCAACAGCTTTCTGACTGTTGCAGAGCTTATCCGGGACGGCGAATACGACAGCGCCTACCGCTTTGCAAAGGAAAACTCCGATGCGCGGGAGGCTCTGCAGGCCTTTGCCGATACCGGCAGCAGCGTGGCGGATGCAGTGATAAACTCAAAGCTCTCCTATGCGGCAGGGCTGGGGATAAGCACCCGCTGCCTGTCGGTGAGCCGTATCTCCGGCATCAGCGACATCGACCTTTGCAGCCTGCTGGGAAACGCCCTCGACAATGCCGTCACTGCCTGTGCCGCGCTCCCGCCCGACACGGAGCGGGAGATCTCGCTGGAGATCAGCTGCGATAACGGGCGGTTTTATACATTCACGGTGAAGAACACCGTGGCCTCATCCGTTCTGGAAAGCAACCCGGAGCTTCTGACCACCAAGGACGACAGCACCTCCCACGGCCTCGGGACGAAAATAATCCGCGACATAGCAAAGCGCAGCGGCGGCCGCGTCGATCTCTACGAGGAGGACGGGATGTTCTGCTGCCGGATAGCCGTAATTGCGGCTTGCGAAAAATAACTGCACCTTGCGCAGAAATGCTTGACTTTTTTCTTCCGGCGATGTATCATCGCTGAAGAGTCACATTCTGCGGGAGGTGTTTTTTTGCGTTCACTCACGACCCAGCTTAATATTATGCTGCACAAGCGGGGCTTTCAGCTAAGCTTCACGGTAATGCTTCTGTTCATAGCCTACAGCCTTGCCGCCGGACTGCTCCAAAGGTCACAGTGGTGCATCTATGACACCTACGGCCTGCAGGCGGTGCATAACAGCTTTCTCAACGAGTTCAGCGAGGAGCGCTTCAAGATCTTTGAGTTCCTCTTCCCCTTTATAGTCGTGCTGCCCTTTTCCTTTTCACTGTATGTTGACCGCAGCACCCGCATCAGCGAGGCGGTCATCACCCGCTGCGGGAAACGCAGCTACTATTTCTCCAAGCTAACAGCCGCATTCATCGGCGGGGGGCTTATCATTTTTATCCCGCTGCTGATAAGCACTGCCCTCACCCACGGCTTTTATACAAATTCCGTGATAAACCCTATCGACCCCAATTACAGCCTTATGACCGCCGGCGGCAAGGATTTCCTTACCATGCGCGACCTGCTGCTGGAGATCACCCTTGTCTCGCCGGTGCTGGGAGAGCTTTTTGCATCCCTGCTGCTCTCGGTCTATGCGGGAGCCTGCGCTGCGCTGGCGCTCTCGCTTTCCAGCTTTATACGGAGGTTTTCCATTCTGATATTCCTCCCGGTCTTCCTGCTGACAAAGCTGTTTGACCTTTTTCAGTCGATGATAAAGGTGAGCTTCGGCTATACCTTCTTTCATGCCGACCCGATGAATTACGTCATCATATCGACCGACAGTCCCTTCTACGGCAGACCCTACTGGCTCTTTGCCGCCGTCATCGCCGTTATGCTCGCTCTGTCGGCAGTGATAATGCTCCTTGCCTCCCGGCGGGACAGCTTGTGACAGGGGGCGCCGTATGTTCAGAAGATATGCTCCCCGCCTCGTGCTGACCCTGCTGACGGTGTTTTTCCTTGACCTCACCGACCTTATAGAGCTGCATAAAAACGCCGCCAGCTTCAAGCTGAACCTTGATAATGATTTCAGCCGGATGTTTTCAGAGCTGCTGTTCGGATTTCACAGAATTGACACGGGGCTGAACGCATCGGACATCGCACAGCTGGCATTCCTTGCGGCCGCTCCCCTCTTTCTGGGACAGAGCATCTCCGCCGACCTTAGCATCAGCGGCACATATTATTTCACCCGCCAAAATCACCGCACCCGCTGGTATGTCAGACGTTCACTCTCACTGCTTGCCTGCAGTCTGACGGTCTCGCTTTTCACCTGTCTGCTCAATGCGGCCATGACCTCCTATTTCGATGTGAACGGCATCCCCGCCGCACGGATAGCCCTTGTGATGCTGTCGGTCACAATGTGCATTTTTGTGCTGGTGATGCTCTCGAATATCATCGGTATATTCTTCGGCAGCGTCATAGGGCTGGCAGTTACTGTGGTGTATGCGGGCGCGAACATACTGCTCACCTATTCGCCCCTGCGGCATATAAGCCTTGTTTTCAACTCGGCCTTTCTGCCGGATGAAGGCTATGCGGATATGTCGGTCAAGCTGGGGGTCAACACCGGCATTGCGGCGGCGGTCTTTGCTGCGGGGCTGGCCGTCGTAAGAAAAAGAGAACTCGGCCTTGTAAATGCCGAGCAGCTGTTTTAGGAGGGGAATATGAACAGGATAGACCTTGAAAACGTCAGCAAGACGATACGCAGGAGCGAGGTGCTGAAAAACATCTCTCTGCATTTCGAGAGCGGTAGGATATACGGCTTTATCGGGCGCAACGGCTCGGGAAAGACCATGCTGTTCCGCACCGTGGCGGGACTGATAAAGCCCACGTCGGGCTGCGTTAAATACAACGGCCAGACCCTCGGGGCTGATATCGACATCATCCCCCGGCTGGGGCTGGTGATCGAAAACGTGGGGCTGTACCCCGAATTTTCGGGGCTTGTAAATCTAAGGATGCTGGCCAGGATAAACTCACTTGTCGGCGAACAGGAGATAAGAGAGGCTGTCTCCCGCGTGGGGCTCGACCCCGATGACAGGCGCACGGTGCGGAAGTACTCCCTCGGGATGAAGCAGCGCATAGTCCTTGCACAGGCGATAATGGAAAAGCCGGATGTGCTTATCCTCGACGAGCCCACCAACGCCCTTGACGAGGACGGTGTCGAACAGATAAGAGGCATCATCCGTGAGGAAAGGGAGCGGGGCGCACTTGTGCTGATAGCCAGCCACAACAAGGAGGATATATCCTCTCTTTGCGACAGGATATATCTGATGAAGTCGGGAGAGGTAACGGAGGCGGGAGAATGAAGGCTTTCATCCTTTTGCAGGCGCTTATCATCGCCGCAGCTGTCACAGCCGGTGCTGTCATCAGATCAAAAGCGCCCGATGCGGCAGCTGATGCCGTTAAGCATTTTGAGGACGTCCGCAGCATAAGCTTTGACGTGGTCACCGTCACGGAGATGTCCGGCAGGAAGAACTTCAGTGCCTTTGAGGGCGGCGGCTGGTTCTACGATGAAAGCTATTCCCCCTGCATTTTTGTCTGCCGCGCAGAGGACAGCCTCACCTGCGGCTGGTATGACTTCAGCCAGCGTGTCACGGTCGAGAAAAGGATAAGCGGCAGCTGTCCCGCCGTGGGCGAAGCAATTGAGCTGACGGTCAACGGCGGCATTCACCGCCACCCGAAGAATATGTATTTCTACAACGAATATCTGCCCGAGGATATCCCCGACAGCAGAGTGCTGACTGTTCTCGACCTCGAGGGGCTGAACTTCATGAAGCCCGGCCACAGCTACCTTGTGGCCTGTCAGACGACAGTCATCGGATCCTCAAGATATTACGGTACGCCCTACGGCGCCCCCTGCTGGCTCGACCTTGCAGACAACAGCGACAAAATACTCACAGTCCCCGCTTATGAAGCAGACTACGCCGAATATGCCGACAACGAGTTTTTCTGCTCCAGCCGCAAGGAGCTGGATGATCTGATTGCTCTCAAGAAAAGGCTCTTCGACAGATACGGCCTTGATGCGCCGACGCTGCAATAACCGCAATGCAATGCACAATGCACAATTCATAATGCACTCGGACATAATAAAACTGCCCGGAGGGTCATGCTCCCTGTCTGCATTCTCAATACCCGAGGAATTTTTTCAGCTCCTTGTCCGGGAGCAGCTCCTTTTTGCCAAGGCCGAAGGAATGTTCGGGAACGATCTCAAGATAGCGGTCTAAAAATCCCTCGTAGGTCTTGGCTTCAAAGCAGTGCGGTGTGATGAAAAATTCCCTGCTGCCGCCTGTCACACGGTCTCCGGCAGTTACGCTCACCTTGTAGTCCCCCGACTGCAGCCTGTAGAAAACATAGCTTTCAAGATTCCAGCCGTGCAGGCTGATATGCCCGAAAGCAGGGGCATAGCTTGCCACGGTTTTATTTGCCTCTATCGCCGCGCTCTTATAGTCGTACTCCACGCATTCTATAAAGCGTTCAGCGCTGTTGACATCAACGACCGAAAACTTGCTTTCATTCCGGTATCTACTGACGAATTCAAGATCACCGTTCACCCTTTGGATATCATACTGACACCTGTTTCTTATCATCCTTTTGTCAAGCCAGTGATAATCCCTTTTGACGTTATCGAAGGCTCTGTCAAGATATACATTTATGTCAGTTCCGAGCTTGAACCTTTCCTTCGGGTCCGAGTTTTTGACAGCATCGCGGGTATAGCTGCACAAAAAATCTATGAACTCCTCCGCAGTGGTGCCCTCCTCCCACGGGATCACAATATCCGAATCGTCATAATAGCTTTTCTCGATATGACAGAAAACATATTTGCCGTGAAGAGGAGCAATCTGCCAAACGGGAGTGCATTTCTTCATCATGTTCAGAGTTGCCCAACTGAACTCACCCCGCAGCTTTTCAAGCGCCTTTTCGTAATATGCATCAATGTCTGTCCCGCAGCTGAACAGCTCGGGGTCAGCTGAAGGATTTTTGTTCAGCTTCCTTTCGCGCTTTTTCTCCTCCTCACGCTCCAGCTCCATAGCAAAGAACTTATCGGTGCTCAGGGGCGTCCATGCCCACACCTTATCGCAGCTGTGGCTCGCCAGCGCAGGCGCGTAGATAAAGTCACCTCCGGCCTCGTGTCTCCATTTGTTCCACCTGCCTGCCGCAAGAGTTCCGTCCTTCATGATCAAGAGACAGTACTGCTCCTCCTTCGGCATTTTTTTGTCGGCAAAGGAGCAAAAGCCTTCAAACTGAACATTGCGCTTGCCCTCTTCCTCCCTGCGGCCGATGTTTATCCAGTTTATCCCTTCTGTTTCGAGACACTCCGTAAGGTCGCTGCGATCAAGAGAGTGCCACCTTGCGACCTCCTCCGAATCAACAGTGTCGGCAGTACCGCGGATGAACATACCGGCCGCACCGCCTCCGTCATCCGACGGCTGCCAGCTTCCCGCAGTGTAGTCACCGTTTTTCAGCTCCAGCAGGCAGAACTCGCCGTACTGCGGCATATCCTTGTCAGAGACCTCGTGAAAATCGTTAAATGACAGTGTAAGCTCTTTATGATTTACAATAAACATAGCTCCTCCTTTGTCCTCCCTGTGTGTACTTGATGACCGTATGCAAAGCCGCGCCGCCTGTGAGGCCGGGCTTTATTATCAGTATATCACATTCCGGCCGGCATTTCAAGCCCGGCATTGTCATATTTTCCCCTGCGAACCGAAACGGGCTGCCCGCTCTTCACTCCATAAAAATGATAACGGCGGTTTTCCGCAGCGTTATGTGAATGCACACGCAAAAACGCTCCTGCTTTTTCCGCGCAAAAACGCTCCTGCTTTTTCCGATCCTTGACATTTATGCAGTAGTGTGATACAATGACCGTGAACCGGCGCGAAATATGTTGAGCCTTGTGTGCATCAGCAGTGCTTTTGTCGTCCGCCGCCTGCGGCAGAGAGTCCGACTCCGCAGACAGCTGTCCGGAGCTATAAAAAGCGGGAGGAAGAGCAAATGAATATGAACAAAATGATATCAATAGCAGGTTCAGCGATAGTAACGGTGACAGTATTCCTGTTTGCAGTTTTTCTTATCGTCAATTTTTCCGTGGGCAGCTATTTTGTCTGCCTTATCCTGCCGGCAGGCTTTATCATGATGACGGCAGGCCTGCACAATGAATGCGAAAGCGACCGCAGGGTCGCTGCGAATATCGGTCTGATACTTGCGGCTGTGTATGGCACGTTGATCATGCTTGTCTATTTTTCACAGCTGACGACGGTAAAAAACGAACAGCTGAACGAACAGGCCGCACAGCTTTTGGAATTTAACAGGTTCGGGCTCATCTTCAACTACGACCTGCTCGGCTACGGCGTAATGGCGCTTTCCACCTTCTTCACAGGGCTTTCGATAAAGCCCCGGTGCAAAACGGACAAGTGGCTCAAAGCGCTGATGATGATACACGGAGTGTTCTACTTCAGCTGCACGTTCATGCCGATAACGGGAATGTTCGCAAGGATGTCCTCCGGCGGCGACGGCATCGGCGGAAGGCTCGCACTTGTCGTGTGGTGTGTGTATTTCCTGCCCATCGGGATACTGTCATATCTTCATTTCAAAAAAGGATAGATCCCAATTCCGATGCAGCTGCAAAAGACAGTTTATAGTTGATAATGGATAGTTGATAGTTGATTAAGGAGCGCCTTTGGCGCACGAATGCCCATTCGGGCGCGGCAGCGAGAATAGAACTGCAATGCCTCTGTTCTCCTCAAACTACTGCGCCCGAATGGGCATAATTGCGCCAAGGGCGCTCCTTCATTATCCATTATCAACTATCAACTGTCAATTTAATAAGCTGTTTTTGCAGCTGCATCGAAATCGGGATCTATGCATTCTCGGCGGAAATGTCATCTCTGAAGC
>ODAI013111675.1_pt1 | contig 10618 bp, 4 predicted proteins | sample 1539321 | NCBI WGS metagenome assembly ODAI01 (sample SAMN02144231, study PRJEB22623) | gut metagenome | biome: sheep rumen | host: Ovis aries | place: New Zealand | reverse complement strand
ATTTCATGGAGCATTTATGCCAACACGGGAGTCGACAATCGCGAGATTTGGGGCTTTCGCATGGGGGCCGACCGCATTCTGGCCGACGTCTACGCCGTCAACCCCGACGGCACGCGCGGCGCGCTGCTGCGCACCATCGGCACCGCCTCAGCCGACCAGGATCGCATCCAGAACCGCCTGCGCGACATCATCGACATGCACATCGTCGTGGCCGACACCGAGGATGAACCCATGTCGGGCTTCATGGACACTGGCGATAAGACTTTCTACCTCACCAAGGGTGGAAGCATCATCCGTCGCGACAGTGGCCGCGGCCTCACGACCCAATTCGCCGGAGTCGGCGATGCTGAGCTCGGGCTGCCCGCCGCACGCCTCGAGGACAGCATCTACGTGACGACGAACAGTCACACCTTCTTCATCGACCGCATCCTTCAGGACCCTATGCGCTCTGTCTACACTACCCTGCGCGACAACGCCGCCTACAGTCGCTTCTTCGAACTCCTGCTGGGTGACCCCGCCGTCTATGCCTACTTCAAGGACGACAAGGACGTTCAGGCCATCTTCGATGCACAAACTACCGAGCAGTCCAGTGGCGTAGGGCAGATTGTAACCTCCTTCAACAACTACCGCTATACCATTCTCGTGCCCACCAACGAAGCCATCGACGCCGCCTTCCGTGCCGACGCCAATCTGTGGACGTGGGAGCAGATTTCGATGGAGGACAATCCCACGGTAAAAAAAGCCCGCTGCCTCTACCTGCTCAACTTCCTGCGCTTCCATTTCATCGATGGCGCCATACCCGTAGGCACTGGTTCGTGGACGCGCACCTACTATACTTCTGCACGTCGGGCCAACGGACAGTTTGTTCCCATCGCCATCACTTCAACTGGCGACGATCTCGCTTTCGGAACCGATGCTGCAGCACACGTGGTCACTACAGACCCCACTTTGTATAACGTCTGGGCTCGCGACCTCATCGTAGACAACAAGGACCCCCTGCGGGCAGGCAACATCCTCGCCTCCAGTCGCGCCGTCATCCACGTCGTAGACCGCGTAGCGCCCTACAATAAATAAAACACAGCCATGCAGAACAAACTCTTTTTCATGCTACTGCTTGCCGCATTCACGCTTCGTCTGAGTGCACAGACCACCATCACGGGCCGCGTCATCGGTGACGATGAGCCTGATGGTCTGATTGCCGCCTCTGTGGCCGAGCAGGACAAAAACGGGCGCATCCTCACGGCTGTGCAGACCGACTTCGACGGCAACTACTCCATCCCCGTAAAGTCCACCGCGAACGACCTCCTATTCAGCTATGTAGGTTACACAAAGCAAGTCATCCCGATTCGCGGACAGCGCAAGATTAACGTGACGCTGAAAGCCAAGAACCAGCTCTCGGAGGTCATCGTGAAGGCTACAAGGACAGTCTCGTCGGGTGGTCTGGCCGTGCCCGAGCGCGAGTACACGGGTGCCATGCAACGCTTCTCAACCGAAAGGCTCGAGGGTATGTCTGTCACCAGCATCGACGATGCTCTGCAGGGACGCATCGCAGGCCTCGACATCGTAGCCAACTCGGGCGACCTCGGCAGCGGCACGACGATGCGCATTCGCGGTATCACCAGTATCAACAGCAACAACGAGCCGCTCATTCTGGTCAACAACATCCCATTCGAGAGCAACACCGAAGGCTTCGACTTCGCCAATGCCGACAACGAGCAGTTTGCCAACCTCCTCTGCATCAGTCCCGACGACATCGCCGAGGTGACCGTTCTCAAGGACGGTGCAGCCTGCGCCATATGGGGCTCACGCGGGGCCAACGGTGTCATCAACATCACCACGAAGCGCGGTGTGACAGGTCCCACCCGTGTCACTTACAGTTACCGCCTCTCGGGCAACTGGCAGCCCAAAGGTGCACCGCTACTCAGCGGCGACGAATACTCGATGCTGATGAAGCAGGCCTACTTCAACGCCTACAGACAGGACGTCAACATCCCCGAGTACAGCTACGACCGCCAACAATTCCTTGCCACCTACGGCACAGCGGCCGACTACACCAACTTTACGCAGAACACCGATTGGGTGGATGCCGTCCGCCAGACAGGCTGGACCCACGACCACCTCATCTCCATACAAGGCGGCGGCGAGCGCGCCCGCTTCCGCACCTCGCTCGGCTACTATCGGCAGACGGGAACCGTCATCGGGCAAGATCTGCACCGCTTCACAGGCAGCGTGAACCTCGAATACAACGTCTCGCGCCGTCTGATGTTCGCATCAGAATTCGGTCTCACCTACACCGACAACGACAAGAACTACAACGATAGTTCCGTTGACGGCCTGCTGAGCATCGCCTACAAGAAGATGCCCAATGCCACCGTCTACCGTCGAGATGCTGAAGGCAAGGCCACGGGCGAATTCTTCAACATCGCCCAGAGCTCGGTCCTCAACAGCGACCAGAAGGAACTGGCCAACCCCGTTGCCATCGCCCGTCTGGCCGCCTACCAGCAGACCAACATGCGCATCATGCCCACGTTGCGCCTGCGCTACGATTTCCTCGACCCCGACGCCGAGGGGCGCCTGCGCTACCAAGGCTACGTCAAGTTCGACAGCGAGAACGTCAAGGACGCCAAGTTCCGGCCGCGACAGACCTCTACACGACCATGGACCGAAAGCCCCGTAGGACGCAGCTACCAGCGCGAGAGCGAGGCCATGACCATTTACACCGACCACAACCTGACCTTCGTGCCCCGCTTGGGCGACAACCACAGCCTCATGCTCTACGCTTCATGGCAGATGGACGTCAGCCACAGCAAGATACAGCAGTTCGAGCGCTACGGCTTGCCCTCAACAGCTGCCACAGACGTTGCAACGGGCGGACATATGGTGCCAGAGTCGTTCTACAGTGCCAAGAACCAAGGCCGTAACATGGCCTACCTCGTTAATGGACATTATATGCTGTTGGACCGTTACATTTTGGATGCCAGCGCACGCTGGGACGGCAGCAGCCGCTTCGGTCAGGACAACCGTTGGGGCTTCTTCCCCTCCATCTCGGCGAAATGGATCTTCACGAGCGAGGCTTGGATGCAACGGGCCACGGAAAAGTGGTTCTCCGAGGGCAGCCTGCGCGTAGGTTGGGGCGTAACAGGCAATCGCCCCGACCGCGAATACCTCTACTTCAGCCGCTACGACAGCTACGGATCCAGCTATATCGACCTCCCCACCATCAAGCCCGCCAGCCTGCAGTTGAGCAACCTGCGGTGGGAACGCTCGTCAAGCGTCAATGTAGGCCTGGAACTCAACTTCTTCGATTTCCGCTACCGCCTGGTCATGAATGCCTACCATCGCCGCACGGCCGACCTGCTCTTCGCCCATCAGACCATTCCCTCGAGCACCGGCTTCGGCAGTATCAACTACATCAATGCCGGCACCATGGACAACAACGGCTGGGAGCTGGAGTTCTCGACCAACCGTATGGTCAAGCGGGGCGACTGGCAGCTGGATGTCAACGTCAACCTCTCGAACTACCGCAACACCATCAAGGAGCTCGACCCCATGGTGCTGAGCAGCTATCAGGCCGAGTTCACGCCCACGGGTGGCAACTACCTGAACCGCATCCAGGTGGAGAACTCCTTCGGTAGCATCTATGGCTTCCGCTATCACGGCGTTTACCAGTACGACAAGTACAGCGCCGAGGAGAATGTAGGAGTGTCGGGGCCCAACGCCCCCGTCGTACGCGATGCCTACGGACATCCCGTCCTCGACAGCAAGGGCGAGACCATACCGATGTACTTCGACTACGGTCGCACCGGCTACCGTTTCCGGGGCGGCGACGCCATCTACGAGGACGTCAACCACGACGGCACCATCGACGAGCTGGACATCGTCTATTTGGGCAACTCCAACCCCAAGCTCGACGGCGGTTTCGGCTTCACGCTCCGTTGGCGACGCCTAACGATCAACACATGGGCCAACTTCCGTTTGGGCTCCAAGGTAATCAACTATGGTCGTATGTACAACGAGAACATGTACACTACCAACAACCAGAGCATCGCCACTAACTGGCGCTGGCGCAAGGACGGAGACTTGACCGAGATGCCTCGTGCCCTTTACCAGAGCGGATACAATTGGCTAGCCAGCGACCGCTTCGTCGAGAGCGGTTCATTCCTGCGGCTGAAACAAGTGACCGCCAACTACAGTTTCAACCCCAACCTCATTAAGCGTGCAGGACTGAACAACCTGATGCTGAGCCTCACCCTCAACAATATGCTCACCCTTACCAAGTACACTGGTGCCGACCCCGAGATATCGCCGCGTGGCAGCGACTTCGGCGTTGCCAAGGACAACAACCGAACGCCGCGCTCGCGCTACTTCACTATTGGCATGACAGTAGGGTTCTGAAACAATGAAAAATGGACAATGAATAATCTTATGAAAGCAAAATACTTCATCACAGCATTGGCTTTTCTGAGTCTGATGACCTCGTGCGAGGACTGGTTCTCGACGCCTCCTGAGAGCGAGATGGTGCGCGACGACTTTTGGAAGAAGAAGAGTGATGTAGAGGGAGCCATCGGTGCCTGCTACCGCACGCTGGCCGACCAAGGCGTCATCAAGCGTCTGCTCGTATGGGGCGAATTGCGCAGCGACAACGTACTCGACGGCCGCAACCGTGAAGACAACGTCTACAAGATTCTCACGGCTAACATCACAGCGGACAACGAATACACACGTTGGAGCCAGTTCTACGCATGCATCAACCAGTGCAACACGCTCATTGCCAACGCCCCCGATGTGCAAGCTTCCGACCCCGACTACGCTGCCACCGAACTCAATGCCCATCTGGCCGAAGCCAAAGCCATCCGCGCCTTCTGCTATCTCACGTTGGTGCGGACATTCAAGGACGTGCCTTACGTCACCGAACCCTACGTGGACGACAGCCGTCCCTTCGTGATGCCACAGACGTCGGGCGACGAAATCCTGGCGGCAGAACTGGCCGTCCTCAAGAGTATCGACACGCAGGCCCCGCAGCTATGGACCGAAAATATCCCTTATACACGCGGACGCATTACCCAAAAAGCAGTATGGACACTCGAGGCCGACATCGCTCTTTGGCTGAATCGCTACGACGACTGTGTCGAGGCTTGTGACAAGGTGCTCTCCACAACGGCCAACCCGCTTGTGCTGGAGCGCGCCTCCACCTATTTCCGCAACGTCTTCCTCACAGGCAATTCCAGTGAAAGTATCTGGGAATTGCAACTCGACCAGAACAACCAGAACGCCGCTGTACGCGACTTCTTCGGCCTGAGCGGCACTGATGCCTGCCTCTCGAGCTACAATTTCTCTAGCGTGGGCGGTTCCAGCGACCTCTTCCTCGCTCAGCGCGACCTGCGCCGTATGAATGCCTTCGTCAGCGCAGGTGCCTACTATGCCATCAAGAAATATACAGCGCTACGCACTAATCTGACCAACGTCGACGGCCGCGAAGCCGACTTCCAGTGGGGCGATGCCAATTGCAACTGGATTCTCTACCGCCTGCCCGACATCTACCTGATGAAAGCCGAGGCACTGGCCGAACTCGGAGGCAGCGACAACCTGCAGGAAGCTGTACGCCTGTGCGGCATTACCTACGACCGCGCCAACCCCGACCTCGAACCAGGCACGCTCGTCGCCAACATCGGCAACCAGGAGGAGGTGCGCAACCTGGTGCTGGCCGAACGGCAGCGCGAATTCCTCTTCGAGGGCAAACGCTACTTTGACCTTATGCGACGGATGCGCCGAGATGGAACGCCCGCGCAGGTGCTTGAGACCTATCTGCGCAAGCGATACGAAGAGATTGTCAGTATGTGGGCCGATGTGCGTCCGAAGCTGAATGACGTCGATGCCATCTACATGCCCGTCAACAATGATGAACTCCGCGCCAATCCATTGCTGCGGCAGAACCGATTCTACGAAACATCATCAGACATCACACGTTAAGCCATGAATAAGATAGTCAGAAACGCCACCATGATTGTTGCAGCAGCCCTGTCGTTCGTTGCCTGCAATAGCGACGACATCAAGGACGATGCCATGTACACCTTCACGGGCGAGACGGCAGCCAGTTTCTGCCAGCACACGCCCGAGCTCAGCCGTTTCTACGAGATGCTCGTGGCCACAGGCGATGAGAGCCTACTCGGCATCTATGGCCATTTCACCCTCTTCCCGCCCACTAACACCGCTATCGACGCATGGCTCAGTGAGCGCGGACAGCGTTGGGAGGACCTGACGATAGAGGACATGCAGAAGGTGGTCTACAGCAGCACCATCCGCACGGGTGCCCAGGAATTCCTTACCACCGACTTCGTAGGCAATGCGACCTCGCTGCTGAGCATGCAGGATCGCACCATACAGATCAGCTTCGTCACCAACGACAAGGGCCAACGCGAGATTCTCGTCAATAGTATCGCACGAATCGTCAGTGCCGACAACGAGGTTCACAATGGCGTCGTACACATCGTAGACCACGTCATAGAGCCCTCTGAGGCTACCTTCCTCCAGCGCCTATGCCAGCAGCCGTCACTCAGCATCTTCGCACGAGCCTTTGCTGCCTCGGGGTTCAATGATCAGATGTCCGACCTCTACGACCCAAACTATACCGGGCCTGCAGGCTTTGACAGTGAAGACCCGTCGCAAGGCCATTACGAGCATTGCAAACTGGGATGGACCGTCTTTGCCGAGACCGACGAAGTGCTGCATCAGGCTGGCCTCATCGTCACGGGCTCCGACACGCTCTCTGCCGTGGAACGCTTCGCCGAGAAGTGGTACGGCACCGAGGCCCTCGGCCGCTACACCGATGAGCGCAACCCTCTGCATCGGTTCGTGGCTTACCACATTCTCAACCGCCAGATGAACACGGGCTCCATGGTCTACACGGGTTTTGCCTGCGCTCCGACCTATCGCTCGAAAGCCTACGAATACTACGAGACCATGCTCCCCTATCGCATGATAGAGGTCAAGGCAGGCCCCGAAATCAACCGACAGCGCAACGGCCACAGCGTACATCTCGACAACGAGGCCAGCAATATGGAGACCATGAACGGCTACATCCACGTTCTACGCGATCTGCTCGTCTATGACGAAGACATCATGACCTCCGACGTCATGCACAAGCGCATCCGCTTCGATTTCTATGCCGTGCCGCCACAACTCACCAACAACCACATCCGCTGGAATTGGGACTACCTCTCGAACGCGCACGCCTTCCCGCAGGACTTCTGTGGCGACTATTTCAAGTACAATACGGGCTCTACGCTGACACTTTGGGCCTCCGACGGCTGGACCAACTACCAGAGCGATGAGATGCTCATAGCCGGTCCCATGTACGACTTCACGTTGCGCATGCTGCCTGTCCCCCCTGGCAACTACGAAATACGCCTCGGCTACCGAGCCGAGAACTGGCGCGGTATAGCACAGCTCTTCATCGATGGTCAGATTGCCGGCATCCCCGTTGACCTCACAATAGGCTACAACGGCGCTGAGAACGACCCCCGTATCGGTTACGTCCACGATGAGGACACCTCCGACGACGGTATCGAAAACGATAAGATGATGCGCAACCACGGCTATATGAAGGCCCCCACAAGCATGTACACCGGGCAGGAGGGCGGCAAGAGCCTGCGCGATATGTCGGCCTGCCTCCGCATCATCATCGGACAGTACCTCTTCCAATCTTACGGCCCCCACTATTTCCGCGCGAAGAACATGGATGACAAGGGTGGTGGCCGTCAGTTTCATGCCGATTACATTGAGTACATTCCCGTCGACTTGATTAGAGATGAGGATAGGGAGTGAAGAATGAAGAGTGAAGAATGAAGAATGAACTATAAAGCGAAAAGAGAACTATGAGAAGAGACACGATCTTTGTCGTTCTAACAGCGATCGTAGGCATGTGGGCCTCGACAGCCTGCACCTCCGACTGGGATGATCACTATGGGCGCCAGGCAGGCGTGAACGCCCAGAGCCTGATGGACGTGATAGAGGCCGACGCTCAGCTCAGCCGCTTCAACATGGCCTTGAAGCGGACGGGCATGGACAGCGCACTGCGCGCCGACCAGACCTACACCGTGTGGGCTCCGACCGACGAAGCGCTTGCAGCACTCGACCTCGCCGACGATGCCGCCATACGGCGCATGGTCATGAACCACATAGCGCGCTTCAGCTATCCTACATCCACGACAGGCAACGTCGTGATGCTCAACGGCAAGACGATGCGCTACACGAGCGCTGCGGTATTCAACGAGGCCACCATCGCCGAGGCCAATATTGCAGCGGCCAACGGACTCCTGCACAAGCTCTCGGCACAAATTCCTTATCGCTACAATCTGCGCGAACTCATGGATGCCGACAGTCGTTTCGCCAAGCTCGCGGCCTTCGTGGCACGCTTCGATCAGCGCGTCTACGACGAGCGCCGCTCGACAAGCCGCGACAGCGTGTTCGTGGACTACAACGCCTTGCTTCAGGACCCTAAATATGGCGTGGGCGACCTTGCCGACGAGGACTCCCTGTTCACGATGATTCTCCCGACCGACGCCGTCTGGCAGACGGAGCTTGAACGTATTGGGGCGGCCTTCACGCCCTATAGTGCTGATGCCAGAGCTGCTGACAGCGTGCGGCACGTGCAGGCCGCACAGGCCTTGCTGGGCGGGCTCACGTTCCGTGGCATCGCCGACGACGCAGCTGACAGTCTCGTCACCGTCACGGGCAGGACCATCAAGCCCGTAAAAGCCTATCTGGAAGGCTACGAACGCATCCAGGCTTCCAACGGCATCGTCTACGTGGCCTCGACGGCCCTGAACAGGAACGACGCCTGCGTGTGGCGCCATGTGCTGACGACCGAGGCCGAGGAGCTGGACAGCCGCGTAGCCATGGCGGGCTCCAACTGCTACGTCCGCAACACGAACGCCGTGAGCCGCGTGCAGGGCGTGAGCGAGAACAGCTACCTTGAGGTGACGAGCGGCAACATTGATGGCGGCAGCACGTTCTACGTGGCAGGGTCGCTGGCTACCACGTACGACGTCTACGTAGATTTCGTCAACCCCGTTGTGGATGGCGAGAACGTAGCGGCCGAGCGCACTAAGGTCACGTTCCAGCTGATGTACCGCGGCGCCAACGGGCGCGTCACGGCCAAGAACCAGAACACGCCCACGGAGATCACGGGCATCGATGCTGACGGCGTACTGCAGCCCGGCATCATCAGCGTGAAAGCGTTTGAGGCGGTGGCGCTGCCTGTGAGCGATTTCTACGACGGGATGTGGCACGCCGACCCTACGCATGCCGCTCTCGAGACGACTCCGACAACGACGCTGAAGGTGCAGACGCGCGTCACCGCCGCCGATGCCCGCAACGGCTACGTCCGCAAGTTCCGCATCGACCGCGTGCGGCTGGTGCCGGTGGACGATAACTAATAACGATAACGTTAACGAAAACGTTAACGAAAACGAAAACAAAAACTAAAGAAACGATAACGTTACGATGAAACTTCCGATCCTATCCCTCTTACTCGCATGCAGCAGCGCGATGACAGCGGCGCAGCAGACCGACAGCCTACGGACGCAGGCCACGGGGCAGGCTTCCTCGATTCACCACGTCAGGGTGCGTGGCCGCGTGGAGCGGGCCGCAACGGGCGAGGGTCTGGCTGGGGCAAGCATCACTTCGCCCGGACTCAGGGTAAGCGCGATGACGGCTGACGATGGCCGATTCGAGATCCGGCTGCCGTCGACCGACGTTCTGCTCGAGGTCACTGCTCCGGGATACGACGGGCAGGAGGTGGCTGTGCAGGGGCGCACCGACATCGACGTCAGCCTGCTCGACGCCATCGACGACACCACTCCCTCCCGACTGAACCTGCAGATTACGGGCCCGTTGCGAGCTACGCGGCAGAGTGGACAGCCCGGCAGCGGCGACACCTATTTCGTGCGCGGCCTCCAGAGCATAAATCTCAGCAGCCAACCGCTGTTCATCGTCGACGGCGTGGAGTGGCAGATGCAGGAGGAGGCGCGCACGACCGTCACGGGCTACGCTGGCAGCCCGCTGACTCTGATTGACCCTGATGACATCGAAAGCATCGACGTCCTGCGCGACGGTACGGCCATCTGGGGCTCGAAGGGTGCTGCGGGAATTGTCGTGATCAGGACAAAACGTGCCAAGGACATGGCCACGCGCATCGAGGCCAACATCTCGATGGGATTCACGACGCCCTACAAGTCGCTGCCGATGATGCAGGCTGGCGCTTACACTCGCTACGCCACCGACGTGATGCGCGGCATGAAAGCCGATGAGGTGGGCGCGCTGCACTTCATCCAGAACGACCCCTCGCGCTCCTACTACTGGGACACGCACCAACAGACCGACTGGCTCAGCGAAGTGAACCGGACGGGCTTCATGCAGAACTACGGCATCAACGTGGCGGGGGGCGACGACGTGGCGCTCTACCGCTTCTCGCTCGGCTACGGCAAGAACGACGGCAACGTGGACGGCACCAGTTTCGGGCGCCTGAACGCGCCGTTCAACAGCGATATTAGCCTGATCGAGCGACTCTTCGTGGCAACCGACATCGCCTACGCCACGCCGATGCCGCCGGGAGACT